>OAWC01000896.1_pt1 | contig 13417 bp, 10 predicted proteins | sample 1495331 | NCBI WGS metagenome assembly OAWC01 (sample SAMEA2580115, study PRJEB22360) | human gut metagenome | biome: human gut; feature: human-associated habitat; material: faeces | place: Denmark | collected 2008/2010
CTTTACGACCAATGTAGTAAAAGCGGCTCCGGTGAAGTGGGACCGGCAGATTGTGGAATCTAAGATCAAGTCTCAGGCAGTAATCATCAATTCTGGAATTGCAAATGCGTGTACAGGAGAAGAGGGGATGCGCTGCTGTCTGGAGACTGCAAAAGCGGCAGCAGAGGCTCTTAAGATTCCGGCAGACGGCGGTTTAATCGGCTCTACAGGGGTGATCGGGATGCAGATGCCGATCGAAAAATTAAAAAAGGGTATTCAGATTCTGGCAAAAGAAAAACAGTCGGGGGCAGTGGCAGCAAATGCGGCGGCAAAAGCAATCATGACCACAGATACTATGGAAAAAGAAGTGGCAGTGACCGTGGAGATTGGAGGGAAGACCGTTACCATTGGAGGGATGGCCAAAGGATCAGGTATGATTCATCCGAATATGTGCACCATGCTGGCTTTTCTTACAACAGATGCGGTAATCTCCAGAAAAGCGCTCAAAGCAGCACTTTGCGCAGATGTGGAAGAAACGTATAATATGATCTCTGTAGACGGAGATACGTCAACGAATGACACAGTACTTCTTCTGGCGAACGGAATGGCAGAAAATCCAAAAATCAAAGAAGGGACAAAAGAATTTGAAATATTTGCAGAAGCTCTGCATGAGGTCAATGAGACACTGGCAAAAAAAATGGCAGGAGACGGAGAAGGCGCCACAGCATTGTTCGAAGTGACGGTAAGAGGTGCAGATACGAAAGAACAGGCGAAAACACTGGCAAAATCCGTGGTCTGCTCCAATCTGACCAAAGCGGCGATTGCCGGTCATGATGCAAACTGGGGACGGATCTTGTGTGCTATGGGCTATTCCGGTGCCGAATTTGATCCGGAGAAAGTAGATCTGTATTTCAAAAGCAGCGCCGGAGAGTTAAAGATCATCGAAAACGGAGTCGCGCTGGATTACAGTGAAGAAAAGGCCACAGAGATTTTATCCATGCCGGAGGTGACTGCCATTGCAGATCTCGGACAAGGAGAGGAAACAGCAACCGCATGGGGATGTGATCTTACCCACGGATATATCGATATCAATGCGGATTACCGCAGCTAGTACAATGTATATTCAGTAAAAAAGACAGGCAGGAGGAGTGAGAATATGAATGAAAATATGAATCAATATCTGGAAAAGGCGAAAGTACTGATCGAGGCACTGCCGTATATCCAACGGTTTAACCGAAAGATCATTGTTGTAAAATACGGCGGCAGCGCCATGACAGACGAGGCATTAAAGCAGAAAGTAATCGAGGACGTTACCTTATTAAAACTGGTGGGCTTCAAACCGATCATTGTGCACGGAGGCGGAAAAGAAATCAGTAAATGGGTCGGAAAAATCGGTAAAGAACCGCAGTTTATCAACGGACTTCGGGTGACCGATGAGGAGACCATGGAAGTAGCGGAAATGGTACTTGGAAAAGTGAACAAAAGCCTGGTACAGCTTCTGGAAGGACAGGGAGTACGCGCCATCGGAATCAGCGGGAAGGACGGTGGACTTCTGAATGTGGAAAAGAAATATTCCAACGGAGAAGATATCGGATTTGTCGGGGAGATCAAAAAAGTAGATGCACAGATTTTGCATGATCTTCTGGAGAAGGATTTTCTTCCGGTCGTGTGTCCGGTAGGAATGGATGATGAATTCCATACATATAATATCAACGCAGATGATGCAGCCTGTGCCATTGCAAGAGCCATGAAGGCAGAAAAACTGGCATTTCTGACAGATATTGAGGGAGTATATAAAGATCCGAAGGATCCTGCTACTCTCATCTCCGAGCTTCTGGTAAAAGAAGCAAAACAGCTGATCGAAGAGGGCTATATCGGAGGAGGAATGCTTCCTAAGCTGAATAATTGTATTGATGCCATTGAAAACGGCGTTTCCAGAGTGCATATTTTAGATGGGCGGATCCCGCACTGTCTGCTTCTGGAATTCTTTACAAACAAAGGAATCGGTACGGCAATTTTACATGAAGAAGAAAGCAGGTATTATGATGGTGAATGAGAAGATCAAAGCAGCAGAAGAAAATCTAATACACGTATACAATCGGTTTCCAATTGCGCTGGAGAGGGGAGAAGGTGTTTATCTGTATGACACGAACGGGAAAAAATATCTGGATTTTGCAGCCGGATTTGCAGTGTCGGGACTGGGATACGGAAATCAGAAGCTGAATGCGGCACTAAAATTCCAGATCGATCAGCTGTATCATACGTCCAACCTGTATTATCATACCAATTGTGGAGAGGCAGCACAAAAACTGAACCGGATTTCGGGGATGGACCGGGTATTTTTTACGAACAGCGGGTCTGAGGCAAATGAGGGGGCTTTAAAAGCGGCAAGACGATATGCGTATAATAAAAAATCGGGCAGATATCAGTTTATCGCCATGGAAAATTCGTTCCACGGGCGCAGCTTCGGCGCCGTTTCCGTGACTGGACATACTGCGTATAGAGAACCTTTTGAACCGATGCTCCCGGGAGTTTCTTTTGCAGAATTCAATAATCTGGACAGTGTGAAAGCGCTGGTGACGGATCAGACCTGCGCAATTATTTTAGAACCATTACAGGGGGAAGGCGGGATCAATCTTGCTACACAGGAATTCATGGAAGGAATCCGTAAGATCTGTGATGAGAACGATATTCTGATGATCTGTGACGAAGTGCAGTGCGGAATGGGAAGAACCGGCGCGATGTTTGCATGGCAGAAATTCGGGGTAAAACCAGATATTCTGACTATGGCAAAGGGAATTGGAAACGGTATTCCGGTGGGAGCCTTTGCCATGACAGAAAAAGTGGCACAGGCATCGTTAAAGCCGGGAGATCACGGGGCAACTTATGGCGGTAACCCACTGGCATGTATGGCAGTCAAGACGGTGATCGACATTTTTGAGGAAGAAAAGATCGTGGAGCATGTCAATGAAGTGTCAGAATATCTGACAGAACGTCTGGAAGAACTGGTACAACATGTGGATGGCGTGCTGGAACGAAAAGGAACCGGACTGATGCAGGGTATTGTGTTAAAGCAACCGGTCGCGCAGGTAAATAACCGTGCCATTGAGGAAGGACTTCTTGTGATCCAGGCACAGGGCAATGTACTGCGTCTGGTACCTCCGCTTATCATTGAAAAAGAGCATGTGGATGAAATGATCCCAAAATTGACAAAAGCATTGACAGAGTGATAAATGAAAAACCAGGATTCGGGAAATACTAAAAGAAATTGAGAAAAATTTCAGGAGGTAGAAAACGATGACTGGTTTTTTAATTGCCCTTCTTTCCGGGGCGCTGATGAGTGTTCAGGGTGTATTTAATACACAGGTAACAAAGACAACCGGATTGTGGGTCAGCAATATCTGGGTGCAGTTAAGTGCTTTTCTGGCATGTCTGGCGGTATGGTTTCTGGCAGGAAGAGCGGATGTGACGGCACTTGCGAAGGTGGAACCGAAATATATGCTCTTAGGAGGCGTGATCGGAGCAGGGATTACCTGGACCGTAGTTAAGAGCATGGCATCCTTAGGACCGGCAAAAGCAGCACTTCTGATCGTAATTTCCCAGCTGATCGTGGCGTATGTGATCGAGCTTCTGGGGATGTTTGGTGTGGAAAAATCGCCGTTTGCATTCCGGAAGCTGGCAGGGCTTGTTGTGGCACTGATCGGGATTGCAATCTTCCAGTGGGAATAGAGCGTCAGAATTGTAATAAATGCGTAACAGGATTGTAAAAATGTTATTGTAATTTTGAGCGTTTTTCGTTACAATATTACTGTCCAATATAAAAGGGGATTCCTTGCGTCTGAGATTGTGAGGAAATATGAGGGACAGATGGAAAAAGAAAGCTTATTATACAGTTGTTATGATCTTGACTGCGTTGTGCCTGATCAGCGGGTGCGGGCAAGAGTCGGGGGAAGAACTTAAGGAGATTTCTCTGGAGGAGACACAGAAAGAAAAAGAAGAGTCCTCTGCAGAAGAAAAGAAGGTTGAAGACAAAGAACCGAAGAAAGAGACAAAGATTTTTGTCTATCTGTGCGGAGCAGTCGGAAAGCCCGGCGTGTATGAAGTGGGCAGTGACGACAGGCTTTATGAAGTCATTGCCATGGCGGGGGGGCGGCGGTGCGCCGGGGGGCGCGGGGCGTTCTGTATTCGGGCGGACTGACAGCCGAGGCTGCACAGGATGCAGTGAATCAGGCAAGGGTTGTTGTGGACGGAGAGCAGATCTACATTCCCACCAAAGAGGAGATGCAGACACAGGCAGCAGCACAGCCGGGGGCAAGTCCGGCAGAAGGAACAAAGCCGCAGGACGGAAAAGTCAATCTTAATACGGCGACAAAAGAAGAATTGATGACGTTGTCCGGTGTAGGCGAGTCCCGGGCGGACAGTATTATTGCCTATCGGGAAGAAAACGGCAGGTTCCAGAATACAGAAGAGCTGATGCAGATCAGAGGAATCAAAGAAGGTCTGTATAATAAGATTAAAGATAATATTACAGTATAGCAGGAAGTTGAAGGAAGAAAGTATGAGCAAGAAGAAGATCTTAGTAGTTGACGATGAAAAGTTGATCGTGAAAGGGATACGGTTCAGTCTGGAACAGGACGACATGGAGGTGGACTGTGCCTATGACGGTGAGGAAGCACTGCAGTATGCAAAGAACTGCGAGTATGACCTCGTGCTGCTGGATGTGATGCTCCCGAAGATGGATGGGTTTCAGGTTTGTCAGGCCATCCGTGAGTTTTCCGACATGCCGATCGTCATGCTGACTGCCAAAAGTGAGGATATGGACAAGATACTCGGGCTGGAGTACGGAGCGGATGATTATATTACGAAGCCGTTCAATATTCTGGAAGTCAAGGCCCGGATCAAAGCGATCATGAGAAGGACTGCGAGAAAAGAGGAGAGTGCGCAGACTGCCAAGATTCTGGTCAAAGGCAATATGCGGATCGACTGTGAGAGCAGAAGAGTGTTTATCGGAGAGCGTGAGATCAATCTGACAGCAAAAGAATATGATGTGCTGGAGCTTCTTGCCATGAATCCGAACAAAGTCTACAGCCGTGAGAATCTGCTGGATCTTGTATGGGGTGTGGATTATCCGGGGGATGCCAGAACAGTGGATGTACATATCAGAAGGCTTCGGGAGAAGATCGAGCTGAATCCGAGCGAGCCGAAGTATGTACACACAAAATGGGGGGTAGGTTATTATTTCCAGGGATAAATTACATATCAGAGTAAAGAATCATATATTTAAAAGCATGCGGTTCTGGCTGATCGTGCTGTTTGTGGTGTTTGGGCTGATCCCATGTCTGGCTTCTTATGTCTGGACAGTGAAAACATCTGAGCAGCGTGCCATTTCGGTCAGAACAGCAGAAATTCAGAATCAATGTACTATTCTAAGCAATCAGCTGAACAGTTATCAGTATCTGACCAACCCGTCTTCAGAAGTGATCGATGCAAATTTAACCCAACTGACCAATATTTATAACGGACGCGTGATGATCATCAACCAGAACCTGGATGTGATCAAGGATACGTATGGTCTGGATGAAGGAAAGACGATGGTATCTGAAAATGTGATCCGTTGTCTCAGGCAGGGCAAGAGCACGAGCTACTATGACAAAAAGAACCGGTACGTCGAGGTAACCGCACCGGTCATTTCGGAAGAAAAGGCAGTGACAGGAGTGATGCTGGCCAGTGTTTCTATGGATACGGTCCTGGATGGGATCCGTATGCTGCGCGCACAGGGCGGCGCAGTTCTGATCGTAGTCTTTCTGGTCGTATTGTCCCTTGGGATACTTGTGGCAGGATGGTTTGTACGTCCGCTTGGAAGGATCACTGCGTCTATTGAGAATGTGACAGAAGGGTATGAAAGTGAATGGCTGCATGTAGGGACATTTTCGGAGACAGGGCAGCTGTCTGATGCGTTTAACAAGATGCTGGGAAGATTAAAACAGCTCAATGATTCCAGAGAGGAGTTTGTATCCAATGTCTCTCATGAGTTAAAGACACCGCTGACATCCATGAAAGTGCTGGCAGATTCCCTGCTTGCCCAGGAAAATGTGCCGATTGAGCTGTATCAGGAATTTATGGGAGATATCGCAAAGGAGATTGATCGGGAAAATGACATTATCAGTGATCTTCTGACGCTGGTCAAGATGGACAAGACAGTACAGGGACTGAATATCAGACAGATCAATATCAATGAGCTTCTGGAGGCAATCTTAAAACGATTGAAGCCGATTGCCGATAAGAAAAAAATCGAGGTGGTACTGGAAAGCTTCCGACCCGTTTCTGCGGAGATCGATGAGATGAAGCTGACACTCGCCATTTCCAATCTGGTAGAGAATGCGATCAAATATAACCGGGACGAAGGATGGGTAAGAGTTTCCCTGAATGCGGATCACAAGTACTTTTATGTGAAGGTGATGGACTCCGGCATTGGAATTCCGGAAGAGGATCAGGCACATATTTTTGAGCGGTTTTACCGGGTGGACAAGTCTCATTCGAGAGAAATCGGAGGAACAGGTCTGGGACTTGCCATTGCCCGTAATGCAGTGATCATGCACAGAGGATCGATCAAAGTTTACAGCAGTAAGGGAGAGGGAACCACGTTTACCGTCCGGATTCCTCTGACCTATGCAGCATAAGGGGGAGCAGATGAAAAAAGTCAGAAAAATTCTCCTCATTTTTCTGGGAATCTGTCTTGCGTGCACGACAGTTTCCTGTGCCAAACGTACGAAGGTAAAAAAAGGAGATTCTTATATTTATTGTTTAAACAGTGACAGGACCGGGCTTCAGAAAGTGTCCTATGAGAGCAAAGAAAAGGATCCGCTCAAGGCGGCAAAAGCAATGATAAAAGAGTTGAAAAAGCCGTCTGAGGAGATTGAGTATACGCCGCCGATTCCGAAGGATGTGAAAGTGAAGCGTTATGAACTGGAGGGAGGAATCCTGTATCTGGATTTTAATGCAAAATATAAACAAATGGATACCGTGGAAGAGACTCTGGTGAGAGCGGCTCTGGTAAAATCTTTAGTCAGGATCGAGGGAATCAACAGTGTCTGGATCAAAGTGGAAGGCGCGGATCTGACTGACAGCTCGGGACAGGTACTCGGATATCTCAATGAAGATGATTTTGTGCAAAGCGAGGGCGCTTCGCCGAGTTCGTATCAGACAGGGACGCTCACTTTATATTTTTCCAATGAAGCAGGAGATGCTTTGGTGGAGCAGACAATGGAAGTCCGCTATAACAGCAATATTTCCAGGGAGAAGCTGATCGTGGAAAAGCTGATGAAAGGCCCGGAGACGTCGGCCGCAAAAGCAACGATCAATCCGGATACCAACCTGCTGAGTGTGACAACAAAGGATGGAATCTGTTATGTGAATTTTGATAAGACCTTTTTAAAAGGTGCCTATGATGTCAAACCGCAGGTGACGATTTATTCTTTGGTCAATTCACTGACACAGGGAACCGGAGTCAGGAAAGTGCAGATATCCATTAACGGCGAAAACGATGTCAAATATATGCAGACTGTAGATTTGAGTCAGCCATTGGAGGCTGACCTGGGATGGAATGAGGAGAAGAAGTAGTTTTGAGAAAACGACCGCTTTGTACGGCGGCAGTGGCAGTTCTGATTCTGCTGGCAGCAGTGAACATCTGGTTTGAATCCGCGATTTCAAATCCGTGTACACTGCGCCGGATCATCCCGGATGCTTCACAGGTGACTGTGACAGGGCAGGTGAAGCGGTGGGAGGAAAAGCCTGATTACAGGATATTTTATCTGAGAGACTGCCAGGTGCTGCAAAAAGAGAATAATACCAATTCTGACAGGCAATCTGTCAACAAGCAATTCAAAGAACAAGTCAAAGCAAAGGTGCTGCAAGAGCCGGAGCTTCTAATTTATATCGAACAGGATCAAAAAGAAACTCAAACAATCAAACTTGGAAATCAAATACAGATTCAGGGGGAACTTTCGTATTTTAAAGAGGCGAGAAATCCCGGGAATTTTGATCAGAAATTTTATTATGAAAAACAGGGACTTCACGCAAGTATATGGGTGAAAAACTGCCGGATCACAGATCAGGAAACGTGGAAATTCCGGGAATGGCTGGCAAAATTAAGAAGAAACTGGAAGAGACTTTTAGTCAGTCAGATGGGAGCACGTCACGGAAACAGCATGAGCGCGATCTTACTGGGAGAGAAAAGTGAACTGGATGCCCAGATGAAAGCATTGTATCAGAAAAGTGGGATCGGCCATATTCTGGCGATATCAGGACTTCATATGTCATTTATCGGAATGGGATTTTACGGGCTTTTACGCAGAGTGGGATGTCCTGTGAAACCGGCGGGAGTGCTGGGAATTTTGTTTTTGCTTGGCTACACGGTTATGATCGGAGGCGGGGTATCTGCAATCCGGGCATTTGTTATGTTTGGCATCCGGGTAGGAGCAGATCTGTGCGGCAGAGCGTATGACATGGCTACCAGTCTGGCTGTGGCAGCGGCGCTGATTGCGCTGGAGAGTCCGATGTACCTTCGGGATGCCGGATATCTGCTCTCTTTTGGAGCGGTGCTTGGAATGGCGGCAGTGTATCCGTTAATGATGAGACAGGGAAAAACAAAGTCAAAGATCCTGCAAAGCTTTCAGGCGAGTCTTGCGGTCAATCTGGTTCTTTTTCCGGTCATGCTTTCTTTTTATTATGAATTTCCCCCGTATTCTCTTCTTTTAAATCTCGTGATCATTCCTCTGATGTCTGTCGTTCTGGGCGCAGGACTTCTGGGCTCTTTTCTGTGTCTTTTTTTCAAACCGGCAGGAGGTGTTGTATTTCTTTTATGCAGGGGAATTCTCAATCTGTATGAATGGAGCTGCAATTTGAGTATGAAACTGCCGTTTTCCAGAATTGTTACCGGAAAGCCGGAAGTTAGCTGGATCGTGCTGTATTATGCAGTATTGCTTCTGGTCTGTCTGTACTGGATGCTTCGAAAAGAGAAAACAGGAAAAACCTGTTTTGCGTGGGGAATGCTGGCAGCGGCCGGAATCTGTCTGGCAGCAAGCGGTCAGATGAAACACCACGGGGTGTTTCAGGCGACGATGCTGGATGTGGGACAGGGCGATGGAATTTTTCTGAGAACACCCAATGGGAGAACCTGTTTTGTAGATGGAGGCAGCAGCGATATCTCTAAAGTCGGGGAGTATCGAATTGTTCCGTTTCTGGAATCTCAGGGAGTAAAAGAGCTGGATTATGTTTTTGTTTCTCATGGCGATGCAGATCATATGAGTGGAATCGAGGAAATCCTTCAGAATCAGACCCTTGGAGTACGAATCAAAAATCTGGTGCTGCCGCCGGTAAGGCTTCATGATGATGCGTTGAAAAAGCTGGGAAAAACGGCAAAGGAAAATGGCACGAAAGTATTTGGAATGGAGGCAGGTCAGCAGATGAGCCTGGGAGAGATGAGTCTGACTTGTATGGCGCCTTCACAGGAATATCAGGGTGAGACTGGAAATGCAGCGTCTATGGTGTTGTGGATGGAATGGAAAAATCTGGAGATGCTGTTAACCGGAGATGTGGAAGGAGAGGGAGAAGTGCAGCTCACAGAGTGGATGAGAGCACATGGAAAAACAAAGTGTGATATTCTGAAAGCCGCGCATCACGGCTCTAAGAATTCGACACTGCCGGAATTTTTACAGCAGCTGACACCGAAATATGCATGGATTTCATCGGGAATCGGCAACCGGTACGGACATCCGGCAAAGGAGACTGTAGAGAGACTCAGTGAAAAAGGATGCGAATTGTATGGGACGCAGGAGTACGGGGCAGTCACCTTAAAGATAAAAGGGGAAAAAGCTGTGATAGAAACATTTTGCAAAAAGTAAAAGTTTCCGATATAATAGAAATTATGAAAAGTTTGAATGAAGATTTAAAAACAGGACAATTTAGTCAGATTTATCTCCTTTATGGAGAGGAAAACTATCTGAAGAAACAATATAAGGAACGTTTTGTCAAGGCCATGCTTCCGCAAGGAGATACTATGAATTACGCCTATTATGAAGGGAAAGGCGTGGAGATCCGGGAAGTCATTGATCTGGCAGAGACGCTACCTTTTTTTGCAGAACGCAGGTTGATCGTATTTGAAAATACCGGACTGTTTAAAAGTTCGGGTGCAGATCTGGCAGAGTATATCAAGACCATGCCGGAGACTACTTATTTTATTTTTGTGGAAGAAGAAGTGGACAAGCGCAGCAAGTTGTATAAGGCGGTGAAAGCAAAAGGTCATATTGTGGAACTTCCGTTTCAGGATGAATCTACATTGAAGCGTTGGATCCTTGGCAATGTCAGGCGGGAGGGAAAACAGATATCGGATGCTTCGGTCGGATATTTTCTGGGAAAAGTCGGAACCGATATGCAGAATATCCAGGGCGAACTGGAAAAACTGTTCTGCTATACACTGCATCGGGACGTGATCACACCGGAGGACATCGATGCAGTCTGTATCAACCAGATCGGAAATCATATTTTTGAGATGGTCAATGCAGTGGCAGAGAAAAAGCAGAGAAAAGCGCTGGATCTGTATTACGAACTGCTGGCATTAAAAGAGCCTCCTATGAGAATTTTATTTTTGCTGGTCAGGCAGTACCGGATTTTATTCCATGTACAGTCACTGCAGAAAAAAGGATACGGGAAAAAAGAAATTGCAGCAAAAGCAGGGCTGCATCCGTTTGCTGCGGGAAAATATATGGAGCAGACCCGGTATTTTAAGAGCGAAGAATTGCGTGCCGTGTTGGAAGAGAGTGCGGATCTGGAGGAGCGTGTGAAGACAGGAAGGCTGACAGATACACTGGCAGTGGAGTTGTTTTTGGTAAAATACTCATCGTAAATGACAGATGTTCTTGTCAAAACAGGAAAGGCATGATAGTATATTTTTGCATAAAACAGAAGAACATTCAGCATAGAAGAAAATAGAAAAAGACAGAGTTACTGGAGGAATGAACGTGTCATCAATTGATCAGAATAAAATACGAAATTTTTGCATCATTGCACATATCGACCATGGAAAATCTACGCTTGCAGACCGGATCATCGAAAAGACCGGACTTTTGACAAGTCGTGAGATGCAGTCGCAGGTGCTGGACAATATGGAACTGGAGAGGGAGCGCGGAATCACAATCAAAGCCCAGACTGTGCGTACCGTATACAAAGCAAACGACGGGGAAGAGTATATCTTCAACCTGATCGATACACCGGGACATGTGGATTTTAACTATGAAGTGTCCAGAAGTCTTGCAGCCTGTGACGGAGCAATCCTGGTTGTAGATGCAGCACAGGGAGTAGAAGCGCAGACATTGGCGAATGTGTATCTTGCGCTGGATCACGATCTGGATGTGTTTCCGGTTATCAACAAGATCGATCTGCCAAGTGCAGAGCCGGATCGCGTAAAAGAAGAGATTGAAGATGTGATTGGAATCGAGGCGGATGATGCTCCGTTGATCTCGGCAAAGACCGGACTCAACATTGAAGAAGTGCTGGAGCAGATCGTGAAGAAGATTCCGGCACCGGAAGGAGGTCCGAAAGAGCCGTTAAAAGCATTGATCTTCGATTCGGTTTATGATGCTTACAAAGGTGTCATCGTATTCTGCCGGATCAAAGAGGGAAGTGTGAAAAAAGGAACAACGATCCGGATGATGGCAACAGGAGCACAGGCGGATGTTGTCGAGGTTGGATATTTTGGAGCCGGACAGTTTATTCCGTGTGATGAGCTGAGCGCGGGAATGGTTGGATATATCACAGCCAGTCTGAAAAATGTAAAGGACACCCGTGTCGGTGATACGATCACAGATGCGGCGCGGCCGTGTGCAGAACCTCTTCCGGGGTATAAAAAGGTAAATCCAATGGTGTATTGTGGATTGTATCCGGCAGATGGAGCAAAATATCCGGATTTGAGAGATGCGTTGGAAAAATTGCAGCTCAATGATGCGGCGCTGCAGTTTGAAGCGGAGACATCGGTGGCTCTTGGGTTTGGATTCCGCTGTGGATTCCTTGGGCTTTTGCATCTGGAGATCGTGCAGGAGCGTCTGGAGAGAGAGTATAATCTGGATCTTGTGACAACTGCGCCAAGTGTTATCTATAAAATCCATAAGACAAACGGAGAAGTGATCGACCTGACCAATCCAACCAATATGCCGGATCCTGCAGAGATCGAATATATGGAAGAGCCGATGGTGAAAGCAGAGATTATGGTGACTTCCGAGTTTATCGGTGCGATCATGGATCTGTGTCAGGAGCGCAGGGGGGTATATCAGGGAATGGAGTATATCGAAGAAAAGCGTGCAGTGATTCATTATCATCTGCCATTGAATGAGATTATTTACGATTTCTTTGATGCGTTGAAATCCCGTTCCAGAGGATATGCATCTTTCGATTATGAAATGCTGGGATACGAGCAGTCAGAGCTGGTAAAACTGGATATTCTGATCAATAAAGAAGAAGTGGATGCACTTTCCTTTATTGTACACAGTGCAACAGCATATGAGCGTGGAAGAAAGATGTGCGAGAAGCTCAAAGAAGAGATTCCAAGACAGCTTTTTGAGATCCCGATCCAGGCAGCAGTGGGAAGCAAGATCATCGCAAGAGAGACCGTCAGAGCAATGCGAAAAGACGTGCTTGCCAAGTGCTATGGCGGTGATATTTCCCGTAAGAAAAAGCTGTTGGAAAAACAGAAAGAAGGAAAGAAGAGGATGCGCCAGGTCGGAAACGTAGAGATTCCACAGAAAGCCTTTATGAGCGTATTGAAGCTGGATGAAAATTAGAGAAAGATAAGAGGGTGTCGCAAAATTATCGAAATAGATGATTGAGCGATACCCTCGTTTTATGTGCGGAGCCATTCCCTATATATCAGCTTCTACACTTCGATGACGAAATCTAAGCTTCTTTTCTATTGTAAAATAATGTCCAGACATCATTTCTGTCTTGAAAAATACTGTCTTCTGTGATAGTTGATCGGCATTCTGCAATGGTTTCACAATTTGATAAAAGAGGTTTTCGTAGGTATCTGCTAAAAATTTGAGATGTTGTTGTGAGAGGAAGTTTTTTGTTCTGTGGATTCATGAAATTATGAGCAGGCATATCATATGCTTTATGATGGGAATTGTTAAGACCGGAGATAATCTATCAATAGGAGAATTGCGGGATTTACTGATTGTTGAGAAGAAGTTTTTATAGACAATCAGTAAAAATTTGATTATTCTATACATAGTGACCTTTTTGTAAGCAGCAATTTCTGTTACTATTTTATGATAAATCAAGTATACAGAGAAATTTCTGTTACTGTAAATGTAAGGTCATTTTCTTATTAGTTAACTATAAATGAGCAAATTTGAAAAATTGCACAAAACTACACTGCGAATTTCATAAA
>OAWC01000915.1_pt1 | contig 13134 bp, 12 predicted proteins | sample 1495331 | NCBI WGS metagenome assembly OAWC01 (sample SAMEA2580115, study PRJEB22360) | human gut metagenome | biome: human gut; feature: human-associated habitat; material: faeces | place: Denmark | collected 2008/2010
GCTGTCTTGCGGTTGAAATGGAATGTGCATCTATGCTGGCAGTTTCACAATACCTGCAGGTTCCATTTATACAATTTCTGTATGGGGCGGATAGTCTCAGTTCGGAAAAATGGGAAATTCGAGATCTGGAATTGTATGGACTTACGAATGCTGAGAAATACATGCTGTTAGCGTTTGAGTGTGGATTAGCCTTGTAGATGTGAAAAAACAGATGGAAGCTGCTGGATCCGGCAAAAGGACTCCCGATGTATGATTACAAGAACTTCTTAGCAACTGCAGGTTGCTTGTTAAAACCATAGAGAGGCCTCATAATAGAGCTAAGATATTACACAAAGGAGGGAACTAATATGGAAATGAAAGATGTGCGAGAAAAATAGACTCACACAGGAGCAAATGGCGAAACGTGTGATGGTTACCAGACAGGCTGTCAGTCGTTGGGAAACAGGAGAGACACAACCTAATACAGATACATTAAAACTGTTATCACAGGAGTTTGAAGTTTCCGTCAATACGCTTCTGGGCTCTCCTCGCCAGCTCATTTGTCAATGCTGTGGAATGCCATTTTGTATATCTGTCAAAAGAGTCTTTATTGGATTATCTTGTGGAACATATGCCGAATCCTGATAATCTGGGAGTGGATGACAGGCGAGCTCAATTTAACATATATCTTTCACAGTTAAAGCACTGGAAATGAATAAGCATTACATAGAGCCATTATGGAGAAAATCCGGAGTTTTTGGACTTTTTATAAAAGGAGTTTATAAATGCTTTATCCAATTGTTTTTATTATAGGATTTTTATTAAGTGGAATATGGTTTTCCTTCCACATATATGTATCTCAAAAATTGAAGAATACAAAGAAGGCATTGATGTTTTCGCCCTTGCTTACCGCAATCATACCGACGATCATTATATGGCTGCTGATAGGTGATCAGTGACAAACTATCACAGAAAGGCAAATTCCAGTTTTTTGAATGAATGATCTGACAGATCAAGAAAATCCCATTTCTGACCAATGTGGACAGAAATGGGATTTTAAAGTTCATGCCAAGAATGATTGTAAAAGAACACATTTGGGGTGGGAGTGATATCACCCCACCCGATGGATGTTTCCGTCATCTGTCACGAAAATAGCTTCGATTTCGTCCAGTGATTTGATCAGTTTTGATCCCTCTTCCAGACCAAGTGCAAAACAAGTGGTACTTAAGGCGTCTCCATCTACAGAAGCATCCGAGATGATCGTAACCTGCTGCAGATGAGTCTCGTAAGGATATCCGGTAAACGGATTTAAAATGTGATGGTAAATTTTTCCGTCTTTTTCAAAATAGCGCTCGTAGGTTCCGGAAGAAACCACAGACTGATTTCTGATATCAAGACTTGTAAGGATATCATTTTGCTCGGCAAAGGGTTTTTGAACGCCGATCTTAAAAGGTGATCCATCCGGCTTTTCCCCGATTGCCACGGTATTTCCGCCAAGGAAAATCAGTCCGTGTTTAATCCCGGCGCTTTCCAGATACTCTTTCAGCTGATCTGCAATATAGCCCTTTGCAATCGCTCCAAGATCGATGGCAGCCTTTGGATCCAGAAGCTGAACGGTAGTACCGTCCACTTTGACGTTTTTGTAATTCACATGACTTCTGGCTTCCTCAATGGCAGCCGGATCTGGAATCTGTCCGTCATTATGTCCGAAATTCCAGAGCTCACTTAACGGAGCAATGGTGATATCAAATTTCCCATCTGATAAATCCCCATAGTGCAGTGCAGTTTTGATCAGATCAGCTGTCTCCTGATCTACAGTCACAGGCTGTCCGTTTGCCTGATTGATCCTGGAAACATCACTGGTATCAATGGTCCGGCTGAACAGATTTTCATATTTTTGACAAAGCTTTTCGCATTCTTCCAGAACAGAGCGGTCGGAAGTATCCCATATGCGGATCGTAACGATTGTATCAAAATACATCCCGTTCATCTGGAGCGGTTCTGCAGATGAGGCACAGCCACTGAGAGAAAAAAGAAGCAGAAAGAGCAGCGGAATAAAGCATAATTTTCGAATCGATTTGATCTGGTTCATAAAGAAATCTCCTTGTGTTTGAGTGTTTCGCTTATTATAACGAAATTTCCCGTAAAACACAACAAAATACCGTACTTGACTTTTGGGCAGGAGCGAACTATACTACCTTTTAACTATGAGGAAACAGAGAGGTGGCAGAGGTGAGAATATACGATTTAAAAACAGGAAAGAAAAAAATACGCTGGGGAAGATTTTGTCTGATTGCAGTTTTTTTGTATATCGCAGCACTGACGATTCCTTATGTTCAGCATAAAAAAGTATCGGATCATTATAAGAAACTGTTTGATCCACAGGAATGTTATTCTGAGGAGCCGGGAAAAGAACGGGCGGCTTACATTACGGATAATACAGAAGCTTTGGAATATCGATTGAAAATGATCCGGGAAGCGAAAGAAGAAGTAATCGTATCGACTTTTGATTTTAATGCGGATACCGGAGGCAAAGATGTGATGAGTGCGCTGATCGAGGCAGCACACAGGAATGTGCATGTTCGTCTGATCGTAGATGGAATCAGTGGATTTTTAGATATGCTGGGAGATCCGTATTTTCAGGCACTCGCCTCTACAGAAAATATAGAAGTGAAAGTGTACAATCCGGTTAATCTGTTGAAGCCGTGGACGATGCAGGCAAGACTCCATGATAAATATGTGATCACAGATTCTTCGATGTACCTTTTGGGCGGAAGAAATACGACCAATCTGTTTTTGGGAGATTATGGAAAGCATCAGAATATTGACAAAGAGATTTTTATCTATGCAAAGGAAGGAGAAAGTGCCTCTTTAAAACAGCTGAAGGGATATTTTGAACGCGTGTGGGAGCTTTCGGACAGCAAAGAATACCTCTGTAAAAAGAAGACTGACCGTGTACAGAACAGTCTGAAAGAACTGGAAGAACGATATCCGAAACTTGAAGCGTTATATCCGGACATTGTAAAAACCTGGGATTGGGAAGCGCGGACGGTAGAGACCGCAAAGGTAACCCTTCTTTCCAATCCGATCGAAGCAAAAAACAAAGAGCCTCATATGTGGTATTCTGTCAACCAGCTGCTTCAGACAGGGAAAAATGCAGTCATTTGCACGCCTTATATTATCTGCGGAAAAGAGATGTATGCAGATCTGAAAAATACTTGTGAACAGGTAACGAATGTGGAGATTATCACCAATGATGTGTCAAGCGGAGCCAATCCGTGGGGATGTACAGATTACTTGAACCAAAAAGAAAAAATCTGGGCAACCGGTGTGCAGGTGCACGAATATCTGGGGCCTCATTCCAATCATACCAAAGCAGTGCTCATTGATGACAGACTCAGTATCGTAGGTTCCTACAACCTGGATATGCGCAGTACGTATCAGGATACGGAATTGATGCTTGCGATTGATTCAGAAGCACTGGCAGCAGAATTAAGAGAAGAAATCGATTGCGACAAAACCTATAGCAGAACAATGACGGACAGCGGAGAATATCATTATGAAGAGAATTATCATCCGCGTGAAATGTCCACCGAGAAAAAGATTTTTTATGCAGTGCTCCGGATGATTACCATCCCGATCCGGAGATTTTTGTAAAAGAATGCGACCCGAACATATGGTCGAATGAATGGTTGCATTCCTGAGTGCAGTGTGCTATGATAAAACTCTGAAAGGATACAACTATGAAAAAACGAGATTATATTTTGATTGGATGCATACTTTTGATAGCAGCAGTGTGTGCGGGATTTTTCTTGCTGACAGGAAAAAAGGCACAGGAGGCAGTTGTCACCGTAGACGGAGAAGTGTATGGTACGTATTCACTGGCAAAGGATCAGGCGATAGAGATTCAGGATGGGAATCGTCTTCGTATTCAGAATGGGCAGGCGAAGATGGAGTGGGCAGACTGTCCGGATCAGCTCTGCGTACATCAGAAGGCAATCTCCAGGACGGGAGAGAGTATCATCTGTCTTCCGAATCAGGTCGTGGTGAGTGTACAGGGCAGTAAAGAGGGTAAACTGGATGGAATCGTGAATTAACATTTAACAACAGGAGAGGACAGATGAAGAATAAGACAGCATATTTTGGTGTATTTACTTCGCTGGCGCTTATTTTGAGCTATGTGGAGACATTGATCCCGATTTCTTTTGGAATCCCTGGGATAAAACTGGGGCTGGCAAATCTGGTAATCGTCATTGTTTTGTATACATATGGAGAAAAAGAAGCGTTTCTTTTATCTGTAACCAGAATTCTGCTGTCCGGATTTTTGTTTGGGAATCTGAGTATGATTCTCTACAGTATGGCAGGGGGGATTTTCAGTCTCGCCATCATGGTGTTGCTTCGTAAGATCGGTGGTTTCAGTATCCAGGGAGTCAGCATCGCAGGAGGTGTATTTCATAACATCGGGCAGCTGTTGCTCGCGATGATGATCGTAGAGACCTATCAGGTCTGGTATTATTTCCCGGTTTTGCTCGTATCGGGGCTGGTAACGGGGTTGCTGATTGGAATTGTATCCAGTGAAGTACTCAAAAGGACTGCTTTTTTGAAAAAAGCAGAATAAGTGTAGAAGAAAAGGAAACAGAAGCTATGATTTCATATATTAGAGGGGAACTGGCAGGCCTGGAACGGGACAAGGCAATCGTAGATGTACAGGGAGTAGGATACGGAATTTATATGCCGGAGCAGTCCCTGAGCCTTTTGGGGCCGATTGGATGTGAAGTAAAGATTCACACGTACCTGAATGTGCGGGAAGATGCGATGCAGCTGTTTGGATTTCTGACAAGAGACGATCTTGAAGTATTCCGGCTGGTCATCGGCGTGAGCGGAATCGGGCCAAAAGGCGGACTGAACATCTTATCCTGTCTTTCGGCGGATGAACTCAAGTTTGCGGTATTGTCAGGTGACGCCAAGGCAATCTGTGCAGCACCCGGGATTGGGAAGAAGACAGCCGAGAAGCTGATCATCGAATTGAAAGACAAGCTGGATCTTAAGGAGATGTTAGAGCCGCGAAGCGCAGCCGCTGCAGAGATTCCATCAGATGGGCGAAACGGTGATATCCAGACAGAGGCAGTGCAGGCTTTAGTGGCGCTTGGATATGGCAATGCCGAGAGTCTGAAGGCAGTACGCCAGGTGACAGAGTATACTTCTGTGGAAGACGTACTCAAAGAAGCATTGAAAAAAATGTTATAGATATAGTAGAGGAAGCATATGGGAAGACGAATTATCACAACAGAAAATCTGGAAGAAGATGCGAAGATAGAGAATCATCTGCGGCCGCAGCTTCTTTCGGACTACATAGGACAGGCAAAAGCGAAGAAGATGCTGGAAGTTTATATCCGGGCGGCAAAAGAAAGAGACGAGGCGTTAGACCATGTATTGTTCTATGGACCGCCGGGACTCGGAAAGACGACGCTTGCAGGAATCATCGCCAATGAAATGGGGGTGAATCTCAAGGTGACTTCCGGGCCGGCGATTGAAAAGCCGGGAGAGATGGCCGCTATTTTGAATAATCTGCAGGAGCATGATGTACTGTTCGTGGATGAGATTCACCGATTGAACCGGCAGGTGGAGGAAGTGCTGTATCCGGCGATGGAAGACTATGCGATTGATATTATGATCGGAAAGGGCGCGACCGCACGTTCGATCCGTCTGGATCTTCCGAAGTTTACCCTGGTGGGAGCGACTACGAGAGCAGGGATGCTCACCGCACCCCTGCGGGATCGTTTTGGAGTTGTGAATCGTCTTGAGTTTTATACAGAAGAAGAGTTGATGACGATCATCAAGCGTTCGGCCAGAGTGCTCAATGTCGAGATTGATACAAAAGGGGCGCTTGAGCTTGCCAAACGCTCCAGAGGAACTCCGCGGCTTGCCAACCGTCTGCTAAAGCGGGTGCGTGATTTTGCACAGGTCAAATATGACGGTGTGATCACGGAAGAAGTAGCAAATTATGCACTGGATCTTCTGGACGTGGACCGTTATGGACTGGACCACGGAGACCGGATGATCCTGCAGGTCATGATTGAAAAGTTTCAGGGAGGTCCGGTGGGGCTGGATACGCTTGCAGCCAGCATTTCAGAAGATTCCGGAACACTGGAGGATGTATACGAACCATATCTGCTGAAGTGTGGATTTATCCAGCGTACACCGAGAGGAAGAGTTGTGACAGATCTGGCATACCGGCATCTTGGAATTCTTCCTCCGGTTTCAAGGTGAGCGGTCACACAGAAACTTCAAAAAGTTGGTTTTTGTTTGCAGATAGTTTATAATAACAGATAAGAAATGCCAAGGAGGATGCTATGAGTTCAGCAAAACATTTTACAGAAGTTTTAATTGGAGGAAAAGTCTATACGCTAAGTGGATTTGAGGGTGAAGAGTATCTGCAGAAAGTATCTTCCTATCTGAACCATAAGATAACAGAATGTGCCAACAGCGAAGGTTACCGCAAGCAGCATGGAAACACCAGAAATGTACTTTTGGCACTGAATATTGCAGATGATTATTTTAAGGCAAAGAAGCAGGGAGATTCACTGGAGAGTGACATCGAACTGAAAGATAAAGAGATGTATGACTTAAAGCATGAATTAATTTCCGTACAGATCAAGTTGGAGAATGCGGAAAAAGAGCTCGCTAAGATGAAAGAGGAAAACAACGATCTTCAGATGCAGATCGTGAAGCTGGAAACAGAGATGAAGAATCGCAGAAAGTAAAAGAATGAGGGTGCCCAAGAGACTGCAGAAGCAAGCAGCTTTTGTTTGGCCCTCTTTTTATGTAAATAGAAAAAGGAGTTATTGATTGATAGAAGAAAAGAAAAAACCACAGATAGAGATTTTATCTCCGGCAGGATCCTATGAGAGCTTTCTGGCTGCGATCCATGCGGGTGCGGATGCTGTCTATGCAGGGGGTCCCAGATTCGGAGCTCGTGCATTCGCAGACAATTTTACAGAAGAGACATTAAAGCAGGCCATTGATTATGCACATTTCCATGGGAGAAAAGTGTATCTTACAGTCAATACACTTCTGAAAGACCGGGAGATCGAGACACTTCATGACTATTTGGAACCCTTGTATCTGCATGGCTTAGATGCGGTGATCGTACAGGATGTCGGAGTGCTTGAATTGATCCGGCATGATTTTCCGGATCTGGAGATTCATGCAAGTACACAGATGTCCTCAGTTAATGTTAAGGCAGCGCAGTTTTTACAAAGTCAGGGAGTGACAAGAGTGGTCCCGGCAAGGGAGATTTCTCTGGAAGAGATTCAGGAGATCTATCGTGCAACAGGGATGGAGATCGAGTGCTTTGTCCATGGGGCGTTGTGTTACTGCTATTCCGGCCAGTGCCTGCTCAGCAGCCTGATCGGAGGACGCAGTGGAAACAGAGGGCAGTGTGCCCAGCCGTGCCGTCTCCCGTACAGTGTGGATCAGAGCAGCAAAAAAGAATACGTGCTCAGTCCAAAAGACATTTGTACTCTGGATTTGATTCCGGAGCTGATCGAGGCGGGCGTCTATTCATTTAAGATTGAGGGAAGAATGAAGCGTCCTGAGTATGTAGCGGCCGTGACATCGATTTACCGGAAGTATACAGATTTGTATCTAAAAAAGGGAAAAGGTGGATATCGGGTAGAACAGGCAGACCGGGAAGCGCTGATGGATCTGTATAATCGGGGCGGATTCAGCCAGGGTTATTATAAAGAACGAAACGGCCGGGATATGATCGCCATTTCCCGCCCGAACCATGCAGGAGTACCTGCGGCACGTGTGCTCTCACAGAAAGGAAGAGAACTGACGGTGGAAACTTTAACAGATATCCACAAGGGAGATCTCCTGGAGTTGAATCTGCAGCGTGAGAATTACTCTTTTGGAAAAGAGATTCCAAAGGGAACAAAGACTGTGATTCTGGTTCCCAAAAAGGAACAATATCAAAAAGGACAGATTCTAAATCGAATCCGTAACCAGAAACTGATGACAGAGATGAAAGAACAGTATCTGGAAGGGGCAACGAAAGAGCAGATATCCGGATACCTGCGTGCGGCAGTGGGAGAACCGGCAATGCTGACAGTCTGGACAGAAGATATAAGCGTTACCGTTTATTCCGAGCAGACTGTGCAGGAGGCACAGAATCAGCCGATGGAGGTGTCCAGAATCCAAAAGCAACTTTCTAAGACGGGAGCCACAGAATTTGTATTTGAACATCTGGAGATTGATCTGGAAGGAAAGGTGTTTCTTCCAATGCAGCAGCTCAATGAATTAAGAAGGCAGGCATTAGAAAAATTAGAACTGGAGATATGCGGGAAGTTCCGGAGGACATCCACGAAACAACCTCTTTTGAAACAAAAATCAGAAGAAAAGGAAACGGAAGGGGTACTGCTGAGTGTTCTGACAGAGACTTTGGAACAGCTGGAAAGTGTGCTGGATTCAGGGGCAGCAGAACGGATTTATATTGACAGTAATATAGTACAGGATTTATTTGAAGATGCGAGACTGCAGCACCTCTGTGAAAAAGCGAAAAGAAGCAGTGTCAAGATTTTTCTGGCAATGCCCCATATTTTCCGGGCTGATGCAGTTCGAAAATTTGAACAACATTATGATCGGTTTCTGGAAATCGCACAGGACGGTGTATTGATCAGAAACTGTGAGAGTTTTCAGTTTTTAAAACAACATGGATTTGACAGGACGATCGTTCTGGATCATAATCTGTATGTATTCAATCAATACAGCCGGCAATTCTGGAAAAGAAACGGTGTAGAACTGTTTACAGCTCCGATGGAATTAAATGCAGAGGAGCTGAATGTTCTGGGACTTGAGGAAAGTGAACTTGTGATCTACGGAAGAATTCCGGTTATGACATCTGCGCAGTGTGTGGTGAATACAACAAATGGCTGTACACACCACCCGGTCACGACAACATTGACGGATCGCAGAGGAAAACAGTTCCCGGTGAAAAATCACTGCGGATTTTGCTATAATATTGTTTACAATTCCGCTCCTTTATCGTTGTTTGATGAAAGAGAAGAGTGGATGAGGATGCATCCAAGAAGCATCCGTGTGCAGTTTTCGACAGAGACAGGCAGCGAGGTGACTCGCATCTTGAATGCGGCTCTTGCTGTGAATACCCGGAATGCGGCATCGGGAATGTCAGGAGAAGAATTTACGCGCGGTCATTTCAGACGCGGAATAACATAAAAGCAGGTGAAATTGTGGTTAACATCATAGTAGAATTATCAAAATATCTTATGATCCTTTTAATGGGAATTTACACGTTTTCGTGTTTCTCTGTTTTCGCACATAATTATGAGAGCGAGCAGAAATGGATCCTGATCCGGCAGAATGTGCTGATGTTTTTACTTCAGCTGACAGCATATGTGGTCATGTATCTGAAGAAGGATGATCCCAAAATACTGACTCTTTATGCAGCCAGCGCGGGTTTTCTTCTGGCTGTGATTCTGTTGTACCGGATTTTATATCCGAAGGTGTCCAAGCTGATCGTTAATAATATGTGCATGCTTCTTTGTATCGGGATGATCATGCTGACCAGACTGGAAGAAGAAAATGCGATCAAGCAGCTGATCTTCGCCGCAGTAGGAGTTGTGATCGGTTTGGTGGTACCGGTTGTGATCCGTAAGCTGGATCGTTTAAAAGACTGGGGTTATATGTATGCAGGAGCCGGGATTCTGGCGTTGGTCCTGGTTGCCGTTCTGGCAGAGGTTTCCGGTGGAGCAAAGCTTGGATTTACGATCGCCGGATTCGGAATACAGCCGTCCGAGTTTGTGAAAATTTTATTTGTATTTTTTGTAGCGGCAAATTTAAACCATTCTTTGGAGTTTAAGAACATCGTGATTACAACAGCACTGGCAGCAGCTCATGTGCTGATCCTCGTGCTTTCTACAGACCTTGGTACGGCATTGATTTTATTCGTAGTGTATCTGGTCATGCTGTACACGGCAACGAGACAGCCACTTTATGTGGCAGCCGGTCTCGGAGGCGGTTCGGTCGCTGCCGTACTGGCATACCATTTATTTGCGCACATTCAGGTACGTGTAGCTGCATGGAAAGATCCGTTTGCAACCTATAGTGACGGCGGATATCAGGTAGCGCAGTCTTTGTTTGCCATTGGCACAGGAAGCTGGTTTGGAATGGGGCTGTTTCAGGGACTTCCGGATGAGATTCCTGTAGCTGATACAGACTTTATCTTTGCTGCGATTTCGGAAGAAATGGGACTGATTCTTTCCCTGTGTCTGATTCTGGTGTGCGTCAGCTGTTATGTGATGTTTTTAAACATTGCGCTGGCACTCCGCAATCAATTCTATAAACTGGTAGCGTTGGGACTTGGAACCTGTTATATTTTCCAGGTATTTTTAAATATCGGCGGAGTGACAAAATTTATTCCTTCCACGGGCGTAACTCTTCCTCTTGTCAGCTACGGAGGAAGTTCGATTTTAAGTACGATGATCATGTTCGGCATCATACAGGGGCTGTATATTTTAAGAGAAGATGAGGAAGAAAATCTGGAAAGAAAGAGAGAAAGAGAGTTAAGAAATGGCACGAAGAGAAGAACCACAAAGAAGAAAAAGACAACCAAAGAGCCAGGCTTCGAAGAAGTTCCGAAACAAAGAGTTCGCTAAGATGACCTATTTGTTTGTTACGCTGTTTCTTGCCCTGATCTCCTATATTGTTTATTTTAATGTGTTCCGGGCAAAGACAATCGTCAACAGTCCGTATAACGTAAGACAAGATGCCTTTGCAGACCGGATCATCCGGGGAAGTATTACGGACAGAGACGGAGAAGTTCTTGCCGAGACACAGGTCGGAGAGGACGGAACAGAAAACAGAGTCTATCCGTACGGGGCGGCATTTGCCCATGTTGTCGGCTACAGCAATGAGACCGCAGGAAAAAGCGGACTGGAATCCATCGAAAACTCAGAACTTCTGACGTCCAATGCATTTTTTGCGGAAAAATTTCTCAATGAATTTAAGGATGAAAAAAATCATGGCGATACCGTCGTAACGACATTGGATGCGGGGCTTCAGCAGGCGGCATACAATGCATTGGGAGCGAATCGGGGCGCGATCATGGAGGCCAGCACCGGAAAAATTCTTGCCATGGTGTCCGGACCGTCCTATGATCCGAATACAATCGCGCAGGATTGGGAAGCCTTAAATGCAGACAGTACTTACAGTCCTCTTCTGAACCGGGTGACTCAAGGGGCATATGCTCCGGGATCTACCTTTAAGATCGTGACTGCACTGGAATATATGAGAGAACATCCGGACTATCAAAATTACAGCTATAATTGTGAAGGATCGATCACTTATGAAGACATCACGATCCGATGTTTTGACAGTACGGTACATGGATTGGAAGACTTGCGCAGTTCTTTTGCAAACTCCTGCAACTCTTCCTTTGCAAACATTGGTCTGATGCTGGATCGGAATTCTTACCGTGCGACGGCCGAAGAGCTTCTGTTTAACAAAAAACTGCCATCCGTGCTGGATTATTCAAAAAGCTCGTTTGTAGTGGATGAGAATACCAGTGACGGAGAGATGATGATGACGGCTATGGGACAGGGAAACACATTGGTCAGCCCGTATCACATGGCACTGATCACACAGGCGATCGCAAATGGCGGAACTTTAATGGAACCATATCTGGTTGATAAAGTCACAAACTATAAAGGAACCGAGATTCGGAAAAATGTACCGAAAAGTTATAAAAAACTGATGACATCGGAGGAGGCGTTACAGTTGAAAGACTATATGCGGGCAGTTGTGGATGAAGGAACTGCAACGATGCTTTCCGGACAGTCTTATTCCGTGGCGGGAAAAACCGGAACTGCAGAATATAGCATGACAGACGGGGAAAAAACACATTCCTGGTTCGTAGGCTTTACGAATGTGGACAACCCGGAACTGGTCATCAGTGTGATCATCGAGGGTTATGACGGAAATGCCGGTGCAAAAGCAGTTCCAATTGCAAAGCAGGTGTTGGATTCTTATTATTATCAATAGAAAAGAACAAGCATAAAGGGGATGACAGACTGCATGAATATGGAGTTTTATAGAGAATTGTATGTAAGCCGTTCTCTGAAAAAACGTGAAAAAAGGATTATTGAGGGCTTGAAAAAGAAACGGTTTCGAAAGGATCTTTATCTGATCGTGTTAGCCCAGGGAAAACAAAATCCACTGGAATTTTTCTCTGTATTGTTGCTGAAGCAGCATATTTTTGAGGACGCTGGGCTGTTCGTAGTCGGTCTCGCGGATGGATACGAAGGGGCGCTGGAGCTGACAGAAGAAATCGTGCAGGATGTGTACCAAAAAACAAATGATGTCAGACTAAGAGAGTTCATCTTAAATAATCAGAAACAATCTGGGGAAGGCAGTGTGTAGAATCATATGATACATATACTTCTGTTGATTTTAAAAATCATAGGCTGGATATTACTGGTAATATTGGGAATACTGATCCTGTTGGCAGGGATCTTTCTTTTTGTGCCGGTCAGATATCGGGGAGATGTCCTGGGGGAAGATGAATGGAAAAACCTGTTCGCCTCGCTGAAGTTTTCCTGGCTGTGTTCCCTTGTAAAAGGAGAGGTGTCGTACCAGGAAGGAGCGTTAAAATGGAAGTTTCGAATCGCATGGAAGCGGTTTCTGGCGGATCAGCCCGAACAGGCAGCCCTACCTGTTTCCCGGGCAGAAGAGAAGAACTCTCAGAGTAGAGAAACGCTGAAGTCTCCGCCTTCTGAAAAAAGTATACAGAAAAAAGAGCCTTCAGAACAACTTAAAAAACAGCCGGAACCAATACAAAAGAAAATAACAGAACATAAGAAAACCGAAAACAAAAAGAAACAGGATTCAAGACCGGGACTTGGAGAGCGGATTTCTCAAAAAGCGGAACAGATAAAATGTACTTTTCATAAAATTTGTGATATGCTCAAATCACTGGCAGAAAAAAAGGAAAGATTGATGGAGTTTCTTACGGATGAAATTCATCGGTCAGCTTTTATGAAATGCCTCACAGAGCTTCGACGTTTGTTTTGCTTTTTGAAGCCGTCAAAGTGTGAGGCAGATCTGGAATTCGGGTTTTCAGACCCTTCTGTCACAGGA
>OAWC01000917.1_pt1 | contig 13106 bp, 17 predicted proteins | sample 1495331 | NCBI WGS metagenome assembly OAWC01 (sample SAMEA2580115, study PRJEB22360) | human gut metagenome | biome: human gut; feature: human-associated habitat; material: faeces | place: Denmark | collected 2008/2010
TGATAGAAATAAAGGTTATAGAATTATATAAGAAAAACTGTTGGGATGTTATTACCCTACTGATGATACTGACAAGTGCGGCTGTCATCATTTATTTTGGAGAAGTAATTAAAAAAGCATTATCAATAAATCTGTTGTTCTTTTGGTTAATTTTACAAGGAATATATCTTACAATTCGACGCTATATAAGTCAAGATACTGATTGACTAGATACAAAATATTTGATAAAATATAAATAGAAATACAGCAGATCAAAGGAGCTAAAACTTATGAGAGCAAAGAAAGTGATTGTAGGGGTAGCTATTAGTGCAATGTTAATTTCTTCATCAATTCCAGTAATGGCATTTTCTGTTACAAACGGGAATAAGACATTTGATAAAAAGTGGGAATTGAGCACTACATCTGATGGCGGAAAAGGTGTTTTGACTTATGGTTATAATACTCTTGCTATTAATGAAGATTATGCACACGCATATCATTCAACTAAAGATCATTACGCATATGTCAAGAATGGAAATGGTTCTTTTTCGGGTTCAAATGTTGGTAAAGGTAATTGGTCTAAAATTGAGGTTGCTCATAAAGGAAATAGTATTACCTACGGTAATAGCTACTAAACAAAGGTTCGGGATAATGGCTGAGTGGTTGGAATTCCAACCACTCTTTTTTGTGGAGTGTATATAAATGAAGAAAAAAATAAAATATATAGGAATTGTTTTGGTTATTTTGTTCTGTTGCTATAATTTATTTTGGTACTTCGGGAGTTATAAACCATATAACGAATTTCAGAAAGACTTCCCTGAAATAGAAGAATCTGGAGTAAAAATTTACACAGATAAAGATGGATTCCAGTATAGTGTGTCTGTCCCTGATTATTTGCTTTGGAATGGAAATCTTGCGATAGCTGAGTCAGATGTTCGATATGCACTAATTATTTGGATAAAACCATTTCACCAAGGAATAAGTCAAGGCGTGCTATTTAATGACTATAAGGATTTGAATACTCAAATTATGTTGTCAAGTAGCAAAAAAGCTGAAGATCAAGAAGATCAATGGATTGTTGATGAAAATAGCACAATATTGACTACGATATTTGAAAAAGCAAATAAAGTATGGAATCTGGGGTTGAAATAAATGAAAGCAATTAAAAACTTATGTTTGTTTTGTTTCCTGATTTTTGGAATACTTATGCAATCTGAAATATTTCAAGATCAGCTTTGGAACTTTTCTACAGCATATTTTACGTCATCACGCTATGAAGTTGCTAGTGAAGATATGTCGCAGTTTCTGAAAGATGTATCAGAAACTGCAACGGAGAATGATGTACATATTTTTTCTCAGTACAATGAAATCAATAATAAATACCTTTCAACACTTCATATTTATGGCGATGATAAAGTAATCAGACAAACATTAAAAAATACTGCAAACATAGAAGAATCAGAATATACCGCTTTAGTTTCCGGAATTACGAAAGTAAAATTTCATAATCTCTCAGAATTGCAAAGTACCTCTGTGGGTTATGAAAACTTTATCTCATACATAGGAAATGAGGACAATATTATCTCTGCATATCAGAAATTATCAGAAAAATATAGCTTAACTTATCCAGAATATTGGAATTCTACGGAAAAGGACATGATTTTTATTATATGGGGTATGATTATTGCATTGATGATTGTTCTAAATGTAATTGAAGTGGTTAGGCGAAAAAAAGAGGTTGTTGTACGAGTTTCCTTAGGAGAAAGTGCTGGTTTCATAGCATTTAAGGCTGCTTTATTCGATGTAACTTTTGACATTGCATTATTTATTGTTGCAAAAATATTGCTGTCAAATTATATATCGGGAGCATATGAGAATAGACTCGTCACAATTTTATATTCCATTGGAATTATTCTTTCCACTATTCCATATTGTTCTTTTTGCTTTTTTGATATTAGAAAGGCATTCGCAAATGCAACACACAAAAGAGGAGTGGATTTTTTAATTTATTCGTTAAAATTTATAGCAGGGGTAGCCGCTGTTTTTACAATTACCACTAATATTAGTAGTATTCATAATAACCTATTTACAAATGAACATTTGTTAGAAGAATATTATGATGCAAATTATTTTACCGTAAAGACTACTGATTTTAATGCTGAAAAAGAAGAAGCTTTTTGGAATAAACTATACAAGAATGAATATAACACATTAAAGCCTGTAATATGCTTGAATATTTTAAATGATAAAAATGATGTGATATATGTAAATAATCATGCAAAAGATATGTTACAAGGTTTTACGAAGCAGATAAATGCAGTAGAGAATGAATCTTCTGATTTGATTATTTTCATTCCAAAGAATAGATATTTTGCTAAAAACAAGCAATTAGCCTATGACTCCTTGAGCCATGTTTTAAATCATGATAATTTACAACAATTAAATATTCAGTACATAGAGTATAGCGAAACAGAATACTTTTCCTATTTAGATACAAGTAGAATAAATGGTATCGAAAAAAGCAAAAATCCGATAATTATTTATCAGGCAAACAAAGATTTAGCAGTCAATGGTGGGTATCTTGAAAGCTATAAAGCAGGAGCAGTTTTATTTCAATGTGATGAAAAACAGCTAAGAAATATCAGCAAAAAGTATGAAGATATGCTTGGAAATTATCAGCTAGTAATTACAAACGTACATGAACAGTATTTATATAATCACACATTTTTAATAAAACTCGTGGGATTTTTAAGTTCTCTTTGTACGATTGTATTGCTTTTAAATATTATGATTATTGTTACAGTAAGTAGACTAGAGTTCCGAGAAAATGCAATGAAAATTTCCTTGATGAAAATCTTTGGATATAGTTTATTTGAACGGCACAAAACACTTCTTAAAATGATTGTAGTGGAAAATTTTGTGATATTAGTAGGTATGCTTATCTATTCTTTATTATCGGTACAGACTGAAGTAGGAATTAGCATTCTTGTTAGTTCATTTATGGCACTAATAGAATTTACAATTATTTTCTTTAATATCACAATTGTTGAAAAAACAAACATACCGAAATCATTAAAAGGAGGTTGCTTATGATAACAATTGAAAATCTATGCAAAGCATATAATGATAAAATTTTGTTCAAAAATTTTCATTTGGAAATTCCAGATAGCCGTTTTTTGGTAATTAGTGGCGAAAGTGGATGCGGAAAAAGTACTTTACTTAATATGATTGGAGGTATTGAAACTCCTGACAAAGGTTCTATTATTGTGAATGGTTTTGATGTGGCAAAAAAAGGAAAAAAGCAGAAATATTTCAAAGAAGTTGTTGGATTTTTATTTCAAAATTTTGCCCTTTTGGAAAACAAAACAGTAAAAGAAAATCTAGAAATAATAAAAAAATCAGGTAGAACGGATATTTCAATAAATGAAGCTCTTGAAAAAGTTGGTTTACAGAAAGTAATTAACAAAAAAGTCTATCAATTATCTGGTGGCGAACAGCAGAGAGTTGCGTTAGCTCGTTTAATGCTAAAGAAATGTTCGATTGTATTAGCAGACGAACCAACTGGTTCCTTAGACAAAAAAAATAGTGAGATTGTTATGAATATATTGCATGAGTTAAGTGAACAGGGAAAAACAGTTATTGTTGTAACTCATAGTGAAGAAATTGTAGCACAAGAAAAGCATGTTCTATATTTATAATTACCCATAATAGAAGAATATGTTCTTTCGGGAGACACCTCCTCTAAGAACATATTCTTTTGGTTAAAATTGATTATAAAGATACTTTTATTTCAGTATATTCGCTATATTGATGGGATATATATTTGCATATTATTTATATGGATAAGGATTATAACTCTAGTGAGTCTTCTGCATCTACCCACATCTGTAAATTACCCTCAAGATATAATCTTGCATATTCCAAAGGCTCATCCACAGCCAATGAAGTAAGCGCACATTCTGATCCATATGTGGTTTTTAAATTTTTTTCAGCTTCCCAGCAATCAATGCGAAGCATATATCCGGCACTTGTGTAAACATCAATACTATCGTGATTTATGTTGTATTCTGCATAAATTGTTCTCATCGTATCTTATCTCCATTTTCTTTTAATAATCAGTTATAGAGTTAAATATCGAAAACATTTCAATCAGTTCACCATGTCGTTATTGTTATACTGTGTTATGAAATTTTCTTTCCCTTATTTTTTCCCATATTAAGGTTCATGAAAACCAATGTGAGAATATAACACAAGGGAAAGAGTAAGGGAAAGCTCACTTGCTACAAACTTAGTATTTTCAAGGGTTTGCGAAGAATTTGATAATTAAATATAACAGTTATTAAATTTCCTAAAATATGTGAAATATCAACTATAATTTTTCTATTTCCTCTCCTATGTATTTTCTGACCAGTTTTCCTCTATTTGTTTTATTGTCCATATCCTTTCCTTCCTAAAGCTATTTATATTGACATTTGCCTTTCTTTTCTTCCATTGTTTCTCTTATGCTGCTATACACATTACTGCCTGCTCCAACCAGTCCTGCTTCAATAACATTTTCAAATCCAAACAGAGGATTAACTTCTCCAGTTCTCAATCGTGTTCCTACCCCGAAAAATGAATACACTTCCCAAAGCCGACTCTTGCATCTGCTTGAAATTCTACCATATATTTGCCATTTTCACTACCTATTTTCGCCAGCATTTTCCACTACCGGCATGCGATACTCCGTACCGCTTTTCAACATTCCATAGATTATACTGATTAATCGTCTTGATATACAAATCAGTGCCTGTTGGCTGGTTTTTCCTTCTGCTTTACGTTTCTCATAGTATGCTCGTACTACAGGATTTCTCGGTGTACCCTTAGAAGATATGTGCACCATCTGAATCGCAAGGAAATAAATGGTTGCCTGCAATCGTCTGTTACCTTGCTTGGTGGCTAAATCTTTCCCCTTACCGCTGGATGATAAATGGAGCGGTGCAATACCAGCAAACTGTGCCAGCTTATTGGCATTACTAAGGCGTTTGATATCACCGATTTCAGCCAGAATCTTCACTGCTGTGATGACATTTACACCGGGAATGGTTGTAAGCGTGCAGCCAAGCATCTTATACATCTGTTCCAGCATTTTATCTACTTCAGCAAGCTGTTTGTCATAATGCTGTAAATCACTGACAATGCTAAGAGTCACCATATCTCTGGCATCTTGATAAGCATTATTTTTTACTTTGTCACCGGCAATGGCATCCAAGATTTTTTCGCAGGTCCTGGTGGAACATTTATTATGGCTGACTGGAACAAGTTCCGCCCGCAAATCTTCCACTGACTTACCCTTTAGATATTTTCTGGATGGGTAATGCTCCCAGAAATACAACGCAGTGGGTCTGCTGATATCATTGAAAAACTGCTTGTAAGATGGATACGCAATGCACAACTGTTCATGCAACTGATTCACCAGTCTGGTTCTCTGTTTCATGATATTGTCCCTGCGGTGCACCAACTGACCAAGTGACCAATACGCATCGTTGGGGCAGGCGTCTGGAAGTTTATCCAGCATGTTTAATGTTGCAAGTGCAATGGCTTCCGCATCATCACTGTCACTTTTGCGATACATGGCACCCCGGTGCTTTGCCTGTCGATGTGAGATAGCGGTATTTACATCCTTTACAAAATACCCCTTATCAATCAGCCACACCGCTAAAGGTCTGCCGTAACCATAAGCATTCTCCAGACCATAGACTACTTCTTTTGCATCAGTATTACATTTTTTAACCTTTGTTACCAGCTTAGGAAAATCGGCTGGTCTGTTTGGAAAAGTAATCTCTCCAAGCTTTTGATTGTAGCAGTCAATCATAACTGCTGTGTGGGTTTCTTTGTGTAAATCGATACCCACATAAATAAAATTTTCTTTAACCATAAAATCAACTCCAATCTCAATGTTTGGCAAAATAGTGGCAATCTCAACTGTTAAGCATCTTTCTCGGAATTACGCATCTTTTCAGCAACCAAGTGTGCAAGAGTGGTATAGCCTATCCACTTCTGGTCAGGCACAAAGTATTCCGCAAAGGAACACCGCTGACTTTCATGGAGATGGATACATCCTGCAGAACACAGGACACGAAACAGAAGAAATCTCCTTCGTGGTGTGTGATGTTAACTCTGAACAAAAGAGGTTGCAAGTTGATTTTTTGATTTTGGAGCAGATTTTTTATATAAACCTCTAAAAACAAGCAGAATTGGCTTTATGCCAAAAGACCAAAACAGACAAAAACAAGTAATAATGCACAAATTTACTTTTCTGACACACAACCCAACTTTCTCTTGCCCCTGTGAGAGCCTGTGTTGCCCCTGTGTGCGATTTTAAGAGCGAAGTCGAGGTAGTTACCCATGATAAACTTTTTAAGGCTTGTTGGGGAAATGTGAGAGATTTGATTTCTTAAGATAGTGCCAAAATAAATAGGGTCGAAAATAGTGCAGGTTAAAGGGCTTATGCCGCAAAAGGCGGCATAAGCCAGAAAACACCCACCGGCAGAGCCGTTGGGTGAAATGTGGTATGGCATAACTTTTCCTGCTGTTCAAAAATTTGTTATGCTTTAGAACAGTTTTGTAGGGATTACCATGTAACAGAAAAATAGGAGATGCACCATAGCTCATACCCCCTGGTGAGTGCCATTGTAACATGGATGTTTATGGGCGGCAAGGGAAATGTGACAAAATTGTTACGTTTGCAAACCCAACTAAACAAATTCTATGTTTTCGCCTAAAACCTCTAAAAGAATTATTTCATTCCACGAATCGTAAAAGATTGTGCTTTTGACCTCTGCTATTTCATCAATTGTGCCATCACCGTTTACAATATCTTCTTTCAATTCTTCTAACAGTATAGAATTTGTTTGAATTAGTATATCTCCTATCTCTCTACCCATAGAATTTTTTTCTTTGAAGGCATAATAGTTTGAAAAAATAATTTGCCTAATTTTTTGATCCCAAGTTTTGATATATATAATCAAGCAAGAATCTTTTATGCAAATATCATATATTGTATTATCCATGTTGCTTACGCTATTTATCCAATCCATTATTTGTCACCTCTCTTATTCTGGGAAGGGTTCTCCTGGTATGAATCCAGAGCCTGCTCCAGGTGTATATCCTTCAGGATACCAAGTAATTCCATGACTCCACAGTTCTGAAATCATCTCATTTTCGATAAATGGAGCTATATCTTCAAAAATCAATAAAATGTGCATATGCCATGAATTGCCATGCCTCTCACCTTGAGGTTCTGCTATTGTGATGTAGTTGAAAGACTGCTGACCAGCAGTAATATCAATCTGCTTGGCAAGGTATCTCTTGAGTTTTCGCAGGAACAGCTTTACATCCAAAAAGGCTTGTTTACCATCAGTCATCACTTCTTCATAGGTAACCGTAATCCACTTACACTTGGCAGGTTCTGTGGCATTGCACCGAATTAAATCCATCAGATGATTAATACTTTTTCGCACACTCTTGGGAGACTGGTATCGACTTTCAGATTTTTTCTTCTGCTTTACTTCTCCAGTCCTTACATCAAGGTAAGTATCTTTTGACAGATTACGGACTGTGCAGGTTTTATTATTTCCAGCCGTAAACTGTGCAACTGAAGTGTTACCAGCAGTTTTCAATTTTACTTTGGTTAAATTATGTAGTTTAACATCAACTGAATTCACTTTTCTTATACGCATAAAAACGCACCTCTTTCACAACAAAAATTGTTTTAAAAGAAGTGCGTTAATATCAGCATTTTGGAACTAAATATGAGGTTTTGATTTTGACTGTCCTTAAGTGCACCCATCCCAAAAATTTTGCTATGGAACTGTCTTTATAAAAACTTTCGCTATTGCCTATTACTTCGTAAGGGCAAGTCGAAAGTTTTTGGTAAAGACAGTTAGGGTTGTGGTCAAAGCAAAAGGAAGTGGGATATCCTTATGTGGAGACATAATAAATTTTATTTTAGGAATTCATTTGATTTTATCAAATACTCCTTCATTAAAGAAACTCTTCTACCATCCAATTCTCCAGTATCAATCTCAACATCAAATTTAAAAACAAACCGATTAGCAATTTCATCCTCCAATGTTTTTAATTCCTCTTTATCAGTATGCTCACATAAAAATTTCAACCATTCTTTAGCTTCTTCCTGATTCTGATTCAATAAGTAGTCCTTTTTTTCAGTTCTCATTAATTCAATTGTGGTTATTAACTCATTTAAAATATTTATTAACTCGTTATGACTTTTTTTATCTATAATATTCATGTTATCCTCACTTCCATTGCATAGGTATTATTTCTATCCAATCTGATGGTACTGCTTTATAATCAATATATACTTGATGCGCACCGCCATATAATCCCATTCCTTGACTTCCAACCTTACCTTCCAAGCCAGATAGTTTCGCCCCTTCTGGAATAGTCATTTTATATAATGTGGAGGAATCATTACAAAATTCTTGTTTAATTGCAGTATCAACACGCCATTGATATTCCGTAGCAGGTGGTGGGTCTAAGCTCCAAAATCCACCATTCTTTCCACCAACTCTATACAGGGTTGTTCCACCCCCATATGTTACTGAATTTGATTTTCCACCTGCAAAGGAATTCAACACATTCCTTTCCCATGAAGACCCTTCAGGTAAAATAGGAGCTTCTACATTCTTAATAGTCTTACTACCACTCTCAAGCGCATCTCCTACATTCCTTAAATCCCATACATCCTCATATCCAACTTTCTGGGATACTAGCAATGCATCTGCCAGCTCGGCACTTGTCAATCCTTCTCTGCTTCCATTCTCCAGAAAATCCAAATATCTTTTTGCATCCTCCGGTGACATCATATCGGCAAATGATTCGTATATTGTCCCGCTTTCCTTTAACAGCTTTTCTCCGGATGCCACTGCTTCGGCTGTCTCATCCGAATACCTGAAGACCTTTACCCCGATAAGATCAAGCGCAAACATGGCACATACAGCCTCAAATTTTTTCCCGTATTCTCCAAGCAGGCTGCAGTATCCTTCTATCTGTGCCGCATAGTTTGCATCCACTTTCCCTGCTATTTCTACTATAGCATCAAACTTCTTTGTTGTCATGAAGCTGCTTATACAGTTGTCGTTTTTCGGATGAGTATGCAATACTGTTTTCCTTACTGATGCAGTAGACAGATTTATAATAACAAAAAAATCAGCGGTGTTTCATGACGTTTTTAAGGTCTTGGAATACCGCTGATACTGTGTTTTATTCAGTTATAAAAGGAATCTTTTTATTATGTTGTGAGAATTTCCCAGATTAATCTTCATACTCTTCGATTTTATAGGATAATAGCCTCACATCAATATCCAAGAACTTGTATATAATGTTCTGCAAATACCAAGCCATATCTGTATACTTTCCCTTAACAGTCTTACGATTTATTGTTATGCTCAATATAATTTGACTGGTATCACATGCCATTAAAGAAATCCCTTCAGCACCATTGCAATAAAATAAATTTACACCTATCTGTTCTTTGCTAGCAGTCTTTTTAGAAATAATATCATATAATTCACTTTCAGTTTTCTCTTCACATTGCCAATCATACTCATCGTCATCATCAATTGGCAGATATTCGACCTTCCCTTGTGGATTATAAATATACCATCCTATTTGTTGGAATATCTTTAAAACCTCTACTATGTTTTCTGAATAATTGCTACAATCTAATGTCATTAATGCTTCCATTCACATGCTCCTTTAATCTAATAATTCTGTAAATGTTATTCCTTTTTTGGTAAGCCATTGTTTTATTGATTCTGGTATTGGTGTATTTGAAAATATTTCATATGTTGCACTATTTTCAGTGGCTATTCTCAATCTGTCACCCATATCAGACTTAAACTTGGTCAGTTTGTTAGGATTCTCCTCCAATAATCTTGGATAAATAATCCTCAAAGTCATGTCCAATTAATCCTTTAGCTAATGTACCACCCTTACTACCACTCTCCAGCAAATCACCCACATTCCTTAAATCCCATACATCCTCATATTCAACCTTCCGGGATACCAGCAATGCATCTGCCTTTTACCCCTTGCAGCCATGCTCCAGCCTCATCTGCATGCCTTGCCAGCACACCAGTGCCATCTGTACTTCTCGCCACCACACTGACTTTATCTGCATTTTTGAACAGTGTTCCTATTTCGTCCGAATATTTTAATGCACCGATCACCGATATTACCCCGATACGATCAAGCGCAAGCATGGCACATACAGTCTCAAATTTTTTTCCGTATTCTCCAAGCAGGCTGCAGTACCCTTCTATCTGTGCCGCGTAGTTTGCATCCACTTTCCCTACTTTTTCTACTATAACATCCAACTTCTTTGTTGTCACATCATGTTTGTCAAACATATGTAAATGGTAACTGTTAATATCATTGATATAATCTCCAATTTCCAGTTCTTCCAAAAAAAATCTTCTACAAAGTCAAATACTTTCCACTGCTCTTGCCAAAATGCAAAACAGGATACTAATTACCTCAATTCCACAATGCTTGAAAATGAACTGAATGCAGAATATGAAAAACTTGATTTATCTGATGAACAGCAAAATGTCATAATGCAGTGGATAGATGCAATCCATGCACAGGAAGCTACTTATACCGTTGTTGCTTTCCGAATGGGGTTGCAATGCTGTTTTTCCTTACTGATGCAGTTAGCCGACTTGTAAAAACTAACAGAAAAATCAGCGGTACTTCAAAACTTTTTAGGTCTTGGAATACCGCTGATACTGTGTTTTTATTTAGTTATAAAAGGAATCTTTTTTCCCCCTTATACCCCCTGGTGAGTGCCATTGTAACATGGGTGTTTGGGATCGTCAAGGGGAATGTTACAAACTTGTTACATGGATTTTATTACAATTTCAGCATTGACTTCTTTTGCCTTCTCTAATGCATGAGAGAAAACCGTTAGGAAATCATTCCCATCACTTGTTACAAAATAATTTGATAAATCTGTAATGTCTTTACTAATATCATTTCCCCATGGAGGTTGTTTTGACAAATCTTCTATGTCCCAAACGACCTTTTCAGGACTGAATTTTTGTAACTCTTTTTTGATTATACTTAATTCCTCTAATGCCTTATCCGTATTATCGCACTCCAGTTTCCCTTGATATAACTCGTTCATAATTACTGGGAAACGACTTCCCCAATTCCCATTTTCCAAATTATATGCTACCGTAGAAAAGAATGAATGTAAAAAATCACCATGTCCTATTTGATACCAATAAAATTTTACCTTAAATCCAACTGCCATGCTATCCTCCTAGTCCATCTTAAACAGTATTTCAACACCATTATTCGTTCTCCGCATAATGTCATCATACAAAGCACCTAAAGCTTCATCTGAAACATTTTGACCTCTAACATCAATCATAACTGATTGCTTTGTTCCATCGGGCAAATTTTCTATTCTTTGATAATACTGCTTTTCAATATTCCGCGCAAGATTACTTCTACCACTTGCACTTTCTACGTTGTAATTTTTTATATCTACGCAAAATCCATCCTTGTAATAATCCGGACGTACCCTTCCTTTTGTTCCATAAGGAACCTCTCCCTCATTAATTACAGTTGTTGCTTTCCGAATAGGTATGCAATGCTGTTTTTCCTTGCTAATGCAGTTAACCGACTAATAATCGCAAGCAAAAAAATCAGCGGTATTCATAACCGTTTAGGTCTAGGAATACCACCGATACTGTATTTCTATTTAGTTGTAAAAGATATCTTTTTCCCCCTTATACCCCCTGGTGCGCGCCATTGTAACATGGGTGTTTGAAATCGTCAAGTGGAACCATTACAAAATTATTACAGAACACTTTTCTGTTTTTTTATCCCAACATTTCAACAAACTCTGAGAATGTATCTGCTACCTTGTATGTTACAGGAGCAAAATCTTCTGATTCCTCATGGCTCCATACACAAATTGAAGGTTTCTCTTTACTTTTTCTATAATCTAAACATACATAATCTCCTGCGAATAACTCTGCTATTGGCAGAACCTCTACTCCAATTAAATCTTCATTATCCGTCAAACGCTCTCCTATTTGGGATTCTACAGCGCTTATATCATACCAACCATTTTGAGTTTCTTGAACATTCTTCAAAATACACAAAAATCTTGTAACTGCATAATTATGTTTATTACACTCAAATGATTTTTCATTTGGTATACCACCATTATAATTCACAACAAAATTTCTGTAATCCGCTGGCAAAACCAATCTCCATTTTCTCTCTTTTTCTGCTAATAATTCATCAGTTGGTATCGGTTGAATAATCGTATTATCTTGTATCGTCATTTTATATCCTCCTATTATCGAGGGGCATCTGCCCACATTCCAGCAGTTCGTCCTCCATTGTGCGTTGTTATATTATGTATTCCTGTTGGTACTAATTGCATTTTACCTGGTATTTCTGTATGATGCCATGTATATCCGTCTACAGTTCCACCAATTTGTTCATCCAGCCATTTAAACTGCTCTGCATTGCTCATTTTCCACATGTTTTCTGGCAAATATTGTGTTTCCTTTACTACTCCTGCAGATTCAAAATCGGCAAAGCCATATCTCATGCCTTCTACTTTGGTAACCTTTATGTCAGTAATTAATCCAGCATCTATAGCCTGTTGTTTAATAATACTTCTTTGCTTTTTGGTGAGATTCTCTCCTCCTGGTATTGTATCATCCCATGACCACGCTTGGTTGGAGTTAATTTTATCTGCATATACTTTTGCATAATCATCTAAAACATCATCAAATGATTTATTTCCTCCAATAAATTCGTCTATATTTTTTATTGATGTATCTAAGCCACCCTTTCTACCACTCTCCAGCACATCACCCGCATTCCTTAAATCCCATACATCCTCATATCCAACTTTCTGGGATACTAGCAATGCATCTGCCAGCTCGGCACTTGTCAATCCTTCTCTGCTTCCATTCTCCAGAAAATCCAAATATCTTTTCGCATCCTCCGGTGACATCATATCGGCAAATGATTCGTATACTGTCCCGCTTTCCTTTAACAGCTTTTCTCCGGATGCCACTGCTTCGGCTGTCTCA
>OAWC01000919.1_pt1 | contig 13102 bp, 11 predicted proteins | sample 1495331 | NCBI WGS metagenome assembly OAWC01 (sample SAMEA2580115, study PRJEB22360) | human gut metagenome | biome: human gut; feature: human-associated habitat; material: faeces | place: Denmark | collected 2008/2010
CCACCATAAGGACCTCGTGCGGCTCGAGCCCCATCACCTGAAGTTGCTCTAGATAGTAGGTGGCATCGGGCTTGCAGCGGGTGGTGTTACCCATGTGCGTGACAAGCTCAAAGGGGGCGTCGGCCAGGTCGCCCCAGCCCATGCGGCACTCGATGGCCCCCTGCGGAAAGCTGGGGTTGGTAAAGAGCGCGCAGCGCAGCCCTGCGTCCTGTACGGCCTGGAGCGCGGCGTGCGCGCCCGGCATGGCGTGGGCGTTAATGACATCGTCGTTCTTGTACGGAAGAACTTCGCGGTCATAGTAGGTAAACGCCTCGTAGATGAGGGGATCGGAGAGGCAGATGCCGCACCTGCGCTCGACCTCTTCTTGGTAAAACTCAAGATTGGTGCGATTGTCCGTGCCGCTGCGGCGATTGGCGTTGAGGTCGACAAGGATGGTGCCCAGGCGTGCCATCGTGCCACCGCGGCTGCGTCGCCCGATATCCGAGAGCATCGACGAGACATCCTTAAAATAGCGAAGGATGAATGCGTTGAGGTTGATGCTAAGAAGCGTTTCGTCCATATCGAAAACGACTGCTTTGAGCACGCGGGCACCTTTCTCGTAAATTTGATCTAGAGTCGTTGGCTCCGGATACTTTACCCCAAAGCCAAATGCCTGGCTGGTTATCGTCAAGTTGCGGAGACGTGTGTTCATAAGATTACGAAAAAGTCTCCACACGAGTAAAAAATCGCAGTTCACGCTTGAAATCGAACTCATTTCCCCGTAACCTATACGAACGTGATTGCATAAGCGTCACATTAGTATCTGTCGGCTCCCGAGTGTTCCTAAACGTTGTGTGCTTGTCGCACCCTTCTGTAGGTCCTAGCAATCGGGGCCCCGTAGTTCGAAAGGGGTCCACCTTTGAGTGAGATTCAGAACTCGTCCATTTTCTCTCTTGACGATGTCAACGAGGAGGAGATGAACAACCTCATCGACGGTACGATTACCGACTTTGATGAGGGCGATCTCGTTAACGGCACTGTCGTTAAGATCGAGCATGACGAGGTGCTCGTTGACATCGGATTCAAGTCCGAGGGCGTTATCCCGGTCCGCGAGCTGTCCATCCGCAAGGACGCTAACCCTGCAGACATCGTTGCACTCGGTGATCCCATCGAGGCTCTGGTTCTCCAGAAGGAGGACAAGGACGGTCGTCTGGTCCTGTCCAAGAAGCGTGCCGAGTACGAGCGTGCTTGGAACCGCATCGAGGAGAAGTTCAACTCCGGCGAGAACGTCGAGGGCGAGGTTATCGAGGTTGTCAAGGGCGGCCTGATCCTCGACATCGGCCTGCGTGGCTTCCTGCCCGCTTCCCTCGTCGACCTCCGTCGCGTCAAGGACCTCACCTCCTACATGGGCACCCGCATCGAGGCTCGCGTCATCGAGATGGACCGCAACCGCAACAACGTCGTCCTCTCCCGTCGTGTCGTGCTCGAGGAGTCCCGTAAGGCCGAGCGCTCCGAGATTCTGTCCAAGCTCAAGTCTGGCATGCGTCTCCAGGGCACCGTTTCCTCCATCGTCGACTTCGGCGCCTTCGTCGACCTCGGCGGTATCGACGGCCTCATCCACATCTCCGAGCTCTCCTGGAACCACGTCAACCATCCTTCCGAGGTTGTCAAGGTCGGCCAGGAGGTCGAGGTCGAGGTTCTCGACGTCGATCTCAACCGCGAGCGCATCTCCCTGGGTCTCAAGCAGACCACCGAGGATCCGTGGCGCGCACTGGTCAAGAAGTACCCCGTCGGCGCTATCGTCGAGGGCACTGTGACCAAGCTTGTCCCGTTCGGCGCTTTCGTCGACCTGGGCGAGGGCATCGAGGGCCTGGTGCACATCTCCGAGATGGCCAACAAGCACGTCGATCAGCCTTCTCAGGTCACCCACGTGGGCGACAAGGTTCAGGTCAAGGTCATGGAGATCGACCTCGACCGTCGTCGTATCTCCCTGTCCATGAAGTCCGCTGCTGAGACTCTGGGCGTCGAGATCGAGGTTACCCCGCTTCCTTCCGAGAAGAAGGACGAGGAGACCGACGCCGAGTAAATCGGTTTGACGATCACTTGTTTTAAGGGATCCGTCCGCAATGGACGGGTCCCTTTTTGCAATTGGTGCCGAGATACATGATGCTGCCCATGCTGTCTGCAGGCTATTTGGTTGTCGGTGCATGAAAAAATGCCGACATCCCGCCTCGGGGAGGAGGCGGGAACGCACCGAGTAGACGGAGGGGTGTGGAGCGCGGTCGCGTCTCGACTGACGACGTTGCCCATCGACGGGACTATTGTAGCGCATGGGTGGTTCTTGGTTTATCGTGTCGAACGCTTGTGTTGTGCCATTGCCTGCGGCAACGGTGTGCTACACTCTTGCACTGCTGAGTGGGCCAGACGGTCGCGCGATGTGCTGCTTGCAGCACGCGTGAGGAAAGTCCGGGCTCCAGAGGGCGGGATGCCGGCTAACGGCCGGGCGGAGTGATCCGACGGAAAGCGCCGCAGAAAAGAAGACTCCCACCTGCGCCGCAAGGCGTAAAGGGAAAAGCTGAAACGGTGGTGTAAGAGACCACCAGCGTCGTGGCAACACGACGGCTTGGCAAGCCCCATCCGGAGCAAGCGCGAATAGGAACGCTATGGGCCGGCCCGGTCCGCGTTCGGGTAGCGTGCGTGGAGCTGCACGGTAACGTGCAGACAAGATAAATGACCGTCCACGACAGAACCCGGCTTACAAGCCCACTCAGCACTTTGTTGACGCTGCGACGGCGTCAGCTGGCCGATTTGGCGCTCATTCGTCGGTCGCCGCCATAAGGCGTGCTCCCTCCTCTTTCGGGCCAAATCGACTCAGCTGACGCCGTCTCGCTGTTTTTGCCTGGTCATCGGCGTTGCCGTTCTATTTACCGGGGTTATCGGTACGGCCTTTGCCGTATTATTGAGGCTGTTTGTTGCTTTGCTTGTTGTTGAGGGGCTTTGTTGGACAGCTATTTTACTCTGCAATCGAATATTGAGGCTTCGGGCGAGTTTGTGGACCGCAAGAGTCGGTTTATTGCCCAGCTGGTCCATATTGAGTCCGAGGACGAGGCGAATGCCTTTATCGAGATGGTTCGAAAGCGTCATTACGACGCTCGACACAATGTTCCCGCGTGGATTTTGGTCGATGGACGCGAGCGCCAGAGCGATGATGGTGAGCCGAGTCGAACGAGCGGCATGCCGACGCTCGAGGTGCTGCGCGGTGCGGGGCTCAAAAATGTTTGCTGCGTAGTGACGCGCTATTTTGGTGGCACGCTGTTGGGGCCTGGTGGCTTGGTGCGCGCCTATACCGCGGCGACGCAGGCGGCGGTGGCCGCGGCTCAGGAGGCCGGGCAGATCGTTGAGATGACAAGCGTCGTGCCGGTTGACGTGCATGTTGCCTATCCGCAGTATGAGCAGGTGCTTCGTTTGGCGCAGGATTCGGGTGCCAAGGTTTCGGATACCGATTACGCGGATGCCGTGACGATTCATTTAGTGTTTAAAGCGGGGGAGCAGGAGCCGTTTTGCGCTAAGATGCGCGAGCTTATGGCGGGGCGCGAGGAGATCGAGGTCGGCGCTCCCGAATTTGCGGAGTTCTAACGGCGACGGCCGGCGTGCTTTTGGATGGATCCCAAGCGCGCCGGCCGTCGTTTTTCTGTTGCTGACGTTTACTCGGCGAGCTGCTTTAGTACATCGCAGGCGATCTCGACGGCATCGTCGATGCAGCCGGGGCAGCTGCGGAGCGGACCTTTATCCGATCCGATGCCCTTGAGCGTGCCGCAGACGGTCGTCGTGTTCTTCTCGCCAAATCGCTTGGCAATTTCGCGCGACAGCTTGTAGGTCTGGCCTTTGGTCTTGGGGTTCTCATGCCGTCGCTCATTACAAAGCCCATGATGGCAACAGCGCCCGAGATGGCGCCGCAGGTCTCGGTCATGCCACCCATGCCGGCGCCAAAGCCCTCGGTGAGGGTAAAGGCGGTCTGGGGGTCGAGCCCGACGGCAGGTGCGAGCGTGCAGGCGACGGCCTGGGCGCAGTTAAAGCCGCGGGCGTGGTATTCGGCAGCCTGAGCCTGGCAGGCGGCGGTGTCGAGCTGGGTGGTATCGATCTGCTTCATCGTTGTCTCCTTGGTCACGGTGTACCCGCCTATGGTACCCGTGACGGGGCGTGTAATCATCGAGAGCTTCATGTATGCCTCGTTTTTATCTATCGAGCAAATGCCCAAGGCTTGAGATAAATACACCTGATCAATTTGTCCCATAACCTACCTTGGGGATGGGTTGAGAGGGGTGCAGGGTAGCGGTATCGTGAACCGAATGAAACGTAACCCAGGCAAGGGAGTTAGATATGAGCGAGCAGACTATCGGTACTACATGTGTTCAGGGCGGCTATCACCCGGGAGATGCCGAGCCGCGCCAGGTGCCCATCTACCAGTCCACCACGTGGAAGTATGACACGTCCGAGCACATGGGCAAGCTGTTTGACCTAGAGGAGTCGGGCTACTTCTACAGCCGTCTGCAGAACCCCACGTGCGATTTGGTTGCCGCCAAGATCTGCGAGATGGAGGGTGGCACCGCTGCGATGCTCACGAGCTCGGGCATGGCCGCGAACTTCCTCGCGATCTTTAACGTTGCCGGCGCCGGCGATCACGTGGTCGCGAGCTCTGCCATCTACGGCGGTACCTACAACCTGCTGGCTCACACCATGGGTCGTATGGGTTTGACCTGCACGTTCGTTGCCCCCGACTGCACCGATGAGGAGCTCGAGGCAGCCTTTGAGCCCAATACCAAGCTCGTCTTTGGCGAGACGATCGCAAACCCCGCCCTTGCCGTGCTCGATATTGAGCGCTTTGCCAAGGCTGCACATGACCACGGCGTGCCGCTGATGGTCGACAACACCTTCCCGACACCCGTGATGTGCCGTCCCTTTGAGTGGGGCGCCGACATCGTTACGCACTCCACCACCAAGTACATGGATGGACATGCTGCCTACCTGGGCGGTGTGATCGTTGACCACGGCCAGTTTGACTGGATGGCCCATGCGGACAAGTTCCCGGGTCTCACCACGCCCGACGAGAGCTACCACGGCGTGACCTATGCTGAGAAGTTCGGTCGCGAGGGCGCCTTCATTACCAAGGCAACCGCTCAGCTCATGCGCGATTTCGGCCCCATGCAGAACCCGCAGGCGGCGTTCTTCCTGAACAGCTCGCTCGAGAGCCTGCATGTGCGCATGCCGCGCCATTGTGAGAACGGCCTGGCCGTTGCCAAGTTCCTGCAGAGCCACCCCAAGGTGCGCTTTGTGAGCTATCCGGGTTTGGAGGGCGACAAGTACTACGACATCGCTCAGAAGTACATGCCCAACGGTACCTGCGGCGTTGTGAGCTTTGGCTTTAACGGTGGTCGCGCGGCGGCCGAGACCTTTATGAAGAGCCTCAAGCTCGCCCAGATCGCCACGCACGTGGCCGACGCCCGCACTTGCTGCCTGCATCCCGCTAATGCCACGCATCGCCAGATGAATGATGAGGAGCTCATCGCCTGTGGCATCTCCGCCGACATGGTGCGCCTGTCGTGCGGCCTCGAGGATACGGCCGATCTGATTGCCGACCTTGAGCAGGCACTCGAGCAGTGCTAGGCTAGCGTTCGCATAAGGCGCCGATGCTGGTAGAAAGCTTCGGCGACCTTTAGTTCCGATTCCGTAGGCGGGACCCCAATCGCGACTGTTTGTAGGCGATTGGGGCCCCGTTTTTGCGTTGCGCCACTCGAAAGGATGGATATGGAGAAAACTGCAGAGCAGCTGCGCCGCGAGCACGTTGCTCTAGAGGGCGACACCCATGGCAAGAACAAATGGGCGATTCTGTTTACCGTGCTCATCATGACGTTTATGGTGTGTCTGGATTCGACCGTCGTGACCGTGGCGCTGCCCGTGATGCAAAAGGAGCTGGGCGTGGGCCTCGACCGCATTCAACTGGTGAGCTCGGTGTACCTGCTTGCGACATGCGTGGCTATGTTGCCGTTTGGCCGTCTGGGCGACGTGCGCGGCAAGGTGAATGTGTTCCAGTTGGGCGTCATTGTCTTTTCGGTCGGTTCGCTGCTGTGCGGCCTTTCGGCCTCGCTCGAGGTTCTTATCCTGGCACGCATTGTTCAGGGCATCGGTTGCGCGGCGGCCATGGCTAACAACATGGGTATCATCACCGAGTCGTTTCCGGCGCGCGAACGAGGCCGTGCCATGGGTATTCTCGCGACCTTTGTGGCCCTCGGCATGATGTGTGGCCCCGTGCTCGGCGGCATGCTGGTGGCAAGCTTTCCCTGGGAGAGTATCTTCCTCATCAACCTGCCTATTGGCGTAATCTCGTTTATCGTGGGGCTCTACACGCTGCCGCATGTTAAGCCGGAGGCCGGCGAGCGTCCCATGTCCCTGATCGAGGCCGCTCGTCGCTGCTTTGCAAATTCGGCCTTCACTATCAACCTCGCCTGCATGCTCATTGTGTTCGTTGGTATTGGCGCATCCGAGTTTATTCTGCCGTTCTATTTTCAGGACGCCCACGGATTTGGTTCTGACATTTCCGGCCTGCTGTTTTTGGCGCTGCCGATGGTGAATGCCTTTATCGGACCGCTTTCGGGTACGGTTTCGGACCGTGTTGGCTGCGAGGGCCCCACGGCGGTCGGCCTGGGCGTGTACGTGTGCGGTCTCTTTGCGGTAAGCACGCTCGACGAGCATTCTTCTATCCCCGTGATCGTGTGCTGCGTCGCATTTATGTCGTGCGGTACGTCGATTTTCCAAAGCCCCAACAACTCGCTGTACATGGGCTCGGCTCCGCGCGAGGCGCTCGGCTTTGCGGGCAGCTTGGGCAGTTTGGCGCGCTACGCCGGCATGGCAGTGGGCATTACGGCGGCGTCGCATATCTTGTATGGGCAGATGAGCGTGGCGATGGGCGAGGCCGTGACCAGTATTGTTGCAGGTCGTCCGGATGTGTTCCTGTTTGGTTTTCGCTCGGTGTTCTACGTGTTGATGGCTGTGGCCGCTGTGGGCTTTGCGCTTGCCGTGGTGCGTTTGGTGAGGATACGCGTCCGCCATTAGCTTGTGGAAGCAGGCTTGCCACGAATCCGCTCATCTACTGGTCTTGCGGCTTTATGGTGCGATGCGGCTTGTGGGACGGGCGGGGGTCGGTCCGTGGTAGACTATCGAACAACGTTTATTAATCGCGCGGTATCGTTACCGCGAGAAGGGGTTGCGCCATGCAGGAGCTTGAGGATCGTATTCGCCATGACGGCATCGTAAAGGCCGGTAACGTCCTTAAGGTTGACGCCTTCCTCAACCACCAGTGCGACGTTGAGCTGTTCGACCACATGGGTGCCGAGTGGGCCCGTCTGTTCGAGGGTGTCGAGATCAACAAGATTCTGACGATTGAGGCTTCGGGCATTGGCATGGCTTGCATCGCGGCTCAGCATTTTGGTGGCGTGCCGGTGGTCTTTGCCAAGAAGGCGCAGTCTATCAACCTCGACGGCGAGCAGTATGCCACGACCATCTACTCCTTTACTAAGCAGAAGGAGTACCCGGTCATCGTTGGCAAGCGCTTCCTGTCCGAGGGCGACAAGGTCCTGATTATCGACGACTTCCTGGCCAACGGCTGCGCGCTCGAGGGTCTTATCAAGATCTGCGAGGCTGCGGGTGCCGAGGTGTCTGGTATTGTACTCACGCCTTCTTGGCAGGCGGCGATAAGCTCCGCGAGCGCGGCTTCCGTGTTGAGAGCCTGGCCCGTATCGCCGATATGGACTGCGAGACCGGCGAGATCACCTTCGCCTAAGCGCGCAACACAAGCGATTGGTATGCGATGTGACAAAGGGACCGTCCCTTTGTCACATTTTTTGTATGAGGGGAGGTTTTGATATGGATGAGAACACGATGGGATGGCGTGAGTATGCGCGCTATGCCGAGATGTCGGTCGAGGAGCTGGCGCGCGATTGCGAGGTACAGGTGTTTCGCGCGACGGGTCCGGGTGGACAGGGCGTGAACACGACGGATTCAGCGGTGCGCATGAAGCATGGGCCCACGGGGATTGTCGTGACGGCGCGCGAGAGCCGCAGCCAGTTCCAGAACCGTAGCTGCTGTCTGCGTAAGCTACGCGCCGAGCTTGGGCGTCGCGGGCGTCCACCGCGCCGTCGCGTCAAGACCAAAGTGCCTCAGCGCTCTCGCCAGCGCAGGCTCAACGACAAACACTTCAACGCCATTAAAAAGGCCAACCGTCGCAAACCGGGCAGCGACGAATAGCCTCCTCATAAGTTGCGGTGAAATAGGGACTGTTTTACGGCTTTAGCTGCATAAACAGTCCCTATTTCACCGCAACTTAGGTGGCGTTAGTGGGTGGGGTGCCAGACGTGGAGGGCGGCCGGGGGGGAGTTGATCCATCGGGCTATCAGACGTGGAGGGCGCCGGCGAGGATGTCGACCTCGATGCGCGAGGCGACGATGGGCTCGCCGTCGGCCTGGATGGGGTAGTCGGGCTCCTCAAAGGTAAGCTCGGCATGGCGACAGCGGCGTATGCGAACCGATGGCAGCTTGGTATGGTGGCCATCTTTGGCCGAAAGGAACATGGGAAGCGCGACCGCGCGCGGAACGGGGCCGCAGGCGTAGCAGACGTCGAGTATGCCGTCGCAGGGGTCGGCGTCAGGACAGATGCGATAGCCCGAGCCATAGGTAGGACCCAGCTGAATCGCCATGATAATCGCCTGCACGCGCTCGGCGGGTGCCCCGTCAAAGCTGACTGTCATGGGGTAGTTGCGATAGCGCAGACCAAACTGCTCAAGTCCCGAGAGGGTGTAGAGCGGAGCGCCCGTCAAGCCGGTCTTTTTGCGTAGCTCGGTGGTGCCAAGGCCGATGGCGGCATCGATGCCGACCGAAAGCGTCTGGTCGTAGTACTCAACGGTAGCCTCGCCGCTGCCGGTTGCGGGGTTCCATGAGCGAATGCGTCCGATATCCTGGTACTGCAGCTCGCAGGTGAGCAGCGCGCCAAAATCTTTGCCGGAGAAATCTTCGATACCGAGCGTTTGGGCAAAATCGTTGCCGGAGCCTACGGGCAGGACGGCAAGGGCGGGGCGGGCGTCCTCCTCTTGCGTCATAAGCCCGTTGACGACCTCGTGAATCACGCCGTCGCCGCCAAGGGCGATAACGGTGCGATAGCCCGTTGCCTGTGCGGCCAGCTCCTTGGCGTGTCCCATGCGCTCGGTTAGCACCAAGTCAAACTGGGATGCGCGTGCAGTCATGTCCAAAAAGCGCTGCAGGCGCTCGGCAACTTCGCGCGCCGCGCCCGACTGGGCGGCAGGATTGGCGATGATGAGCGTGCGACCAAAATCAGTTGCGTGCATGGGGCGACTCCCGGCGTGTGACGTGACGGTGCGGTCGCGCTCAGGTCGAATTGCCCCCGATTGTGGCTGCACGGCGAATACTAACGTCTACTCTATCAGGTCGTTGTGGCGCTCGATAGCATCCCCTACCCTACCGCCCCCATCCACAATAAGCGAACGGCGCTTGGGTGAGATGATGCGCTGGGCGGGGTACACGCCACGGTGTCCGGCGGTTAGGTAGCTGATAAAGGCCACGATGACAAAGAACCCGGCGGCCGTGCCGTGGAACAGGTCGATGGCCATCATACAGGTAGTGATGGGCACGTTAAGGCCGGCGCAGAACACGCCGAGCATGCCGAGAGCCGCCAGGAAACTGGGGTCGAGCCCGGTAAGGCAACCGATCCAGCCGCCGAGCGCCGCACCGATACCAAACAGGGGCGTGACCTCGCCGCCTTGGAAGCCGGCACCCAGGGTGAGCGCTGTGACGACCAACTTGATGGCTGCGTCCGCCAGGGTGGTGTTGCCGGCAAATCCGGCGCCGGAAAGCCACGTGGAAAGGCCGGCGTAGTCCCAGGCGTCGAGGAGGGCATAGGCGGCCAAAACCGCGAGTGCGCCTATGAGTGCGCGAATAAGGTAATTGGTGATAAAGCGACCGTACAGGCTCTTGACGGTTCGAACCGACCAGGCAAAGAGGCGTGCCGTCAGACCGAAGATAATGGCGCTGATAACAACGATGACAACCGTCCGTGGTGTCATGTTGGGAACGCTTGCGATAACATTCGCCTCGTACTCGGTACCTAGGGCGAGTGATGTAAAGTAGCCGGTAAATGAGGCGACCAGGCAGTAGATGCCCGCGGTGTAGTCGATCTTGCCGATAAAGCACATCTCCATGCCAAAGAAAGCTCCGGCAAGGGGCGAACCGAATACGGCGCCAAAGGCCGACGAGATGCCGGCGAGCATGAGGTCGTGGTGGTCATGCTTTTTGAGGTGGGCGAGGCTCGAGATGTTGCTGGCGATGGTGCCGCCAATCTGCACCGCGGCTCCCTCGCGACCGGCCGATCCGCCCGTTAGGTGCGTGAGCGTGGAGCAGACGAAGGTGAGGACGGCCATGCGCATATGGATGAGGCGTGTGCCCAGAGCGGAGTCGATGACCAGGTTGTTGCCACGCTTGGCGGCAAGACCGTGGTTTTTGTACACCCATGCGGTGGCAACGCCCACAACGGGAAGCAAGGCGTAGACCCACACATGGTGCTCGCGATAGTCGGTCGCGATATTCAACGAGGCCAAAAACGCCCAAGCGGCAACGCCCATGGCGAGCGAGACGATGACGACGAGTGCGAGCAACTTAGCGCTCGCAAGTAGGTTGCGGGCGTTGCGGCGCGTGTCGGCAGCCAAGAGATGCTCGGAGCGGGTAAGTTGATGCCTGCCTGCCGTGATGACGTCATTAAGGGAGAAAAAGCCGCCGTCGTCGAGCGGCTGGGAATGATCCTGCGCTTTGTTTGCGCTTTCGGGTTTGTCGTTATGAGCCATACGTTCCTCTTTTAGGTTGCAACGCAAGCATTATAAAACGCGGTAAACGCGACGAGCCGGTGGGTTGGTTTCCATTCTGTTTCGCGGCCTGCAACCGACAGGTGTATTTGCGGGTACAGGACGAGTCGCGGTCGTGCGTTGGGGGATTATACTGAGACAAGCATAAAGAATTGGCGCCCCTGTTGTGCGCCGTGGCATTAAGAGGTGCATATGGCAGAGAAACTCATTCCACTGGAGGACGCACAGTCGATTGTCCTGTCGCACGTTGCTCCGACCGATCTCGTCGAGATTCCCGTGTGGCAGGGGGGGGGTTTTCCCTTGGCCGAGGACGCGGTGGCCGATATCGATATCTCGCCGTTTGCCAACAGCGCTATGGACGGATATGCCGTGCGCTCGGCGGACTTGGTGCAGGCATCTGGCGAGGCGCCGGTGACGCTCGACGTTATCGGACACGAGGCCGCGGGCCATGTGTTTGAGGGCGCAATCGGTGCGGGCGAGGCGGTCCGCATCATGACAGGCGCGCCGGTGCCCGAGGGTGCCGATGCCGTGGTGAAGTACGAGATCGTCGATGTGCTCGACGGTGACGGCAACGAGGGCTCGCACGTTCGCTTTTCGGCGCCGGCCAAGGTAGGGGAGAACGTTCGCTCTGCTGCCGAGGAGGCCCATTCCGGCGATGTTGTGATGCGTGCTGGAGAGGTTGTGGCCCCGGCGGGCGCGGGTCTGCTGGCAAGCGCCGGGTATGCAAGCGTGAAGGTGCACGCCGCGCCGCGCGTGGGCATTATCTCGCTGGGGACGGAACTGGTCGCACCGAGTAAGGTACCGGCGCGCGGTCAGATTCGCGACTCCAACTCGTCGGCGTTGATGGCCGAGGCGCTCGATGCAGGAGCCGAGCCCGTGTTCTACGGCATTGCGCCCGACGATGAGCAGGCGATCGCCGAACTGGTGCATCGTGCCGTGCAGGAGTGCGATTTTGTCATTACGAGCGGTGGCGCCTCGGCGGGCGATTACGACTATGTGACGGCGCTCGTCCGGCGCGAGGGCGAGGTGCTGTTTGACCGCATCTCGATGCGTCCGGGCAAGGCCATCACGTTTGGCTTGCTCGGGGGTAAGCCGTATTTGGGGCTTTCGGGCAATCCAGCGGCGGCGTATGTGGGCTTTGAGATGCTCGCGCGCCCAGCGATTCGCAAGATGCATGGTTTTGCCGAGGGGGCGCGCCCCGTGCAGCGAGCGGTTCTTACCCACGGTGTGAAAAAGCGCCAGGACCGACGCTTCTTCGATCGCGCCACGGTTTTGCGCGACCCCGAGACCGGTGAGCTGTTGGTGACCGAGGCCAAGACGCAGAATTCGGCGCTGCTCGGCACGATGCAGCGGGCCAACTGTCTACTGCGTATTGACGAAGGACCGTGCGAGCTCAAGGCGGGAGATGCTGTGGACGTTGTTCGCGTCGACCTGCCCGAGGGCGCCGTGTTGTAGGAGGAATGCTATGGAGCTGAAGATTTCGATCGTGACGTGCTCGGATACGCGTGATCTTGCTCAGGATGAGGCCGGAGCAGCACTCGAGGAACTTATCGAGGCACAGGGCTGGACGGTCGCCTCACATGTGGTCGTGCGCGACGACGTCAGCGAGATCGGTGATGCCATTGTGGAAGCCGCCGATGAGTGCCACGCCAATGTCGTGCTCACCTGCGGCGGCACGGGGCTTTCGATGCGCGATGTAACACCCGAGGCGACGCGTTCCGTCTGCGACCGCGATGTGCCGGGTATTGCCGAGGCAATTCGTGCCTACTCCATGACCAAGACGCGCCGCGCCATGCTCTCGCGCGCTATTTGCATGCAACGAGGTCATACACTTGTCGTAAACTTTCCCGGTTCTACGAAGGCCGCCCGCGAAAGCTGGGAGGCCATAGCAGACCAGCTGGAGCATGCGGCTCAGATGACGGCGGGCGGCGGACATACCAACTAAGCGGTTTACCTGCGGCGGGGCGACCTGAACGGCTACTCCGCCTTTGTTTTCTGCGAATCGACGCCGAGGTGCACGGTAATTTGAAACTATATTCTCTGACGAGAATAATATCTCACTATCATTATTCGCGCAGAAGTATAATCTGATTGCAGATTAAAGCCCGCGGCGGGGTGCCCGGGCATAGCGTTCGAAAGGGTTGAACATGTTCGATATGGTTTCTCGCCGCGGATTCGTTTCGCTTTCTGCTGTCGCCGCTG
>OAWC01000930.1_pt1 | contig 12902 bp, 13 predicted proteins | sample 1495331 | NCBI WGS metagenome assembly OAWC01 (sample SAMEA2580115, study PRJEB22360) | human gut metagenome | biome: human gut; feature: human-associated habitat; material: faeces | place: Denmark | collected 2008/2010
TACCACAGGCTTATAGCCGCAGAGGAAACCACCAGCTGAGCTGGTGGTCATGATTAGGAAGAGTTTTTCTTTATTATGACCATTTTTTCTTCTTTTTTAGTGACAAATTCATTAAATTTTCGTATACTATAGTGAGATTATTGACGAATGGAAAATGAAAATCAGGTGATAGATATGAAAAAAGAAATTCAAATTCGAAAAATGAAAAAATCAGACCTCCCACAATTACAGAAAATGTACCGGGATTTGATTCCGGAAGGAGTTTCGATGGAAGTATTAGAGAACAATTATTATCGTACAGTCGACAGACCGGAGTATTTTCTTGCAGTGGCAGCGGATGGTGATAAGGTGCTCGGCAGTACGATGGGAATTGTGTGCATTGCATTGGATGCTCCATTCCTTGTTGTAGAGAATGTGATTGTTTCCGGTGAATGCAGAGGGCAGGGCGTTGGCAGAAAAATATTTGAGGCATTGGATGAATTTGCACTTAAAAATCAGTGTGAATATGCACTTTTGGTTTCTTCCGGATTCCGAAAGGGGGCACACCGGTTTTATGAGGCGGTTGGCTATACAGACGATGTACGCGGGTTTCGAAAATATTATTAGAAAATTATAATCAGTTAAATGTTTTGCTTGACAGAGTACAAATTTGTTGGTATTGTTATACATGGTGTTAAAATTGAATGTTTGTGTGGACGGAGGATTTGATGCTTTATGATAGATTTTCATACACACATACTGCCTGGCATGGACGATGGAAGCCGAGATGTTCATGAGTCTCTTCAGGTGTTGACACTGGAGGATGAGCAGGGAGTGCAAGAGATATTGTTGACTCCCCATTTTTATGCCCATATTGATAAAGTTTCGTCTTTTTTAGAGCGGAGAGAGCACTCTTTTCGGAAATTAACGAAAGCACTGAATGAGCATGATATGGGGACTACCTTTTCTTTACGGAAGGGTGCGGAAGTTTATTATTTTCCGGGAATTGGGGATGCGAAGCAAATTCGCGAACTCACGATTGAAGGAACTGATATTTTGCTTCTTGAGATGCCATTTGCTCAGTGGACGGATGAGATTTATGTGGATGTCAAAAAATTAATTGAGAAACAAAAGCTGACAATCTTACTAGCCCATGTCGAGCGATATGATTCATTTCAAAAGAGCAGAAAAATCTGGAATCAAATTTTTAAACTTCCCTTATACGCTCAGATTAATACGGGCGGAATCGACAAACATAAAAAAAGGCGTTTTATCAAAAAATTCTTAAAACTTCAGGTGCCGTTGGTGCTGGGAAGTGACTGTCACAACATGAAAACACGTTTGCCAAATTTAAAACAGGGACGTGACAGTTTAAGAGACATCTTTGGGGAGACATTATTAGCAACAATTGATAAGACGGAGGAAAGGTTGCTGAAATAATATGCGTAGGAAAGAGCGAAGAAAGATGCTTATTCTTTTTGTCGCGCTTATATTGGCGATGATAGCATTTGGAATTGGGCTCAAAATTTTTGAAAATCATATGCCGGAACCGGTAATTTCAGAAGATGGTTTTTTGATGGATGAGCAGTCGGAAGAGTTGGCTGTTTTGGGGAGTCTGAAACTGAATGGGAATATTTATTCTTATTATCACGATTTTGAAACATATTTAATTATGGGGACAGATAAAACAGGTGCTGACAGTAAAGTATACCAAGGAAGCATGAGTGATTTTTTAATGCTTGTTATTGTGGATAAAACAGACAACAATTATTCTTTTTTGCCGATTAACAGAGATACGATGTCGGAAGTACGACTGATACAGGATGATGGTACCGGCGCGGCAACAGCAGAACTGCAATTGTGTACAGCACATTGGTATGGGGGAAATGCCGGGCAAAGTTGTGCTAACACAGTGGAGAGTATATCCAAACTTTTCGGCGGACTTAAAATTGATGGTTATTATGCAATTCCAATGGATGAAATTCCAAAATTAAATCATTCGGTTGGTGGAGTGACGGTTACGTTATTAGAGGACTTTCAAGATATTGACCGCCAAATGAAAAAGGGTGAAACGCTTGCTTTGTCGGACGAGCAGGCATATCATTATATTCATGATCGCTATGGTGTGGGAGATGAAAAAAATACATCTCGTATGAAACGCCAGCAGCAGTATATGGAGGCTTTTTTTACAAAGGCAAAGGAAAAGGCTAAAAGCGATAAGGCTTATGTCAGTCAATTGTTCCGGGAATTCGAACAGACGGCCACGACAAATCTGACAGCTAAAAAAATTTCCGGCCTTACAAACCGGCTGATAAAAGGGACACAAAAAGGATTTTTTGAAATAAAGGGTACGAGTAAAATCGGGAAAGCACTTGGGGATGGAATTGATCATGCTGAATTTTATCCTGACAAAGAATCAATTATTGATGTCCTGACAAAAATATATGGATTAAAGAAGAGGGAATGAAATGGAGACAAAGGAAAAAACAGAAATCGTTCAGGTAAAGAAGAATGAAGAAGAAATGGAAATTGATTTATTTGAACTTATGCTTTACTATAAAAGCAGACTGGTGTTTGTAATTGGAGGATTTTTAATTGGTGCCATACTGATGGCGCTGGTGACAATTTATCTGGTTGCACCAAAGTATACGGCAACAGCAAAGTTATATATGGTTTCATCCTCGAGTGATTCCATTGTAAACTTATCGGATTTGGATTTGGGAACTTCCCTATCATCGGATTATGAAGAGCTGCTTCGTGTTCGTCCGATTTTGGAAGAAGTGATAAAGAAAGAGAAACTTCCCTATACTTATGAGCAGCTGCTTAATATGCTGACGATATCGACGGTTTCCGATACACGAATTCTTTCGATTTCGGCAGAGAGTAAAAAGCCGGATGAGGCAAAACGCATTGTAAATCGTTTGGCGACACTTGCTGTTACAGAACTTCCTAAATTAATGGATACGTCGAAGCCAAACATTGCAGAAAATGCTATTATGCCGAAAAAAAAGAGTTCGCCAAGTTTGTTTAAAAATACGATGCTTGGTGCAATTGTTGGTTTGGTGATTGTACTCGCTGTATTGACATTCTTCTTTATGACGGATGATACGATGAAATCTGCAGAGGATGTTGAGAAAGAATTTGGTATTATGCCGCTTACGGTCATCCCGGAGGGCGATGTTGCTTCAATTTCGGATGAGCGCGAAAAAGAGATATATAAAAATAAGAAAAAGAGACGGAAGGAGAAAAAGAAATGAAATCAATCAAAATAAACAATATGCCCGACCTTCCGTATGCGATGGAAGAGGCGGTAAACCGTTTGCGAATTAACATCAGTTTTCTTGGAACAAAAATCAAGAAAATAATGATTATCAGTACCGAGCCGAATGAGGGTAAGAGTTTTGTTGCCATGCAGCTTTGGAAGCAGATTGCGGAAGCAGGCACGCCGTCCATTCTTTTAGATGCGGACATGCGTAAGTCGGTTATGGCTGATAAATACGAAATTGTATCTGAAAAAAAGGAAGAGATAAAAGGTTTGTCCCATTATCTTTCAAGTGATTACCCGATTGAGGAGGCAATTTTCCATACCCAATGGGAAAATGGAGATATTTTACCAAACATTGATAATGTTATTAACCCGTCGATGTTATTGGAGAGTAATCGCTTTGAAGAAATGTTAGCTTATATGGAAGAAAAATACCGATATGTGTTTATTGATTCTCCGCCGCTTAGTCTGGTTTCTGATGGTGAGAGAATTGGAAATCTCTGCGATGGTGCCATCCTGGTTGTACGTGGGGGTGCGACATCAAAGCATTTGGTGAAGAATTCGATTCGCCAGTTAGAGAGAGCGGGCTGCCCGCTGTTAGGAATTGTCCTAAACCGTGTGGAAGGGGCAAAATCCGGTTATTATTCCAAACGCTATGGAAGTAAGTATTATGGCGGCAAATATTATAATGATGCTTACTACTATGGAAATCATTAGCGAGTATCCGAAAAGCTTATTTTGGTTTTTCGGTTCTCATAGAATCTTTTAGGAAAGGAGGATAGAAAAAATGGTAAAGGCAATGAAAAAAGTACTTGTATGCGCTATGGCAGCAGCTCTTACATTAGGCTCCGCTGCATCTGCATCTGCTGTACAGAGCCCGACAACTTCTGTTACACCTGTAACAAAGAGCAATGTGAAGGCTTCTAATGGTACAACAGTAAACGTAAACAAAAACGGTACTGCTGCTGTTAAAGCTGTAAAAGCGACTAAGAGCAAAAGTGTTACTGTTTCTGCTACAGTTAAGGTAAATGGCGTTACATACAAGGTAACAACTGTAAATGCTAAAGCGTTTGCAAAAGCAACAAAAGCAACCAAGATTACACTTCCTGCTTCGATTAAATTAATCAACAAGAGTGCATTCACAGGTGCTAAGAAAGTGAAGACAATTGTCCTTAAGGGCAAAAAGTCAATCACAGTTAAGAAAGGTGCTTTTAAGGGTGTTAACACAAAGAAAGTAACGATTAAAGTTAACAAAAAAATGTCCAAGAAAGAGTTCAAGAAACTTAAGAAAGCTTTGAAAAAGGCCGGATTCAAGGGCAAAGTGGTAAAAGCCTAAAAAAAGCGTTATGGGAGAGGATTTTTCCTCTTCCATAAGCCTTTTATAATTGGCCGGGATTACCTTGTAATTAAAAAGTGATAGGAGGATGGGCATGTACCGTAGAAGAATGCAGGGATGGTTGAAGCATTTAGATTTTATGCTCCAAGAGTTACTCTGCTTTCAAATTGCGTTTTATATTGCATGTTTTATACGACATGGCTGGAGCATTCCGTATGCTGTTGTTTTATATCGTAATACAGCGGTAGTGGTGTTGCTTCTGCAAATCTTTGTCATTATTAGTTTAAATATATTTAAAGATGTATTGTGGCGTGGCTATTATAATGAATTTAAAAGTACGGTAAAAACCGTATTATATGTCATGCTACTTTTTGTGTTTTATCTGTTTTTGATTCAGCAGGGGGCAAACTTCTCCCGTTTTGTGCTGATAGGAACGGCAGGGTATTATCTGATTTTGGCGTATATGCTGCGATGTATCAGAAAATACTTTTTACGTCACAGCAGCCGCGAAAAGCAGGGGTCTAAGTCTTTAGTACTGATGACAACAAAAGATCATGCAAAAAATGTTTTGAAACGTATTCAGAATAAAAATGTAGGAGAATTTACTGTTACAGGTATTATTTACCTTGATTGTGAGCCGAAAAAGGATGCCAGAATTGGTGGAGTTCCGGTTGTAGCCGGTATGTCCGGTGCGGTTGAGTATATTTGCCGCGACTGGGTAGATGAGGTCTTTTTTGCAATTCCTCAGATGGATGACAAATATCATGATATTCTTTATGCTATGGCAGATATGAGTATCGTTGTTCATATTTGTGTTGGTTCGCAGTATGATTTTCCGATGCAGAAGCGGATTGTGGAAAAATTTGGTGAATTTACTGTGGTGACTATGACACCATCGATATTAAATCTTCGGGAAGCGTTTGCCAAACGCCTCATGGATATTGTTGGTGGTTTTGTCGGTTGTCTTTTAACCGGAATTTTTACGGTTATTTTGGCACCATTTATATGGATTAAATCACCGGGACCAATCTTTTTTTCACAGATGCGTGTTGGCAGAAATGGCAAACTTTTTAAGATGTATAAATTTCGCAGTATGTATCCGGATGCCGAAGAGCGCAAACAAGAACTGTTAGCGATGAATGAGGTGGAAGACGGATACATGTTTAAAATTGAAAATGATCCTCGTATTATCGGCAGCGAAAAAGGCGCAGGAAAAGGAATTGGTAATTTCATAAGAAAGACATCCATTGATGAATTTCCGCAGTTTTTTAATGTGCTGAAAGGTGATATGAGTTTAGTGGGCACTCGCCCCCCGACTCTGGATGAGTGGGAAAAATATGAACCGCATCATAGAGGCCGCATGTCAATTCGTCCGGGGATAACCGGAATGTGGCAGGTAAGTGGGCGAAGTGATGTGATGGATTTTGAAGAGGTTGTTGCTCTTGACAGAGATTATATCTCGAGATGGAGTATCGGGCTCGATATCAAGATTCTGTTGAAAACGGTTGTCTCTGTGGTGAAAGGCCAGGGGGCAAGATAGAAGATAGTTTAAATTTATGTGCAGGTGGTGCGGCAGGATATGTGGTATGTGATTCAGGTAATGTCCGGGGAAGAGCACGAAAAGGAGCAGCTTTTCAAAAAGCTGATTCTAAATAGAGATGGCAGAACTTACGACAAAATTTTTGTCCCGATGTACGTCAGGAAAAAGCGCTATCAGGGAAGATGGCACGAGGAGCAAAAGGTCTTGTTCCCCGGCTATATTTTTGTTGATACAAGTGACATCGAATTGTTCTGCCAATACTTAGCGAAAGTGCCGGGTTTTAAAAAGGTGCTCCGCGACGCGGATGAGATTGCACCAATTACGGAAGAGGAGAAAGCCTACCTTCTTTCCATGATGGACGAGCATTATATCGTTCAAATATCAGTTGGTTATCTTATCGGCGACAAAATATGTATTACGGAAGGGGCCTTAAAAAATTATCAGGGCTCCATTTACCGAATTGACAGACACCGGCGCACGGCGCAGCTAATGGTAAATCTTTTTGGACGCCAGACGAAGGTGGAAGTTGGTCTTGAGGTGATTCAGAAATACTCCGAAGAGGAGTACGAAGAATTGCGGGAAGAAAGGCATAAAGAACGTCAGGCCGAGGAGCAGTCAGACACAGACAGCTTCCAATATGCGGATGTCATCTCCGGTGTATTTGCCGGAAGCCGCTGCCGCATTCTGGAAAACCACGAGAAAGAGAAAACAGTGAAAGCAAGTGTGGATGTGTTTGGAACACCCGCCACAGTTGCTTTTCGCTATGAGGAACTGAAGTTTTTAAGCAAATCTGGAGTGTAATCGTCGCTTTGCCGCGTTGCAGGACAGATGGAACACACCGTGTAGTCAACTTCTGCAGGAGCAGAGGGTGGCGGAGCACGGTGTTTTTTTTGAATGGAATGGGAAAATGGTTGAGGATGAGGAAATGGAACAGATGAATGAAGTGCAGCATGTGTACTTGGTTGGGGCGAAGAGCCTTGGTGCCTATGGTGGGTATGAGACGTTTGTATACAAGCTTACAGAATACCATCAAAATAAAAAGAATATCAAATATCATGTTGCTTGCAAAGCTAATGGCGATGGCTGCATGGATGAAAACAAATATGAAGGCGTAACAAGAATTAACGACCATGAGTTTGAACTGCATAACGCTCATTGCTTTAAAATCAATGTTCCGCAGATTGGACCCGCACAAGCGATTTATTATGATGTTGCTGCATTGAGAGCTTGTTGTAAACATATCAAAAAGAATCATATTTCTCATCCGATTATATATATAATGGCTTGCCGTATCGGACCTTTTGCAGGCCGTTTTTATAAAGAAATTCATAAACTGGGAGGCACAGTATATCTGAATCCAGATGGCCATGAGTGGATGAGGGCAAAGTGGTCTGCGCCGATTCGAAAATACTGGAAGATTTCAGAGCAAATGATGGTTAAATACTGCGATCTTGCCATTTGTGACTCTGTAAACATCGAGAAGTATATCCACGAGTGCTATGACGGTAAGGGTATCAAAGGCAGAAATCCGAAAACAGCTTTTATTGCTTATGGGTCAGATTTGACTCTCAGTAGGTTGAATGATGACGATGAAAAGTTGGTGAACTGGTATAAGGAAAAAGAACTGGCGAAAAAGGACTATTACCTTGTCGTCGGTCGTTTTGTACCGGAGAACTCTTTTGAAGTCATGATTCGAGAATTCATGAAAAGTAACAGTAAAAAGGACTTTGCTATTATCACAAATGTGAATGAGAAGTTTCTGAATGAGCTTGAGAAAAAACTCCATTTCAAGAGCGATAAGAGAATTAAATTTGTCGGAACTGTTTATGATCAGGAACTGCTTAAGAAGATTCGAGAGAATGCCTATGCATATTTCCACGGACACACAGTAGGAGGTACGAACCCATCGTTGATTGAAGCTCTTGGAAGCACAGATTTGAACCTATTGGTTGATGTTGGATTCAACAAAGAAGTGGCAGAGGATTGTGCTTTATACTGGAACCGTAAGGATGGAGATTTGGCTAAACTAATTGATAAGGCAGATCAGATGAGTGTAGATGAAATTGTAGAGATGGGACGGAAGGCCAAGAAACGTGTAGTTGAAGAGTATACATGGAATAAGATCTGTAGGCAGTATGAAGGTGTTTTTATTAAGAAACGGTCAGAAGATGGTAATGTTGTTAGATGAATATTTTGGTAAGCAGAAAATTTTAGTGATTTATTATATTTAAAAGTTGCTGCATAAAGAAAATTAAATTATAAGCTTGAGAGATACATACAGTATTTGATTGGTGTCATGGCTGAGATACAGAGGAGCAAAGTTGGTATGAAAAAAGTGTTTATGGTTTCTACGTATGGTGATTTTTTTTTGAGTTTTGAAAAGGAAAATATAAAGCTATTACAAAAATTGGGCTATAGGGTTGTTTTAGTTGCTAACTTTGAAGAAGAAAAGTACAATCAAAAAAAATCTGAGATTAATAGTTTAAATGTTGAGATTATTAATATTTTGTTTAAGAGAAGCCCATTAAGTTTTAAAACATTAATTAACTATAAGCGATTAAAGAAGTATATAAAAAAGGAAAAACCTGTGATGATTGATTGCCATTTGGCTGTTGTTGGTGTATTAGCTAGGATAAGTTGTTGGAATGATAAAAGTATAAAGGTAATTTATTCTCCGCATGGGTTCTTTTTTTATAAGGGGTGTCCTATTGTAAATAGTATTATTTATAAGATTGTGGAAACAGTGATGGCATTAAAGACAGATGCACTCGTAACAATAAATTCTGAAGATTATAGAAATGCAAAAAAAATGCCTTTGCGGGGTAAAGCATATTGTGTGCCAGGTGTAGGCGTTGATGTCGTTTCAATTATGAATAAAAAAGGCAACTCTATAAATTTGCGTAATTTAATTTGTGCGAATCCAAAGGATTTTATTCTTGTGTCGGTCGGAGAGTTATCTAAAAACAAGAATCATATTGCAGTGATTGAGGCGATGAGAATTTTAAAGGATAGAGGTATTAATAATATTCAATATGTGATTTGTGGAAGAGATGATATAGAACGATCGATAATAGAGAATAAAGTATTGCAATATAAACTGGAAAAGAATTTTCATTATTTAGGTTATAGGACAGATATTGTTGAAATTAATAAAGAATCGGATTGTTTTATACTTCCGTCTTTTAAAGAAGGATTGTCTGTATCTATAATTGAAGCGATGGCATGTGGTAAGCCGGTTATTGCATCTAAAATACGAGGGAATGTTGACTTGATTGATGAAGGAAAAGGAGGGTATTTGTTTGAAGTTTCTGATTACAATGAACTCGCAAATTGTATTTTTAAATTGATAAAGAACAAATCTTATATTGAATTTGGAAAATATAACAGGGAAAAATGTATTAAATACTCAATTGAAAATGTTCAATCAAAGATGTTAAAAATATACAAAGGAGTATTAAACTATGAATAAGAATAGTATAAAGATATCGGTCATTATGGGGGTGTATAATTCAGATCCTATGATGTTATGTGCTGCGATTGATTCAATACTAAATCAAACCTATAGAGATTTTGAGCTTATTATATGTGATGATTGTTCAACAGAACCTGCGGTTGTTAAAGTTTTAGATTATTATCAAAGCAGAGATAATAGAGTTCGCATAATTCGCAATAGTAAAAATAGAGGCTTAGCATATTCTTTAAATAAATGTTTATTTAATTCATATGGCGAATTTATAGCTAGAATGGATGATGACGATGTAGCGCACAAAGATCGATTCCAAGAACAGGTTGATTTTCTTATGACACATGATGAGATAAGTATTGTGGGAACAAATATTATACTTATCGATGATAATGATAGGAGTTGGGGGAATGTTAAAAATATTGAATATCCTACAAAATATAGTTTTTTGTATGGTACCCCATTTACCCATCCCACAATTATGGCACGTCGAAATGCTTATATTAGTGTTGATGGTTACAGTGTTGAAAAACGGACAAGAAGAACAGAAGATTATGATTTGTTTATGAAAATGTATGCAAAAGGATTTAAGGGATATAATTTACAAAATTGTTTATTAGATTATCGGATGGGAGATTATGGTTTAAAGAAACAAAAGTTTCGTTATAGAATTGATGAGGTTTTTATTAAATACAAAGGGTTTAAAACATTACATCTATTTCCGATAGGATATATTTTCTTGCTTAAGCCTATTATATCTGGTCTTACGCCTTCTTTTATAAAGAAGAGGATTAATGTTGCAAGATTTAATGGTTGATTTTTATTGTTATAAGCAAAAAATAAATGCTACAATAATTATATCATAATTAGAGGCACCTATTTTAAATTATCAGAAAGAATGGAGGGGAATAAATTACATGCAATCAGATGAATTAGTGTCTATAGTAGTTCCAGTATATAATGTTGAAATTTATTTGACGTGTTGTATTGAAAGTATACTGGCTCAGACATATAAAAATATGGAGATAATACTTGTAGATGACGGATCAACAGATTCAAGTGGTAATATATGTGATGGTTATGCTGAAAAAGATAAGCGTATACGAGTAATTCATAAAGAAAATGGAGGATTGTCAGATGCAAGGAATGTGGGAATTCAAGCTGCTACGGGGAGTTATATTTTTTTCTTAGATGGAGATGATGCAATTTCGTCTTATGCAATATCAAAATTATATGAGGCGTTTTGTGATGATATTGACATTGCCATTGGTGGAATGAAACAATTCAAAGATAGTGTTCCTAAAAGTGAAGACAAACGATGTAACACAACAGTTATTGAAAATGTGGAAGCGATAAGACGAATGTTACTTCATGAAGGTATAGGGCATGAAGCATGGGGAAAAATGTATAGACGAGATCTTTGGAAAGAAAATTTATTTCCAAAGGGCATGCTCTATGAAGATTATGCGACTATATATAAAATTTCAAGAAAATCCAATAAAGTTATAATTGTTGATGAACAATTATATTGGTATAGAATTCGTAGCGGATCTATAATGAAGTCAAGAATTTCTCAGAATGATATGATTTTAATTAAGGTGGCTGCAGATACAACAGATTATTTAAGAAAAGAAGTTCCTGAGGTTGAGGGTGAAGCACAGTATTTACAGATGGTAACATATTTGAAACTTATGAAACGAATTTTAGATGTTGATTTTAATGCTTTTTCAAGAGAACAAATGGAAATTGTAGATTATATAAAAAATTATAAACATTTATTACAAAAGCCTTTTGTCAAATTTAAAGACAAGGTTAAGGCAGAATCATTATTAATAAGTAGATACTTGTTTTATGCTATTTATACCTTTGGGAAAAAAGATTAAATTTTATTTGAGAAAGGTTTGGATAAATGACGGTATACTTTGTGACATTTATTAGTTCGTTTTTTGTTTGTGCATTAGGGGAGCGTATGTATGCATGCAATAGAAAAAATATATCAGCAGGATTTATGTTCTTAGCTGTTTTAATTCCAGCAATTCTAGCTGGAATTAGAGATTATACAGTGGGAACAGATGTGGCAACATATGGGCATTGGTTATTCTCAAGTGCTTTAAATGCAAATAGTTTAAAGTGGTTTATGATATCCAATAAATCAATTGACATATTATATTCTGCGTTTGTTTATTTTGTAGCATGGTTTTTTAAATCTGAGCATTGGTTGTATTTTTTTTCAGGATTAATAACTTATTTATTTGTGATGCTTACATTATGCCACTATAGAAAATATATGAATGTATCTTTTGCATGGCTATCGTATTTATTTTTATTTTATGGTGATTCGTTAAATGCTATGCGTCAATGTATGGCGGTTGCAATTGCATTTTGGGGATTTCATTTTTTTCAAGAGCATAAATGGAAGGCTGGGATTATAATTACTGTGATCGCATGTTTGTTTCATAATACAGCTATAGTTACTTTTGGAATTGCAATTGTTTATTATCTTATTGAAAAAAAAGACACACGTATTTTCAAATTTTGGATTTTGTTTGTGACAACGTTAATATTTATTTCATATTCTAAACTTATAAATTTAGGAGTTGGAATAGGTATACTAAATGATAAATTCTTGAGATATGAGCTCGCTAATCAAGTTGTATTTTCATTTAATCCAATTTTGATTCGATTACCATATATTTTTATAATTTGGTTATTTTATCATAACTTTTCAGGAAAAAACAGAAGTGATGAGCAACTTTCTAGTTTTATGATTTTAATGATATTAATGGAAATGCTTTCAGCCGAGTTGAGAATTGTTCATCCGACTTTATACAGAGTAAGTTTATATTTTGGAGTGTATAGATGCTTAGGATTAGGAAGAGTAGTAGGGAGTTTAAAGATAAGTAACAGAAGAATAGTTTCAGCAGTTCTTTTATTACTATTTGTTGTTACGTGGATATATCAAAATGTTGTACAAGGAAATAATGAAATATATCCTTTTACGTCGCAATTAATAGGAATATAAGGAGATTAGATATGAAAAGCTATTTATAAAGGAAATACAAAAACTGGCAGGAATGGGTCTTGTGGCATGCAGTTCAGGGAAGCATGAAGGAAAAACGAAGATCAGCCATCGGGGACGCAAGAGGCTGAGGTATTGGCTGTTCCAGGCTGCGAAATCGGCAGTCGCCCATGCAGAAGAATTTAAGGAACTGCACATGTATTACACAACAAGGCCGGATAATCCACTAAAGAAGATGCAGTCTCTGATTGTGATTGCCTGCAAAATACTGCGAGTCATTTATGCGATTCTGAAAAAAGG
>OAWC01000931.1_pt1 | contig 12895 bp, 10 predicted proteins | sample 1495331 | NCBI WGS metagenome assembly OAWC01 (sample SAMEA2580115, study PRJEB22360) | human gut metagenome | biome: human gut; feature: human-associated habitat; material: faeces | place: Denmark | collected 2008/2010
CGTGATACACGTCATCGAACGAATCGAGCGGAGACTCGATACCGTAATGATGGTAGTACCACCAGTAGCAGGGATAATTGTCATAGAAGCCGTCGGCCTCGCGCACCTCGGGCGGCACGGCCTCGGCAAGCTGACGCAGCACTTCCTTGGAAACACCCAGCGCCACGCCCATCACCAGCAGCTTGTTCCACAGCACCAGATCGCCGGGGACGGCTTCCTTTAGACGCGTGAAGTCCTCGAGCCAATGCTTAAGTGCCTTGCAGCGAGCCGCCACCTCGGCGCCCTCCGGCGTAAAGCGGCGGAACGTAAGGCCCACGCCGATACCCACCAGCACAATCGGCACCGAGATAACCGCGGCGGTAATGTTCGCCTGTGCGCCATCGGTAAAGAAGATGGATCCCACGGGAACAAAGGCAATCAGGATACCAAGAACCAGGCAAAACACCATTGCGACAATGCCGTCCGAGGCAACGTACTCGCTATCGGCCAGCTTGCCCTTAACGGTGTTCTGATAGTCCTCGAGCTTGTCGCCCACGGGCGTAGCGTGCTGCTTGACGTAGTGCTGCAGCTCGTCAAACGTGCGCGAGCGATCGCCGTTCTCGTCGGGCTTAGCACCGGCAAAGAAGACCTTGAGCACCACGCCGTCAATGCCCTTGGCCGACTTCCAGCCCGCATCACTCACCGTCACGCGATACGTCTGCTCTTCTTTTTCACGCCCTAACAGACCCTTCTTGGCCTTGGTCACGGTCGCCTGTTCCAGCTTGATCACACGGTCGTCAGTGAGCTTCATGAGCGTGGCGATATATGCCTGATCGGGCACCTCGTTCCAGCTCATGAGGGCCGAAAGCACGGCGGGATGGTCGGCCGAAGGCACATCGCGGAAATATTCGTCCTGGAAAAGCGGCTTGGGCTTGAGCTTGCGCAGCTTGAGCACAACGATTGTGCCGGTAAAGGCCACCGCCGCGACAACACTTAGCACGGCAAGCGCATTGGCAATCATGCGAGCGTGAGCGCGGCGGGCGTTAGCCTCGTCGGCCCATTCCTTCTCTTCGCTCAGGATCGTTGACATGCGTTCTTCGCCCGAGACGGTAAGCTGCGGCACCCAGTCGCTGGGGAAGGCGATGCGTGCCTCGGCAAATTCGCCCTGATGCACGCAGGGAATGGTATAGGTAACCATGGGTTCGTCCGCATCGAGCGACACATCGCCCGTCAGCGGGCCGTGGCCCCATGCGCGGAAGTTATCGCCCTTGACGGCCGCCGTCCCGGCAGCGGCATTTGCGAAGCGCACTTCCATCTCGACGTCATCGGAATCCGCAGACCAGCCGTCACCCACGAACTTCCAGTAGAGCTCGGCGGTATCGGCCCAGTTCATAACCGCACCGGTCATGGTATAGCTCACGTAATAGGTCGCGCTGTCGCCGCTCTCGTGAGGGCTGAATACCTTAATCTTTACGCCATCACCGGTCTGCTCGACCGTGTAGACGCCAGAGTCGCCCTTGTTCGCGCTATCGACTTTGTTAAACGCGGCGTCCTCTTCCTCGACACTCAGCACGTCGACGCCCGCCGAGCCACCCTGCTGGTTGGAGCCCGTATTGATCTCCCAAAACACGCCGTTGATGTCGTCGTCGAAATCAAACTGGCGTCCCTCGACAACGGTCAGCGAACCGTCGGCCTCGACCGTGGTACTGATATAGGTTTGGGTCATGGAGTAGCCGTCGGCGTGTGCGGCGGCAGGCAGCAGCAACAACGCAAGCGCGACGAGTGCGCAGACGGAAGCGAATCGCGCGAATAGGCGGCGCTGCCGACAGGTCTTGGCAACGGGGTCGTTCATGGGCACATCCTTTGTCTGTGATACCAGTAACGCCATTGTCCCACGTTTACGGGCGCACATGACGAACATCTAGGCGACCGGAGCGCCAAACGGGATGAAAGTCACACCCGCACCCCGGCAGCTAGTCATTGGGGACGTTCTTAAATGACTAGTCATTAGGGACACCCTTGGCATGGCCTGCGCCAGCAATAGATACCACTTCACAGCCCCGTCACAGGTGTAGCGTCTTTGTGTGGGCGCGGCACGCGCTGATTGAGCCGCCAGCCGAGGGGCATAAAGCAGTTGAGCGAAAACGGTTTGCCCCTTTGCCGTTCGCTCGAGGATCATGTCCCCCTTTTCCGCGGAAACCCCGGCAGTTGCGAAGAGCTGCCGGGGTTTCTGTCGTCTAAGATGCCAAGTTGATGGACGGGAATCAAAGCACCGAGTCTGCAGCCCGTCACACGCAATGTGGGGCCCCGACAACTTACGGACCACAGCGACGCCTCCCCATCGCGTCCCGCGCTATACTCGTCCGCATGGATATCGAAGCTCGCAACATAGCAACGCCCGCCGCGGACGCGCCAGCGACGCCACCCGCCCCCGTCCCCGCGCCCGTCGTGGGCCGTTTCGCCCCGTCGCCCTCGGGCCGCATGCACCTGGGCAACGTGTTCAGCTGCCTGTGCTCGTGGCTTTCGGCCCGCAGCCAGGGCGGCAGCATCGTGCTGCGCATCGAGGACCTGGACGATCGCTGCAAGCGCCCGGAACTTGCCGCTCAACTGATTGACGATCTGACCTGGCTGGGGCTCGAGTGGGACGAAGGCCCCTACTACCAGCACGATCGTCTAGACCTGTACGAGCACGCGTTACGCCGGCTGCAAGACGCCGGCCTCACCTACCCCTGCTTTTGCACGCGCACCGAACTCCACGCCGCAAGCGCACCGCACGCGAGCGACGGCACGCCCATCTATCGCGGCGCCTGCCGAGGCCTTTCTGCCGAGGAGGTTGCCCGCCGCAGCATCCTGCGCGCTCCGGCCACGCGCCTGCGTGTGCCCGCCGTCGACGACCTCGCCGGCGACGTGATCGAATTCGTTGACCGCACGTACGGAGCCAAATGCGAGGCGCTCGCCACCGAGTGCGGCGACTTTTTGGTGCGCCGCAGCGACGGCGTGTTTGCCTATCAGCTGGCCGTGGTGGTCGACGACGCTGCCATGGGCGTCACCGAGGTCGTGCGCGGATGCGATCTGCTGGGCTCCACGCCCCGCCAAATCTATCTACAGCATCTGCTGGGACTTCCCACGCCACGCTACGCGCACATTCCACTGCTCATGTCGCCGGACGGGCGCCGCCTTTCCAAGCGCGACCGCGATCTGGACCTGGGCGAACTACGCGCCCGCTTTGGCACGCCCGAGGCACTGCTGGGATGGCTCGCCGGGCAAACGGGCATCGCGCCGGACGCCACACCGCGCTCTGCCGAGCAGCTGGTCGAGCACTTTAGCTGGGACGTTATCCGCGCGCACCGCGAAAACATCACTGTAACGGTCGAGTAGCCAGCCACCCCGCCCCTACGCGACATCCCAGGGCTGGAGTTCGTCACCCAAACGGACGATACAGTCGTAGAGCACGGTATGGCGCTCGGCCGGGTTGGCATCCCGATGAAAATGCCCGTAATACCAGCGTTTGTAGTCCAAGCGATCTTCCAGCTCATCGAAAAATGCCGTAAGTCGGTCAACGTCGGGGCAATTCCAGCCGGGTGCTGGATAAAGCGTGGGCGAAAGCATACGCGTAGAGCAGGTGTGGGTGACCACATAGTCGACCTTCCAGCCCACGCTGTCGAGTTTTGTCCGTGCCTCCTCAAAGTTGCGCTCGTCCGGCAACTCCTGCGGCCACCAGCTGGAATACGGAATGCGGTATTCCTTGTCCACGCTCGTGGCGCCGCCCATGGTAAAGATCGTTGAGCCGTCGAGCTCAAAAACCTCGCCACGCGTCAGGCGCCGTATGGGAGAGGTATCCGACAGGCGCTGCGTCAGTCCGCCGTGCCACAACTCCATGGAGCGCTCCGCCCAGTGATCGAAACGTTCGTGGTTGCCGTCGACGAACAGCACGGTATAGGGGCGCGACTCCAGCCAGGCGATATCGGCACATTCCTCGGCAGAGAAATCCCACGGAAAGCCAAAGTCGCCCGCGACAATCAGATAGTCGTCGCTCGTCAAACTATCCCCAAGATCCCAGTCGCGCAGCTTTTGCATGTCGAGGCCGCCGTGAATATCGCCCGTTACATAGACCGTCATCGGATCACCACTTCCCTCTTATAGGTTTCGAGATCGTGCTCAATCTGCTCGTCGCCCGTGGCGTTGACCCACCACGGCCATTTAACGCAACACACCGGCTCGTCCACCTGCGCAAACCACGACCTGAGCTCCTCCAGGCTCACGGGGGCGTAGCCGTTAGCGTCCACGCCCGCGTCATAGCGCAGCAGCCCCTGTCTGCGGTTGAACTCGTTGTACGCGCCGCCGCAACTGTGGATATGCCCGTGCAGATGCCAGCTGCCGTGTGACATGCCCTGCCAGTCGACCATGGGATAGTGGTTCAGCACGATTTTCTGCCGGTCGATTTTGAGCACGCAAATAGGTGGCTCGACGATAAAAGTATTCGCTACCGCAGGCTGTGTCCAGTCTTTGTCGTGGTTGCCGGGCAGTAGATGGACTCGCTTGCAAGCAATGCTTTTGCGCAGCTCGCAGGCATCTTGGACCGTCATCTTAAAGCTAAAGTCGCCCAAGATGTAGAGCTCGTCATCCGCAGCGACCTTGTTGTTAATCTTGGCGACCATGGCATCGTTCATCTGCGCAACAGTCGACCAAGGTCTATCGCTAAGCCGTAGCATGTTCTCGTGTCCAAAGTGAGTATCGCTGGTAAACCAGATCACGGGGACCTCCTGTTGCTGCGGGGTATCCATCCCTTAGGGCTTATCCCTCGTTCTTCCATCCAAACGGGTCGAGCACCCAAAAGATCAAATCGAGCACGCCGCCGGTCATCATGGCGCCGGCAAGGGCGATGATAACGTGCAGGGAACTGGCACTTCGGAGCACGTCGAATGGCCCAAAACAGCCAGCAGCGCGACCGCTGCGCCGGCTACGCACAGCGCAAGGCACGGTCCCGCGTCCTTGACGCACTTCTTTGCGAGATGTTTGGTGTTGTCACTCATCGATATCGAACTCCTTAGAGGGTCGTTGTTCAGGTACGTGCCGTCGCGGCAGAGCAGGACGGCAGGTTAAGTGTCCCATGCCGTGCGGACACAAAACACCGATCACCACCGCTTACCTACCGTTCACGTAGAAGGGACCCGATTTATATGCCCACAGATCTTGATCTCTTCCTCGGTCAGTGAGATCCTTCGATCAAGCTTCCTGGATAGGGGCTGGAAGATGAGACGGATGTCTCTAGGCACAACACCATAACGCCCGATCACCGTTATGGCTTTCGTCTAGAGCTGGGAGACCAGCTTTTTTGTTAGCGATGCTCCCTTTCAATCTCCGGCACTCCAAGAGCGCAGGCCTGTTGTTTTGACTACTTTAGACGAAAGGGTTTCGCTATGAGCACCGACATTATTGTTCGCTTTACCGACAGCTACGAGCAAAAAGTTGGAGACATTAAAAAGATCGTCGGGCTGATGTCCCCCAAATCCATTATCAAAATTATCGACACTCTCGATCTCGATGCCAACCCCCGCAATTCCCGTTTGGGCTCAGTGACCGATGCTATTCAGGCATCCATTCGCGCTGATGAGCTTTCTCCCACGCAAAAGCTCTTCCCTTTTAAATCAAAGGGAATTCTGCTCGCGTCCTCGAGCTACGAGTCCCTTGATCGCGGGCGTTATCGTCTAAGCTTTGCTTCTCACGACGAAGTTGAGGGAATTCTTGACGGCGGCCACAACACACTCGCAATCGGCAGCTACATTCTCAGCGAAGCCGAACATGCGCTTGGCAATCGACCTCCCAAAAAGAACGAAGTCACAATCTGGGATTCATTCAAGCAAACATGGATGAACCGTCGAACCGATATTGAAGAGTACCTGTCACTTCTCCGTGAAGAAAAAGCAGCCCTCAAAGAGAAAGGCATAAGCACTCTAGACTTCTCGATTCCTGTCGAATTGCTCGTTCCAACCGACCCAAACGATGCGCTCTGCGTTGAGAACTTCCGCACCTCACTTTTGGAAATCTGCGACGCTCGCAACAATAACGCTCAACTCACACAAGGCACCAAGGGCAATCAGGAAGGTCTTTTCGATTCCTTTAAGGCTCTTTATGCCGAAAAATATCCTGAATTTGCAGCCAAAATCAGCTGGAAAACCAACGACGGCAACCCCATTGAATCCAGAAAGCTTGTCGCACTCTCCTGGATCCCGTTATCGCTCATCTCGAGTAACGTCACCTCTGGCGACATCGAAGCGCCACAACTTCCCCTAGTCTATAGCGGCAAGGAGAAGTGCCAGGAAAAGTTCTTGCAGCTTATGAGGGATGACCGAGTAAGCAAAGCTGCTGGTTCAGCGCGCCGCGAACTCAAGAATCCGCAAGTTCTCAGCGCACTCAAAGTGGCTACGGACCTTCCCGGTCTATACGATGAAATCTATTCGCGTTTCCCCAAGCACTACAACAAAACAGGAAGCTACGGAAAAATCGGCGCCGTTAAGAGCCTTAAGAATAGTCGCAATGAATACAAAACTCCCTTCTTTGAAAAGGCAACGGACAATCCTGTTCCTGATGGCTTTATCTACCCCCTAGTCTGTGGCCTCCGCGCATTGATGGAAGCAGATGATCAGGGGAAGGTGTATTGGAAAACTGATCCTCACAAGTTCCTCGATAGCCCGGCATTTGAAAATGTCGTCGCTCAATACAGCGGTGTCATTCAGCAATCTGACTACGATCCGCAAAAGGTCGGCAAGGGCGCTATGAGCTACACCGCCGTTGAAAACTCGATGAAGCTCGCAGTTCTTATGGGCTAGCGGATACTTAGGCAAAGCATCGGCGCGCAAGGACGTCATTTATGCCCGACGCACTTGCGCGCTTATTATTAAGCTGGCTATGTAAAACTCCGGTATAGAAATGAACTATTGTCGTTCTTTATCGACCAGTAGTTGGCAAAACTCCCCTACGTCCATCAGCCAGCTTTGCTGTTCAGCCGTATATGAACCAAATACAGGACGAGGCACAACCAGTTGGAGACTATGCCTGCGCATCGAGTCCGTGTACTCAGTGCTCACCGCCACATCAAGTGTAATCAAATGCTTATTTTCAATTCTATCCGCTTCTTCCAACACTTGGCGCCAGCGCTCTTTAACGGTCGTTTTTGCGCCAAGCATGGTCAGCTTCTCGGCAGGATACAAAGGATTTCTATAAGCCTCAATCGACGGCATAATGAAATCTGGCTTTGATTTGCCCTCAGTATACGGCTGAGCGGAATAACTTATGCCCCATCCCTTAAACAGGTACTCAAGTTGATGCTCGAAAGCAGTTCCCGCGCGCGATTTCCTCCGCTGGAAAGCTGACATCGTGGTCCGTAACACCCCATCAACATCGAGATCGCCTCTTAGATAGGGAGCCAAATCGCGCTCAAGCAGATGCCTCTCGAATACCTTAAAGAGAATCTCTTCTCGCTCATAGCAGTCAAGAAGGCACTTGTCGGGGTTGCTCCTCCAATCAAGCACTCCCAAAGTCGAGATGGAATACCTCGTGAATTCAATCCCTTTGGGAAAAGAATCACCGAACTTTTCGACCATTTCATCCAAATACGTAACAGCCGACGTGGGAAGCGAAACTTCGATGCCAATCGCTTCAAGAATGGATGCGGCGATTGAGTCTATTCGCCTGTCATCTGCAGTTGACCGCGAAAAACCACTGTCGTCAACTTCGTTCAAACCGAAAAGCCATCTTAATTGGCACTCGGCATTTGATCCTTGTCTAGCAAATACAATCAGAAGACCATGCTCGTCTGAAGGTGCAATGACCATCAGGTCACCGATTCTCGAGGCTCGTATCGCTTCGCTATCGTTGTAATAGAGCCTGTATTCCGTCCTAGTCGGATGCTTCCTGCGCGCGTCGTACCAAGTCGTAAACCCGTGATCAAACAAAGGGTCTGCATCGTCGCAAAGAAATACGAAGGTCGTCGGTATATTTCTTATATCATCGTCGCCAAACAGGGAACGGAGCTCCGCAGTTCCGTTGAATTCATGCTGGTTGCTGCGTTTTCTATCAATATCAACAGCAACGAGTTTCTTCGCAACCGCGCCGTCAAAATAGCTACTCAGAACTCCGTAGTCCATCGAAATACGCTCCCATCATCAGCTTGGCCACTGCTCGCACAGCCGGTACGGTGACAGAATTACCAAATTGATGATATGCCTGCGTATCCGAAACCGGAATAATGAATTGATCGGGGAACCCTTGAAGTCGGGCACATTCACGCGGAGTCAGCTTGCGAGGGTTCTTCCCCTCGCCACGTGAAACAAGAATCTCACTTCCGTCCTTGTGATAGCGTGCTGAAAGCGTCCTTGTCGTGTCATTGGGGCCAACCGTGCTATAGCCAAAGCCATTGCCTGCCGCCTGATGCTTTTCCTTATATGCACGCAAATAAGCCCACAGTTTGTCGGAAAGAACGTATCGATCATCAGGAGCATCTTCAAGAATCTCCCCGACGGTGTGCCCACCGCCCCCAAGCTCTAGTTGGTCCCAATCAAAATTAGTTTTTTTCTTAAAGCCAACAATGTAAATGCGCTCACGATGCTGGCAAGTCCAATTCTTGCTATCAAGAACCTTGTAGTGCACATCGTAACCAAGCTCGTCCTTAAGGGTCTGCATAATAATCCTGAAGGTCTTGCCGCGATCGTGACTTGTTAGGTTTTTAACGTTTTCCAGCAGGAAAGCATCAGGTTTTTTGTCGCGAATAATACGAGCTACTTCGAAAAATAATGTCCCCTGCGTCTTGTCTTCAAAGCCAGTAGCACGTCCCATCGATTTTTTCTTTGAAACGCCCGCGAGCGAGAATGGCTGGCACGGAAATCCCGCCAATAAAACGTTAAATTTTGGAATGTCGTCCGAACGAACGTCATGAATGTCCCCAGCTGGCTGATCACCGTAATTCATGCGGTACGTCTTCTGTGCATATTTATCCCACTCACAAGAAAAAACGCACTTGCCACCAAGTTCTTGGAACGGCAAGCGAATGCCACCGATACCAGCAAATAGGTCAATGTAAGTGAAAGGAGCGTCCTCCCGATCACCCTGCGCAAAGGGCGCCTGATAACCTAGGGAACGTATAAACGTGAGCTCCGTAGCAGACGGACTGGTCTCGCCAGTCTCCCAACGCCGGACGGTTCTATCACCATTAGGTCCCATGCCAAGAGCGGCGGCGAACTCCTTTTGAGTCAGCGCGAGCTCCTTGCGTTTGGCAGTTATCTCTTCCCTAACGTCTTTCATGCTATCCAATCGGAACAAACTACGGACGAACTGTCCGCTAATTGACACAGCGTTATCAAGATTAAACGCGATTCATGGCAGTTGCAACACTTTGTCGCAACGCCTTTCAACGGTAACTTAGATTAACGTGTCGCACGGACAAACAATTGCTCCAACTTGCAACTAGCCAACATCAGACCTGCGTATTCAGTCACAACCTAGAGCTATCAGCAAAGGCGCCATCAGCTCACGTCGTTTGGCGGTTTTAGAGTTCTCTTCTACGAGATCTTTCAGCCGCTGCATATCGAGCCCTCGCCCAAGCGCATCGTTGTAGGCATCGATAATTAATGAGGGGTCCTCGCAATCGAGGCAAAGATCGACAAGCGTGCGCTCGGGTTTAGTTACCGGCAGGCCGTCGAGCCAGACGATGTCCTGCTCAGCGATCTCGCGCTTTGCAAAAGAAAGGGATTCGTTTCTCGTATTGATGCGCACGGGCGCGGTCATCCTGTAGGGGGACAGATAGAAATCGCCTATTTGCTGTAAGTTCGCCGCTGTCGTACCGCTCACGGCGATGCCATCCCACTGGCGTTTTCTCTCCCACGCGCAAAGGGAGGGATTGGTGAGCTTCCAAAAAGCGTTGAGCTCGTCGGTGTCTCGGCGCTGCGTTCCAGACATCCGGTAGGCGCCGTGGCATATCCGTTCAAGACGCCCCGCACGGCATGAGTGCGCCAGCGCATCTCGAGAGATGTCCATGCGAGCCGCCTGAGCTGTGGTGAACACGCCCTCGCTCTCGGAAAGCTCGCTTATCGCCGTTATGTTGCTAAAGTACTTCATGTTGCAATTGTAGGATATTTTCATACTTTTGAAACGTGATTTTGATCCATGTAATCCGTTTGCCTTGTTTATCCCATTTCTGGCGCTGCTCTGCTACCGGCACACCATTCCCCGCTATCGAGGTCTAATACTTTTCCGCGAAGTGAACGTCTGTTTTTGGACCCCTGAAGCACCCACATTTTTCGTCGGCAAAATCGCAGGATTCCAGCACCGAAACCTCAGGAAACGGCACTCCTAAAGTGTCGATGCTTCGGGGGTCCGATTTAGCTCGTTCACTTCTCGGAAAAGTATTAGACCTCGCTGCTAGCTATCCAGAAGGACACCTCTCCCTTCCCCACCGCCACCCAAAAAATCATCCAACATTAATCTTGGCTCAAGAATCGCTTAATCTATAACCTGCACTATAGAGTTCGACCAAGGGCGGGGCGGCGCCGCGCAACGCAGACCGCCGAACGCAACGCTCGCGCCCGGGCAAATCGCCCGGCGTCGCGCCCATCGAACGAAAGGACAGGTCATGGACGACCTCGAAAAAGTTGAAACCATCCGCACCAAGTGCAACGTGAGCTACACCGATGCCAAGGCCGCGCTCGACGCCGCCGACGGCAACGTTTTGGACGCCATCATTTGGCTCGAGTCGCAGGGCAAGACGCAGACCACGTCGGCGCACGCCGCCACCGAGTCCGCGCCAGTCGATGAGCCCTCAGCCGAGATGGTCGCCGCGCAGGCCGCCTACGAGAAGTCGAGCGAAAAGACCGACTTCTCCAAGAAGATGGACAGCGTATGGGAGTACCTCAAAAAGCTCTTCCGCCTGAGCCTGGACACCAAGTTTATCGCCACGCGCCGCGATGCGATCATCCTCAACATCCCCATCCTGATCCCCATCATCGCCCTGTTTGCCTGGGGCGCTACGATTTGGCTGATGCTGATTGGCCTGTTCTTTGGCATGCGCTACCGCATCGACAGCGACGGCGACGTGCCCGGCAGCATCAACAACCTTATGAATCACGCCGCCGATGCCGCGGACGACATCAAGCAAAATCTGAACGACGACAAGTAATCGCAGACGGGGGCACGCATGGCACGGATCCTGATCGTAGAGGACGAGGAGAAAATCGCCCGCTTTGTGACGCTCGAGCTGGAGCACGAGGGCTACCAGGTGGAACACGCCGCCGATGGCCGCACCGCCGTGGACCTGGCGCTGGAGCGCAACTACGATCTTATTCTGCTCGATGTGCTGTTGCCGCAGCTCAACGGCATGGAGGTCCTGCGGCGCGTCCGCAAGCACAAGGATGTGCCGGTGATAATGGTCACCGCGCGCGATGCCGTGATGGACAAGGTGGCCGGGCTCGACGCCGGCGCCGACGATTACCTGACCAAGCCGTTTGCGATTGAGGAGCTGTTCGCACGGATCCGCGTGGCGTTGAAGCGCTCGGAGGCCGTGCGGGCGGCTTCGGGCGTTGGCGGCGTTGGGGCCGGGACGGGCATTGCGGGCGGCGCGGCCGGGAACGCCGCTGCGATACCCCCGGTCGGCGACTCGACCCAAGCTTCCGCCTTGCCCTCCCCCGCTACGCTCACCGTTGGCTCGGTTGTGCTCGATCCCGACCGCCGCGAAGTCACGGTCGGCGGCTCGCCCATCGCGCTCACGGCCCGCGAGTTCGATGTCCTCGCCCTGCTTATGGCGCATGCCGAGACCGTGCTCACGCGCGAGCGCATCGCGCACGAAGCGCTGGGCTACGAATACGTGGGCGACACCAACAACGTCGACGTGCACATCGCGCACCTGCGCGCCAAGATCGAAGACGCCGGTGGCGCCCGCATCATCCAGACCGTGCGCGGGGTGGGCTATGTCTGCCGTGCGTAACGCCGAGTCCAAGCGCGTCACATCCATCGCCCGCGCCATCAACTGGAGCTATATGTGGCGCCGCTTGATGAGCTACGTCTGGCTCGATCTGTTGCTGATGGTGATTGCGGCGGCGATCCTCGTCTATGGATACAACCAGACGCTGCCCGACGGCGCGTTTACCGCAGGATGGATCCCCGGCACCACCGTTCACGGCATGTCGCTGACGCCCGCGCGCGGCTGGGACCTGACAACGCTCACCTATACCGTCGAGCTTGCGCGTTCCACCAAGACCTTCCCCCTCGCGCAGGACCTCGTCGCGTTATGGCCTCTCTACCTTGTCGTTGTGGGTTGGCAGGTCATCAGCGTGCTCGACATGCTCGGCGGCGCCCGCCGTGTACGCCGCACCATGGCACCGCTCAACGATCTGGCCCTGCGCGTGGACGAACTCGGCCGCAAGCAGCTCTCCGGCGGCAAGATGGAAACACTGGAGCAGGCCATCGAGCGCGCAAGCGTCGACTCGCCGAGCGTCACTACCGGCGACGCCGACCTGGCAAGCATCGAGGTTGCACTCAACCGCCTACTGCGCCAGATGCAAGAGGCCAAGCTGCAGCAGATGCGCTTTGTCAACGATGCGAGCCACGAGCTGCGCACGCCCATCGCGGTGATTCAGGGTTACGTAAACATGCTCGACCGCTGGGGCAAAGACGACCCGGACGTGCTGGCGGAATCCATCGCGTCCCTCAAGGCCGAAAGCAAGCACATGCAAGAGCTCGTGGAGCAGCTGCTGTTTTTGGCGCGCGGCGATGCCGGGCGCACGGTCCTGCGGCGTGCGGATACCAACCTGGCCGCACTGGTCGGCGAGGTATGCGAGGAATCGCAGATGATCGATACCGAGCACACGTATCGGCTGGCCTTTGACGCTGCGCTTGTCAGCGACCCGCGCTGCGACGCGCCCGTTGA
>OAWC01000936.1_pt1 | contig 12798 bp, 13 predicted proteins | sample 1495331 | NCBI WGS metagenome assembly OAWC01 (sample SAMEA2580115, study PRJEB22360) | human gut metagenome | biome: human gut; feature: human-associated habitat; material: faeces | place: Denmark | collected 2008/2010
GACTACCGCGCAGATGCTCGGGCCGCGGCCGTCCACGTCCCATGCGCCTTCAAGCTGATGTGCGGCGACCGCGCCGCCCCAGAGGAAATTCTCGGGAAATCCCATGATGCTTGTTCCTTTACTTGTGTTTGCCGTACGTGATATGCGCGTCGTGCGCCGAAGGCCCTCAGCCGTTGAGCTTTCGATACAGGTCGATGAGCTCGGTGACCATGAGCTTCACAGTCTCGGTCGACATCATCTGGTCTTCGACGTGGGTGAGCAGCAGCGACATCGTGACCGGGTCGCCGGCCGCCTCCTGCTGCACCAGCTTCGCGTGCTGTTCGTGGCCGACCGCGTACTGTTCGTCGCCGGACTTCATCTTCGCGGCGGCGGTCTCATAGTCGCCGGACTTGACGGCCTGCAGCGCTTCCATGTAATCGGATTTCGCGGAGCCGGCAGCGACGATCATCTGCATGCACAGCACTTCCATGTCAAGGGTTTCGGGTGCGTCCGCCATTGGACTGTCCTTTCGTCGGTGTTCGCCGCGCCGGTCACCGGCTCGCGGCGGACGGTCATTCGTGGGGTTGGGTGGTGGGGAATGAGGGAGGGAATGCCCGGCACCGTCGTATCGGGCGACGCCGGGAGAGGGAGATCACTTGCCGGCGAGCTCGATCGCGTGGTTGAGCACGTTCTCGCCGCGCACCAGGCCGTAGTCCTGCGGGTTGATGGATTCGACCGGGATGTTCGGGAACAGGCCCTTGACACGGTTCAGTTCGAAGCGAACCTGCGGTCCGAGCAGGATGGCGGCCGCGTCGGGCGCCTTCTCCTCGATCTCGGAGATCGGGTAGGCGTCGATCTGCACGTCGACACCGTTCTTGACGGCGGCTTCGCGCATCTTCTTGACGAGCATGGAGGTGGACATTCCCTGGTTGCAGCAAAGGACGATATGCATGATGGTTTCCTTTCGTGGGGTGCGGCCTTGCGGCCGCGCTGTTGACTTGTTGGCTTGTTGAGGGGGTTGGGTTGAAGTTGTGTCGTGCGGACCGGTCGCCGGCCGCAGTGGCCGGCCGGCGGCCTGACGGTTACTCGGCCGCGGCGTCCTGCTCCTGCTTGAGGCAGATCTTGTCCTGCATCTTGACGAACGGGAACCAGATGGCGATGGAGGCCGCGAAGATCAGCACCTGGATCACCACACCCTGCCATCCGCCGAGCAGGAAGCCGGAGATGATCGGCGGCGTGGTCCACGGCACCTGCATGGCGCCGAAGGCGGGCAGGAAGCCGATGACCATGGCACCGTAGGTGAGGATCACGGCGACCAGCGGGGCGCAAATGAACGGGATGAGCATGATCGGGTTGTAGACGATCGGCAGGCCGAAGATCATGGGCTCGTTCACGTTGAAGATGCCGGGGACGAGCGACAGCTTGGACAGCTCGCGCACCTGGGCGGACTTGGCGACCAGCAGCGCCGCGACGATGAAGCCGAGGGTCAGGCCGACGCCGCCGAACTTGCAGAAGCAGTCGATAAGCTGCGGCACCAGATAGTGGCCGCCGTTGGCCTGCGTGGCCTTGATGCCCTGGTCCATGAGGTTCTGGTTGACCAGCGAGTTGGCGGTGAGCACCGGGTAGATGATGCCGGAGACGATGTTCGGACCGTGCAGACCGCACCAGAACAGCAGCGACATGAGCAGCACGATGATGATGGCACCGGCCCAGTTGTCGGTCAGGCCCTGCATCGGGGTCTGGATGATCTTGAAGATGAGCTCGGCCAGCGAAACGCCGCCGAAGACCTGGCACACCTGGTAGATGATCGCGGAGTAGCACATGATGAAGAAGCCGGGGATCATCGCGGAGAAGGCGTTCGATACGCCTTCGGGCACGGCGTCGGGCATCTTGATGCGCAGGTTCTTCTTGATGCAGGTGGTGTAGACCCACGAGCCGATCAGGCCCATGATGATGGCGGAGATGATGCCGTTGCCGCCCATCCACGTGTTCGGCAGGACGTTGGAGATGGTGGCGGTGTCGCCGCCCAGCGCCTTGATGGTGTCGCTGGTGACCGTCAGCGTGGAGGGCGAGACGATGAGGAACGAGACCAGCGTCAGGATGCCGCAGGAGATGCCGTCCATCTTCTCGTTGCGGGCGTAGGAGTAGCCGATGCCGACGGCGATGACCATCGCGAGCACGTTGAACGTGGAGTTGTTGATCTGGTTGAGACCCAGATTCCAATCGCTGCCGAAGATCCGGGCCATGAAATCGGTGTAGCCGGTGATCGGCAGGGTTGCGCTCAGCAGGAAGATCGAGCCGACGAGCGTGATCGGCATGGACAGCACGAAGCCGTCCTTGAGCGCGGTGATGGCTTTGGTGCTCGCGAATTTCACGAACACGTCAAGCGTCTTTTGCGCGACGTTGGTGAACCTTTCCTTCATCACAGGAGTCCTTCCTTGGACATCTGCGGACTTCGTAGTCCGCATCTTCTGTTGTACTTCCAGCACGGCTTTTCAGCCTTCAGTTATTCGATATACTTTTTGTTGTTCGAATAACTTGTGCTTTTAGTATACGGATTATGGAAATCCTGTCAAATATGGTCACATCGCTGTTATTACACCGATTATCGGCATAATTCAGCCATTGTCAGCGCTCACTGGTCAAGATTGCGACACGCCGGTGGTCAAAATTTATTCGAATAAATTAATCGTTTTTACTTCGACGGCTCACATCAGGCCGAGCCGTTCGAAAGCGCGGGCGAGCCCGTCCTCCTCCACATCGCCGGCGACGATGCCGGCCATCGCCTTGATGTCCTCCGACCCGTTGCCCATCGCCACGCCGACCGCGCAGTACTCCAGCATCGGGATGTCGACGGCCGCGTCGCCGAACGCGACGGTGTCCTGCCGATTCGCGCCGAGATGCGCGAACAGCCGGTCAATCGCATGGGCCTTGGTGATGCCCTTGACTCCGAGATCGCCGAACAGCGCCGTCGCTCCCCTACCGCCCCACGTGCCCGATTCGAGGTCGGGGAAACGCCCGCGGGTGTCGAGGAAGTCCTGGTACGAGCCGAGCACGTAGCTGATCTTGTTCACGTCGTCCCGGTACAGTTCACCGTCGAAGATCATGTCGGGGAACGCCTCGCGCACGGTCAGGCGATTGACGTTCTCCTTGCCCTTGCGGGCGGAATACTCGCGGATGGCGTCGAGCGCGCCCTCCTCGAAGCCCTCGCTGGCGAACAGGCCGTTGTTGCTTTCCAGATAGAATTCAAGGCCGCGCGGATGGCCCTCACGGCCGAGTCCGGCAGGTTGTTGTCATAGTCGACCAGTGTGCCGTCCACGTCAAACAGGATGATCTTGGACATCGTCGTCCGCCTTTCGTCGATGGTCGTGGCGGCCATGCGGCCTTACGAGCGGAGCCGGCTGCCGCGCGTCAGCGCATCGAGGTCATCGTGAAGAACCTCGCGTTGACGTAATGGTATGCGATGAACGAGGAGTTGAACAGACGGCCGTTGGTCAGGAACGAGTCATCCTCCAGGTACAGCGCGGGATCACCCTCGTTCAGACCAAGCACCCGGGCCGCGTCCGCCTCCAGCTTGCCCGCGTACAGCACCTTGTCGACGAAGCCGAAATTCAGACCGAGGTCGTTGCGCGCGTACCCGAACAGCGACCCCTCGGCGATCTGCTCATTGATGAACGGCACGAATTCCTTGAGATACCACGCCGTCTCATATGCCAGCGGATTGCCGTCGACCTGCCGCAGACGCACGACACGCCACACCTGATCACCCTCGGCGCAGTGCATGCGCTTGGCCAGCACGGAGTCGGCCTGCAGCAGCGACAACTCCTGCACCACGGACGTCACCTTGCGATGCGGGTACTCCGCGGAAATGCCGCGCGTGGTGCCGATCGACAGGTAATCGCCCTCACGGTCCTCGCGCACGAACACGCCGCTGCCCCGCACCGGGAACACGTCGCCTGCCTCGGCGAGCACCGCGATGGCATTGCGCACGCGGTACCTCGTGGTCTGGTACTCCTCAATCAGCTGGTCCTCGGTGGGCAGCTTCCCGGTCTGCCGAAACTCACCGGCATCGATACGGCCTCTGAGAGTCGTGGCCAATTCGCGGTAATCCTGAGCCATCATTCCTCCTACCGTCTGATTCCGCCCGATGCAGCGGCCCCCATCACCGCCAGAGACACCGCATCCCATGACATCATGATTTTATCGCACAACACACGGTTATTCGAATAACAACATGTACAATCGTACATGATAATCGTAATATCGTGCGCCTCGGCACCCCTTATACGACAATGGCGCTTGGGCGACATGCCATGCCACCCAAGCGCCATACGAACCGACATGCGATTATTGAATCGAGGCCTCCTGCCGCGCGACCTCCAACGCCTTGTTGAAGGCGTCCGACGTCCAGCTGGCTCCGGCCACCTTGTCGACCTTCAGGTCCTTGAGCGGCTTGCCATCGACCACGCCATTGATTGCCTCGGCGAAGTCATTCTGGTGGTTCTTGGAGATCGTCGTGAACGGATGCCCCACGATCTCGACCTTCTCGACCTTCTGGTCGGCGATGGTCAGGTGCACGTCGATGGAATCCTCTCCGACCGGCCCGTACTGGCCGTTGATCGAATAGGTGCCGTCCTTGTAGTTGCCGGTGTCCTTCTTGTCGGAGGTCGTGGACTTGCGCTTGGAGGAGCTGTCGGAGCCGCTCGATGACTGGGACTCGCTCTCCTGCGACTTCTCGGTCTCGCCGGAATTGCCGGCATACTCGTCGTTCATCGGCGCGGCCTTGGGCTCGCCGCAACCGGCCAGCAACGTGGTCGCCGCGATCAGTCCCGCGGCCGCCACCGTCACGCTCTTCAGCGTGCGGGATTTCGACGGGGAACCGCCGTCCGCAAGCCCGTCATGCTGCAGAGCGCTGCCGTCACTCATGGTCACCACCTGTCTTCGCCGCCTTGGTAGGATCAATGAAATCAATGGAAGAATCGCCATGCTGCGCACCTTCGGCGTCAGAACCGGTGGACGCAGGCTTGCCACCGGCCGCTACGTACGCATCATGTGCATTTTTATCATTCCACTTCTCGCCCACGAGCACGCCGTGGTTGAGCATGATTTCACGCTGGGCGCAACTCGCCACGAGAGCGTCATGGGTGACCACGATGACCGTGGTGCCCTGGTCATGCAGCTGGCGGAACAGGTCGAGGACGATCTTCTCGTTCTTCTCGTCCAGGTTGCCGGTGGGCTCATCGGCGAGAATCAGCTTCGGGTTGTTGATCAGCGCACGCGCGACGCACACGCGCTGCTGCTCGCCGCCGGACAGCTGGCTCGGCAGATGGTGGGCGCGGTCCTTCAGACCGACCTTCTTCAACGCCTCAAGGGCCTGCTTCTCGTCGACGACCGAATGGTAGTACTGCGCGACCATCACGTTCTCGACGGCCGTCAGGTGCGGCACCAGATAGAACTTCTGGAACACCAGGCCGATCAGGTTCTTGCGCACGTCGGCGAGCTGGCCGGCGTTCAGATCCTCCAGCTTGCGGCCCTCCAGCGAAACGGAGCCCTTGCTCGGCGTGTCCATGCAGCCGATCATGTTCATCAGCGTCGTCTTGCCGGAACCAGCCATTCGCCCTGCGGAACGGTCAGGCTCAGATCATCGACCGCATGCAGGTCGCCGTAGATCTTGGAAATATGATCGAGTTCAAGCAGCATATCCATGATTATTCCTTAACTATTCCAACTATTCCTCGCGCAGCACGACCGCGGGGTCGATGCGCGTGGCGCGATGCACCGGGGGGATGGATGCGACGACGGCGACCAGCGCGCTGAACACCACCGACACGACGGCGAGCCACCAGTTGAAACCGATGGAACGCTCAAACACGGTGGCGCACAGCCAGCGGGCCATGCCATAGCCTGTCGCCGTGCCAAGCAGGCCGCCGAGCAGGCCATACACCGCCGATTCCACATAGAACTCGACGCCGATGGCATGCGAGCTCGCGCCGAGCGCCTTGCGCAGACCGATCTCGTTGCGCCGCTGCGAAACGATGGAGCTGATCGTGGTGCCGACGCCGACCAGCGTGAACACCAGCACAACCAGTGACACGATCCAGAACAGCGTCTGCAGCATCGTGATGACGCGCGTGTCGGAAGCGGTGATCTTGGTGACCTGCTGCGCCTTGACATGCATCGACGTCATATCGTTGATGCTGTTGACCAGCGCGGTGAGGTCCGAGGCGCCCGACGAGTATTCGATGACGTCCACGCCGCGCGTGGAGCCGGTGAGCTTGTCCACGTCGCCGGCCAGCGCGTAGATGATCGAATCCTCGCTGCCGCCGGTGTCAACGATGCCGGCCACACGGAACTCGGTGCCGGACGTGTCCATGATGTCGCTGGAGACGTGGCCGTTCTGGGTCTGCTGGGCGCCGGTGGAGCCGGACGAGGTCTGGCCGTCTGACGTGCCGTCAGTGCCGGACTGCGCCGTGCCATCGGTGCCGTCAGTACCGGGCTGGCTCGCCTGTCCCGAGGACGCGGCGTTGTCTGATGCGCGGTAGCCGATGGTGATGCTGCCGCCGACCTTCAAGCCCATCGCATCGGCGACGTCCCGGCCGACCAGCACCTTGCCCGCGGACGGCCAGGAGCCGTCGACGACCCAATGATGGTTGAGGTTCCTGACCTGCGCGGGGTTGATGCCGGCCATCACGTACGGGGCCGCGTTGACGCGCACGTTCTCGTAACGGTACGTGGCGTGCTTTTCCGAGCCCTTGGCACTCACCATCTCCGTGGTGTGCTCGACCATCGCGTCATCGATGCCGGACTTGCCGTTCTCCGAATCGGCGAGCGGCGTCACGATCAGGTTGGCGCCATAGGCTCGCATCTCCTGATTCATCTGCTGCGGCACGGCGATGCAGATCATCGCCAGACAGGACAGCGTAGCGGCGCCGACCAGCGACGCCACCACGGCCATGACCGCGCGAGACCGCCTGCGGAACACCGCACTCAACAGCATCCTGAAGAACATACCGGTATTGGTCATCTCAGCACGCCTCCTTCATCATCGTCTTACGATCAGCGTCCATGCAGCACCTCCGCCGGCTTGAGGCTCAGAATCGAGCGAATCGACGACGCCGATGCCAGCAGCACGGTCAGCGCCAGCAGCACGAACACCAGCACGAACACCATCGGGCGCATGGTGATGCCCGAACCGAACACCACCTGCCCGATGATCCGCAGGCGATCTGCGCCACGCCGGAGCCCAAAGCGACGCCGACGATGGCTCCCAGAAGCGAGATCGCCGCGGTCTCCGCCATCATCAGGCGCGACACCGCGCCATCGGTCGCACCGATCGCCTTGAGCAGGGCCAGTTCGCTCGACCGCTCGCCGATCGAGGCGACCATCAAGTTGGCCACTGCCACGGCCGCGGCGAGCAGGCTCAGCACCGTCATCAGGATCATCACGGCCTGGGTCTTCTGCAGCACGTTGCCCTGCAGCGCGGCGACCTGCCGCACCTGCTTGGCGACCGCGCCGGGAATGACCTCCTCGATCTGATAGGCGATTGAGCTGGGGTATGCCGTGCAATACCAGGTCTCCCACTCGTCTTGGCTGAGCGCGGCGGGGTTCTGGGCCGCCTTGCGCGCCAGATCGTTCTCCGGCGTTGTCAGCGCCTTCACCTCGATCTTGTCGACGGAGTCCGGCAGGTCCGACAGCACCTGTGCCACCGATGAGGAGATGTAGATGGCACTGTTGTCGTCGTCGCCGGAATCGTAGACGCCGGTGATGCGAATCTTCTGCTCGTGCGTGTTCCCGGCCGCCGTGGTCTTGCGCAAGGTGACCGTATCGCCGCGTCCCACGCCGAGCTGCTGCGCGAGCGTCGTGCCGATCACACCCTGATCGGTGTCATCCTTCGGCCAGCTGCCGTCGAGCTTCCACCATGAGCGCATGCCATCGATGCCCACGACGGTGGTCTCACCCGACGCGAGCTTCAGCGTCTTGTTGAACCACGTGCCGACTACCGCCGCCGCCGTGCCGTTCACCTGCGCGTGGACGTTGAGTTGCGGCGCGAAATTCGTGATGTTGAACGCCCAGAAAATCGTCTTGATCTTCGCCGCGTCGGACTCCTTCAGGAACGAGGTCGGGTCCGCGTCGGACTGCGGGCCGCCCTCCATGTTGTACAGGTCGGACACCACCGCATCGGACTTCGGCTGCACGGTGATGTTCGAGCCATACGTGCTCAGCTCGGCGTTGAGCTTGTCGCCCACGTCGAACACGACGCCCAGCATCGACACCGACACCGTGGCCGACAGGCACACGGTCAGCGCGATCAGCAGGCGCCTGCGTAACTGGCGGGTGAACGAGCGCCTGATCATTCTCAGAAAGAACATGGTCTAAACCCCTTCCTGCCTTACTGGAAGTGGGCGCTCAGCGCGTCCAGGTCGGCGGTCTGAATGGTGATCTTGCCGCTACCGGTCTTGTACGGGAACGGGATCGGGTTGCACCCGCCCTTGAAGCCGATGGTCGCCAGGTTGATGGCCACCTCACACTTCTTGCAGATGATCTTGCCGTCCTTCTCGTAGTATCCGGCGTCGCCGCAGTTCTCGCAGGCGTCGAGGCCGATGCCGTACGCGCCGCCGTTCTTCTTGATGATGATGAAGCGCATCACGGTGCCGTCCTTGGCCTTGTATTCGAAGCGGTGCAAATGGCCGTCCTCGACCTGGCTGAACGGGATCGTGGCCACGCCGTCCTTGAGCGAATACGCTTCCGGCGGCGAGAGAGTCGGCTGCTGGTTGATTGCGGCCACGCCCAAGGTCAGCGTCGCGGTAACGCCGATCATCGCCACCACGCTCCATGCGGCGGCGGCGATCGCACGGCGCCGGAACGCCTTGTGCTTGCGCACCGTGGCCGCATTGACGTCGGCCGCGAGTCGCTTCGCAGAAACCGGCATACGCAAGCCGGCCACCACCGAGGCGACGGCGGGAATCAGGAATATGAACGCTTGGGCCATAATCAAACCGGACTTGTTGTTGATCAGCCAGGCGAGCATCACGAACGCGATGTGCGGGAACCGCAGCGTGCGGGCCTGCATGATCTGCAGCAGGCCGGTCAGATGCTGCATCAGCTGGATCACCAGCACCACCAGCACCGCGGACAGGAACGCCGGACGGACCGCCGTCGAACGCATCGTGCGGAAGATCGCGGCGATGACCGCGGACGCGATGATGCCCAGCACAAAGCCGAGCGCACGCAGCAGCATATCGGACGTGAAGATCGGGTCTCCCGGCTCGACCCAGATGGTCAGCTGCAGGATCACGTCCGGCAGCGCATAGAACACGGTGAGCGCGACGCCCAACGCCGCCACCAGATTGGCGAGATGCATCACCGCGGCGTGCCGACGCCAATTGCGGGTGATCAGTCGGTTCACGAACACCAACACGATCAGCAGGAGGTCGATTACCACGCAGCACCACAGCACCGGGTAGTTGATGAATGTACGCTGGTTAATCACCGCGGATGCACGCAGTCCGGCGAACACGATCGCCGCCACCAATCCGATGAGGATTCCCCACAGACGCCATCGGGAGCTGATCGGCTTGTCACGCCCCTCGCCGACGGTCAGCATCACACTCATGCACATGACCAGCAACGCGGGCCCCAGCGTGCCCGGCATCACCGCTACGAACTGTTCGAGCATTCGCACCCTTTCCTTGTTCCGTCTATTATGTTCCGTTCATTCCGTCATAAAAACAGCGAAAGCTCCTCTCGGGCAGAGAGGAGCATTTCACTCAGGCAATGTCAATCACCACTGACGCGGGGTGTATTCCCAGTTGTCGAAGGTGACCTCGATCGGCTCGGTCCAGAAGCGACCCTTGACGCCGGTCTCGGGATCGACGTGCAGCATCCAGCCCTTCTTGGCCGGGGATTCGATCGACAGCTTCAGCTGGTAGGTGCCGGCCTTGTCGAGCTTGACGTTGGCGCCGTAGTGCGGGCCGTCGGAGGCGTTCATCTGCATGAAGGTACCGGAGGTGGCCTTGCCGCCTTCGACTTCCTTGCCGGTGGACTTGTCGATGATCGTGTAGTTCACGGTCAGCTCGGGGACGAAGTCGCCCTTGCCGTAGCCCAGCTCGGTACCCTTCTGGTTGGCGTGGATGTCGGCTTCGAGGTGGAAGCTTGAATCAGCGGCCTTCAGGCCCATGGAGGCGGGCTCCATGTCAATCGGCTGGAAGTACACGGCGCCGACGGTCAGCGGGCCGGCGTCCTTGTCCTGCTCCTCGGCGGTGCCGGACGGGCCGACCGGGACCTCTTCAAAGCCTGCGCCGGAGCTGGAGTTGTCCTTCTTGTCGCTGGACTGAGAGGAGCTGCCCGAAGACTTGTTGTCGGAAGCATTGTTGGTGGAACCGCACGCGGACAGCGAGAAGGCCATGGAACCGGCCAGCAGCACGCCGAGCAGGGCGGCGATCTTCTTGTTCTTCATCATTTCTCTATTTCCTTTGTTGTGTAGTGAATGGTATTCACAGATTGTTGGGTTGATTGTTCGGGGCAAGTGTTGGTTATTCGCCACTCTTGGCGTGAGCGGCGGAGTCGGAGACGAAGGCCGGCGCCTTGGCTGCGGAGCCGTCGGTGACGGCCTCGGCGGATCCGTTCGCGGCACCGGCCGTCACGGCAGCCTTGGCTTTCGCCTTGCGCTGCTTGATGAAGCCGACCACGAACAGGGCGATCACCGCGATGGCCGCAATCACCTGGGCGATGATGCATTCGACGTACGGGTAGAAGCCGATCCAGTCGTTCGTCGGAACGCCTTGCAGATACGTTGCCGGGAGTGCGTCGCCCTCGATCAGCGAGTGGACGCCGCCGCCGGCGAACACCACCACCAGCACCGACATCAGGATCGACGTGACCAGGAAGAACGGTCCGATCGGAATCTTCACCGACGTGAAGCGAATCACGAAGAAGATGATCAGCAGCACCACCGCGGCTGCGACGGCACCAATCACCATGCCATGCGTATCGCGGCTCATCGCGTAAATCGACTGGTAGAAGATCACCGTCTCGGCGCCTTCACGGAACACGGCGAGGAAGCTCAGCATGGCGAGCGAGATCACCGTACGGGACGCGACCTTTTCGCCGGCATCGACCTGTGAGGAGACGGAGGCCACCGCGGCTTCGGTCTTCTCCTTGATGTACCGGTTCCATGCCTCGACGCTGGACTTGTTGAGCATCCAATTGCTGGTCCATAGCAGCATGGCCATGGCAATCAGGGCGCACACGCCTTCCATGATCTCCTGAATCGGGCCAGACCCGCCGAACGCGAGCACGAAGATGACCGCGACCACGCCTGCGCCGGCAAGACCGGCGAGCACGCCCACGTAGATCCACTTGGTGAAACGCTTGTTGCCGGACTTGACGAGGTACGCCACCACGGCCGCGACCACCAGCAGCGCCTCAAGACCCTCACGAATCAGAATCAGGAACGCCTGACCGACCGAGCTGGTGATGAACTTGGTGAAGCTGCCTTCCTTGTCGGCGGCACCGCCGTCGAGCTTGCCGGCGTCCTCGACCAGCATGGCCTTCAAATCGTCGACGAGCTTCTTGGTGTCTTTGAGCGAGGCGCCTGTGTTCATCGACTTGCGGCACATCTTGAACTGGTACTCGACCTGCGAGACACGGTCGCCGCTGATGGCGTTCATCACGTTCTTCTCGAAGCCGAGCTTCTCGTAGTACTGGTAGTAGGCGTCGTTGACGAGGGTAGCGCCCTTCGCGCCGTCGCCGCCTGCGTACGACTTGTAGGCCTTGTCGAGGATCGGCATCATCTCGTTGGCCACATCGGTCCAGCTGCGGTCGCCCTTGCCGGGGTTCTTCTTCTGCTTGGACTGCAGAACCTTGCGCTCCTTGGCGATCTGCTCCTGCAGCGCCTTGTCGTAGCCGCGGGGATTGGCGAGCTTGGTGTTCGCGTCGAGCTGCTTGGCGGTGCTGTCGAGGTCGGAGACGAGCGCGGTCACGCTCTGTTCGATCTTCGCCTCGTTGCCCGTCACATATGACAGGTCCTGAATGTCTTGGAACGCCTGCTGCTGGGAGGCCTGCTTGTCGGAGCCGATGTTGTCGGTCACGACCTGGGTGAAGTTGGACGCCACATAGATCTCGTTGTATGCGGCCATGAAGTCGGACGTGGAACCGGCGGTGTTGCCGTCCTTGTATTCCTTCTGCCCCTGCTGCAGCTGCTTGTCCATCGCGGCGGCGACGTCGGCCCATGTGTCGTAATCCGCGGAACCGTCGGCGGCCATCGCCTGCGGGGCGAACATGACGGCCATCACCGTGAACAGCGCCGCGACGACGGCCAGCGAACGACATCCAACCGCCCGAAGATGCGCTACCGCACGACATCGCATATTGGATTCCTCTCCATATCAACGCTTTCTAAACCATCTATGCAATATAGAGAAAAAAAACCTGAAAGAACAGTCTTGACTTTTGAAATTTTATGCGGTAATAGAGCGGCCCCTGAGGCCGAAATGTCTCATATTGTGGTCATCGTATGGGTGGCCCCTTAGGGGCCGCTCTCAAAACTCGCAGATACAAGACGTTTTTCGGGTCCCGTTGTCTAATTGAAAGTGCAACACTCGTTAGATTGGAGATTGTCCGGATAACCAGTCCGAAGGGATGTTGCACCTATGGGAGAAGTATGTTCGCACCTGTCGGAAGGGGAACGCCGGGTCATCCAGATCGAGATCGGCAACGGCGCCGGCATCCGCGGGATCGGTCTGATGCCCGGCCGCAACGCCTCGACGGCCGGCGGGGAGGCCAAACGCAACACGTGGGTTCCCGTCCGACGAGAACGGG
>OAWC01000962.1_pt1 | contig 12417 bp, 8 predicted proteins | sample 1495331 | NCBI WGS metagenome assembly OAWC01 (sample SAMEA2580115, study PRJEB22360) | human gut metagenome | biome: human gut; feature: human-associated habitat; material: faeces | place: Denmark | collected 2008/2010
GCACCGCATCAAGCGTGACATCGACAAGCGCTGGGGTGAGCTGGTGTACGATGCGCAGTGGTTCAGCCCCGCCACCCAGTCGCTCAACGCCTTCATCGAGGACACCCAGAAGTACGTCTCCGGCGAGATTCGCATGGTGCTGCACGGCGGTCGCGCCGTCGTCACCGGCCGTCGCTCCGACAGCTCGCTGTACGACTACAACCTCGCCACCTACGACTCCGGCGACAGCTTCGACCAGAAGTCCTCCAACGGCTTCATCGACATCTACGGCCTGCCGTCCCGCGTGGCCGCCGCCCGCGACGTCAAGTTCGGCAACGGCATCGAGGTGCCGAAGAACACCGTCGAGTAATATCGTCGAACGGCTCCCGCTGATTTGCAAGGCTCTTTTGCGCATATGCGCAGGGGAGCCTTTTGCCTTACTTGAGGACAACTGACATGACAGGGTTACACCCGCTTGGGAACAGCGTAAGTTGAGTGAAGTAGCAACGTTTGGCGGCGGGCATACTCCGCCAATGGCAGATCCCGATAACTATGAAGATGGATACGTGCTGTGGGTTACGTCCCAGGACGTGAAATCTAATTATCTTGATAGAACTACGACTCAGATAACTGAGAAGGGCGCAAAAGAGTTGACTCTTTATCCTGCCGGATCTTTAGTAATGGTAACGAGGAGCGGGATTCTTCGCCATACCCTTCCGGTGGCTGAACTGCGCAAACCTTCAACTGTTAACCAGGATATTCGCGTCATTCTGCCCCAAGGCGAGTGCTGTGGAGAATGGCTACTTCAGTTCTTTATTTCGCATAACAAGGAATTGCTGCTTGAGTTTGGCAAGACTGGAACAACCGTAGAAAGTGTTGACTTTGGCAAGATCAAAGACATGCTTTTGTATATGCCAAGCACCGTCGAACAACAGCAAATTGGCGACTTCTTTGCTAAGCTCGATTCCCTCATCACCCTTCATCAGCGTAAGCGCGAAAGCCGCATCATCCGCGTGCGCTCATTCATATGGTTAGCTGGTGATATATCCGGCATCGGCGTAAGCGCATATCAACCAGAAAGAGAAGACCGTATGACCGAAGGCAACACCAACGCCGAAACGTTGTTCTGCGATTACTACGAGCAATGGATCAGCGTATACAAGGAAGGTGCAATTCGTGAAGTGACCATGAAGAAATACCGGCTCACGCAGGCATGGTTGGGTCGGCTCATTCCCGATCTCAAACTCGCCGACATGGATCGCGTGAACTATCAGAAGCTCATCAACGGCTACGCCGAACATCACGAGCGCCAGACGACGATGGATTTCCATCATCAATTGAAAGGAGCCATTCTTGACGCGGTCGACGAAGGGCTGATTCAGCGCGACCCGACTCGTAAGGCAATCATCAAGGGCAAGCCGCCATGCTCAAAGAAAACGAAGTATCTCAATCAGTTCGAGCTTCATGCGGTCCTTGCGGATCTCGAACTCGGCAAGGGACCAAGCTGGGATTGGCTGATACTGTTGGTGGCGAAAACCGGGTTACGGTTCTCGGAAGCTTTGGGACTCACACCCGACGACTTTGATTTCGTGCATCAGACCCTTTCGGTCAGTAAAACGTGGGATTACAAGAACGGCGGAGGATTCGTCCCCACCAAGAACGCATCCTCCGTACGAAAGGTGCAGCTCGATTGGCAGCTTATCATGCAGCTCTCAACGCTCCTGAAAGATTTGCCTGCGGGCGACCCCATTTTCGTGAATGGCAAGGTGTATAACTCCACCGCGAATAACATCCTCGCCAGGCATTGCGAACGGGCCAACGTTCCCGTGATTTCGATTCATGGGTTAAGGCACACCCATGCCTCGCTGTTGTTGTTTGCCGGCGTATCGATTGCCAGTGTGTCCAAGCGACTTGGTCATGCAAGCATGAACACCACACAGGACACTTATCTTCATGTCATCCGCGAACTTGAAAACAAGGATGTCGATATCGTGATGCGTGCCCTCTCCACCCTCATCTAACCATTTCAACCACTGCCGCTTACGCTGATGAAGGGTGATGAGGGAATCGAGATAATCAAGTAAGCGGGAGATAGCTGCTTGTTCTTCGACAGCGGGAAATGCCAAGAAAGTGTTCATGAACTCATCAACACTAATGCTGCGGCCATCGCGAATCCCATAAGTCACCGTCGATAGACCGGCAATGAAATGCTCGGACATAAACCAGTGCTTCCAGAATCGATCTGAATGCGATGTTGGTTCCTTCGCTCTAAAAACCGTGTATGCAGGCGACGTTATGCCCTCATACTGCGAATGTGCGAAGCCCCCTTGAAATGACCTGAGATGAACAACGAAGTCTCCGGAAAGCACACGCTTATATCCGATTTCGTTGCTCTCGTCATGCCCGATATATCGACCAGAATCATCGCGATATATCATGCCTTGATTCTGCGTCGCTGACAGAACAGGCAGTGTCGGATGTCCTCTGTCATCAACGATTTGGAACACCTCACTGGCCTTACGCTGTTCCCAAGCGGGTGTATAATTAATGCATTTATACTGCGGTTTGAAAGCGTGGGATGCGATGACGTACTCCGATTTGATTGAACATGAGGCTGGTGAAACAGAGATACGCTCATATCTAGTAGACGGTGACGTGGTGCCAGTTACCATGCGCATTCCCGCTAACCTGCGGGATTCCGCCAAAGAAGCCGCGTCTCTGAGAGGAATGAGCTTCTCGGCGTTCGTAAGGACATGCATGATCAATGAGTTGGCGAAGGGCGGCAAGTAATTGATTGCGCTCACCGCCATGACCATACAAATAATTGACAACAATCCGGATGGTATCCGTATTTGCCGGGTGGACGGGGAATCGCTTGTCACTGTCGTGGTGCCCAGAGACATGTTGGGCGAGGCGAAGTGTCTTCCCGATCTGCCAGACCGCGGTGTGTATTACCTGCTTGATGAGGATCATGGTGTGCTGAGTCGTGTGTACGCGGGGCAAACCACGAGGGGACTTGTCAGACTTGATGCGCACAAGACCAAAAAGGAGTTCTGGAACAAAGCCATCATGTTCCTCGATAACGATGTCAATATCGACCGTGATGTTCTGGATTCGCTTGAGGCGAAGGCCATCGATTACGTGCGTGAACACGGCTCATATGAGACCGATAACGGGAATACTCCCGCTCCTCGCATGAACCCATACAAAGAGCAGCGGGTGGAGGACCTGCACGGCAGCATTCTTTTCCGCATGCGCGTGCTCGGATATGATCTCGACCGCAAGGAGACAACGCCGGTTGCGGTGAATACCGTGTTCCACACCAAGAAGAATGGCGTGCGTGCGACTGGACGATACAACCGGGATACCGGCCGTTTCACGGTTCTTTCGGGCTCCGAGGTGGACCTTGGTCATGCGGTGATCAAAAATCAAGGAGCCGTGGCAGCTCGACGGCAGCTTTTCGCCGCGCAGACAGGCAAAGTGATTCTTGCGGACGATGTCGAGCTGTCCAGTCCCTCCTCCGCCGCTGTATTCGTTCTCGGCGGCAGCCAAAACGGGTGGACCGAATGGGTCAATGAGCAGGGGCAGACCCTTGATTATGTGTACAGAAGCAAGGAGCATATGAATGAATAAGCAGCAGCTCGCCGCCAAGATCTGGGAGTCGGCCAACAAAATGCGCTCGAAGATCGAAGCCAACGAATACAAGGATTACATCCTCGGCTTCATCTTCTACAAGTTCCTTTCCGAGACCGAAGTCACTCGTCTGCATGCTGATGGCATGGGGGACGAAGACCTCGAAGAATTGCGGGAGGATGATACCGAGACCGCGCAGTACGTGCGCGATCTGTGCGGCTACTTCATCTCCTACGATAACCTGTTCTCCACATGGGTGGCGAAGAAGGGGGATTTCGCCATCGCCAATGTGCGCGACGCGCTTTCCGCGTTCGACCGCAACATCGACCCTGCCCGCAAGCGCGTGTTCGCGGGCATCTTCGACACCTTGCAGACCGGCCTGTCCAAACTCGGCACCGATGAGAAAAGCCGCAGCAAGGCCGCACGTGACCTCATCTACCTCATCAAGGACATTCCGATGGACAGCCGGCAGGACTACGACACCCTCGGCTTCATCTATGAATACCTGATCAGCAATTTCGCCTCCAACGCGGGCAAGAAGGCCGGCGAGTTCTACACGCCGAGCGAGGTCTCACAGCTCATGAGCGAAATCGTGGCCTGGCATCTCGCCGGCCGTGAGGAAATCAACATCTATGACCCCACAAGCGGTTCGGGTTCGTTGCTCATCCACATCGGCCAGGCGGTGGCCCGTCGCAACGGCAACCCGAATGACATCAGGTATTACGCGCAGGAACTCAAGGAGAACACCTACAACCTCACGCGCATGAACCTTGTCATGCGCGGCATCCTGCCGGACAACATCGTGGCCCGCAACGGAGACACACTGAAAAGTGACTGGCCGTGGTTCGACACCGACGAGACCAAGGATGAGACCTATGAGCCGCTGTTCGTGGACGCTGTGGTCTCGAATCCTCCCTACTCCCAGAATTGGGAACCGCCGGAGGCCGGCGAGGATATCCGCTTCGAATACGGCATCGCGCCCAAGTCCAAGGCGGACTACGCCTTCCTGCTGCATGATCTCTACCATCTGCGCGACGACGGCATCATGACCATCGTATTGCCCCATGGCGTGCTGTTCCGTGGTGGTGAGGAAGGCACTATTCGCCGGAACCTGGTGGAGAACCACCACATTCAGGCCATCATCGGCTTGCCCGCGAACATCTTCTTCGGCACCGGCATCCCCACCATCGTGATGGTGCTGCGCAAACATCGTGACGACGATCATGTGCTCATCGTGGACGCTTCCAAATACTTCACCAAGGAAGGCAAGAACAACAAGCTGCGTGCGAGCGATATCAAACGCATCGTGGATGCGGTGACAGGGAATCGTGACGTCGATAAGTTCAGCCGCTTGGTGGGTATTGATGAGATTCGGCAGAATGACTATAACCTCAATATTCCTCGCTACGTGGATTCCTCCGACAATGCCGAGAGCTGGGATGTGTATTCCACTATGTTCGGCGGTATTCCTAAGCGGGACATCGATGCACTCAGCAAATATTGGACCGTGTTCCCCGGACTGCGCCGGTGCCTTTTCGCGGAGGAGAACGGCCATTCGGCCAAGCTCGCCGTGCAAGACGTTCGTGAGGCGGTGAATGCCGACTCAGATGTGAAGGCATATATCCAGCGTTATCGTGAGGCGTTCATCGATTATCCGGCTTATATACGCGGTGAATTGGTGGGTAATGCCGCCAATGTGGGCATTGCCGCCGAAGAGGAGACTCTGGCAAATGATCTGCTGCGTCGTTTGGCTGGTATCCCTCTCGTAGACGCCTATGCGGCGTATCAGGTGCTTGACGATAGTTGGCAAAAGACTATTTCCATCGACCTTGAAACCATACAGGCCGAGGGACATGACGCCGTTCGCAAAGTCGATGCCAATATGGTCGTCAAGAAGAAAGGTGGTAAGGATGTCGAAGTGCCGGACGGCTGGGTCGGGCATATTCTGCCGTTCGATCTCGTACAGGGGAAATTTCTTACCTCTGATCTTGCGGAAATTGCCACATTTGAATCTCGGCTGAGTGATATTGGCGGCGAAATCGTTGACATTCTTGAAAATCTGGATGAGGATGACAAGAGTTCGACTGATGCCGTCAGCGAGGATGGAGATTCTTTCGTTGCCGCTGAATTGAAGAAAGCAGTGAAATCGATTGGGAAGAATCCCGAGACTGACTTTGACCGTGCTCTTGTGAGTGCACAGCGGTTGTTTGATGAAGAGCGTGAAGTCAAAAAGAACGTTAAGAATCTCCGTTCAGCGCTTGATGAAAAGACCCGGACCGTTATTGAAGGACTGAGCGATGAACATGCTGATGACTTGCTTGCTGCCAAGTGGGTGGAACCATTGCAGCACAAGCTTGAGGAGCTCCCTCAGACGGCTGTTGATGAGTTGATTGCAGCGGTGAATGCGCTGAACGACAAGTATTCGACCACATACTCTGATGTGTGCGAACAGATCGAACAGGCTGAGGCAGAACTTGGCAATATGCTTGGTCAACTAACCGGCAATGAGTTCGATATGGCCGGTATTGCCGAGCTGAAGACCCTGTTGGGAGGTGAATGATGACTGAACAGGCGAAAGTTCCTGCGATTCGTTTCGCTGGTTTTACTGACCCTTGGGAACAGCGTAAGTTCTCTAATCTGACCGACAGGGTTTCCATGCAGTCAAGCGATCCCGATTTGCCTCAAGTCGAATACGAGGACATCGTTTCCGGCGAGGGTACGCTGAACAAAGATTTGCGCGACAAAGAAGGCGGCAAAACGGGAATTAAGTTTTACGCCGGAGATGTTCTATACGGGAAGCTTCGTCCTTATTTGATGAATTGGCTATACCCGCAGTTCAACGGTGTAGCTGTAGGTGATTTTTGGGTCCTTAGGGCTACAGAGTGTGACAGTTCATTTTTGTACCGGCTGGTTCAAACAGGCAGCTTCCAAAGGCTCGCAAATGTATCTTCGGGCTCTAAGATGCCTCGCGCAGATTGGAATCTGATTTCACAATCGTTCTTCGCCGTGCCTGCCGATTACGCCGAGCAGAGAGTAATTGCGAAGAGCTTAGCCGAGCTTGACAACCTCATCACCCTTCATCAGCGTAAGTATGACAAGCTCGTCGTGTTCAAAAAATCGATGCTTGAAAAAATGTTCCCGAAGGATGGCGAGTCCGTACCCGAGATTCGTTTCGCTGGTTTTACTGACCCTTGGGAACAGCGTAAGTTGGGGGAACTTGAAAAAGATGCCACCCTTTACATGGGCAGAGGGAGGGTAATCTCCGCGAAGGATATGTCGAATACACCGGGAACATTTCCGGTGTATTCCTCCAGTGCTCTTGATAATGGACGCATGGGGGCTTACGGGAAGTACATGTTCAATCAGGAGCTAATCACCTGGTCGATTGATGGAGGAGGGGCTGTCTTTTACCGAAGAAAGCACCGTTTCTCGGTTACGAACGTATCAGGCTATATCGCAGTTAATCCAGAGAAGATAAACTGCAAGTTCCTTGCCTACGCGATGTCTCTTGCGCATTCTCGAATTAAATTTGACTACACGGTTAAAGCGCATCCGTCCGTAATACGGTCGCTTTATACGATGGGTATACCAATTTCGCTTCAAGAGCAGCAAGTCATCGGCTCCTTCTTCTCCCGTCTTGACAACCTCATCACCCTTCATCAGCGTAAGTTGGAATTGCTGCGGAACATCAAAAAATCCTTGCTTGACAAGATGTTCGTGTGAGGGGAGGAATCGCCATGGAACCATTCGATATCGCGAAGCTCGCCTCATATCGCGAGAATAACCGGATCGAGGCGAAGTCCGCGAAGGGCGGCCTCCCGCGCAGCATATGGGAGACCTACTCCGCCTTCGCCAACACCTATGGCGGTGTCATCCTGCTTGGTGTCAAAGAACGCGAAGACGGCACATTTGAAACAGTCGGGCTCACACCAGTGGAAGCGGAACATCTTCGCCAGGACTTTTGGAACACGGTCAGCAACCGGTCCAAGGTGAGCGCCGTGCTGCCCATCGAATCGGAAGTTGAAGTGCTCGAAGCGGATGGTGGGATAGTGCTGGCTATTCACGTTCCGCGCGCTCCGCGTGACGAACGCCCCGTGTATATCAATAATGATCTCTTCGGGGGAACCTACCGTCGGCGTGGTGAGGGCGACTACCGTTGCACGCGGCAGGAGATCTCAGCAATGCTCCGGGATCAGGGAGCTGAGACGATGGATTCCAAGGTGCTGGACGATCTCACTGTTGCCGACTTCAATACAGACACAGTGCGGGCATATCGCAATCGTTTCCGCGCAGCGCGACAGGGCAGCTCCTGGACCGATCTCGATGACGAGCGTTTTCTGCGTGCTGTTGGCGCGGCAATGGTGAGCCGAGAAGACGGTAAGCTTCATCCTACGTTCGGCGGTCTGCTCATGTTCGGCAACGACTATGACATCGTGCGCGAATGTCCGCAGTATTTCCTTGATTATCAGGAGACTCTAGATCCGACGATTCGTTGGACTGATCGTGTCCATTCCGGCGATGGCATGTGGTCAGGCAACCTCTTTGATTTCTTTTTCCGCGTGAACCGCAAGCTTGCCGAATCCCTGAAGACCCCGTTCAAGCTCGACGGCATTTTCCGCGTCGATGACACCCCCATGCATAAGGCGGTCCGTGAGGCGTTGGCCAACTGCTTGTTCAACGCCGATTACCATGGCGTACGCGGAGTGGTGGTCAGGCGCACCCCCGACAAGTTGGTGTTCGAGAATCCGGGTGATATTCGAACCGGCATTGAACAGATGCGCCTCGGCGGGGTGTCTGATCCGCGCAACGGTCTTGTCATGAAGATGTTCAGCCTAATCGATGTGGGCGAGCGAGCTGGTACGGGTGTCCCCGATGTGTTCGCCACATGGGCGAATGCAGGACTTCCTGAACCACAGATTGAAGAGAACTTCGGAGAAGCTGATCGCACGATACTCACGCTCATGTTGGAGGCGGATGCCAAGCCTGATAACAATGAGCAGATAACTGACAATAATGAGCAGTTAAATGGTTTGAATGAGCAGATAACCGAGAGACAGCGAGTCATTCTTCATTTTGTAGAGAAGAGCCCCAGCGCGACATACGATGATATGGCGCGTGCTGTGGGAGTCTCATCAGCGACTGTGCGAAGGGATGCTGAGATACTCATTGGGTGTGGATTGCTTAAGCGCGTCGGCTCGCGAAAGGCAGGACACTGGGAAGTTCGGGGAGAGAAGAATCATGATATTCGATAGCGAATCGGTGTTCGAGGAAAACGTCATCACCGTGCTTAAGCAGCATGGATGGAAGGACGGTGTCCTGCGCTATCCAACTGAGCGGGATTTGCTCGACAATTGGAAAGACATACTGTACCGCAACAACAACGACATAGACAGGCTTGGCAAATACCCGCTGACGGACGGGGAAATGGCACAGATAATCGAGCAGATCGAGACCCTGCGAACGCCGCTCGCGCTCAATTCGTTCGTCAACGGGCGTACCGTGTCTATCACGCGTGACAACAAAGAAGATGTGGCGCATTTCGGCAAGGAAGTCAGTCTCTACATCTATGACCGCAAGGAGATCGCGGGCGGCAAAAGCACCTACCAAATCGTTCAGCAACCGGTCTATCCAGCCAAGAACACGATGCTGAACTCGCGGCGCGGCGACCTCGTGCTCCTCATCAATGGCATGCCATTGATCCATATCGAGCTCAAGAGAAGCGGCATACCCGTCAGCCAAGCGACCAATCAGATCGAAAAATACGCGCACGAAGGCGTGTTCACCGGCCTGTTCCGTCTCGTGCAGATCTTCGTGGCCATGACCCCCGACGACGCCGTCTACTTCGCCAATCCCGGCGCGGACAAATTCAATCCAAGCTATTACTTCCATTGGGCGGACTACAACAACGAGCCTATCTGTGGCGGGCAACACCCAGGCAAAGACGAATGGAAGCTGTTCATCGGAGGCACTTCAGGCACCGCCGGCCTGCTGTCCATTCCCATGGCGCACCAGCTCATCGGCTTCTACACCATCGCTGATTCAGCGGATGGATGCCTTAAGGTGCTGCGCAGCTACCAGTACATCGCGGCAAACGCCATCTCCGATGTGGTGAGGAAATGTGATTGGGAACAGCGACCCTCCATGCCGGGACGACCCGGCGGCTATGTGTGGCACACCACCGGTTCAGGCAAGACCATGACCAGCTTCAAATCGGCTCAGCTCATTGCTGACTCGCATGACGCCGACAAGGTCGTGTTCCTCATGGACCGAATCGAACTGGGCACCCAATCGTTGAAGGAATACCGTAGCTTCGCCGATAGCGAGACGGAAGTGCAGGGCACGGAGAACACCGGCGTATTGCGGGATAAACTCAACAGCACCGATGTCAACGACACTCTGATTGTCACCTCTATCCAGAAGATGAGCAACGTGAAAGCAGGGGAGCGGGGCGTCACCCAGACATGGCTGGATCAACTTGCTGCACGACGCATCGTCTTCATCGTGGACGAATGCCATCGCTCCACCTTCGGCGACATGTTGCAAGTCATCCGCCGTTCCTTCCCCAACGCGCTGTTTTTCGGATTCACCGGCACACCCATTCTGGGCGAAAACCAGAAGAAGAACTCCACCACCGCCATGGTATTCGGCCGTTGCTTGCACCGGTACAGCATCGCCGACGGCATTCGTGACCATAATGTACTCGGATTCGATCCGTACATGGTGACCACGTACAAGGATTCTGAAGTCAGACGTGCCGTGGCTCTCGACAAGGCGAAAGCTGAGAGTACGGAAGATGCACTTGCTGACCCCATTAAAGCTAAGGTGTTTCAGCATTACATGGATAAATCCGAGGTCCCTATGGGGCCGATGGTTGATGGCGCTGGAAACCGTATCAGTGGCATCGAGGATTTCCTTGGACGAGACCAATATGGCATCGACTCACCGCATCCGAACATGGTGGTCTCGGACATTCTCGAACAGTTCCCGGTGCTCAGCCATGCGGGCAAATTCCATGCGATGCTCGCCACTAGCTCCATTCCTGAAGCTGTCAACTATTATCACTTGTTCAAGCAGCAAGCACCTAAGTTGCATGTAACGGCGTTGTTCGATCCCAACATCGACAACAACGAAGGAGCAACGGATAAAGAAGATGCGCTGACTGAAATCATCACCGATTACAACGAGGCGTTCGGCAAAGAGTTCATCATCCCCACATGGCCGGCGATGAAGAAAGATATTTCGTCGCGACTATCGCATAAGAGTCCGTACGGCGGCATAGCAGCAAACCGCAGCCAGCAGCTCGATTTGCTCATCGTCGTGGACCAGATGCTCACCGGATTTGACTCAAAATGGGTGAATACGCTGTATCTCGACAAGATTATCGACTACGAAAGCATCATCCAGGCGTTCAGCCGCACGAACCGCCTGTTCGGGCCGGACAAGCCGTTCGGAGTCATCCGCTACTACCGCAAGCCGCACACCATGTACGGCTTCATCGAAGCGGCGGTGAAACTGTACTCCGGCGACAGGCCGCTTGATTTGTTCGTGCAGAAACTGCCCGCGAACGTGAAATCCATGGATACACGGTACTTGGAGATTCTCGACGTGTTCACGGATAACGGGGAATCGGACCTCATGCAGCTGCCGGAATCGGTGGAGGCCAGACGCAAGTTCGCCAAGGAGTTCGTAGAGCTGAATCGTTACCTTGAAGCGGCGAAAGTGCAGGGTTTCGACTGGAACACCACGGAATACAAGGTCGATGGCACGGATGCCGACGATGCGGATGAGAACGATGGCGGGAACGGCGAACCTGATATCGTGCGTCCCCAAATTGACGAACGCACATATCTGATTCTCGCCCAGCGGTATAAGGAGCTGTTCGATGATGACAGCTGCACCGGAGAACCGGACGATGACGGGAGACGTGAACCCGAAGCGCCTTATGAGCTGGAAGGGTATCTCACCGAAATCGACACCGGACTGATCGACACCGACTACATGAATGCCAACTTCGTCAAATGGCTCAAGGCACTCAAGGAGGACAGTCCGGAGTTGGCGGAGATGTCCGCACAGCTGCACCGATCCTTCGCTGCGCTTTCGAGGGACGAACAACGACTTGCTGAGCTGTTCCTGCATGATGTGGAGCGTGGCGATGCGGGAGTCGAGGAAGGCATGACGCTGCGGGACTACATCACGCGCTATGCCAAACGAGAGAAAGATGAGCAGATCGACAAGCTCGTGGATCATCTCGGCGTTGACAGGTCGTTGCTTGAAGAACTCACCGTCAGATATATCAATGAGAAAAGTCTGAACGCATTCGGCCGATTCGACGCCCTGCGTGACACCATCGACGTGCCACGGGCGAAATCGTTCTTCGAGCGATGCATGAATGTGACGCTGCCGAATTTCAAAGTGAAAGTACAGGCGTCGAAACTGTTGAAACAGTTCGTGCTCGAAGGCGGGTTCGACATCGACGAGGAGGTCTCGCACTGGCGATTCGCCCTCTGACGGTTTTGTAACGCTGTACGGCGCCATTCCTGCTGGTGCTTGTGTATATCTGGCCGCTCGACCGGAGAGCCGCCACGGGAATGTATCACAACGCTGATAGTCTGGCAGACAGTCGAAACCGCACGAATATGCCCATTCTCCAAGGAGTATCGCATGGCTGAAAACACCGAATACCTCGCCCTGTGGGGCGGCCGCTTCACTTCCGGACCGTCGCCCGAGCTGGCCCGTCTGTCGAAATCCACGCAGTTCGACTGGCGACTCGCCGATGACGACATCGCCGGTTCCCGCGCCCACGCG
>OAWC01000964.1_pt1 | contig 12377 bp, 7 predicted proteins | sample 1495331 | NCBI WGS metagenome assembly OAWC01 (sample SAMEA2580115, study PRJEB22360) | human gut metagenome | biome: human gut; feature: human-associated habitat; material: faeces | place: Denmark | collected 2008/2010
TAAGCACGCCGCCAGCGTTCATCCTGAGCCAGAATCGAACCCTCCACAAAAAAACCTTTTCATGAAGAGACATCGACACGATGACTCTCGAAATAAGAAAATTGACGATCGCCTTATAAGGAAAGGCGCATCGCACAAAAACCTCGCCGCCGTTTGACCGATCCCTCGGCACCATGCGAACATGGCCGGCAACGAACTGGCAATCATTGACTATAAAGAAGTAGTACAAATACGCTCTTGAGTTCTCAAACCACCACCGCACCAGCAAGCCGCCCCAATCTCCAGGAGCGAGGCCGCCGTGCTGAGCAGCAAGAGATAAACTTACACGAGAACCCGCAATCGCGCAACCCGCAGGGCACAATGAAGCACGGAACCGTTGGAAATCCAACGTTCCATCGGCGTGTCGAAAACCGGGAAAATGCGTCCGGAAAGCGCCGATACCATCAGAATAGACCCCGAAAACCACAACCAGGTGAACGCAAAACCAATAGCTGTCGGCATGTCGACCATCAACATGGTCAACCACATCCGCATTTTGCGGTCCAACCACGGTTCTCGCATAACAAAAGCCGGAAGCTCCGTGGTTGGCGGAGACTCCCGGCTTTGTTGTTCGGCTACTGGATATTCAGCTTTGGTCATTCGAATCGCTGACCATTGCTAATGCTGCCTGTAACCGACTGTTTTCAGTTATTACTTCAGTTATCGCTGATCAGGCAGCTCACTCGGCATTGGCCGGGCCGGCGGCAACCGGTTCTGCAGCCGACTCGACCGTGGCGACAGCCTTCTTGCGGTTCAGGTACCGCTTGATGGCCACAATCTCCAGGCCGATCACGAGCACCGCGGTCACGCCCCAAGCCACGTACATGGCGGTCTTCCAGATCGGGGTGGCGACCTTCGGCTCGCCATTCGCGTACTGCCAGCTGTTGGCGGCCGTGTACAGGATGTTGTGCGCGGCCTGACGCATGGCCTTCACGGAAGTGGCGGACTTATCGGTGATGTGGTTGGTGATCTTCGTGGTGGCAAGCATCGAATCGTTGCCCGCACGCACTTCCTGATCGGCGTTCTGGTAGCCGTAGCCGCCGAAGTAATCGGTCAGGACGAAGCCCTTGAAGCCCCACTCGCCGCGCAGCACGGTCTGCAGCAGGTTGCTGGAAGCGCCGGCGTAGGTGTAGCCGATGTAGTTGAAGGAGCTCATCACGGCCTGGGCGCCGCCTTCCTTCACGCTCATCTCGAACGGCTTCAGATAGGTTTCACGGATGGACTGCTCGTTGGCCCACGTGCACACCATGTTGGTGCGGTTGGTCTCCTGGTCGTTGAGTGCGAAGTGCTTCATGAAGGAGTACACGCCCTTGGACTTGGCGCCGGCGATTTCGTTGGAGGCCATCGCACCGGAGAGCAGGGAGTCCTCGGAGAAGTACTCGAAGGTACGACCGGAGAATGCCGAACGGTGGATGTTCATGGCCGGAGCGTACCAACCAGCCACGTGCATGTCGTGAGCCATGTCGCCGATCATCTCACCGAACTGCTTGGCGAGATCACGGTTCCAGGTGCAGGCGAACGCGGTGGAGGCCGGGAAACCGATGGAGCCAACACCGGTGAAGTTGTTGTTCAGCGAGGCCGGGCCGTCGGCGTCGGTCAGCTGGATCTTGCCGACGGACTTCACAGCCGGAGTGCCGTAACCACCATTGGCGATCAGGTTGTCCATATCGTCGAAGGTGAGCTGGTCGAGCAGCTTGTCCCAATCGGCGTCGTCATAATCCTTGCCATACATCTGGTACAGCTTCAGGCCATTCTTGGCACCGGTGGTCGGCATCTCGTCCGAATCGTTGTCATACTTCTTCGGATCGTAGTTGCTGTTGTTGGTGAATTCGGCCTTGGCTTCGTCGCTCATCGAGAAGTTGGTCGGAGCGGCGGTGGCCTTGGCATAGTTCGCGAAGTGGCCCGCGCGAGACAGGTACGTCACGTCGCCGGCGGCGTAATCGAACTCGTTGGTGGCGGCCACGGCATCGCCGTTATGGGTGTTTGAGTCGGAATTGTAGGTGACGGTGTCCTTCACGGTGACCTTCTGATGGTCGATCACGTGGTGCGAATCGGACTGGATGGAGATGTCGTAATCGCCCTGCTCCAGCACGTACGCCTTAGCGTCCTTCTGGTCGTAGGAGGCCATGTCGTCATCGTCGAACTCGATCTTCACGGTCTGGGAAGCGCCCGGCTCGAGCTTCTTAGTCTTTTCGAACGCAACCAGGTTCTTGGAGGCCTTCTCGATGCCGCCATCGGTGTACGGCGGGTTGTAGTAGACCTCGACCACGTCCTTGCCGGCCTTATCGCCGGTGTTGGTGACGGTCACATCGAACGAGATCTTGCCGTTCTTGTAGGAGACCTTGCCCATCTCCTGCTTGAACGTCGTGTAGGACAGGCCGTAGCCGAACGGGAACATGACGGTGTCGTCGTAGTTGATCAGACCTTCGTCAGCGGCGGTCTCATAGAACTTGTAGCCAACGTAGATGCCTTCGACGTAGTTGACGAACGTCGGGGTCACCGTGACCTTGTCGCCACTGAAGCCCATGTAGGAAGCAGCGAGATCATCCGCATTGTCGTAAGTGAACTTGCCGTTCGTGCCGACGGACGAAGCGTTGCCGGCGGCAGTGCCATCGGTGTTGTTGAACACAGCGGTCTTGGTCAGGTCCTTCACGAACGTGTCGGAGGTCTTGCCGGACGGATTCACATCGCCGGCGAGCACCTCACCCAGTGCGGAGAAGCCGGTCTGGCCGGCCGGCGGGCACCACAGCACGGACTTGATCTGCGGATACTGGGACAGGAAGTCGAACTGGAACGCGTTGGCGCCGTTGTAGACGAGCGTCACCTTCTTGAAGTTCTTGGTGACCAGGTCGATCATGTCGCGCTCGGTCTGGGACAGCTGCAGGAAGTGCTCGCCATCCTTGAAATCTTCGTAGTCCTTGGAATTGTTGTTGTAGGTGATGCCCTTCGCCTTCATGTTCGTCGGCAGGTCAGCGCCTTCGCCGCCGACGCGGGTGATGGTGATGACGGCTTCGTCGGAGAAGTCCTTGGCGTCGGAGATCAGCTTGTCGGAATACTGCTTGGCCGGAACCTCAGGCAGGGTCCAATCCTGCGACCACATAGCCACCATCGGGCGGTCCTTGCGGTAGTCGGTGTACAGCTTGGTCAGCTCGGAATTGGTTTCGATGCCGGCCTGCTTCATGCCGTCAAGCATGGAAACGGTCTCGTACTGGTCGGACATGGAGCCGGAGCCGGTGCCGCCGTAAACCGGGTTGGTGGAGCCCCAACCGAACACGTTGACCTTCTTGTTGGACAGCGGCAGGTTGGAATCGTCGTTCTTCAGCATGGTGATGGCTTCCGACTGCACTTCCTTGGCCAGCTCGTTGGCTTTGGAAACGGTGGTGTCGGACAGCATGTACTTGGTGGTGGTCGCGTTGTTGAGCAGCGTGGAAAGCGGGCCGGTCAGCATCATGGACACGGCCACGACGATGCCGACAAGCGCCACCAGCCAGGATTCGGAATGGACGATCTTACGGGTCGCCACTTCCTTGACCGTCTTCTTGTTGACGGCAAAAGTGATAATCAGCGCGAGCGCGAACAGCACGCCAATCGCAATAAGGTACGGCGTCAATGAGCCGATGACGTTCATAACGTCAGCCATGTTGATTTGCAGCATGGTCTGCCTCCTCCTTGATTCTCATAACCAAACGACACGTAGGCTCCGATGCCTTTATCGGAACCGCGAAACCATTCAACACTGCCCCGCATCTCATGGTTTCGGTGAAGTGGCTGCAGATGCGTGCGGCAAGTGAAGACACTTCTTCATGTCGATGATTCGATTTCATCAGACTTCAACGTGCGGCACATGGCGTTTTCCCCAGCCTGTCAATTCGCGTGCATAATCTGCACGCCAAGTACGATGGAAGTATGAGCGACTTAAGCGCATTGAATCTGGAAGCAGGCAGCCTGGTTGGCGGCTACACATTGATGTCCCGACTTGGTTCGGGGGCAATGGGGTCGGTGTGGCGCGTACGCGATGACGGCGGGCACCAGTATGCGATGAAGATTTTGCGTGATTCCTTGTCCGACGATGACGATTCCGCGCAACGGCAGCGCGACCAACTGACCGCACGCGAGCGCCTGCGCCGGGAGGCGATGGCGTTGCGGAAAGTGCGCCATCCGGGCGTATGCGGCATTGTGGATATGGAGCTGGATGATGCGCTGGCCTTCATTGTGACGGAATTGATCGAAGGCAAGAATCTGCGTGAGGACGTGCGTATCAATGGCCGTTATGTGGGCGACGATCTGGAACGTCTGGCGCGCAAGCTTATCGAGGCGGTGCGGGCGGTTCACGCGGCTGGCATTGTGCATCGCGATATCAAGCCGACCAATGTGATGGTGTCGAACACCGGCCCGGTGCTGGTGGATTTCGGCATTGCCATGGGCGAGGGCGAAAGCCATGTGACGCGTACCGGTCTGGTGATGGGCACTCCGGGCTTCATCGCGCCGGAGATCATCGACGGCGCCGAATCGGATGAGAAAACCGATTGGTGGTCGGTGGCAAGCGTGCTTGCGTTCGCTGCGACGGGCAAACCGGTGTTCGGCACGAAGCCGATGATGACCGTGTTGGAGCGTGCCGCGGCCGGCAGCGCCAATCTTGCGGGACTTCCTGCGGGCACGATGGCCGCGTTCCGTTCGGCGCTTAATCCGGATCGGACGAAGCGGTGCACGCCGGACGATTTGCTGCAGGCGATCGCCGTGGATGCGTTGAATCCGCAGGCGTGGGTTGCGGCCGACAATGGTGGCGCAGCGGATGGCGATACGGAGGCGATGCCCCCTTTTGTTGAATCGCCCGACAATCCGCGCACGTTGTGGCGATCGCAGGACGATATAACCGGCGAAAACGCCATCGGCACGCGCACGATGCCAAGGCTCAGCGAAGCAACGCAGGCGATCGGGCAGCCCGATGTGAGCGCAACTCAAGTAATCGGGAAACAAGTGACCAGCCAATCCGACGCGAGCGCAACGCAGGTGATCGCACCTGTTGACGATGCCGAGACCAGCGTGCTTTCCGACGCACTTCCCAACGTGGGCAGCACGCGGGCAATGCCGACAGGCACGCAGGTAATGCCGCAATCCATGCCGTCAACACAAATGCTGCCGGCCCAGAACGCATGGAATCCAGCGGAAGCGCCGACGCAAGTCGACCCGACCATCAAACCCGCGTTGCAACGCATCGCCATGCGGCAGCCACCGTCCGTCATACCGCAGGCCACGGTGGCCGCGGCGCAGCAATCGCCCGCAATGTCATTCCCGCCGGTACCCGGTATGGATGGGCCGAACGTTGCGGAAGCACCCAATCCCGCCGATGTGAAGCGTGGCGCGATGTTGGGCCGGGGCATGCTCCCCTGCGCGCTGATGGCGATTCCCGTGGCCGTCTGCGGACTGTTCTCACTGTGGACGGCGATGGCAGCCGCGTTGCTGTTCGCCTGTGCGCTGGCCACCATCGGATTCAACACGGAGGCGCAGCTCGAGCGCGAAGGCAAACGTGGCGGCGAGAAGAAAAGTTCCGACTGGCTGCTGCGATTGGCGGGACTGCCCTGGCACATCGTGAAGGGCTTCGGCGTCGCCATCGTGCGGACGCTGATCATGTTGGCCGTGGCCGCGCTGGGTTTGTCGCTCACCACGGTCGTGCTGCAGCTTCCGTATGCCGTGATGGATACGTGGATATTTGGATTGACGATTCCGATGCCGACGCTGCTTGGCGGTCCGCTTTCCGAAAGCGGGCTGGCGCAGGCTGCGTTCTGCGCGATCGGCTGGCTTGTGGCCGTGGCCGCTCCGGGCGCGATCGTACTGCGATTGGGCGGCGGCGCACTGCGTAAACAGCCGTATCTGCGCCACTTGAGCGAGCTGCCGACGCAATCGCAAGGCAATACGGAATTCCCGGCGAATCGATAGCAAGGCATCGCTAGTATGGTGCCCAGCATAACAACGTGAGGTCGAAAGGAATATCGATGGCCCAGAACAGCAAGGATGCGCAGAAGCGTACCAGCCGCGCCGAGCGTAGGGCCGCTGAGGCCGCGGCGATGAAGGCGCGCGCCGAGCAGATGGAGAAGGAACGCAAGCAGCAGACGATCATCGGCGGCATCGTGGTGGCGGTGCTGGTGATTCTGGTGGCGATCGGCGCGTTCACCGTGTACCACAACATGCATAAGAAGGCCGAAACGAAGGTTTCCACCGAAACCGTGCAGGAAGCGTACACGGCGTTGCAGAAAGTGAAGAACACTCCGAAGCTCGTCGATAAGAAGGGCGGCCTGCTGATTTCCAAGAACGGCTACGGCAAGGCTGTGGAGGGCGCGCCGACCGTCGAGCTCTACATGGATTTCCTGTGCCCGGGCTGCGGCAACCTGCACCGCCAGTTGGACGCCGACCTGCAGAAGATGGTCGATGCCGGCCAGATCAATCTGGACCTGCATTTCATGGCGTTCATGGACCGTTGGTCCACCGACGAGTATTCCAGTCGCGCGGCGAACGCGGCCATCTACCTGGCCGAGCATGACAGCGACTCGAACCATCTGATCTCCTTCCTGGAGAAGGTCTACGCCGAGGATTTCCAGCCGGAGGAAGGCTCCGCATACAAGTCGGTGAGCGACGACAAGATCAAGGAGCAGATGATCGCCGCGGGTGTTTCCAAGGATGTTGCGGACAAGGCGTTTGGCCGCGATTATCAGGAATGGCTTGATGCGATCGACACTTACACGCCGAAGCGTTCCGAACTGTGGCATCAGTCCGGCAGCTACAAGGGCAGCATGACCACGCCGACCGTGATCATCAACGGCAAGTATTGGGATATGGACCAGCTGACCACCGCCCAGACGACGGTTAAGGACGGTCTGTTGGAATCGATCGGCCTGAAGGACAGCGAAGTCGGCGTTGCCGGCAAGATGCCGTCCATCGGAGCCAAGAAGGGACCGATTTCCGTCACCACGGGCGAATAACCCCTTACGGGCAGCCGGCGTGTCTCAACCCGCAATACTAAGTTGACTGCGGTGGAAGCGCTGGTTATGCTATTCATCGTTCCTCTGTTGTTTTCATAGCAAAAGAGGACATGCCTCCTTAGCTCAGATGGCCAGAGCGGCCGCCTTGTAAGCGGCAGGTCGTCGGTTCGATCCCGACAGGAGGCTCGAACCCGTATGACGGGCTTGGACCTCTTACCATGGGTAAGTGCTCCAGAAGTCTTCCCCCAACTTGAGACTTCTGGCAAAGCGGACGAGACGTCCCCCAACCTGTCTCGTCCGACCGGGGGCAGGACATCCCCTTCTCTCCTGCCCCCTTTTTATTTTTCGCTTTTCGCACCTGCTTTCAAAAATGTGGCGGTATGGATAAAACCATCGGAAAGCACGGCGACCGTTCCAGCTGAGCCGTTACAATAACGGCGTTGTAGGCAGCGCTGAAAAGAGGATAAATGACGAGAAGGTGGACCCCTCGGAGATTCGTGACGCTTCGTCGTGTCCGCGTCATGGCATGCGTGGCCTCATTGACTTTGACTTCGGCGTTGGCGTTTGGTGTGGGCGCGCGCAAATCCGTGGCGTTGACCGTCAATGGGGAGACCACCACGGTGACCACATATGCGATGAGCGTGGACCGTCTGCTGCAGGAGCAGGGCGTGAAAGTCAAAACGCACGACCTGGTGGAATCGACCAGCCCGACCAGCATGCTGAAGAACCATGATGTGGTGAACGTGCAGAGCGCATACCAGACCACCATCACCATCGACGGCCAGGAAGTGCCGTTCTGGACGGTCGCGTCCAGCGCCGAGCAGTTGCTGGACTTCTTCAACCAAAACGAAACCGAAGCGGCGAAAATCACCGTCAATATCAGCAACGTCTACAACAAGCTCACCGGCGGTCTCATCATCAACCAGAAGGGGCCCGTCACCGTCATCGCGGACGGGAAAAGCTCGGTGGCGCCGAACGGCAAGCTGCCCGCTGCCTCCATTCTTGACGCCAAAGGCATCACGTTGGGCAAGGAGGATCGCGTCAGTGTCGAAAAGGACGGCAAGACGACCATTCTGCGCGTCCGCCGCGTGACACATGGTGAGGAGACCCGCACGAAGGAAGTGCCGTTCGGCACGCAGACCATCATCGACCCGAACCTGCAGCCGGGCGAAGTCACGGTACGGCAGGAAGGCGAAAACGGCGAAATCCAGCAGACGTACGCCGTCACCTACGTGGATGGCGTGAAGGAAAGCGAGACGCTGACCGGAGAGAAGACCACGAAAATCGCCATCGACAAAGTCATTGCGGTCGGACCGGAAAAAACTACGGACGATACCGACAAGTCCGACAAATCCGACAACAGCGGCAGCGGCAACAGCAACGGCGATAACGGCGATTTCCTGCGGTTTGACGACGGCAAGAACGATTCGGGTAAGAACGACTCGAATAAAAACGACAATAAGTCCGATTCGAACAAGTCCGATTCCGACAAAACCGATTCGAACAAGTCGGATTCCTCGGATAAGAACAATTCGAACAACAACTCGAATAACAATTCCAACAACACCAAGAAGGACGATCCGGCACCGACCCCCACACCAACCCCTGCACCGCAGCCGACTCCCGCACCCCAGCCCAAACCGCAGCCCACGCCGCAGCCGAGCAATCCTTCCGCAGGCTGCCGCTTGTACCATCCTTCCGCGGCACAGGCACAGGCCTACGCTTCCGGCGCGGCGGCGCAGCGCGGCTGGACCGGCCAGAACTGGACGGATCTGGTCAAACTCTGGAATCGCGAATCCGGATGGAGCTGGAGCGCGGAAAACGTGTATTCGGGCGCATACGGTATTCCACAAGCGTTGCCGGGCAGCCAAATGGCCACGTTCGGCGCGAATTGGAAGGACGATGCCGCCGTGCAGATCGACTGGGGTCTGAGCTACATCGCACAGCGGTACGGCAGCCCGTCCGCGGCGTGGCAGCACTCCGAACAGACCGGATGGTACTGATGATCCGGCTAATCGCCAACGATTTTCGTACCGGCATGAACGGATAATGAGGGAATGACAGAAGAGGGAATGACGGAAAACGTGAACGAGCATACGCAGGGCCATTTGCTGGGGGCGGCCGACATCCGACGCATCGCCGCCGACGCGGGTATCAGCCCGACGAAGAAATTCGGGCAGAATTTCGTGATTGATCCGGGAACCGTGCGTCGCATCGTGCGCGAGGCCGGCGTGACCGCCGACGACCATGTGCTGGAAGTCGGTCCCGGACTGGGTTCGCTGACGCTGGCGATTCTGGAAACCGGCGCCACGATGACGGCTGTGGAAATCGACCCGCCGGTCGCCGAACGCCTGCCGAAAACCATCGCCGAATTCATGCCGGACGCCGTGGACCGCTTCCGTGTGGTCAACCGCGACGCACTTACCGTCAATCCGGAGAATCTGCCCGATTTCAAGGATGACGATTCCTTCACGCTGGTGGCCAATCTGCCGTACAACGTGGCCACGCCGATTCTGCTCACCCTGTTGGAACGTTTCGACAATCTGGGCACCTTCCTGGTGATGGTGCAGAAGGAAGTGGCGGACCGTTTGAGCGAGAAGCCCGGTTCGAAGATCTACGGCACGCCGAGCGTGAAGCTCGCATGGTACGGCACCGCGGAACGCGTGGGCGTCATCGGCCGCAACGTGTTCTGGCCGGCCCCGAACGTCGATTCCGCGCTGGTGCTGTTCAAGCGCTACCCGGGCGGTCACACCCCCGCCGCGGACAATGCGGACGGTTCCGTGGTGGATCGCGAAACCGTGTTCCGTTTGATCGACGCGGCTTTCGGGCAGCGCCGCAAGACCCTGCACGCCGCATTGAAGAAAATCGTGCCGTCCGAAGCGTTCGAGAAGGCCGGCATCGACCCGACCCGTCGTGGCGAGACGCTCACCATCGACGAATTCGTGGCGTTGGCACGCGCGTTGGATGAGGTGTTCGCGTCATGAGCACCATTGATTCGCCCGCCATCGGAACGGCCACCATCAACGCCGTGAGCGTGGACTGCCCGGCGAAAACGAATCTGACCCTGCATGTGGGCCCGTCGCATGCCGAATGGGGCGGCCGTCATGAACTCGACACCATCTATTGCGCGGTCGGCGTATACGACACCGTCACCGCCACGCGCAAAGCGCCGGGAAGCGGCTTCTCGCTGAATCTCGAGGGCGCGTATCTGGGCGACCTGGCCTCTTCCGGCAGCGATATGCGCCGCAACCACGCCGTGCTGGCATTGTTCGCCATGGCCGAAGCGAGCGGCCATGAGCCGGACGTGGCGTTGAACATCGACAAGCGCATCCCCGTCGGCGCGGGCATGGCCGGCGGTTCCGCCGATGCGGCGGCGACGATTCTGGCATTGAACACGTTGTGGGATCTCGATTGGCCGATCGAACGCCTGCAGGAAGTCGCGGCCACGCTGGGCGCGGACATGCCGTTCTGTCTGACCGGCGGTTACGCGCGCGGCACCGGTTTCGGCGAACGCATCGAACAGCTTGATGACGATGGCGATATCGTACGCGATCTTACGGAACGTGGGTTTACCGGCCATCTGCTGGTCGGCGCATACCGTGCGGAACTGCGCACGCCGGAAGTGTATGCCACATTCGATCAGATCGGTGCCGGCGATGGCGATGAGAACCACCTGCAGAAGGCGGCGGTCTCCCTGCATCCGCGTAGCGGACAGGCGATCGAGGAAGCCTTGCGTGCGGGAGCCAGCCAGGCGTTCGTCTCCGGTTCCGGCCCGTCCGTCATCGCGTTCGTGCCGACGGAGGATGCGGCGGACGCCGTGCAGCGGGCATGGCAGGACAGCCGTTGCGTCGATCGCATCATCGCCACGAACGCCCCAGCCCGACCGATTGTGCATATCACCGCATGACACATATCACCGCATGACAGTAAAGTTGATGGCAATTGGTTTGTTCAAAAGGAATTCGTAAATGACCCAGGCTAACGACGAGCGCGCCGCGCGCAAAGAGTACATTCGCCGCCGTCAGAAGACGGTGTTCAGCATCGTCGGAGCCGTCATGGTGGTCGCCATGGTGGTGTCCCTGCTGTTCTTTTTCCATGTCGGAGGCCTGGGCAACGTCAAGTCGGCCGCCGTACAGCCGAACTACGGCCAGCAGGCACCGTGCCCCATCAAGGAAGCCGACGGCAACAAGGCCAAGTATGTGGAGAATCGCAACATCACGCTGCGTGTGCTCAACGGCACGAAGTTCTCCGGCTTCGCCAAGGCGGTGAGCGACGCGTTGCAGAACCGCGAGTTCAACCCCCAGACGCCGGACAACTACACCAAGAAGGTGGATCGCACGATGATCGTCTTCGGCAAGAACGGCGTGAATCAGGCGTACACCGTGGCAAGCAATTTCACCGATGCCATGCTGGTTATGGACGACCGTCAGGACCAGCTGATCGACGTCATCGTGGGCGCCACATTCGACAATCTGCAGGATACGAAGAAGGTTCCCGACGCAGGCAAGGCGATCACCGGCATCCAGGGCTGCGTCGCGGTGGACAAGATGACCGACCTGCCCAAGGCGCCCGAACATGATGCGGTGAATCCGCAAAGCTGACCGCCAATCGAAATCGATATAGGCAATATGAAAAACCCGCGCTCCCCCAATCGGGAACGCGGGTTTTCGTATTCGAGCTGTTCCAAGCACACTGTTCCATGCATGCGGCGAAACCACCGCATGTCAATCGCTATTCGCCCTGCTCCTTGTACCAGCGTTCCAGCTCGGCAACGGCCACGTCACGCTCCACCGGACCGTTATCGAGGCGGTATTCCAGCATGTGCTTGTACGCCTTGCCGACCATCGGGCCTGGTTCGATGCTGAGCAGCTGCATGATCTCGTCGCCGTTGAGGTCAGGACGGATCGCGTCGAAGTCTTCCTTTTCTTTCAGGTCGCGCACACGCTGTTCCATCTCGTCCATGGCCGCCGAGAACATCATGGCCTTGCGCTTGTTCTGCGTGGTCGTGTCGGCGCGCGTAAGGCGGTTCAGACGCTCGTACAGCGGGCCAGCGTCCTTGACGTAGCGGCGGACCGCGGAATCCGTCCACGGCTCCTCCACGTAGCCGTGGAAGCGCAGATGCAGGTTGACCAGCTCGCTGACGTCCTCGACCATGTGGTGGTCGAAATGCAGTGCCTTCAAACGCTTGCGTGTCATCTTCGCGCCGACGGCGTCATGACGGTGGAAGCTCACCTTGCCGCCCGCTTCGAAACGACGGGTCTTCGGCTTGCCGATGTCGTGCAGCAGAGCCGCCAGACGCAGCGTCAGGTCCGGGGCCGGCACCGGACCGTCGGGGCCGGGTTTGGGGGGGGCCGACATGGT
>OAWC01000970.1_pt1 | contig 12268 bp, 6 predicted proteins | sample 1495331 | NCBI WGS metagenome assembly OAWC01 (sample SAMEA2580115, study PRJEB22360) | human gut metagenome | biome: human gut; feature: human-associated habitat; material: faeces | place: Denmark | collected 2008/2010
CGACGGCCGACGGGCAGGACTCCGGGGAGACGCCCCAGCGGGTCGTATCGTATGCGGCCGACGCTTGTGTGACGATACATCCGTTTTGACGCTGCCATATCTTCCGGCGTACAGTATCATCATGATTGCCTTACACAAAGTCGCAGCGCCGCGACTTGACCGGACTGCAAAAGCGGCGGACGAGGTGGCCGCCTATGAACGCATCGATTCCACCCATGCGAAGGCACGCCGACTCATCGAGCGGGGGAGGTTCGCGCGCAACGATGACGGCGGCATCGCCATCACCGTGGTCGCCGCCGGTGCCATGGACGACGCCCGAGGACGGCTCGGCCGGCCGTGGGCATGCGTTCCCGGGCACTCGTTCGCCATATCGTTCATCGTGACCATCCCCGAATCGGTGGCGACCGATGACGCAGTCAACGGCTGGATGTCGATGATTGCCGGACTGGCCACTCTGGACGCCATCGAAGGAACCCTGGACGAGTGCGGCGCGGTCCCGTTCGACCCCGAATGCGGGTTCCATCTCAAATGGCCGAACGACATTTACTGCCATGGACTCAAGCTCGGCAGCACGTTCACCCAGGTCGCCTCGCCGCCCGACCGGCACGGTGACGTCGCCGTGATCTTCAGCGTAGGCGTCAACCTGTCGGTGCCCGCGGATCGTTTGCCGACGCCGGAATCCACGTCGCTGCGGATGCACGTCGCACCGCTGCCGCCGACCGCGGAGCTGATTGACATGATCGCGGCGCGCCTGGTCGCTTCACTGCGCACCCGTCTGGAGGCGTTCGTGCAGATGCCGCTCATCCAGAGTTCCCGGTTGCGCTCCGAGATGCACCACGTCTGCTGGATGATGGGGCGGCAGATCGACGCGCAGCTCATCGACGGCCGGACGATCGCCGGCAAGGTGGTATCGCTCAACGATGACGCTTCGATCAGCGTGCGCACGGCATCAGGGGAGACGGAGAGGCTGAGCACCGGCGATATCGGTCTCATGGTGTGACGCCTGTTCCGACGGTCCTGTTTTGACGGTCCCGTTCCGCATGGACACGGGAGTTGCCAAAGCGTCGGCGATGTGTATAATAGCTCAAGTCGCCAAAAGCGACATTCTCGCGGATGTAGCTCAATGGTAGAGCCTCAGTCTTCCAAACTGATTACGCGGGTTCGATTCCCGTCATCCGCTCCACTGCCACTTCACCGGCAAGTCCGGCCGTCCAATCGCGTTTGACGTGATTCGATAGTAAAACTAGCATGACTAATCGGAACGGTTGAGAGAACGCGTCGTCGATGACGACTGCCACGAGAAGCTGAAATATGGATCGCGGCATCTGGCGAAAACCCGCGGGAACGCAATCGTTTCGCCGCACGCCAGATATACCGCAGCGACGAGGACAGGCCCACCGGGATGTGGGCTTGGTCATGTGATGAGGCATATGCGCGGGCGGTGCACAGTATCACAAGAACAGATAAGGAAACAAATGCGAGCGAATGGTAATTCCACGCATGAGATTCTAGGCAAAATCGTGACGGCCATCGCGTCGATCGCCATGACCGCGGCGTTCGCGGTTCCGGCCATGGCGGCCAGCGACAGCGGCACGGCGGCCGGTTCCCGCACGACCCCACAGTCGGGCCAGTACAAGATCTACCCCCAGCCGCAGAACACCGAGTATGGCGACGGCAGTCTGATTCTGCGCGACAAGGCGAACACCGTCGTGGAACCGGGAATCGATTCCGCCACCAAGGCCCGTCTGAACGAGGCCCTGAAGCTCAAGGGCATCGAGACCACCGCGGCCGACGCCGTGCCCGAAACCGCGTACCAGCTCAACGTGCTGGTCGGCATCAACGGATCCAACGGCGTGGTCGACAAGTACGCCAAGCAGCTGATCGCCGACGGCACCCTGAAGGTGGACGACAGCACGTTCTCCAAGAACGACTCCTATGTGCTTGCCGTCCGTCAGGGCAACGCGAAGACGCCCGACACGATCCTCGTGCTCGGCCGCGACACCGATTCCGCGTTCTACGGCCTGACTACCCTGTACCAGATCTTCCAGCAGCTGCCGGGCCGCGCCGTCAGCAACCTGACCTTCAGCGACTGGGCCGACGTCAAGTCCCGCGGCTTCATCGAGGGCTATTACGGCAGCCCGTGGAGCACCAAGGACCGCGTGAACCTGATGACCTGGGGCGGCTACTACAAGATGAACACCTACGTGTACGCCCCCAAGGACGATCCGCTGCACCGCAACAACTGGCGCGGCCTGTACACCGAAGACCAGATCGAGAACGAGATCAAGCCGCAGGCCGAGGCCGGCAACAAGTCGAAGGTGCGTTTCGTTTACGCGCTCGCGCCGTTCCATAACGACGGCGAGGCTAGGGGCAAGCACTTCCGCTTCGACACCGAGGAGCACTACCAGGAGGACCTCAAGGAACTCAAGGCCAAGTACATGCAGACCATTGACGCCGGCGTACGCCAGATCGCACTGCTCGCCGACGACTCCACCGACTGGGGTGCGCAGTACGGCAACGACAACACCTACGTGCGCGTGCTGAAGGACCTGACCGACTGGATCCACGAGCTGCAGCAGGAGAAGAACGACGACGGCACCGCGAAGTACGAGGGCCTCAAGGACACGATCCTCTACTGCCCGGCCCTGTACAGCTACACCGGAGCCGGTGACGCCTGGTACAAGGACATCCCATCCAACGTGCAGATCGTCATGACCGGCGGCCGCACCTTCGGCGTGGCCAGCAAGGACTTCGCCGACACGTTCACCAAGAACACCGGTCGCGCCCCGTTCATGTGGATCAACTGGCCGTGCTCCGACATGAACCGCAACACCGCCTACCAGTACCTGGTCATGGGAGGCCAGAACAACTTCCTCAAGCCCGGCGCCACATACGGCACCTACGACGGCATCATGCTCAACCCGATGCAGCAGTCCGAGCCGAGCAAGCAGGGCATCTTCATGGCCGCCGACTACAGCTGGAACCTGTGGCAGAGCGAAAAGGACGGACAACAGTCCTGGGAGGACTCCTTCAGCTACATCGACCACAACTCGCCGATCGCGTCCAAGGGCTCCCGTGGCCTGCGTGACCTCGCCATGAACATGCGCATCCTCAACGACGGCGGCATCGACGGCGCTCACAAGGATGCCGAGTATGACGCCGTCAACAAGTGGTGGATCAACAATGAGTCCGTCGACTACACCGGCAAGCTCGACGTCAAGGGCGTCCTGACCGAACTCAAGGGCAAGCTGGACGGCGGCACCGCCACCGCGGCCGACTTCAGCCAGGCGCTCACCGGCTACACCACGCTGCAGCGCGCCGCGAAGAACTACCGCGCGAACCCCGGCGACAAGAACATGTTCGACCAGATCGAACCGTGGATCAGCTACTGGGACGACCTGACCGCCTCCGCCATCGACTACATCACCGCCGCCAAGCAGGCGCTCGCGGGTGACACCGAGGCCGCGAAGGCGACCTACGCAACCGCGAAGGCCGCTTTCGCCAAGTCCGACACGCATACGATCGCCGATTACTACCAGCGCAACAAGCCCGCCCGTGGCGGCCTGGTCATCGTGCGCCCGACCGTGCAGGCGCTCGATTCCTTCGTCAAGGCCAAGACCAGTGGCAGCGTCACCCCGACGCCCTCCGACGCCACGGTCAGCACGAACGGCGTGGGTGCCGCGGCATGGCATGAGAACGTCGATCCGAAGGCCGTCATCGACGGTGACGACAGCACGTTCTTCTGGATGCAGTCCGCCGGCTGCGACTGTGTCAAGGCCAACGCCGCCCTCACCGTCACCTACGCCGAGGCCCGCAAGGCCAAGGAGTTCCGCTTCATCCAGGCGGAAAAGGGCGGTGACACGATCGTCAACGGCAAGATCGAATACCAGGATGCAGATGGCAACTGGACCAAGATCGGCGACGTGAACGGCGACCAGAAGCAGATCTTCACGCTGGACTCCGCCGCGACCGTCAAAGCCGTGCGCATCACCAACCTGTCCCAGACCTCCAAGTGGTGGAAGGTGTACGACCTGTCCGCCACCAAGATCGACGAACCCGGTACGGTGACCAAGGACGCGCTGAACGCCAAGATCGCCGAAGCCGAGAAGGTCGACTCCGCCGACTGGACCAAGTCGAGCCGCGAGGCTCTCGCCGACGCGATTGCCGCCGCCAAGGCCGTCGCTGCCGACCAGGACGCCACGCAGGCCAAGGTCGACGCCGCCGTCGCCGCGCTCGAATCGGCGATGAAGGGTGTCGAACGGTACACGGCGAAGACCGCCGACCAGCTGAAGGCCGAGCACGTCTCCAACGACGATGCCACCTACACCGAGGCGAGCTACAACAAGTACCAGTCCGCGTACGACGACTTCGCCGCCGCGCTGGCCAACGCCGACGATCTGGCGAAGGCCGACGGCGAGGCGCTGGAAGCGGCCTACACCGCCGCGAAGTCCACGCTGCGCTACGACCAGTCCGCACGCGACTACGCGCAGCTCGCGCTGAACGACGCCGAGCCTTACGCGGGCAAGGCTTCCGAGTACACCAAGGACAGCTATGCCAAGTTCACCGTCGCGTATGAGGCCCTGAGCAAGCAGCTGAAGGCCGACCCGAACGGCGAGGGCGATCCCGCCACCTACACCGCGCTGTGCGCTGCACTCGACAAGGCCATCAAGGGCCTGGTCAAGAGCGACGGCACCGAGCCGGAGCGGCCTGGCGAGAAGCCCGGCGAGAACAAGCCCGGCGAGAACAAGCCCGGTGAGAAGCCGGGTGTCAACAAGCCCGGCGCCGACGGCAAGCTGTCCAACACGGGCGCCGACGTCTTCGGTCTCATCGCCGCAATGACGATGTTGGCCGCGGCGGGCGTGACGATGGCCGGCCTGCGCAAGCGGATCGGCTGATTCGGCATGAGTCCGGGCGGTCGCCCTCGCTCGTGAGAGCCGGGGCATCGGCCCGGACGACGCTGGCAATTTCGGGCTGAAATGGCCGGAATCCAAGATTCCCCGTACGAAATGGTACGTTTCGCGGTGCCGAAACGGCGATATTGTACGGTGAATCCCGGATTCCGTCTATTTCAGCCCGTATTGTCGTGCATGGAAGTCAGTAAAGAACATATGGCGAGCGAGGCGAACATGGCGGACGAAACCAATAACAACGAGGCGACGGAACTGGTCGGTGACCACGTCGAAACCGTTGACGTTTCCAAGCATCCGGACCCATCCATCCCGGTGACCGACCTGTCTCTGGCCGATATCGAGCGGCGGCAGTCGCACCCGGTGCCATGGGCGGTGTTCATCGTGGCGGTGCTGGCCGCCATCATCGCGCCGTACTGGCTCGGACGCTCCCTGGCGGTCGGCCACACGCAATGGCTGATCACCCATCTGAACCTGTTCACCCCGCGCGGCGTGGCCTTCGTGTCGTGGACCGTGACGCTGACAACGTTCACCGGACTCGGTCTCGCCGTGGTGGAGTCGCGCAACTGGCTGTGCCGCATCGTGTTCGTGGTCGGGCTGGCCGCCGAACAGTTCATCGCCGGCCTGAGCCTGCTCAAACTGAATTTCTGGTACTCCACGTACGTGGTGTACGGCGACTCCGCGCAGCTGCCGAATGCGGCGAATCTGGGAATCATCGCGGCCGGGGTCGGCGTGGCGGTGTATGCGGTCGTGTGGGTCGGCCTGCTGATCCTCATCAAGAAGGACTCTCCGCTGAACGTGCTGACGCGCAGCTGGGCTTCGTTCATCCTGTTCTTCGCCATCGAGACCGCGTCGCTGCTCATTGTGCTGTTCGGCGGATTGCTGACGGCGGTGTGAGACCCTGCCGCGAAAGGCCGGAAGTAGTCCGACCCCTTGCCTATACTATCCCACTGGCGTGTTTCGCCCGCGGATAGAGAGCGCACCGGCATAAAGCCGGGTGCACCGCGCAGCAACCATAAGGAGGATGCCGTGGCACTTACGGCTGAAGAAAAGCAGGAAATCATCACCAAGTACGCGACGCACGAAGGCGACACGGGTTCCCCCGAGGTCCAGGTCGCGCTGCTGAGCAAGCGTATCGCCGACCTGACCGAGCACCTGAAGGAGCACAAGCACGATCACCACTCCCGTCGTGGTCTGCTGCTCATGGTCGGTGACCGTCGTCGTATGCTTGATTACCTCAAGCGCGTCGACATCAACCGTTACCGTTCCCTGATTGAGCGTCTCGGTCTCCGTCGATAAGAGAACTTCCGCCCGGGCATTCCTTGCTCGGGCGTTTTGCATATCGGCATGTGGATGAGGATGTTGCGAATTCGCGGATGACATACTGTGGCCCGGCGGTTGAGGGCCGATGATGAAGAAGAATCTGGAATGAACGGGTGCGGTCCGGGACGGGCCGCGTCAATGAGAAAAGCCGACAAGCTTGAACAAATCGGGATTTCGGCGTCTCGATGTGGATTACAGATATCAGCAGACAATAGAACAAAAAAAGGAGGAACCCTATGGAGGGTCCCGAAATCAAGGCCGTGGAGGCCGTTATTGACAATGGTTCGTTCGGAAAACGAACCCTGCGCTTCGAGACGGGTCGTCTCGCACAGCAGGCGGATGGCGCGGTGGCAGCCTATCTTGACGATGATTCGATGATTCTGTCCACCACCACCGCCGGTTCCAGCCCGAAGGAGAACTACGACTTCTTCCCGCTGACCGTCGACGTGGAGGAGAAGATGTACGCCGCGGGCAAGATCCCGGGCTCGTTCTTCCGCCGTGAAGGCCGCCCGAGCTCCGAGGCGATCCTGGCGTGCCGTATCATCGACCGTCCGCTGCGCCCGCTGTTCCCGCACACGCTGCGCAACGAAGTGCAGGTCGTGGAGACCGTGCTGTCCATCGATCCCGACGACGCCTACGACGTCATCGCCCTGAACGCGGCCTCCGCTTCGACGATGATCTCCGGCCTGCCGTTCGAAGGCCCGGTCTCCGGCGTGCGTCTGGCGCTGATCGACGGCCAGTGGGTCGCCTTCCCGCGCTGGAGCGAGCGCGAACGCGCCGTGTTCGAAATCGTGGTCGCCGGCCGCGTTGTCGAGAACGGCGACGTCGCCATCGCCATGATCGAAGCCGGTGCCGGCAAGAACGCCTGGCACCTCATCTACGACGAGGGCCAGATCAAGCCGGACGAGGAAGTCGTCGCGCAGGGTCTCGAAGCCGCCAAGCCGTTCATCAAGGTGATCTGTGAAGCCCAGAACGAGCTCAAGGAGAAGGCAGCCAAGGAGACCAAGGACTTCCAGCTGTTCCCCGAGTACACCGACGAGCTGTACGCCCGCATCGACGAGATCGCCCACGAGGACCTCAATGAGGCACTGTCCATCGCGGAGAAGCTGCCGCGCCAGGACCGCATCCACGAGATCAAGGAAGGCGTCAAGGCCACCCTCGCCGGCGAGTTCACCGACATGGAAGACGCCGAGAAGGACAAGGAAATCGGCAACGCGTTCAAGGAGCTGCAGCGCCAGATCGTGCGTCGCCGCATCCTGACCCAGGACTACCGCATCGACGGCCGTGGCCTGCGTGACATCCGCACCCTGTCCGCCGAAGTGGACATCGTGCCGCGCGTGCATGGCTCCGCACTGTTCCAGCGTGGCGAAACCCAGATTCTGGGCGTCACCACCCTGAACATGCTCAAGATGGAGCAGCAAATCGACGCGCTGTCCGGCCCGCAGTCCAAGCGCTACATGCACAACTACGAAAGGCCGCCGTACTCCACCGGTGAGACCGGCCGCGTCGGTTCCCCGAAGCGCCGCGAGATCGGCCATGGCGCCCTCGCCGAGAAGGCCCTCGTGCCGGTGCTGCCGAGCCGTGAGGAGTTCCCGTACGCCATCCGTCAGGTCTCCGAGGCAATCGGCTCCAACGGTTCCACCTCCATGGGTTCCGTCTGCGCCTCCACGCTGTCCCTGCTCGCCGCTGGCGTTCCGCTGAAGGCTCCGGTCGCAGGCATCGCCATGGGCCTCGTGTCCGGCGACGTCGACGGCCAGCACATCTACAAGACGCTCACCGACATCCTCGGCGCCGAAGACGCCTTCGGCGACATGGACTTCAAGGTGGCCGGCACCTCCGAATTCATCACCGCCCTGCAGCTCGACACCAAGCTCGACGGCATTCCGGCCGACATCCTGGCGTCCGCCCTGCAGCAGGCCAAGGAAGCCCGCACCACCATCCTCGAAGTCATCAACGAGTGCATCGACGGCCCGGCCGAGATGAGCCCGTACGCGCCGCGCATCATCACCACCACCGTTCCGGTGGACAAGATCGGCGAGGTCATCGGTCCGAAGGGCAAGATGATCAACCAGATCCAGGAAGACACCGGCGCCGAAATCGCCATCGAGGATGACGGCACCGTGTACATCTCCTCCGAAGGCGGCGAGGCCGCCGAGAAGGCCAAGGAGATCATCGACCAGATCGCCAACCCGCACGTGCCGGAAGCCGGCGAGACCTACAACGGCAAGGTCGTGAAGACCACCTCCTTCGGCGCCTTCGTGAACCTGACCCCGGGCACCGACGGTCTGCTGCACATCTCCCAGATCCGCAACCTCGCCAACGGCGAGCGCATCGACGCCGTCGAAGACGTGCTTAAGGAAGGCGACACCGTTGAGGTGGTCGTGCAGGGTGTTGACGATCGTGGCAAGATCTCCCTTGCCATCCCGGGCTTCGAGGATCAGGAATCCTCCGCTCCGCGTCGTGACCGTGGCGATCGCGATGACCGCCGTGGCGGCCGTGGCCGTCGTGACGACCGACGTCGTTCCGATGATCGCGATGATCGCGATTACGACGATCGTCCGCGTCGCCGTCGTTCCGACCGCGATGCTGATCGTGATTATGATGATCGTCCGCGTCGCCGTCGTTCCGACCGTGACGATCGCGACTACGATCGTGACGATCGCCGTTCGTCCCGTTCCGATCGCGATGATCGTGATTATGATGATCGTCCGCGTCGCCGTCGTTCCGACCGCGATGACCGTGACTACGATCGCGATGACCGCCGTTCCGACCGTCGCCGTGGTAGCCGTCGTGACGACCGCAACCCGCGTTACGCCGCCGACGAGAACTACGACGAGTACCGTGCCGATCGCGAAGAGCGCTCCGAGCGTCCGCGTCGCCGCGTGCGCCGCGACTTTGATCCGTTCGACGACTGACGTCTTCTCACGGATCCTTCGCAGCGAAGCTGCTCACTTCACCTACGAGAAGCCCACTGGGCTTCTCGCTTGACGGCTCAGCATTCGAAGACTGACGTCTTCTCACGGATTCTTCGCAGCGAAGCCGATAGGTAATCTAACGAAAAACCCACTCCGTAAGGGGTGGGTTTTTCGTACGTTCGACATGCTGTGCGAATATTGGCATCAATCGATTTACGGGTGCATGGAAAACCGACAATACAACGAAATGTGTAGCCCTCATGCGAAAATTAGACAAATAAACAAGCAAAGAAGCAAGGATTTTCACATGATATTCGGCATTATTGCACTCATTGTCATCGTCCTGATAGTGCTGTGGGGAGTGTCCGCCTACAACGGTCTGGTCACATTGCGCAACCGCGTCAAAAACGGCTGGGCGCAGATCGACGTGCAGCTCAAGCAGCGCGCCGACCTCATCCCGAATCTCGTGGAGACCGTCAAGGGGTACGCTGCCCATGAATCGCAGGTGTTCACACAGGTGACCCAGGCCCGCGCCAGCGCACTCCAGGCGGCGCAGTCCGGTGATGTGGCACAGCGCATCCAAGCCGAAAACCAGCTGAGCCGCGCGATCATGAACCTCCAGGCCGTGGCCGAAGCGTATCCGCAGCTGCAGGCCAACCAGAACTTCCTGGACCTGCAGGCCCAGCTCAAGGCGCTCGAGGAGAAAATCGCCTACGCCCGCCAGTTCTATAACGATGTGGTGCAGAAGTACAACACCAAGATCGAGGTCGTGCCGACCAACATCATCGCCGGACTGTTCCACTTCGAGCAGGCGGCGTACTTCCAGGTCGACGAAGCGGACCGTCAGGCTCCGCAGGTCAAGTTCTGAGCGTTTCCATACAGCATTTCCATACAAAAGAAGGGGAGCGCTGACGGGGTGGATACTTCGCCGGTACTCCCTTTTTGTCTATACGGTATGTCGGCTTCTCGCGGACTGCCTGCATAGAGGGTCAAGAGAGAACTTATGAATATCAGACGTGCGCTGATCGGTATGCTGTCTGCGGTGGTCGCGGCCGCGCTGCTGTTGGGCGTCACTTTTCTGGATGTGAATTTGACGTCCGACGTCGAACCAGATTTGAGCTATCGTACGCTCGATTACGATGTTATGGTGCTTAAGAATGGCGACCTCAAAGTCACGCAGCATATTGATATGAAGCTGAATGACCGTGGCTTTGATTGGAAACAGATGTACCAGCAGTACACGCTAAAAGCCAATAATCTGACGAATATCAGTGATATCAGCGTGAAGGATGTCACCAACAACGAAACGTACATCCAAGGTAGATTTGTGAATCCCAATGATGTCACCGATTGGAACGCTGAACACGCAGGTCAGTGGTATATCGCGGATGTCAGCGTACTCAGAGATCCCCAACCGTTCAATCCTGAAACAGATGGTTTGAAAGCTGACTCCTCATCCGATAAGACTTTGGAAATCGGCTGGAACATTCCGGAAACTGCGTCCGCTGACAGCCTCAAATTCGATGTGTCCATGACCATGCATGGCGTAAGCACCGCCTATGACGACGTCGTCTCTTTCCAATGGGAGCCATTCGGCACGACAAACCAGATTCCGATTGGCAAGGTGACCGGCAAGGTCACGTTCCCAGACGGCGTCACCAAGAAGAATTCTTGGGCATGGTTGCATACCAAGAACACGTCCACCGCGAAACGCGGCAAGAACGGGTCGCTGCTCTTCTCGGCCGATGACGTGCGTGCAGGCGACTATCTGGACGTCGTGGCCATGTTCGATGTCTCGAAATCGCAAGGTGTGGAACGCAAGATAAGCGGCAACCACAAGCAAGAGCTCATCGATAGCGAAACTCAGAAAGAGGAGGAATGGCGCGATAAGCAGCATGATCAAGCGGTCAAGCGAGTGACCGGTTGGGCTGTTTCGGCCCTGATCGGCCTGGCGTTCATTATGGGATCGCTGTACCTCGGTATCACCAGCTTCCGTAAGTCGCAATACAAAGGCGATGTCGAATATTACCGCGATTTGCCCTACATGAGTCCGGCCGCCGCGGCACGGATGAATGATGTCATGAGCGCGTCATCTTCGATTCTCGGTTCAGGCAAAATAAAAAACGGCGACAAACTAGTCAATCGGCAAATGTCCTCCACTGTGATGTCGCTCGCGTCAAAAGGGGCAATCGCCATCTATCCCGGACCGGCGAAACTGTATGACGGCATCGACCTGACCACGACCAACGCGGCATCAGTGGCGGGCAGGCTCGGCTCCGACGCCGCAACCGCACGCAAGATGAAGAAGACCAGCACCATCGTCATCATGCCGGTGGCGCGCAATGACATCGGTTCGCTGCTGCTGAGCTCATCCGAACATGCGGCGCTTGACATCCTGCTCAAAGCGTCTTCCCGGTTGAGGGATACGCAGGTATTCGATCTCAAACAGATGAACAAGGCGTTCAAACACTACAAAAAGGGCTACAAGTTGCTACAGGATTTCGATACCGCCTGCTCCACGGAATTCGACAATCTGCGCGCCGTTGATTCATCGAGGGGATTCCTGAATAATCTGGTCGGCATTCTTGGTCTTGTTTTCGCGTTCTATAAGGGCGTGCAGTACGCGGAGAGAGGTGAGATCGCAGTGACGATGAGCATCTGTGTGCCTGTCGTGCTGGCCTGCGCATTCGCGTTGGTGTATGGCAAATATCATGCATTGACCGACAATGGTCAGAAATATGGTGGCCAAGTGGCTGGGCTGAAGCGCTATCTGCTTGATTTCAGTGATTTCAGTGACCGTGGCGTGCTTGATATGACATTGTGGGGCCGATATATGGTGTATGCCACCGCATTCGGCATTTCCGACAAGGTGATGGCGCAGCTGACCAAAGCATATCCGGAAGTGGCCGATCCTCAGTGGCTGGATGAGCATGCCGCTTCGTCGTACATGTACATGCCGTTGCATTCCAGCAGCGTTATGGGCGCGTCCACTGGCGCTGCGGTGGGTGCAAGTGTTGCCGCCGCGTCGGTGTTCAGTGCGAATTATGGCGATTTCGGCGCGCAGCTCAGCTCCAGTTTCGCCGACGTGCGCAACACGATTTCCATGGCGGCACCGTCCTCCGG
>OAWC01000971.1_pt1 | contig 12255 bp, 5 predicted proteins | sample 1495331 | NCBI WGS metagenome assembly OAWC01 (sample SAMEA2580115, study PRJEB22360) | human gut metagenome | biome: human gut; feature: human-associated habitat; material: faeces | place: Denmark | collected 2008/2010
ATGAAGTGCATACGTTTTGACGTATGCAAGCCGCTAACGGCAAATGTGTTGTCGCCTATCGCGCCCGCCCTCAATGAAGTGCATACGTTTTGACGTATGCAAGCTTGCAGGCCGTGGCCCTAATCTCTGTAACTCGGTACCCTCAATGAAGTGCATACGTTTTGACGTATGCAAGAGCCGGCAGCCACGACACGTTCGCGGCGCTCAATGCCCCTCAATGAAGTGCATACGTTTTGACGTATGCAAGCGTCAACGCGATCCACCATGTCTGCAATATCCTTAGCGCCCTCAATGAAGTGCATACGTTTTGACGTATGCAAGCACGCCGGTACCGCTGTACTGGCGCATGGCCTCGCCCCCTCAATGAAGTGCATACGTTTTGACGTATGCAAGTCGGCGACATGTTGGCGTACTGGGCAATCCACAAACCTCCTCAATGAAGTGCATACGTTTTGACGTATGCAAGTCGGCGCTGGTGATGCGGCCGATGAGCTCGCCGTGCTGTCCTCAATGAAGTGCATACGTTTTGACGTATGCAAGGATAGGCGACAACACACTTACCGTTAGCGGACGCCACTCCTCAATGAAGTGCATACGTTTTGACGTATGCAAGAACCACTTGGTGTCCTGGATGATGTCCTTGACGTGTCCTCAATGAAGTGCATACGTTTTGACGTATGCAAGGACCGTGTCGGGTACCGGCAGTGTCTCCAGCTGAGCTCCTCAATGAAGTGCATACGTTTTGACGTATGCAAGGTAAGGGCGATTTGGCGGCCCGCGTGGTCGTCCACTGTCCTCAATGAAGTGCATACGTTTTGACGTATGCAAGCAGGCCCTGCGGTTCATCCAAGGCATGGCCACCACTCCTCAATGAAGTGCATACGTTTTGACGTATGCAAGCCCTTCGAGAGGCATCCGAACTGCGATTGCATCGCCTCCTCAATGAAGTGCATACGTTTTGACGTATGCAAGCGATGCTCATCTGGTGGATGAGGCCGCGCTTGAGCAGGTCTCCTCAATGAAGTGCATACGTTTTGACGTATGCAAGGATTGGACTCCACGTGTTGACCACGCCCGTGCCGGATCCTCAATGAAGTGCATACGTTTTGACGTATGCAAGTTTGGGTTAGCGGCAGGTTACAACGTCGCCCACGTATCCTCAATGAAGTGCATACGTTTTGACGTATGCAAGATAAGCCCGCTCGCGGCGTTCTTCAAACCGCCGAATCCTCAATGAAGTGCATACGTTTTGACGTATGCAAGCCGGTGACCGTGTACCCATTGTTGACGACATTCAGTCCTCAATGAAGTGCATACGTTTTGACGTATGCAAGGCTTTCGAGCTTGTAGTATCCGGGGCATGTCATGACTCCTCAATGAAGTGCATACGTTTTGACGTATGCAAGTTTCATGACCTGCGCCATTGCTTTACCGAAAGTCGAATCCTCAATGAAGTGCATACGTTTTGACGTATGCAAGGTCGCCGGCCTGTGCGGTGGGTGTGGCCTCGTTGCTCCTCAATGAAGTGCATACGTTTTGACGTATGCAAGCGTACACCGCCCTGAACTACTGTCTTTTCGACGGTCCTCAATGAAGTGCATACGTTTTGACGTATGCAAGTTAAGAGCTTTTGCGATCGCGTGGCGAACCTTGCGGTCCTCAATGAAGTGCATACGTTTTGACGTATGCAAGGCATGTCGAATCAACGACGTATGAATCTGCAATCAGTCCTCAATGAAGTGCATACGTTTTGACGTATGCAAGGTACTGTCCAGACGTTCGCCCTCATACCCCCATACGGTCCTCAATGAAGTGCATACGTTTTGACGTATGCAAGAGTGGACAATATCCGAGGGGCCGTAGTCCCGGCCCAATCCTCAATGAAGTGCATACGTTTTGACGTATGCAAGACCCGGTGCCGAAAGGGCCGACCGTGTACGAGGCTCCTCAATGAAGTGCATACGTTTTGACGTATGCAAGGTTATTCAGCTGTGCGAGGTCAGCTCGCTGATTGTTGTCCTCAATGAAGTGCATACGTTTTGACGTATGCAAGTTCCGCCGCGCCTCAATACGGCGGCGCTGTTGCTGTCTCCTCAATGAAGTGCATACGTTTTGACGTATGCAAGGAGATAACGAGCCGTATCGGGTTGTCCCGGATGTGCTCCTCAATGAAGTGCATACGTTTTGACGTATGCAAGCGCCGCTTCCCGAGCCAAGTCGTATTTCAACCTAGGTCCTCAATGAAGTGCATACGTTTTGACGTATGCAAGTAGTCGCGCGTGTGCAGTCCCGCCCGACGAAAGGACATCCTCAATGAAGTGCATACGTTTTGACGTATGCAAGTACGCCTCTGATATTCGGGGGATGCCTCGTTTCGAATCTCCTCAATGAAGTGCATACGTTTTGACGTATGCAAGGTTGACACCATTCATGACCGCACCGCCTAATGCCGTCCTCAATGAAGTGCATACGTTTTGACGTATGCAAGGCAGGCTCGAATTTATGGTATCACTGGAGGTTTTCCCGACAAAACTGCGAGAGGTGGAGGACAGCTACGTCCTCTAACATGGCAATCTCGATTCTCAGATCCACAGAACCGCTATATTCTCATTGCGAATGCCTAGTAGCTCATTCAGGAGCGATTCAGATCTCGCAAAAAACAATAGGCGCTATTGCTGTTTTCGTGGATGTCAGTTCGTCGTCGAGCCGTTGATTTCGTATGCGTAAGGGGCGGAAAAACACTGCCGAACCCACCCAACAAACATTGAAGCAATACACCTACCTGACCCACTACAATGAGACTAGAATCAAGAAGTCACTGGACTGGATAAGCCCCATGCAACACCGCAAACACCTTGGACTGTCCGCCTGACCGTCCAAAAAAACATCCGCCCCCCTTATCTTAGTACCACTATTTAGTTATCAAACATCTATCGCATATCGCGAAAAAATAAATCACATTCCTTAAATAAGCCGTATGGCTTTTCACCCATCGGTCAAATTATCGTAGGAATGACAATATCTTTGTAGCCTCGCACACCAATGAAATTAAGTGCTTGATTGACGCGATTACTTGGTCCTAAATCACACACCACAACGGAATCAGACAATAAGTCTATTTCAGTTTCAAGTACTGTTTGCACTGCAATAAGCTTCGCGGGACGTATTCGTAGCAGAAACACACTGTATTGCATACGCTCTCCATAGCTCTGCAGCAACTTGGCAACATGCGAGCGTCGCCTGTCATCCTTAACGTCATAAGCAATTAGATAACTACGCTGCTCATCACTCATATTATTGGTTCCTCACGCTACGTTCATTCATTCTTTTGCCGCAGCCCACCTATCGTATGCGAATACCTCTATACGTTTGCTGTGTCCCGTCCAGGTAGCCCAGAATCATGCGCGCTTGAATTTCAACGATTCTGCGCCATGAAGCTTTGTACCCAAAAATAGGATGTGTGAGTTCAGTCTGCATGCGTCGTTCATATGCACCAATCAACGATTTCCTCGCCATATCTGACATACGTACCGAAGAGCCTAAGGAATAGATAAAACCGTCTGGCGAAACCTCACCATTGTTCACCACGGTCTGCACTACAGAATCGGCCACGGGAGCCCGGAACTCCTCCATCAAATCAAGTGCAAGCGCCGGCTTATTCCTTTTACTGCTATGTAAGAATCCGGCATGAGGATCTAGCCCGCAGGATATCAACGCTCGTATGCAATCAGAAAGCAACAACGAATACGTATAGTCCAATAACGAATTCAATGCATCAGGAGCGGGTCTCTTCATTCTTGCAGTCCACGGCCAGTCTTCACGTTTATCTTGCTTAATGAGCATGCCGAACTGCGAGAAATATAGAGCGGCTGCTTTTCCCTCTAATCCAAGTACATCTTGCCAACGATTAGTATTGCGCACTGTTTTCTCAATTAGTAACAACTGCTCAAGAACCGGATTTGACCGGTCGGATCGTCGCAATAATACCGATTGGTTGTGCACTTTAGCGACAATAAATTCTCGGGCCAAGCCAAGACGCCCCTCATGGGAAGCCACGTGCTGTTGAACACGAGCTGACCCATTGGGTCCATAGGACGGCATCGTCCACCCATACAACCGCCCCGTGCCGCTACACCACAGCACAGGGATATCCCGCCACATCAATTCCCTCATTAATCCACTGGAAAGGTCTGTGTTGCCATGCACCTGCAGACCTTGAATCGTGTCCAATGGAATCGAAGCGATTTCCTCACCGTTCTTTAGCACCACCATTCGGCCTGCTCTGCTAAATGCTTTCGCTCCCGGCGTTGCCAAATGTGTAACCTGATTATCTGGTGAAGTCACCATCACCCGATGGCGCACGGACGTCAATTTACGTTCTTCTGGTAAGCAAACCCCAACATGAGAGCATCTCATACATCGCGCATCATCTTCTAATGGCTCCGGAGCGGAATCCGAATTAATTAATGCACGAGTTTCCTTCACAGCAGTATGGGCGCGTTCGTAATCTTCGCTGCCAAGTTCCACTTCGACGTTGCGGTGGTGGGTTGTAAAGAAAATCTCTGCACCGGCAACTCGAAAGCCCATATCTTCCAAACAAGCTGCCTGCAAAGCAAGCTGCGTGCGCATTGCATCAGTGACAATCATCGCGCGTTTCACAGGTGTTGCTTTATACTCCCGAATTATCACCCCTTCATCAGTCATCTTTGCAGCATCCAGCCGGCCTGCTACTCCCCATACCTCATGTCGCACATTGACTGCCCGATAATCATCCGAATCATCCGCTCCAGCAATACAATCAACTTTACGATGGTCATAGGTGCCTTGTGACATCTGAGCTGAATCAACTCGTTCTCCGACTGCTTCTAGCCATGCTCTACGTGGACAGAACATATAATTGGCAACCAAACTGATAGGAATTGGATCATCGTTCATAATCGGTCTTTTCACTATCGAGCAGTACAAGTTCTCCTTTTTTCAGCCACCGTTCCGGTGCCGAAGAATTACTAGAAACGTACTGGGGAAACAGCATGGCATATTCCACGCCCTTGCCATTCAGCCACTGTCGGCTCAAACTAATCGCGGCATTATTTGCACCGATTCGCTTGAGCATTCCATCATCTTTCTCACGTACCGCATCATCTTTATCGTCGTTACCAAGCACCGCCTCGATGCCAACTATCAGCAATGCCTGACTGCGTACAACAGAACGATACTTTTGCAACGTCCACGGCTGTAACCAAACCGGCAATATCGCATACGAACCGTATCTTGGCAATTGAAAGAGCGATGCTGTGGCACCACGTCGGGCCGATACCCCTTTCATCACAGGAAATGCTGACACACCAAACAATGCGCACCACGCCTGAGCATTGTCAGTAAGCGACGGATGCCGCAATCCAGTCGGGGTACGACTATCCTGCTTGTTCTTGCCCGCCTCATCCGTAATCGTGGTACCACGCAGTCCCTCAACAATTGATTGCACGTTGCGTTCCGCCACCGCTTTTGCAAGCGGCAGTAAACGACCGGAGATAAACTCCTGCCCACGGTTGCGCGTCACCATCTCCCACCGAGAAGCGCCACGGTCTGGCGTATACCCTTGCGCGGCCATGTCACCTGACCAGTAAGAGGGTTCCCCAAGCGCACCGATATAACGACGATCCAAATCCGTCTGCAAATCATCAATTGCCCGAGCACGATTGCACTCCAGCAACCGCCACCGATCATCAGGAGAGGGAGTACCCAACCGGGGACTAAGTGTGGCTCTAGCTGCCGAAACCGCATTTTTAGACGATTTGCCGGACTTCACCGGTACCGAATACACATCACTTGCATTGAGCCACGATGACATACTCCAACGATGGGCATGGTCACGTATAACAGTTGCGCAATCCTCCCAAGAGAGATTGTCACTGACATCAATACCCGCATGAGTACGGTCAATCCATCGGATGGTGCAGATGCGTGAATCGTCAGCATCCTCCCATATCGAAGCCAATCCGAACAACAGCAGATGCGAAAACGCTTCATCGTAGCGTCCGTTGATTATCAATTCCATTGTTCACCTGCCTTCCTGAGAAATTGTGACGTCAGCAGAACGCACAATCGCCTCCAAATAGGAGACGCCCCAATAACCGTATCGACGATTTGTGCAATTCACGATGCACTCCCACATGCCGCCATTAAACAACTCTTCGGCGGCTGCATGAATCCGTTCGATGTCCACGGCAGTCATTGCTTGCTCCGCTGCAATTTCGGCGGGAGGCACCAATCGTTCCGCATTGTCACGGAAGCATGAACGACCATGACCATGCGAGGTACCCACCAGCCGTGTCACTAATTCGACATCAACGGCATGTAAGGCATCCCTCTCGGCCCAACATTCAGCTGCGGAACGCTGCTCGTGCCGCCATCCTTGCAGATTCAGCTCGCGGCGTACAACAGCTTCCCGGGCAATTGAACGATATCGGCTTTTAGCAAGATACTTCGACTGTTGATAGTATTCCGGTCGTGAGAGCCGATAATGCAATAGCTCTTGGAAACGCAAATCCTTCTTGCCGTCATCATGATGACGACAAGCTACAGCAATATCTTGCTGGAGTGACGACGGCAAATCCAACACTTTCATGAATCGTTCGGCACGTTGCGCGACAGACTGCTGATGGCCGTCTGACGTATTTAAATACACAAGTGACTTACCGTGACGGCGAGGAGAACGTATCTCCTGCAACGCTTCGCCATCTGCTATCGCGTCCGTAGTCAACTGGACAAATAACCATGGATTGTCCCCGTAGTCAAGGGTAACAGCAGGGAATATGGCGTATTCGACCGGCACGACATCATGCACGCTATCAGCATTGTATTGTTGCCAAAATGTTTGCTGATCTTGCGGGGTACACCCAAACCGATTATTGGTTTCGCTGATTATTCGAACCAGTACATTGCGTGCATGGTCATCCTTAATCAAATCCAGCATCATCGGTTCTGCATCGTCGGTATTATCCATCTTGGCCTTATGCTGGGCCTCATTAGCACCTGCTGACGATTCACTATCCCTCTGCAAATTCTCACGTAAATCTTCTATCGCGGAAGTCAGAACACGATTCTGCTCTTGCAAATCCAAAACTTGCTGACTGAGTATGACGCCACGACTTTGGCACAGGTTGTACACATCATTCGTTGACTGAGCCGTTTTTGGCGCAATGATATGCAAATCACGATCGAACAACGTTGCTGTATCGTCTACAACCAGAGTGTCGCCAGGATGAATGGAATCGTTCAGCGATTCCTCATTACGCCACTGTATGACCGCCATATCCTGTTGTTCATCAGCTCTTACGATGAATACGCGGAACGGTGCTATAGAGTTACTCTGATCTTGGCTATTCACCCATCGTTTGCCGATTTCATCAATCTGCCCCCGACCTTGTATCGGAAACACCTCATCAGCCACTGGTTGAGCCTTCGTCAGCAACCCGATTGCACCGGAATCATTCTTTGGCAATTGTCTGACGACCAAACCGTTACTGAGTTCATCCCCCGAAAGCAAATCATCACGCAACCATAGCGCGACATCAGATGCCGCCTGATATAGCCACGACAGGGAAGATCCCAATTCCTCATCTGTATGAGACAGATTCTCTACATCCCATTGCTCCAGCCGTTGCAACGCTGCTCTGGGTAGCCTAGGCGGAATCGGCGGGTGGAGTACGCTTCCCCACGCCGACAATCCCGATTCAGCTGGAAGCTCTTGCAGCCATTGCCATGCAGCCTCCAATTCTTCTGACGAGTAAATGCTCTTCGTCTTGCTGGAATCTTCATGACGGAACACGACGATTGGTCCTTCATCGCGCAGGCCACGACGATTCACACGCCCGGCTCGCTGTACCAATGCACTAGAGGACGGCAACTCAGTAATCAGCATCGAGAAATCTGCGTCAATGCCCACTTCCAAAGTCTGCGTGGCAACAACACACCGAAGCTCTGACATTTGTACAGCTTCTGTATCGCCTTTTATCGCGCGCAAAAGCAAACCGTCTTTTAATGACGAATCATTCACATCGGACGACCGCATCGTACCGTCCAACAATTGTCGCTTATCATAACGGCGCATTGGGCCGACTAAACCACGAACCTTTCTTTCAAAGGCCCCCTTTTCAAAACCTCGATCCCGCATGATTACGCGCATCTGCTTCATCACGTCGCTCGCCATCGCAACAGAATTGACGATACATCCCACAACCGCATCATCGTTCTTATCGGTGAATGCGTCCACACAGGCTTCCGCAACCAGCTTTGCGAAATCCTTTTCTCTGCTTGCAGGAATGGACACGACCTTCACAGGTTTGGGCGATGTTAGACGGCGAGTCAATTCTGGATCACCGGCAAGATCCTTCTCACAAACGCCGATGCATAGTTCTTCATCGCTTCCAGCATTGTCAGCTTGCGTCGCCGTTGTAGAGACGACTTGCAGTGGCGGCACCGACTGCGCTAAACCATCCGAAGAAAGATGTTCCAAGCGGTTCACTGACTGCGCCGTGTATACCATTTGTCGGTTAAGGTGCGCTTCATCAGCGATTAGCACCGTATCGTAACCAAACAATCCCGCTTCGATGGAGCGCGCCAGCGTACTAGTGCCATACCCGCGGAACAGCAATCGACTGGCAAACATGTCAGGTGTTGCACAAATCACCTGGCATTCAGTGGGGTGATATCGCCAGTCACGCATGGTAAAGTCCACGGGCTCACCACCACGCAATCTGACCACGCGGCATGGCACCACAGTATCCATGTCACTCTCTCCCGCGCGGGCAAGCAATCCTTGATACACATCACGCAACAACGACGATGCACTGTCACTAGGTGGATTACCGTGCGCATTAATAGTGTCAGTCAAAGCGCATGCTGAGTCATACTGATCATCAACCAGTGCACGGCGATTTACGGTTATCACTAGTCGCCTTGGAAGATGCCGCAGGCCGCACACTGCAGCGGCCTTTCCGAGCGACGAATCAGCCAAGATACTATCAGATGTTGCCAGACCAGCCAGTGCATTAAGGAATACATGAACGTCAATGACCATTGTTTTGCCTGCACCGGTCGGAGCGGCCAAACGTTCCGGCCAACGGTTTGTTGATGCCAATTCATGTACCAATCTCCGCTGCCATGCATACGGCGTGCGACCACCGTAAATCTCGCGCACAAACTGAACAAACGCTTGGTCGATTAGTTCCAGCGCTTCATTGATGCCATTCTTATTGCTATCATTCATCGCAGCCACACTGGCTTCCCGTTTTTATCAATCAGTTGTGTGTAGACATCCACAGGCACAAGGAAACCTCCACCGAGATGACGACTCTGACCAATCGCTATTGCGGATTGTTCAATGGGCCACTGCTGCTTGTCAAAGGACAGCAATGCCGTCATGCCCATCAGCAAATTACCAGGTTGAGTCTTGTGCACGTAATCCGTCATCGGAGTTCGTGTTTCGTCATGTGCATCGTAAATGTGCACACCAGACTCCGGATTGTTCACACAATCAGCCATTGACCAATATCGTGATTCTCGAATGCTAACAGACGGAGAATTGACCGCTTCATCAGTATCAGCATCATCTTGTCTATGCGTGAAATACTCACGCCATACATACGCAATTGCTAATGCCATACTGTCCTGCACATTCCAGAGTCGATTCGAATCAGTTCTCGAGCGGAACTTGCGGGTCTCCTTAATACACAATGGGTAGGGAGTCCACAATCGACGATATCCAGATTTGACCGGCTGCCAGAATGTATCTAGATCCACTTCCATGGCCTCACCTAAACACAGCGTTTCCGATTGACGGGCGTAGAACAATTGTTGCTTGCGCAAGGTATCGCATACATCAGCAAGATGATCTATCTCGTCTACCGGCATATCGTGGGGAACCATCACTAGGAATCCAGGAAGGCATTCACGCAATTCATCATCGCGTACTGGCATACCCGCGGTAAGTACCTGTATGGCCACATTATTGGCTGGCCGAGGCACCGTACTTCCTTTTTCGTACCGTCCGGTCAACAAAGGTGAAGCACCGTAACCCCATTGCCTCACTAAGAGACGATGCAATGCCACGGACCAAGCGACGAATGTAGATTCGTCAGGATTCCATGCAACATCATGTTCATCGTCAACTGTTGCGCTCCTTTTTGTTGCGGCAACAGCAGCGGGAATGAAAAAGCCATGCTGCCATGGGCGCATTTCACTGGAAGCTATCCAACCTTGCTTACGCTGGTATCCGATACTGCGCACGCAATCAGTCAGCGTATTAGAAAGTACTGTCTTTTCTTCTTCGCTTCCATTCGAAGCGGATACCTTACGGGGATACACTTGCTCGTATCCCCGTTGTAATTCCTGCAAATGTCCTATGTCCGGCACATCGAATTCGACCGTGGCTGCCATACGCGCCGCCGATAAGTCGTCATCGCTTTTATACAACGAGTTATCAGGGTCTACGGGAAACTCGTCATCGGGAACATTCGTGGTGGTCAGGTTGACCGGCGAACACGCCTCCCCGAGATAAGGCACCTCCCAACACAAGCGAGATAGCAAATCTGCGATATCAGCATCCGGCTCCTGCTTCCATTGCCAGATTAGCGTGCCCTCATTCGTATCGGGATACGCGGTAGAACAGACCGCCGAAACATTCTTTTTATCCGCAGCAATCTTTTTACTCCGACTTCCACGGTCACGGTAAACAATAGCGTCAGAACCATTACGACGACTCATGCGAGGTGCGCGAATAGCATCCGGCGGGTTAGTCTCCAACCAACGAAACACCGCCTCCAATTGCTGATCGGAGACTCGAGACTCCTGTTTCGCATACTTGGAATTAAAACCAAATGCACCATACGCAGTGGAGACCAGTGCCTTGTACAGCCGTTCAGGCGACGGATACCGCTCAGGCTTGCCAGTAGTATCCGCCCCCTGATAAGTGTGTAGTAAAAATCGAGCTGTGATTGTGAAAGGCATGTGACGACCTTCTCATCAATCTTCAGATTCGTCGGCACTACCGGCCTTCATCACCAGCGGATTGCCGGTTACCTCCAATACCTGACCATGCCAGTCAACACCAGCTTTGGCCACTGCCTGATCGTATGCCTCGGTAAGCAATTCATCGGCATGAGACAAGTCCAACATATCCAGTTCATCGCTCTCTCCAAAACGCTTATCAAGAATCATGGTCGGTTTCGCGGATTCTCTGAGGACGCAATTTGCACGTAGAACCAGTTCCGAATTACTGCCAGCCATCGCATCGAGAATCAGCGCCGCAATCAGCACACGAATCGCCGCATCGCCTTCAGGTCCCTTACCGAAGCGCAAGGATCGTAGTGTTGAGAAGCTCAACACATGAGTACGGATAATATTGCTCACCGCGATGCCATCATAGGCATCGTTCTTCGTGGATGGAGGAATCGCGCCCAGTCCGATCTTGGAGCCCTTTCCTTCTTTTTCGAAAGTTTTAAACGTGTTATCGCTGACTTCAGGTTGAATGATTCTGCCAATTGCTTTGGCGTCATCTTTATCGAACTTAATACTCGCCTCAACCGGATCTACACGTGCGCCGGCTCGGAATACCGGGCGATCCTGATCCTGATTTGCTAGTACTCCGATAATTTCACCGTTAAATGGAGAGGCGATGCGCAGCTGGTTCTTGCGACGCGTAGAGTCCCAGCCTCCGAATGCCACCGTAATTGGCGATAACGTGAATAACGGCATCATGTTTTCAGCGGTCGAATTACGTGCCTGCACATATTCTGTCAGTTCAGAAGTCGATTTGCCGTTTATCGACCCGATACGAATATGACCGTCGAATGCTCGATGCGGCAATTGCGTTTCCAGATAAGAACGTTCAAAGGTTTCCCCTGTCTCATCCGGAACCTGGTAAGTCACTCGAATACGCGGCATACGCGACAATACTGGATGACCATCTTTGATGGCCTTAGTCACGTAGTCTTCAAGACGATTGCTTTGCGATGTACGCGAATCCACCAGTACAGTACGCTTCGACTCGCCACCGATATAGCGGTCTTCAAATACATATGTGGCACCATTGCTACCGGTGTATTTGGCCGGGGCAATAATGCCTTCGGGGCCAGCTGCCGGCTCAAGCAAAGTCTTTTCGGACAGTGTACTCGGTCCCCCAAGTTTCGCAGCTTTGTCGACGTGCATCACGTTTTTTGAGCGCGAAAAGTGTAGTGGTGCCTCACCGGGGGT
>OAWC01000974.1_pt1 | contig 12187 bp, 10 predicted proteins | sample 1495331 | NCBI WGS metagenome assembly OAWC01 (sample SAMEA2580115, study PRJEB22360) | human gut metagenome | biome: human gut; feature: human-associated habitat; material: faeces | place: Denmark | collected 2008/2010
TGCCAGAATGAGCGGATGCTCCCTGCCGGTCATTATTAATTCTGGTTCCGGTAATCAGGGGATGACCTGTTCTCTGCCGGTGATCGAATACGGAAAAGAGCTGAAAAAGAGTGAAGAAGAGATTTATCGTGCACTGTGTGTATCGAATCTGGTAGCACTGAATCAGAAGCGTTATATCGGTTCCCTTTCGGCCTATTGCGGCGCAGTTTGTGCGGCAGCAGGCGCAGGAGCAGGGATTACGTATCTGTGCGGCGGAAATCTGGAACAAATCCAGAATACGGTCGTCAATACGATCGCGGATGCAGGCGGGATCGTATGTGACGGTGCGAAGCCAAGCTGTGCCGCGAAAATTGCAACATCTCTGCAGGCTGCAATCTTAAGTCACAAGATGGCAATGCGCGGGCTGGTGTTTGGCAGTGGAGAGGGGCTTGTCATGGACTGCCCGGAAGATACGATCAAGGCGGTCGGATATGTTGGAAGAGCGGGAATGAAGCAGACAGATGTAGAAATCCTGAATCTTATGATCGGAAAGACAAAAATAGAAGATATCGAAAAATAAGAGAAAGATCAGCCTCATGTAAAAAGGGGCTGATTTTTGTAAGTAAAAGAAAAACAGATGAAACTTTTCAGAAGGAAATCCGGTCTAATGAGTGTAAAGCAGTTCAAAACAGCAGGAAAGCGGGGTGAGAGGTGATGAAATATCTGGTAAAAAAGGCACAGAAGAAAGACGATCAGGCATTTGTGGAGCTGATGGAGCGCTGTAAGAGCGGAATGTATAAAGTGGCAAGAAGTTATTTAAAGGATGATGCAGATATTGCGGATGCGATCCAGGAGACGGTGATCAATTGCTATGAACACATCGGGCGCCTGAAAAATGCAGATTATTTTAAGACATGGCTGACCAGGATCTTGATCAATAACTGCAAGGATATACTGGCAGCAGGAAAGCGGGTGTATCCTCTGGAGCAGATTGAAGAACAGGAGAATACGTGTATGGAGATGCAGAATTATGAATTTCAGGAATTGATGAACTCTCTGGATGAAAAATACCGGATCGTGCTTCTTTTGTATTACGGAGAGGGATTTAAGATCAAAGAGATCGCACAAATACTGGAGATGGATGAGAATACGGTGAAAACAAGGCTGTCCAGAGGACGAAAGAAATTTGAGCATGCGTATTCCATGTGTTAAAGAAGGAGGCAGTGAAATGAAGAAAGACTATTCTATAGATGAGATGAAAAAAATTATGGGAAAGGATATGGAGGTTCCGAAATCTGTGGATGAGGGAATGAAAAAAGCGTATGAACAGCTTGGAATTCAGACCACGAGAAGACACAACAGAAAATATAAACTTTGGACAGGTCTGGCAGCGGCAGCAGTACTGACGGCAGGGCTTTCCATCACGGCGTTTGCGGTGACAAAATATCTCAATGTAACGCGAAGTGAGGAGGGGGACACACTCCAGTATCAGATTGAAGTGGATACAAAGCAGAAAGAGGCGCATCAGATCAAGGTGGAGCCGACCTATATGCCGGAGGGGTATGAATATCAGGAAGAAGGTCCATATGGCGGAAAGTGGCATAATAAAGAGACCAACAGTGGGATTTCCATCATACCGTATAATGCGGCAGAGCTTTACAAGATGTCCAGAGTGGATGAAGATTCTTTTCGGAAATTCCGTAAGGAAAGCCGGGTAAAGACATCAGATACAGAGAATACCAAACTGGATCTGTTTTTGATGGACTCGGAATATGTGGACAGCGAGAAGACAGAGAAAATGTTATATCTTTTCAATGAAGAAGAGGGATATGGAATTTATATCCACAATACGAGCGATCTTCCACAGGAAGAGATTGAAAAAGTGGCAGAAGGGTTGAAGGTTACCGTTCTGGATGAGACTGTACCATATCCTTCGGAGGAAGAGATCCAGACGGAAATCGAAGAAAAGAAATGGCTGGAAGAAATGGAAGCGCAGGCGGGAAATACGATTCCGGCAGAAGGCGTGCGTTCAATCGGTGAGGAGATCAAAAATCCGTTCAGAGATGAGAATTCAACAGAGTTTGAAGATATCCGGTTTACAGTCAAGGATATCAAAATTCAGGATACGCTGCCGGTTGATCAGTTTCCAAGAGAAAACTATGCCCAGTATGAAGATGAGGTTGCTCTGTGGGTGAATGAAGACACCTCTCTGAAACCGCATGAGAGATATGTGCTTGATGCAGGAGAATGGGGTACAACGGATGCAATGGCAAACAAAGAGGCAGAAACGGTCAATTCCAAGTATGTAGTTGTAAAGATGCAGGCAGAGAATTGTTCTGATTTCCAGACAGAGTGGAATGCAAGCGGGGGAATCAGCATCGCTCCGGATCTGGCATACATGAAGACCAATGAGGACGGAAGCCTGTCAAGGGCAGATTATCAGCTGGTGGGAGCGAATGAAAATTATAACCTGCAGTGGACAGCCGGAAACGGGGCATCTTTCCCGATTTATTTTGACAAGATCTACTATACAGAAGGCGTGCAGAGAATGAAAGATGCATTCTTCCGGCCGCTGGCAGCAGGAGAAACACTGGAATATACACTGGTTTATGTGGCGGATGAGGATCAGCTGGATTCCTTATATCTGGATATATATCCGGGATATGGAAACACAGAGGAAGGTGTAGCCGCTCCATATGTAAAAGTAAAATAAGTGGTTTAGATTTCTTTACAGAAAATGGAAAAACGCCTATACTGTTAGGAAAAGAAGGATTCGGACAGGAGGCAAAAACAGATGGCGGCGTTTTTAAAAGAAATTGAAAAATTTTACGGGACAAAAGAGAAAAACCGGCAGGGTGAGGATCTGGAGACGTTTCTGGAGCATTATGATCCCCGCAAATATGAGACACCGAGCTGTACCACAGATGCGGTAATCTTTTCTATAACAGGAGAGCTTCTGGAGGTGAATCAGCTGAAAGTGCTTCTGGTGCGAAGGAGCAATCATCCAAGCATCGGGTTCTGGGCGCTGCCCGGCGGGTTTGCCGAAATGAGGGAAAATCTGGAGGATACAGCAAGACGGGAACTGGAAGAAGAGACCGGAGTAAAAGATCTTCCATTGGAACAGTTTGCAGTATATGGAGATTATGACAGAGATCCGAGAACCCGTGTGATCACAACGGCATATCTGTCGCTTGTGAACGAGCAGGACATCACGGTACGGGCAGGGGATGATGCGGCGGACGCGGCATGGTGCAGCCTCTGCCTGAAAGAAAAGGAAGTCCACACAGGAGAAGTCAGCAGAAAAGTCTGGCAGCTTCATGTGTCAAATGAAGAGAAGGGGCTGGATACCCGGGCGGAAGTTGAAGAGACATGCAGGGAAGGGCTGATTCGGGAGCGAAAGTTTCAGGTGCTCACAGGCGGAGAGATTGCAGTAGATCACGCGGCGATCATTGTACAGGCAATGTGTATTCTGGCAGACCGCCTTTTAGAAAAGAGATAAAAAGACAAAAAAGTACTGGTATCGGCAGTGTGAAAAAGTACCTGCCGATACCAGTTTTTTATGATTTTTTCTGTTTTTTCCGGCTGCTGGAAATATATGCGATAAATCCAAGACAACCCAGTGCGATCAGCATCCAGATCACAAAAATAGTCGTTCCCTGCGGGCGGAACATGTCGTAATAGCCTTTCAGATAGATCACGACTACGACCCACGGCAGGATATGTGTCATATAGAAGCGAACTTTTGCCGGAAACTTTAAGCCGTCTCCGCTGTTTGCTTCCTGAATGAAATTTTTCCAGCCCCATCCGTTTTTGTGCGTACAGAACAAAAGATATACAACTGAGCCGAGCGGAAGGATATTGTTGGATACAATAAAGTCTTCCAGATCCATAATGTTTGTGCCTGCGCCAAGCGGCTGGAAACCGGACCATACGCTGAATCCGAGGATACATGGAATACTTAAAACTGTGATCAGGAGAATATTGATCCCCACGGCTTTGGTTCTCTTCCATCCAAACAGATCCATCCAGAAAGAGACAATGTTCTCGAAGACTCCGACAATGGTGGACAGTGCCGCACAGAATAAAAACAGGAAGAATAAAGAGCCCCAGATCCGTCCTCCGGCCATCTGTGTGAAAATGTTCGGCAGCGTGATGAATACAAGTCCCGGTCCGGCATCTGGTTCTACGCCAAAAGCGAAGCAGGAAGGAATCACGATCAGCCCGGCCATCAGTGCAACGCAGGTATCCAGAAGCACAATGCTCAGAGATTCTCCGGCGAGAGAACGTTTCTTATCCAAGTAGCTGCCGAAGATGGCCATACCGCCCATTCCGATACTCAACGTAAAGAAGGCCTGACTCATAGCTCCAAAGATCACATTTCCGATACCGTTTTTGGCCATACGCTCAAAGTCCGGCACCAGGAAAAAGCGCAGCCCTTCGGAAGAGCCGGTCAGTGTCACGGAACGGATCGTCAGGATAACCATAATTCCCAACAGACAGAGCATGGTGATTTTCATGATCTTTTCCACACCTTTTTGCAGACCAATGCTGCAGATTCCAAAGGAAAGTACGATCACCAGTACCGTCCAGAACATCAGCGTCGGAACGGAAGAAAGCATTCCGGTGTATTTTTCAGAGACTTCAGAAGCTGTCACTGAGGCAAATTCTCCTTTTGCCATGCGAAAGCAGTAGTAGAGCATCCAGCCGCCTACCATAGAATAAAACATGACCAGAAGATAATTTCCGGCAATGGCTGCCCATCTGGCGTAATGCCACCTGGTGTGCGGCGGTTCCAGTGCATTGTAGGATGTGGCAATACTTTTCTGACTTGCCCTTCCTACACTGAATTCACATACAATGATGGGAAGTCCCAGGATGACAAGAAAGAGCAGGTATACCAGGATAAAGGCCGCTCCGCCGTATTTTCCAGCCATGTAGGGAAACTTCCAGACGTTCCCGAGCCCGATCGCACATCCTGCAGATACCAGGATAAAACCGAGGCGGGAACCAAACTGTTCTCGTTTCATAAAAACCTCCATAAACATATAATATTATTTCTCCCCGCGGGAGTTTTCTTTGGAAACTTTGTTAGTATACCACGTTGGCGCGGCAAAGTAAAGAAAATGTTGGGTATGTACCTTGTCGGAAATGCGGATTTATGATAAGATAATCGGAAGAATGTTTGTACACGAGGAGGAATTTATGGAAAACGAAGCAGTTTCAAAAAATTTCATTGAACAGGAAATAGACAAAGACCTTGCAGAAGGCGTTTACGATCATGTGTGCACCCGTTTCCCGCCGGAGCCGAACGGATATCTGCACATCGGACATGCCAAGTCCATTCTTTTGAACTACGGACTGGCAAAAAAATACAACGGAACTTTCCATATGCGTTTTGACGATACCAACCCGACCAAAGAAAAAGTGGAGTTTGTGGATTCGATCAAAGAAGATATCCAGTGGCTGGGGGCTGACTGGGAGGATCATCTTTACTTTGCATCCGATTATTTTGAGCAGATGTACGAATGCGCAGTAAAACTGATCAAAAAAGGAAAGGCATATGTGTGTGACCTGACTCCGGAAGAAATCAGAGAGTACAGAGGGACACTGACAGAGCCTGGAAAGAACAGTCCGTACAGAGAACGCTCCGTTGAGGAAAACCTGGAGTTGTTCGAGGCAATGAAAGACGGAAAATTCAAGGATGGAGAGAAGGTGCTGCGCGCAAAGATTGATATGGCATCTCCGAATATCAATATGAGAGACCCGATCATTTACCGTGTGGCACATATGACGCATCACAATACAGGAGACAAGTGGTGTATTTATCCGATGTACGATTTTGCACATCCGATCGAGGATGCAATTGAGCATATCACACATTCAATCTGTACACTGGAGTTTGAAGATCACCGTCCGCTGTATGACTGGGTAGTCAGAGAGTGTGAGTTTGAGATGCCGCCAAGACAGATTGAGTTTTCTAAATTATACCTGACCAATGTTGTGACCGGAAAGCGTTACATCAAAAAACTGGTAGAAGACGGTGTGGTAGACGGATGGGATGATCCGCGCCTGGTTTCCATCGCAGCACTTCGCCGCAGAGGATTTACACCGGAGTCCATCAAGATGTTTATCGATATGTGCGGAGTATCAAAAAGCCAGAGCTCTGTAGACTATGCGATGCTGGAGTACTGTATCCGTGAGGACTTAAAGCTGAAAAAACCGCGTATGATGGCAGTACTGGATCCGATCAAGCTGGTCATTGACAATTATCCGGAAGATCAGGTGGAATATCTGGATGTGATCAACAATCTGGAGAATGAGGAGCTTGGTATGAGAAAGATTCCGTTCTGCAGAGAGCTGTATATCAACAGAGATGATTTTATGGAAGAACCGCCGAAGAAATATTTCCGTCTCTTCCCAGGCAATGAGGTACGTCTGATGCAGGCATATTTTGTAACCTGTACCGGATTTGAAAAGGATGAAGACGGCAACATCACAGTGGTACACTGTACGTATGATCCACAGACGAAGAGCGGAAGCGGATTTACCGGAAGAAAAGTCAAAGGAACGATCCACTGGGTACCGGCACCGTATGCAGTAAAAGCGGAAGTGCGCCTGTACGAGAATCTGATCGATGAAGAAAAAGGCGTTTATAATGAGGATGGTTCCATGAACTTGAATCCGAACTCCCTGACAGTCTTAAAAGACTGCTATGTAGAACCGAATTTTGAGGATGCAAAAGCATATGACAGCTTCCAGTTTGTAAGACAGGGATATTTCTGTATCGATGCAAAAGATTCCAGAGAGGATGCACTGGTATTTAACCGGATCGTGTCACTGAAGAGTTCGTTTAAACTGCCGAAATAAGCAGCGTGAAATTATGAATGAATTGACTATAAATCTTCACACAGCATCTGAGACACCGCTGTATGAGCAGATTTATCAGCATATTAAAAGAGAGATTCAGGAGGGAAGGATTACCAGCGGGGAAAAACTTCCCTCCAGTCGTTCTCTGTGCAAATATCTGGAAGTCAGCAGAAGCACAGTGGAGCTTGCCTATGAACAGCTGATCTCGGAAGGGTATGTGGAAGCAGTACCGTGTAAAGGGTATTTCGCGGCAGAACTGGAAGGGATGTATCGTCTGGATGTCCTTCCTGCTTTGGTGGGAGCAGAAGAAAAGACAGAGAAAAAAGAGTGGAAATATGATTTTACACCGAACGGAGTTGATCTGAACAGTTTCCCGTATAATGTCTGGCGAAGACTTGCGAAGGACAGTCTGTTAGATGACCGGGCAGAGATGTTCCGTCTGGGAGATTCTCAGGGGGAGTACGGACTGCGAAGTGCGATCAGCAGATATTTGTATCAGGCACGGGGAGTGAATGCACATCCGGATCAGATCATTATCGGAGCAGGAAATGACTATCTTCTGATGCTGCTTTCCACAGTGATCGGCCAGAATCATAAAGTAGCTCTGGAAAACCCGACCTACAAGCAGGCATACCGGCTTTTTAAAAGTCTGTCTTATGATGTATGTACAGTGGATATGGATGAGAAAGGAATGAAAGTGGCCAATCTGAAAAGTTCTGGAGCAGATATTGCGTTCGTGATGCCTTCCCATCAGTATCCGCTGGGAATCGTAATGCCCATGAAACGCAGGATGGAACTGCTTAAGTGGGCAGCCAAAGACCCTGCACGCTATATTATCGAGGATGACTATGACAGTGAGTTTCGATACAAAGGGAAGCCTATTCCCGCGCTGCAGGGGTATGACCGATGGGAAAAGGTGATCTATATCGGAACGTTTTCAAAGTCCATCGCGCCCTCGATCCGTGTCAGTTATATGGTGCTTCCTGTGCCGCTTTTAAAGGAGTTTCAGAAAAAGAGCAGTTTTTTAAGTTCTACGGTTTCCAGGGTGGATCAGCTGATTTTACAGAAGTTCATCGAGGACGGACATTATGAAAGGCATCTGAACCGGATCCGGACATTGTATAAGAGCCGTCATGATACGCTGATGGGCTGTTTGAAAACATTTCAGAAAATCTGTACGATATCGGGGGAGAATGCCGGAGTACATATACTGCTGCATTTTGTCGGTGATATGACAGAAGAAGAATTGATTCGAAAAGCTGCGGAAAAAGGCGTTCGAGTATATGGACTTTCGCAATATTATATCGATCCTCCTGACGGGCTAAAACCGACGATCATGCTGGGATATGCCAATATCAGTGAAGATAAGATGAAAGAAGCAGTAAAATTGCTGGAAGAAGCGTGGAAGTGAGAATATTCATCCGGGTAACCAGCAGCACATGTCTGCGGCGGACGGACTTTGTTCGATAAAGTAAAAAACAGGAACTGTTCAAAGTGGCCAGTTCCTGTTTTGCATTATTCTTCCGATTCAGTATCAGTTGCTTGTGTTTCTTGGGAAGGTTCTTCTTCTGTATCAGCAGTATCGGATGCTGCTTTGTTCAGATGCACATATCCGCGCTCCGATACCGGTTTTAAATCATTGTCCAGATCAAAATCCTCTTCTTCCATATCTTCTGTACAATCATACTCGGAAACTGCGTCACTGTCTTTGCAGAAATAAGCAATGATCAGACCGATCGCAGTACCGACAGCCGCAAGACCAAGAAACCATTTCAAAAACTTTTTCATCGTAAAAATCTCCTTTCCAGCAGATGTTATGAATCGATATCCATTGTAATACTTTTCGCCGTTAATTACAAGACCTTTGAGAGTTACTGTTCACAGTAACTTTTGAGAAGCTGTATTGTGGAGAAATACAAAGTGTGCTACACTGGGGATATTGAAAAAAGCAGGGGTGAAACAAAAAGATGGAACATAAAGCAGTGAAAAAAGCGAAGAAAGGGTTGTTCAGCATTGTTTTTGGCCGTACAGCACTGATCCTTATGCTTGTTCTGATCCAACTGATCATTCTGGTTGGAGTGGCAACGATACTGAATGACTATGCCGTCTATGTGTACGGCGGATTTACAGTTCTGGCAGCAGTGATCGTAATTTATATTATCAATGAAAGAGGAAATCCGGCATTTAATATGACCTGGGTACTTTTGATCCTGATTTTTCCGGCATTTGGATGCCTTTTCTATATTTGGGTAAAGTCTCAGCTTGGAACAAGATATATCGGAAAGCGATTGTGTATGCTCCGGCTTGATACAGCAAAATATATGCAGCAGGAGCCTCGGGTGATTGAAGCTTTGCGTGAGAGCAAGCCGGCCAATGCAAACCTTGCGCATTATATGCAGTATCAGCTGAATTTTCCTACTTATCGGAATACACAAGTGCAATATTTTGCATGTGGAGAAGAAAAATTTCCGGTGCTTCTGGAAGAATTGAAGAAGGCGGAAAAATTTATCTTTCTGGAGTATTTTATTGTAGAAGAAGGATATATGTGGGGGTCTGTGCTGGAAATATTAAAAGAAAAAGCAGCCGCGGGCGTAGAGGTACGGTTTATGTATGACGGAATGTGCAGCATTTCGCTGCTTCCGCCCGATTATCCGAAAAAAATCCGTCGGTTCGGGATTCAGTGTAAGATGTTCAGTCCAATCCGGCCGGTACTTTCAACGACACAAAATAACCGGGATCACAGAAAAATCTGTGTGATCGACGGAAAAACAGGATTTACAGGAGGTATCAATCTGGGAGATGAATATATCAACCGGAAAGAACGGTTCGGGTACTGGAAAGATACTGCCGTCATGATCAAGGGGGATGCGGTGCAGAGTCTGACGATGCTGTTTTTGCAGATGTGGAATGTTTCAGAATTAAAAAAAGAGAAATTTGAGCCCTATCTGACGACGATGGCAAAGCAATTAAAACCGGAGACCGGATTTGTGCTCCCCTACGGGGACAGTCCGTACGACCATGAAAACGTAGGGGAGGAAGTGTATGTGCATATTTTGAATCATGCGAAAAAATATGTGCATATTATGACGCCGTATCTGATTTTGGACAACGGCATGCTGGATACACTGACAAGAGCAGCAAAGAGCGGAATTGAAGTCTGCATCATCATGCCGCATATTCCGGATAAATGGTATGCGTTTGCGGTGGCGAAGACATACTATCGGGAATTGATCGAAGCAGGAGTTAATATTTATGAATTTACACCGGGATTTGTGCATGCAAAGGTATTTGTCTCAGATGATGATACGGCAACAGTAGGAACTGTGAACCTGGATTACCGGAGTCTGTATCTGCATTTTGAATGTGGGATCTTTGTGTATGACAATCCGGTGGTACATAAAATTGAAAAAGATTTTCAGGAAACACTGAAAAAGAGCTGTAAAGTTACAGCGTCAGATATCGGAAATACCGGTATTTTTATGCGGATCTGCGGAAGAGTGCTGCGTCTGATCGCACCTCTGATGTAGAAAAAAGAAAAAGTGTTTTACAGAATGAGAAAAGTATAGTATAATTCATAGGGCAGTGATTCATAAGAACTGCTAATTAAGAGTTAAAAGCGATGAATACGCAGGAGGATTTGAGATGGTAAAAGCAGTAGTAGGAGCTAACTGGGGCGATGAAGGAAAGGGCAAGATTACAGATATGCTCGGAAAAGAAGCCGATATCATTGTCCGTTTTCAGGGTGGAGCGAATGCAGGACATACCATTGTAAATGATTATGGAAAATTTGCGCTGCACACTTTGCCGTCAGGAGTATTCTATGACCATACGACCAGCATTATCGGAAACGGTGTGGCGCTGGATATTCCGAGATTGTTCGGAGAGGTGCAGCAGATTGTAAAACAGGGCGTACCGCAGCCAAAACTTCTTGTTTCTGACAGAGCACAGATCGTGATGTCTTATCACAAGAATTTTGATGCTTACGAGGAAGAGCGTCTTGGAGGCAAGTCTTTTGGTTCTACAAAATCAGGAATTGCGCCGTTTTATTCCGATAAATATGCAAAGATCGGATTCCAGGTGAGCGAATTATTTGATGACGAGCTTCTGAAAGAAAAAGTGGTTCGCGTTGCAGAGCAGAAGAATGTGATTCTGGAGCACTTATACCATAAACCGTTGATCAATCCTGACGACTTATATAAAGAACTGACAGAGTACAGAGACATGGTAGCACCATTTGTATGTGATGTTTCTCTGTATCTGCACAATGCAATCAAAGAAGGCAAAGAGATTCTTCTGGAAGGACAGCTCGGTTCTCTGAAAGATCCGGATCACGGAATTTATCCGATGGTAACATCTTCTTCCACACTGGCGGCATACGGTGCGATCGGAGCGGGAATCCCTCCGTATGAGATCAAACAGATCATTACAGTATGCAAGGCATACTCCAGTGCAGTAGGAGCAGGTGCATTTGTCAGCGAGATTTTCGGCGAGGAAGCTGATGAGCTGAGACGCCGCGGAGGAGACGGCGGTGAATTCGGAGCGACAACAGGACGTCCGAGACGTATGGGATGGTTTGACTGTGTTGCTTCCAAGTACGGATGCAGGATGCAGGGTACGACAGATGTAGCGTTTACAGTTCTGGATGTACTTGGATACCTGGATGAGATTCCGGTATGTGTAGGCTATGAGATCAATGGAGAAGTGACAACAGAGTTCCCTGTAACACATCTCCTGGAAAAAGCAAAACCGGTATTGAAGACACTTCCGGGATGGAAATGTGATATCCGCGGAATCAAGACATACGAAGAACTGCCGGAGAACTGCAGAAAGTATATTGAATTTATTGAAGAACAGATTGGATATCCGATCACAATGGTCAGCAACGGACCGGGAAGAGACGATATCATTTATCGCAAAAGATAAAAGGTGAACGAAGGTGTTCCGTATCTGCCAGCAAAAGCTGGCAGCGGAGCATCTTTTTTTGTGAAAAAAATGTTAAGAGATTTTTATGAAAAACTTTAGAAATCAGCCACATCGGCGTCACAATTTGACAGTAGGATAAAAGAGTGTCAGGGGGACAAAAAAAGTTCTGTCAAGCAGGCAGAAAAATGACATATTTCAGAGGGCAGTATCATAAAATAATAAGGCTGAGGCCGGAAAAAGGAGGTATTTTATGCGTCAGAATAGTATACAGAACAGATTACAGATGATATCGATGGAAGAATACCTGGAGAAAAGACAGAAAATTCGAGAGACCGAAAGAAAAAGAGACAAAAAAACAGTCTGCAGGCAGCAGGAACTCGCGCTCGTAAGGCTTCTTTGGAAATCGAAAAAGCTATGA
>OAWC01000984.1_pt1 | contig 11969 bp, 6 predicted proteins | sample 1495331 | NCBI WGS metagenome assembly OAWC01 (sample SAMEA2580115, study PRJEB22360) | human gut metagenome | biome: human gut; feature: human-associated habitat; material: faeces | place: Denmark | collected 2008/2010
CCAAGCCGGCCACCGTATTCGGCGCGTAATGCGTCACTGTGTGCGAGGCGCGTCACGCTGTGCGTCCACGCACACAGTGACGCAATGCCAGAAATCCTTATTTTCCAAAGGTTTTGTGGTATGCGTCACGCTGTGCGTCCACGCACACAGTGACGGCGCCCGCACACAGTGACGGCATCGGGACGGCATGATGCAAATCAGTTCATCATTTCGGTGGCGCAGCCGCACTGGTGGCGGGTATCATGGAAGGCCGGACCCATCCCCACAAGCCGCATATACGGCGCAACACGTGAAGGAACACCATCACCCATGAAAATCACGACTCTTGCCCCGGACGCCTCCGGGCTGGTCGAATGGCCGACGCTGAGTGCCAACAGGAAATCCGTGGTCACGGTCGGCGTGTTCGACGGCATGCACCGCGGCCATCAGGCGGTCATCCGCCGAGCGGTGGAACTCGCCAAGGCCGACAAGGCGTTTTCCGTGGTGGTGATGTTCGACCCGCGTCCCGGTGTCGTGCACGCGTACGCGGCCGCCCATGACGGGCAGGAGCCGGGCGACGGCTTCTGCGACCCCATGGCGCTGACCAGCGTCGACCAGAGGCTGCGGACGCTGGAGAACCTTGGCGTGGACCATGTGCTGATCGTGCGCTATACGCTGGCGTTCGCCACGAAATCATATCGGTTCTTCCTCGGCCAGATGGTCGGCAAACTGGGCATGCGCACGCTGGTGCTGGGAACGGATGCGGCGATGGGCGCCAACCGCGCTGGCGATGTGAAGGCCATCGGAGTCCTCGCACAGGCCACCGGCGTGTTCGAGCTTGAGATCGTCGACGACCGCGGCCCAGGTCATGTGCGCGTGCCGGCCGACGTCACCCCGCAGATGCCGAGCGAGCCTGGGGAGCCTGTGGATCCGACCGAAGGCATGACCAAGGCGCAGCTGCGCGCGTGGAGCAAGAAGCATCAGGGGCGCGAAGTGCGCGTGTGGAGCTCGACGAACGTGCGATACCTGCTCGCACATGGTCGTATCAAGGCCGCCGACGAGATCCTCGGCCATGCGCACGCCATCGAGGGAACGGTGGTGCACGGCGAGGAGCGCGGCCGCACAATCGGTTTCCCGACGGCGAACCTGGGGAGCATGATTGACGGTTATATTCCGGTGGATGGCGTGTATGCCGGCTGGCTGATCGATTTGGGCGCGGCCTTGGTCAGTTGGTTTGGGGGGGGGGGGGAGCCCCCGCCGACTCCGACGAGAACGCCTCCGACGGCAACAGCGGCAGCGGCAATGCCTCGGTGATTCCGCGCGTGTATGATTCTGGCTCATCCAAGGCCAGGCTCGCCGCCGAATCACCCTACCGGTGGCCGGCAGCGATCTCCATCGGCACGAAGCCGACCTTCAACGAAGAGACCGGTCTCAATGAGCGGGTGGTCGAGGCGTACGCGGTCACCGACGAATGGCTGGACCTGTATGGTCACGACGTGCGCGTCGAATTCGCGGGATTCCTGCGCCCGCAGGTGAAATTCGACAGTGCCGATGCGCTCAAGGACGAATTGACGCGCAACGTTCAGGAGACCAGGGAACTGACCTCCGCGCGTTGAGCGCGGCAGGAGCACCCGACAGACGCCGGTCTCTCCACCTGCGTCAGAACGGTATCGGCATAGGCTCGCATGCGCTGAATCGCGCCGCTATCGTGCCTCGCGTATCTTGCGCGTGCCGTGTCGTCACCGTCACCGTCACTGTCAGACGACGCCCAGAGACTCCAGCGCGTCGCGCAGATGCGTCACCTCTACGATGCGCAGCCCCTCGATGGTGACACGCTTGCGCATCGGCGGCCCCACCGCCGTGGCGAACCCGAGCCGCGCGGCCTCGCGCAGCCGGTGCTCCAGCCGCGGCACCGGCCTAATCTGCCCGGTCAGGGAGATCTCGCCGATGGCGCACGTGTCTCGCGCGATTGGCTTCGACCTGGCCGCACTGGCCAGCGCCCCCACAAACGCCAGATCACAGGCTGGTTCCTTCGCCAGTCCTCCCGCGATCGTCGATACATACAGGTCGTTCGCCAGCAGGTTCACCTTGCCATGTCGGTACAGCACGGCGGTGAGCATAGCGATGCGGTTCGTCTCGACCCCCACCACCGCCCGTCGCGGTGTCGGCAGCACGGAACTGGTCACCAGCGCCTGAATCTCAATGGGCAGGCTGCGATGGCCGTCCAGCGTGAACGTCACGCACGTGCCCTCCACACGTTCGTCGGCGGACGACAGGAACAGTCCCGAGGGATCGCTGACCTCCTCGATGCCCTCGCCACTCATATCGAAACACCCGACCTCATCCGTAGGCCCGAACCGGTTCTTCACCGCCCGCAGCATACGCAGCGCCGTTTCCGGATCGCCCTCGAACTGGCATACCACATCCACCAGATGCTCCAACGTGCGCGGGCCGGCGATGGACCCGTCCTTGGTGACATGCCCGACCAGGAGCACGGGGATGTTCAGCGTCTTCGCCGTGTCGATCAGCGCGCTCGCCACCTCGCGCACCTGCGTGGAGCCGCCGGAGATGCCATCAACGTCTTGCGAGACGATGGTCTGCGCCGAATCCACGATCGCCAGTGTCGGCCGCGTCCGCTCGATCAGCCCCAGCACGGTGGCGAGATCGGTGGTGGACGCCAGCAGCAGGTTCTGCTCCATCGCATTGACCCGCGACGCCCGCAGCCGCACCTGCGCCTGCGATTCCTCGCCGGAGACGTACAGCACCGAGCCGTTGGGCTGGCCTGCGGCGATGTTGCCGGCGGTCTCCAGCAGCAGTGTCGACTTGCCGATGCCGGGTTCGCCCGCGATCAGCACGACCGAGCCGGGCACGATGCCGCCGCCGAGCACACGGTCGAACTCGCCGAAACCCGTGGACAGCCGTGACGCCGTGGACGTGTCTATCTGGGTGATGGGCGTCGCCGCGCTGACGATGGACGCGGCCGCCTGCGTGCGTGAGGTGCGGCCCGGCGCCGCGGTGCGCGACGACGATGCGGCGGGACGGGCCTCGTGGAATTCCTCCACGGTGCCCCACTGCCCGCACTGCGGGCAGCCGCCCACCCATTTGAGGGCATCGCAACCACATTCGCTGCATACATATCGCGTCGCCGACTTCACCATACCGCAGACCTTAGCACAAAGCGGCACGCCGACGTCGCCGGCGAAACGATGCCGTTGCGTCGTATGCGCGTGAGAGAATCACAGCATGGCAAAGACTCAATCCCCTTCCTATCCGCACGGTAGTTCCGCATCGCGCGGCAAGCTGATCGTCGTGATGATCGTCGCCGCGCTGGTCGTCGTGCTTGCGCTGCTGTCCGCGTTCGTATGGCCCGGTTGGGCATTGAACAAGACGGACGAAGTGACGAAGGTGCAGCAGCAGACCGCCACCGAGCCTACCAAGCCGAGCATCAAGGCCACCGCGCTGCCGGATGACGCATCCGAACTGCTCAAGGCGATGCCGGACAGCGTGCTCAACTACGCGCGCACCAAGGCGGGCGCCAGCGAGACCTGGAAGTCCGCGTCGCCGCTGGAGGAGTACACGCTCACGTACTCCACGGGCAAGTCGGCGAAGGACGTGACCGTCATCGTCGCGCAATGGTCGGACTCCGACACCGTGAAGAAGCAGTACGACGAGCTGGCGAAGAACCTGACCGGCAAGGAGCTGAAGTCCGGGGACGTCAAGGTGTCGGGCAAGAGCACCGGCAGCTACACGGTGAGGGCCGACAGTAAGGATGGCAAGACCGCGACGGCGTTGTGGCAGAACGATACCGCCGTGTTCGAGGTGACCGGCTCCAAGGAATCCGTGCTGCGGTTCTACGAGCCGTTCCCGCTGTGATTTCGTGATAATTCGGGGTGATTTGCGGATTCATGGCGGAAATGGAACGCGCGGATGCGTAAGTCCCTCAATACGTGTACTATTGGGCAAGTTGCAATCTTTAACGTACTAAGGGAGGCTGACGATGGGTTCGGTCATCAAGAAGCGCCGCAAGCGGATGAGCAAGAAGAAGCACCGCAAGATGCTGCGTAAGACTCGCCACCAGCGCAAGTAGTCGTTCGCTCGCAAGCGCGCACACAAAGCCCCGCGACCCTGTCGGCCGCGGGGCTTTTACATTCTCGTCCCCGCTGGCGGCGCCGGCAGACTCCGATGGGGGGGGCTGCCGGCGCCGGGATTGAGGCGGCGATTCGCCGCGTTAGGTCACTTGTTGCCGTTGGTCATTACGCGTGGGCCGTTGGGGTCGCCGACGATGACCTTGTCGACCATGTTGAGGAACAGGCCGTGCTCGACGACGCCGACCGTGTTGATCAGGTCCTCGGCGAGATCCTGCGGGTGGTCGATGCGCTCAAGATGCAGGTCCACGACGAAGTTGTTCTCGTCGGTGCGCACTTCCTTGCCGTCGGCGTCGAGGCGCAGCACCGGCTTGTAGTTCTTGGCCTCGAACTGCTTGATGACGTGGCCGGCGCCGAACGGAATCACCTCGACCGGCAGCGGGAACTTGCCGATGGTGTCGACGACCTTGGACTCGTCCACGATCCACACGATTTTGTTGGAGTTCGTGGCCACGATCTTCTCCCACAGCAGTGCGGCGCCGCCGCCCTTGATGCCGTTGAAGTTCTTGTCCACCTCGTCGGCGCCGTCGATTGTGATGTCGATATGATCCACATCATCGATGTCCACGATCTTGATGCCGTAACCTTCGGCCTGCTCCTGCGTGCGACGGGAGGTCGTCACGCCGGTGAACTGCAGGCCCTCCTCCTTGACGCGGCGGCCGAGCTCATCGACCAGGAAACGCACGGTCGAACCGGTTCCGAGACCGGCGATCATGCCGTTCTCGATCAGCTTGGCGGCTTCGATGCCGGCCGCCTTCTTCAGTGCATCCTGCTGTGCCTTGTCCATCATGTACTCCTTGAAATGTCCGTGCATTCCCCTTGGAGGGAAACATGCTTCAAACTTTGGGATTGAAGTCCACCTCTATAGTATCCGGTTCGTGGAACGTCACCGCCGTTCGTCCGGGTTTTGGGAGGAGAACCGCCGCCATTCGGCTGCTATCCCTGCTTGTCCGTATAGAACGCGGCATTGTTGAGGGTGATGGTGCCGTCGCCGTTCACATATCCGTCCACGCGAACCAGTCCGTGGATGATGCGCGGCCGTCCGTCATATGTCGGGCTGGTGGATGGCGGGGGAGTAAAGCGCAGCGTGCCCGACGCGGTGAGGGCGGTCGGTGAGAGCCGCGGCGCCGCAGGTTCGGCCACAGAGCGTGTGGAGCTACCGGACTGTGTGTCCTCGGCCTGTGCCGAATTCGATGACAGTGCGACGGTCGCGTCCGATTCGGTCGTCATAGGAACAGTAGGAGTTGACATCGCAGTGGTGGATGATGTGTCCGACTGGGTCTCGCCGTAGTCGGGCACGCCTTCAGGTTCGGCAAGCAGCTCCGCCAACGATGGCTTGCGGATTCGCCTTGCGACGTTGTCGCCGTCCGATTCGTGCTCGGCTCCCGCTTCACCCGATTCCCCGCCTCGCCCGAGATGGTACTCCTGCGTGGAAATCTTGCCGTCCAGCAGCATCTGCGCATCCTCCGGCACGTCGGTTCCCTTGGCATACTCCGAAGCCAGCAGCGACTGCCATCCCTCCTTCGGCAGATATCCCTCCTGCACGCCGCTGCGGCAGTCGCCGGCATACGTGCGAGCCAGGTCGTCCACCTTCTCGTTGCCGGCGTTGCCCGCGTGCCCTTTGACCCACACGAACTTCACCGAGCCGGCGCGGCGCGACAGCTCGGCGTCGATCGCCCTGATGAGCGCCGCGTTCTTTACAGGCTTCTTCTGCGAGTTCTTCCAGCCGTTCTTCTTCCACCCGTGCACCCACTTGGTGGAACAGTTGATGGCATACTGCGAGTCGGTCTCGATGACCAGCGGCTCCGCGCCGGGATGTGCGCGCAGCGCCTCCAGCACTGCGCACAATTCGCCGATCTGATTCGTGCCGTTCGTGGCGCCGCCGGCATCGCAGTCGCCGCCGTGCTCATGGCCGCCGGAATGTGCCATGTTGAGTTCGTGGTCGGCCCAGGCCCAGCCCATTGGGCCGTTCGGATTGCCCAGGGCGCTTCCGTCTGTCGATACGGTGATGGTCATGACAACAACAGTAACGCACGCCGTGTCACGGCCATGAATCGCCGATGGGCTGCGACACGACCGAAAACGTCGCGATATTTTGTTAATTATATATACTGAATACTGACCAATGATGAACTCACACGAGTCCCCGTGTCACGATGATGCAAAGCAGCATGGTGACGAATAATTCAATGATGAGAGATTCAGCCGGCGCGTCCCCAGTGCCGGACAAGGAAAGGAACCCCAGTATGCGCAGTAAGGCATTAGGAGGCCTGCTTGCCGCGGCTCTGTCGTTGAGCCCGGCAGTGGCCATCGGCGTGCAGACGGCGTACGCGGCAGGCGGCGATACGGCGGCGACCGAATACACGCTGTACCCCAAGCCGCATTCGATCCGTTATGACAGCGGACAGTACATTCTTCGCGACATCAACGTCATCTATGACGATGACATCGATGAAGCCACCCAGGACCGACTGGACGAAGTGGCGGCGCTCAAGAACCTGAACGTCACCGAATCCGACGCCGCAGTCAGCGGCAAGACCAACGTCTATGTGGGCGTGAACGGTTCCGATGGCAAGGCCGAGACTGCCATCGAAAGCAAGTACAGCCCGGATTCCGCCATCTTCGACAAGACCGACTCATACTTCCTCAAGTCCGACAACGGCACGATCTCCGTGCTCGGCAAAGACACCGACGCCAGCTTCTACGGCCTGACCACCCTGTACCAGGTGCTCGGCCAGATCGATAGCCTGACGATCCGCAACTTCACCGTCACTGACTACGCCGATGTGGTCAGCCGCGGTTTCATCGAAGGCTACTACGGCAACCCGTGGAGCACTCAGGACCGCATCAACCTGATGAAGTGGGGCGGCTACTACAAGCTCAACTCGTACTTCTACGCCCCCAAGGACGATCCGAAGCACAACTCGCAGTGGCGTACGCTGTACACGCAGGACGAGCTCGACACCAAGATCAAGCCGCTCGCCGATGCCGGCAACGCCTCCAAGACGCGTTTCGTGTTCGCTCTGCACCCGTTCATGAACAACGCGATTCGGTTCAACTCCGAGGCGAACTATCAGGCCGATCTGAAGGTGCTGCAGGACAAGTTCGCGCAGACCATCGGGGTCGGCGTACGCCAGATCGCCATCCTGGCCGATGACGCGGCGAACGTGGGTGGTAACAATTACACCAAGCTGCTCACCGATATGGTCGCGTGGCTCAAGGAAATGAAGAAGACCTACCCGGACCTCAAGACCACGCTGCCGTTCGTCACGCAGGAATACATGGGCAACGGCATGAGCTACTTCGCCAACTTCCCCAAGGAAGTGCAGATCGTCATGACCGGCGGACGCGTCTGGGGCGAGGTCTCGCAGAACTTCACCGACACGTTCACCTCGAACGTCGGCCGCGGCCCCTACATGTGGATCAACTGGCCGTGCTCCGACAACTCGAAGAGCCACCTGATCATGGGCGGCTACGACACGTTCCTGCATCCGGGCGTCGACCCGTCGAAGATCCAGGGCATCGTGCTCAACCCGATGCAGCAGTCCGAGCCGAGCAAGGTCGGCATCTTCGGCAACGCCACCTACTCGTGGAACATCTGGCGGAGCAAGAGCGAGGCCGACCAGGCATGGCAGGATTCGTTCTCGTTCGTCGACCACAACTCCGCTGTGCCGACCGCCGCGTCGAACGCGCTGCGTGAGCTGTCCAAGCACACCATCAACCAGAACATGGATTCGCGCGTCACCGCGCTGCAGGAGTCCGTGGACCTGGCTCCCGCACTGACCGCCGCCAAGGCGAAGCTGGCTGACGGCACCATCACCGCCCACGACCTGACCGACATCAAGGCCGCGTTCGTCACGCTGCAGAAGGCAGCCAAGACCTACCGCGCCAAGGGCGATGCGAAGATGCTCGGCGACATCGGCAAGGACTACACCGGGCAGGACGCCAACGAGCAGATCGCCCCGTGGATCGACTGCTGGGATGACACCACCAAGGCCGCGCTCGCCTACATCGCGGGTATCGAGGCCGCGCTGAACGGCGACACGTCCTCGACGCTCAAGGAGTACTCCGACGCGCAGTCCGCGTTCGCCGCGTCCAAGAAGCACGGCTTCTACTACGTGAACCACACCGAGTACGCCGAAGTCGGCGTGCAGCACATCGTGCCGTTCATCAAGGCGATGGACTCCTACCTGTCCAACAAGGTGCAGCAGGAGGCCGACCCGAACGTCGTGACCAAGACGTACATCAGCGACGTGTTCACCACGCCGACCTCCGGCTCGATCGAAGACATCTTCGACGGCAAAGACAGCACGGTCACGGTGTTCCAGAACCCGAACTACCTGCACAAGGGCAACTACGTCGGCGTGAAGTTCAGCAAGGCCACCACGCTCAAGAGCATCCGCTTCGCGTTCAACGGCGGCAAGAACCACTTCTACCACTCCAAGCTGCAGACCACCACGGACGGCGAGAACTGGACCGACGTGCCGGATGCGACGTTCGAGCGCCCGAAGGGCTCCGAGGAGCCGATCAAAGTCACCGGTCTGAACATCACCGGCGTCACCGGCGTGCGACTGATCGCCACCGCCGACAACGGCGATGACCTGTGGCTCGGCATCAAGGGCATCGACGTCAACAAGGTCGAGAAGGAGACTCTCGCTCCGTACACGGCGACCGGCGTGCAGCTGGAGAACCTCAACGCCACCTACAGCAGCACCAAGGAGCAGATGATCGACGGCAACCCGTCCACGATCACCTACCTCAAGGACCCGAACGGCGACAAGATCGCGGCCGGCGCGGCCGTGATCGTCGATCTGGGCTCCAGCAAGCCGATCGGCGAGGTCACGATTACCGGTCATGCCTCCAGCCCCGACGACCGTCCGAGCCAGGGCGTCGTCGAGGTCAGCGATGACAAGGCCACCTGGACCAAGCTCGGCGACCTGAGCGACGACGTCACCTCCACGGTGAGCGGCAACGTGACCGGGCGCTACGTACGCATCCGCAACACCGCCGCCAAGAACGTGTGGTGGCGCGTGGCCGAGATCACCGTGACCCCGCCCGAGACCGCCGATCCGCTCAAGTCGGTGTACACGAACAAGACGCAGCACGGGTACACCGCCACGCTGGGCGCCAATACGGCGGAGCTGTTCGACAAATCGCACACGATGCTTGACGGCGGCCAGTACGCCGGACTCGATCTGCTGGCGATCCGTGATCTGACCGACGTCGAGCTGAACACCGGCAACGCGAACCCCAGCCTGCAGATCTCCGACAACGGACTCGTCTGGACCACTGTCGAGCCGGGCAACCTCACGGGCAAGACCGCCCGCTACGTGCGCGTGATCAATGACACCGACGGAGCGGCCTTCTCGGTCGACAAGCTCAAGGTCGGCTTTTCCACGGTCGGCAAGTTCGGCAAGCTGGTCTCGTCCGACATCCAGAAGCGCACCGATTGGGGAACCGACACCCGCGAAAGCGGCAACGCGTTCGACGGCGATATGACCACGGTCATCAAGTTCGCCGGCCAGCCGCGACAGGGCAACACCGCGGTGTTCGATCTCGGTCAGCCGATCGACATCACCTCGCTGCGCATCTACACGCAGGACACGCAGTACGACTACATCCGCGACACCAAGGTGCAGATGTCCGTCGATGGCAAGACCTGGGTTGACGCGTTCGAGATTGGCGACGGTGTGTCCGACACCGACACCACGACCGCGTTCGGCGACATAAGCGACACGAACAAGAAGACCGATTCCAACTACCCGAATGTCTTCTACTACGGCAAGGACGACATCGCCAACGGCACCGGCATGCGCTACCTGCGTCTGCTGACCACCGCCGACTACCCGCAGCGTGCACTCGCGTTCAACGAGTTCATGGTGAATCAGGGCGCCTACGTCTCCACCGAGGCGAACGCGGCGTTCTCCGCCACCAAGGTCGAGGAGCGCGGCCACGCGCCGAGCAACATGATCGACGGCGACCTGACCACCACGTACAAGCCGAGTGCGGCCGATGGCTCCCTGACCTACAAGATCGATGACCCGAGCGACATCAAGTCGTTCCGCATCGTGCAGTCGGGTGCCGCCAGTGGCGCGACCGTCACCGGTACGGTGTACGACGCGGCGACCGGAACCACTTCCGGTGTGACGGCTCGTACAGCCGCCCGCTCCACCTCCGAGGTGACGTTCGGAACGCTGGAACAGGCGATCAACGAGTTCAAGGTGCCGGACGGCAAGCAGCTGCTCAGCGTCAAGATCGCGTGGGGTGACGCCATCCCCGAGATCTCCGAGTTCATCACGCTCGACTCGGCCGACACCGACGCCGACATCACCACGGCCAAGGCGGCGCTCAAGGAGAAGATCGACGCGACCGTCGACACTTCCGCCTGGACCGCGAACGCCAAGACCGCGTATGACGAGGCCAAGGCCACCGCCCAGGCGGTGTACGGCAGCCCGCTGGTCGGCAAGGCTTCGATCGACGCCGCAGCCAGCGCCGTGCAAAGCGCCATCGACGCCGCGCAGACCAAGGCCGACGCTGCCGCGGTCGCCGCGCTGCGCAAGCTCGTGGATGCAGCCGTCACCAACGACGGCCACTTCTACACGACAGTGACGTTCACCGCGTACACCGACGCGCTCGACGAGGTCAAGGAAGCGCTGAAGGACACGAACAACCTGTCCACAGCAGACGCCGCAAGCCTCAAGAAGGCCGTCGATGACGCTCTCGCCGCGCTGAAGGACTCCACCTACCAGCGTGAGCTCGCGACGATCGCCGTCGACAGCTTCGCCACGATCGACGAGGCCGACTACACCACGAACTCCTACGCGGCTTTCAAGGCCGCTAAGGAGGCGCTCGACACCCTGATCGCCGCCGACGGCACCAAGCCGGCCACGTTCAAGACCAAGACCGCCGAGTACACCACCGCCAAGACCGCGCTGGTGAACGTCGCCGCCCTCAAGGCCCAGATCGCGCACGAGAGCAACTACGTGGAGGCGAACTACACCGCCGACTCGTGGAAGGCGTACTCCGACGCGCTCAAGGCCGCAAAGGCGAAGCTGGTCAACGGCACCACCGATTCGGTGGCCGCCGCGCTGACCGCGCTGACCGCCGCCGAGAACGCGCTGGTGCGCACCACGACGCCGCCCGACACCACCGTGCTCGACGAGACCATCGCCGACATGGAAAAGGTTAACGGCAGCGAGTACACCACCGACAGCTACAAGGCCCTGACCGACGCCATCGCCAAGGCGAAGAGCGACAAGGTCAAGGGGGATGCCGGCCTCAACCAGCAGAACATCGACGCCATGAAGGCGGCGAAGGAGGCCCTGGTCTCCACCGTCGAACTCAAGGCGAAGGTCGCCGAAGCCGGCAAGGTCGACTCGTCCAAGTACACCACGGCCAGCTACGAGGCGCTCTCCAAGCTGCTCGCCGCGAAGGACGACACCACCTCCGACCCGGTCGTCAAGGGTCTCGACACGCTGTACAAGTCCGGCACCGTCAAGGAGCTCGCCGAGCGCGTCGCCGCCATCGACGCTGCGGTCGCCAAGCTGGATGCCCGCGCCACCGGCGTCAAGGACTACGTGGACGGCATCAAGCTCAAGGACAACGACAAGGGCTATTACACCGACGCCAGCTACAAGGCCTACTCCGACGCCTACAAGGCGCTGAAGAAGCTGGCCGCCGCCGGTGAAGGCGAAGTCGGGATTGCCGAGTTCACCGAAGCCAAGGAGGCGTTCGAAGCCGCCGAGGCCAAGCTTGCCTACAAGTCCGCTGACTACGGCAAGATCGATGACCTGCTCGCCAAGGTCCCCTCGGACCTGAGCGGCTACACCGCCGACTCGGTGGCGA
>OAWC01000989.1_pt1 | contig 11865 bp, 10 predicted proteins | sample 1495331 | NCBI WGS metagenome assembly OAWC01 (sample SAMEA2580115, study PRJEB22360) | human gut metagenome | biome: human gut; feature: human-associated habitat; material: faeces | place: Denmark | collected 2008/2010
GCGGGGCCCGCTGGCTGCGGGACAGGCGGCAACGTCCCCGTACCGGGTACTGTGTTCGGAGCGAAGCCGGACGCGGCTGTACCAGGTTGAGGCATCTGCGCCCCGCTACCGGGCGCTGCGGCGGCACCGCTTGCGACCGGAATGCCGCAGTATGTGCAGAACACCGATCCCGCTGGAATTTCATTACCACATCGAGCGCATCTGGCCATCATCATCCCCTGTCTCTTCGTTACGACAATCATAACCAATTCGAGAGATTTTGAAAGGCCGCGAAGCCCTGCGGCCGGGCGCGATGTCACGCGGTCTGGGCTATGATGAAGGCGCAACCGAACGGGAGCCGCAAGGCTGAGAGGAAGCGACGCTTCGACCGTCAACTTGATGCGGGTAATGCCGCCGTAGGGACGAGTTGTCCAGTCGCAGCGCAGCAACAATCGGCATCCGCCAACCGATGGTGGACGGTTCCCAGCCAAACGCACCGGGCATCCCGGCATATAACAGAACAGGCATAACAAAAAACGCATGATTCGGGTCATGGAGGGGCGCACCACCTCACAGGGTACGGCTTGCTCCAGCGACCCGTTTTTCATATCGGCGGACGCCGGCGCACCCGATCGGAGATCGACCGGCAACGGCCGGCAGCGCAATGTCGCCGATATGGGAATCACGCCAGCGACCGAGGAGGGACACATGATCATCAACGGGCAGCCGGAGGACATCGCCACGCCGCTCAGCGTCGACGAACTCATCGCGCGCAAGGGCCTTAACGCGGGACGCGTGGCGGTCGAGGTGAACGGTGCCATCGTGCCGCGCGACAAGCGCGCACAGACCATGCTGAGCGGCACCGACACCGTCGAAATCGTCACGTTCGTGCAGGGCGGCTGAGAGCCCGGCAAACACGCGGCAAGGCATCGGCACGGGCTCATGCCGATGCCGGCCAGCGAACCGCACTCCGACCCGAATACCGCACGCATCAAGCGTCATATACCTCAAAGAAAGGTACCATCATGACCATCGCATCAACCACACCGGCCGCCCAATCGAACGACCCGGTGCTCGACGAACTCATCGGCACGGCGACGAACACCGCGCTGCTCCCCGAACCGGACGCGCACGCCTACGACGACATCGCGACCGGCGACGCCGACCCGCTGGTGCTCGGCGGGCACAAGTTCACCAGCCGCTTCATCCTCGGCTCGGGGCGCTACGACCTGAACCTCATCAAGGCGACCATAGAGAACGCCGGCACGCAGATCGTGACGATGGCGTTGCGTCGCTGCCGCACGACCGAGAACAACCTGCTCGACTACATCCCCAAGGGCATCACGATGCTGCCGAACACGTCCGGCGCGCGTAACGCGGAGGAGGCCGTGCGCATTGCGCGTCTCGCCCGCGAGGTCTGCCAGACGGACTTCGTCAAGGTCGAGATCGAGCACGAGACGAAGTACCTGCTGCCCGACAACGAGGAGACGATTCGCGCCACCGAGATGCTCGCCAAGGAGGGCTTCGTGGTGATGCCGTACATGTTCCCCGATCCGATCGCGGCCAAGCGGCTTGAGGAGGCCGGCGCCGCCTGCGTGATGCCGCTCGGCTCGCTTATCGGCTCCAACAAGGGACTGCGCATGCGCGACTTCATCGAGGTTATCATCGCGAACACGCACGTGCCGGTGATCATCGACGCGGGCATCGGGCGTCCCAGCCAGGCCGCCGAGGCCATGGAGATGGGCGCGGACGCGGTGATGGCTTACACGGCCATCGCGACCGCGGGCAACATCCCGCTGATGGCCCGCGCGTTCAAGCACGCCATCGAATCCGGCCGCGAGGCATACCTGTCCGGCCTGGGCACGGTGACGGAGGGTCACGCCGTGCCGTCCAGCCCGACGAACGCCGCCGACTACCTGCACTGAGCCACCCGTACTGAGTCGCCTACTCACGTCGCCGCCCGGCAGCGTGCACCCATACGTGGGGCACGATGCCGGGTGTACCTTAATCTCGCGATGACGCCCAGCCCGCGGCCCGAGCCCCCGCGATCACAGGTCAACGGCCATCGCCAGCTCCAGGTCGTCGTCCAGTTCCTCGACATCGAAGTCGAGCTTCCTGAGCACGTCGTCATTGGGAACATCGCCAAGGGGCGCATCATCACCGTCGCCGGGGCCCATGTCACCGGGATCGTCATCAGGGCGCATCAGCATCGATTCCACGACCTCATCATATTGGTCCGGATTGCCGCGGAACAACGCCAAAGCGCACCCCCGCGCCAGGCGCTCATCCGGGAACCGTGCCAATACGATGTTCGCCAAGGACTCGCCCAAATGTGCCTTCGCGTTCATTTCCTCCTCGCTCAGCTTGTCGAGACGCTTCTGCATACGGCGTGTGAGACGCTGTATGTCCGCCTCGGACGTACTGTAAAGCGTGCCGTCCGTCGCGTAGTCGTCATCAAGTCCCCGTGAGAATTCATCGAATCCGTTCATGAACGCGATTATCGGCAATGACAGCAGACCGAACCGGACGAGCGTCTCCGTAAGCAGTTCCAGCTGCTCGACACCTCGGTCGAACCGCTTGCGGTCTCGCCGCTCGAATCCGAGGATAAGGTCATGGGCCATCACGTCGCCCATCAGCGAGTATGCCAGATCGTTCAGGAACGCCACATCCTGCCATAGTGGTTCGCCCGGCACATCCCGATTGTGTTCCAGCGCGAGCATGCGGTCATCGACATCTATTGGTTCATCGTCCCACATCTTCTCGTATGCATCAATCAGCCGGACGACATCGTACATGTATCGCCGCTCGCATTTCAGCAGATCCAGCCTATCCTCCATGTCGATGCGGGCGCAGCTCTCGCAGTCGCACAGCGACTCGTCGCCCACCTCGGCATATCCGCGAACGCCATCTCGCTTCGACGAGCATCCGCCCGCGTCGCGATCTGCCGTCGCAATCTCTCCGACAGCCGGTTCCTCATCGTCATGACGACCCATATACTCACTCATCCACTGATTGCCATGCAGCTCGTATTCCGCATCGGCCTGCGCCCGCCGCTCGTGCAGATAGTCGACCACGCGCCGATACCGCATGTCCGGCGCCGCACCGAAGCGCAACACGTCTCCGTCCTCGCGCAGCATGCACATGCCGATGCCGGGGTACAGCAGCAGCATCCGGGCGATGTCGAGGCTGCGCCGCTCATCGGCACCCCAATTGAGCAGGGTGTATGCCGCCAGCCGGTGCATCTGCGTCGAATGCTCCTCCATGGCGAGCCCGCGCTGCTTGCGGTTGCCGAACCGCTTCCTGCCGCGAGGCCGTCGCATCAGTTCCTCGACGGTCGTCATACGAATCAGCGACGGCATGTAATCGGACGGGTCGTCGCGAAACAGAGCCAGCGTGGAATCGTTCAGCAGCTCGTACAGCCACACCGAGATGCCGTACTTGCGCACCGTTTCGGAGCAGCCGTGAAGAAACCTCCGGCACTCGCCCACCAGCCGCCCGTTGAATGACATCGCCGCCGCGCACAGGTTCGTCGTCCAACTGCCGCACGCGAATACGTCGCGCGCCAGCGCGTACAGCCGGTGATCCCATGGCGTGGGCGTGCCGTCCCTGTCATAGTCTTCGCACACCTTGCGCATAGTCTCCGGAGAGACGAGTTCCTCGAATCGCCGCTCCAACTTGTTGATAGCCTGCAGAAATCCGATGGTATCCATCGAGAATGATGTCGCCATGATCGCTCCTTTTCGTATGCGCCACTGCCGTCACGGTCCCTCCGCGTCCTCGCGCATAGGCACACCATGGCACACCCAAGGCTCCCGGCGCCACCCACCCTCGAAAATCTGTGGATATGTGGATAACTCACCCCTTATCCACAGTTGTCCACATTGCCGGCGGAACCGGCAAGCCCGGCCATCAGACCGGTGAAACCATACGAAAATGCCAGAATGGAACACCACGCGCATAAACAACATCCACTATCATGGCTAGCGGAAGTCGATCACATGCCGCAGGCCGTCGCACCAGCTCAGGCATCAAAGGGAAGAGACAATGAACGAAAACAAACGCACCGTGACGATTCTCATACCCTGTTACAACGAGGAGGAGTCGCTGCCGATGCTGTTCGCCCGGCTCACCACGCTCTCTGAGAACGCCCAGCTGGCACCGGACGATGACGATCGCATCGACTATCGCTTCCTGTTCGTGGACGACGGGTCGAAGGATTCGACCCGCGACGAAATCCGCGAGTTCGCCAGCAACCGTTTCGACACGGGCTTCATCTTCCTCTCCCGCAACTTCGGCAAGGAGCATGCCATGCTCGCCGGCATCGATGCGGTCGACACCGACGCATTGGTCATCATCGACGCCGACCTGCAGGATCCGCCCGAGCTGATCGGCGACATGGTCAAGCTGTGGCGGCAAGGATACGAGGACGTGTACGCCCGACGCCGCTCGCGCAAGGGCGAAAGCTGGTTCAAGAAGGCCACCTCGCACCTGTATTACACGCTGTTGCAGAAGGTTTCCAGCGTGCAGATCCAGCGCGACACCGGCGATTTCCGACTGCTTGACCGCAAATGCGTCACCGCGCTGCAGCACTTGCGCGAGTCCGAGCGCAATTCGAAGGCGTTGTTCAGCTGGATCGGCTTCAAGAAGATCGAGTTCCTGTACGATCGCGACCCACGCTGCGCCGGTAAGACGAAATGGAACTACTGGAAGCTGATGAAGCTAGCGATCGACGGGTTCACCTCGTTCACGGTGGCGCCGCTGCGTGCGGTCACGATCTGCGGCGGCATCGTGTCGCTGTCGGCGATCATCTACGCTCTGGTCGTGTTCGTGCATACGATCGTCAACGGCGTGGACGTGCCCGGCTATGCGTCGCTGATGATCGTCGTGCTGGTGCTCGGCGGCATCCAGCTGCTTGCGCTGGGCGTCATCGGCGAATATCTCGGCCGCACGTTCATTCAGACCAAGAACCGGCCGAACTATCTGATCGAAGAGGAGCAGCGGCCGAAGGAGCGCTGACGGTCAGCCTATGTAAGGTGCCCGCGCGGACACGCACAGCTGTGCCCGCGCGGCCGTCCGTGGCTACATGAATTTCTTCAGATCCACCGGACAGCTCAGGCCATCCTTGATGCTGCTGAGCTTGTCCAGCACACCTCCATTGGAGGAGTCGGTGGAGTTCTTGTTCTCGTCGGCAGGCTTCGATGAGGTCTTGCCGGAGGATTTGCCACCGTCGGAACCGTCGCTGCCAGTTCCCGCCCACTGGTCCTCCACCGCATCCGGCACATCAGCGCCGCACGTGTCGGTGACCTTGCCGTTGGTGCCCGTGTAGATGCCCTTCTCGTTGATAATCGGCGTGGTGACGACGTCCAGCGTCGACTTCGCCTGCTCCGCCGCCCGCACGGTGAACGCGATGGTCACCGTCTCACCCGGCTTGATGCCCTGGGTCAGACGCAGGTTGATGAACTGGCGGTCCTCCACGGTGCCATTCGACACCATTTCGCCGGATTCGTAGGCGAGCGACGTGATCGCGCCGCCTTCGGGCGCCATCAGGAACAGTCGCGGCTGCATCGTGCCCTTCTCCGTATTGCCGGTAATGAACGCCGGCAATGACTTCGCCTGCTCCTCGGTCATCGTGTTCTTCAACCGTACCGTCACCGTGTATTCGTCGCCGAGGCCGGCGTTCGCGATGGTCATGGGGTTGGTAGCTCGGGCGGGCGCGTCCACTTCGTCGCTGATGCGGTACGAGTTCGCGGCGAAATCGCTGCCGCACGTCTTCTTGACGGTGATGCTCGGCTCAAGATACCAGCTGAGCTTGCTGGGCTTCGCCTCGGTCACGTAGACGCCGGCCTTCGGCTGTTCCACACTGCCGGGAATCATGCCCGCGACGTTCGCGTCGAAGACCTTGGTCTGTACGAGCGCCGCCAGCTCCTCCTCCTGCGCCATCCACAGCTTGAAATGGCCGGTGCCGCAGCGCCTTGAGCATCGGCGACAGCGTCGACGTGCCCGCGCCCGAGAACACGTGGGTCATGATCGTCTTCGACGCCTTGTTGGTGTAGGCGTTCTGCTCCTTGTAGATCGGGTGGTCCACGTACAGCTCGTTGAGGAAGAACTTGACCGTGTTCGTGCCGTCCAACACCTTGCCGTCACTGAGCTTGACCGATCCCGTCGCGCCGATCAGCGACTGCAGGAACACGGGGTCAAGCGCGAACACGCCGGCGATCTCCTGGTTCTCGTTGCCCGGCTGCGCGAGCCACATGTTCTTCAATGTGACCGCAGCCCGCTGGAAGTTCGGGTTGACGGTGGTCGTCTGTGGGTATTTCCACACCTGGTCGCCGAACACCGCAGCTTCCTTGACGTTCTCGGCATCGTACGGCTGCGTGCCGTAGGTGATGTCGGTGGTGGCGATGAAGTCGCCGATCGTGACCTTGCCGTGGTCGGCGGTCACCGGCGCGATGTTGCCGACCATGCCGCCGCCGGACCGCAGCTCGGCCGGATTGTAGATCGCGACCAGGTACGTGCGCTCACCGTTCTCGCCCAGCAGCTGTGGCAGCAGGTTGATCAGCTCGTCGTATTCGTTGAGCATCTTGTCCACGGATTTCAGGCCGGAGACGCCGGTCTTCACCATGGAGGCGATGCTCGAGCTCTTCGGAGGCGCCAGCTTCTCCAGCCGCCGCGTCTCGACTTTGATGTCGGCTCGGGCCTGCTTGACGATGCCCGGCATGGCCGTCACCGCGCTCAGGTCGACGGATTTGTCTTTCATGGAGAAGCCGGACAGCTGCTTGCTCAGGTCCATCAAATCGGTGAACGGCCCGTCCACCAGGTTTCCCATGGCGTCCAGCATCGTGCGCGCGGCGGTGATGTCGTTCCCGTACGCCGTATGGTCGCGCAGGAACGTCCACTGCGACTTGTCCAGTTCGTCGCGCAGCGCCCGCGTGGACGTCACCATCTCACGTGCGGACGTGCCGATGTTACCTCCGCCACCGCAGCCGAGCGCGGTGTTGGCGAGGTTTTCGGAAGCGGAGATGAAGCGGTTCGCCTCCGTGTACAGTTTGAGCGCGGAGATTCCGTAGATACCGACGACCGACAACACGGCTCCTAGTAGCACGAACACCACATACAGCACGATGCGCCGCGGACGCAGCGCTTGAGACAGGAATTGATGTCCTTTTCGTCCGATGTGCTGGGGGGATCGGCGCATGGGTTAACCTCGTTTGCTTCGTGTTACATTCCGTTTTGTCGCGTCCGTCGTTCCACGCGACGACCGTTATCGTTCCGTCGGGTTCGATGGTCTGCCGTCACACCGTCTTTTCGGGCGGACCGGCTCTCGACGCTACGTAATACAACCTCAGATGATACCGTGCGATGCTTACCGCACGCTAAGTCTTCTTTCTGAACCGTTGTATTTCGACGTTTTTTTCACCATTGCCCGGGACAGGCGGAAGGATGGCCCGGCACAACACCCGCGACCTTGTCAGACTGCTTTCAGACTTCATTGAGGGGTATAACAGTATGGAGCAAGATAACATACACATAGCGCGACCATAGTGTTGCCTACGGGATGCCGTGCTTTACGGGGCCTTTCGGGGTTCTTCGGGTGGCGTCCCGGCCACTGTCACGAAAACGCGGGCGCACGGTTGCCATGATCGCAGCCCCCGCTGGGAAGAACTGGAGAAGTACACGCATGTTCGTTCTCAAGAACGCATGGTCATCCATAGTCCGCCGCAAATGGCGCACGCTGTTGACCATGTTCATCGCCATCATCGTCACATTCGGGACATTGTTCGGTTTCTCCGTCCTGCACGCCGATGAATCGGCCACCGATGGCTACAACCCCCAGCTGGTCAGCGCCGTCATCCGCCCGGATGCGAAGACCAAGGCAACCTACAACGGCGCCGATTCTTCCTATACGAAGAACTACCTGGCGTTCGACGCATACGACAACTACGCGTCTGCGCTGCAGACCGCCGGCCTGACGTACAGCTATGCGCTCACCATCACCGTGCCGGTGCGGCAGAGCGGCAACGTCAAGGCCATCGCCGGCACCGACGACCAGAGCGCCGACAAGACCGGCGGCGAGATGCTGTACCGCAGCTTCTCTTCGCTGGAGGCCGCGCATGAGAACGAGCTCGGCCGGTACAAGATCGTCAAGGGCAAGCAACTGGACTACTCGAGCCAGTCGAAGACAGGCGTGCTGATTTCACAGGCGTTCGCGAAGAAGAACGGCCTGGACGTGGGCGACAAGTTCACCGTCGCGTTCCCGAACGACGCGAAGAAGACCATCGAGCAGACCGTCCGCGGCATTTACGAGTACACGGAGCCGGCCGCCGCGGGGCAGAGTTCGGACGCCAAGCTCGCCAAGGACAACCGTGACAACGTCATCTACACCGCGTACTACACCTTCGCGATGGACGGCCTGTATGCGGCCGACGGCAAAGGCTGGCTGATTCCCGACCTGAACATCTCGTTCCTGCTCGACAGCATGTCGACCTATCGGAAGTTCGAGAAAGTCATCAAGAAGGCAAAGCTGCCCGCGAACCATGAGCTCACCTCGCCGACGCTAATCGAGCACGAGAAGCAGATCGCGCCGCTGCGCTCCCTGGCGAGCTCGATGAAGCCTATGCTCGCCGCCCTCTGGATTGTGGGCGCGGTGCTGTTGCTGCTTTCGTGGGGATCGAGCCTGCTGGTCGGCCGTCGGCGTGAAATCGGCAACCAGATCGTCATCGGCGTCTCGCGTGGGCGTATCGCCTGGCAGTTCATGCTGGAGACGCTGTTGCTGAACCTTGTCGGATTCGCCGTAGGCATGGTCGTCGGCGCGTTCGCGGTCAAGCCGCTGGCCACGAAGCTCGCCGACGGCAATGCGGTCAGTGTGCCGGGCAACCTGATCTGGACTGTCATCTGGAGCGGTCTCGGCACGATTGTGGTTCTGATGGTGATCGCCATGATCCGCGTGCTGCTGTTCCGTGTCAGGACGCTGTTTGCGGCCCGTTCCTCGAATGAGGTCGAGGTCGTGGATGACGGCGGGACGGACGACACCGTAACAAGCGACAACGCAGCGAACGACAGTGATACGGCAGACGCCGACGATACGGCGGAATCGGCACAGGAGCAGGCATGAACGACACGAACACGAATAAGGCGGACGACATGAACGAGGACGACGTCACACTGACCGGTTCCGAAGGCGAGAACACGGCGGTCGAATCAGACGCGCCAGCCGACGCCACGGCCGACACGGCAACCGAATCCCCGGATGCCGCCGGAGCGAGCGATTCGACGACGGTACCGGACAGCGTGCAGTTCTCCATCGTCTTCGACGACGACGGTGACGACTCCGACGCCATCGTGATCGACGCTGCCGACGCGGAAATCGACACTACCGCGGAAGCCGATACGACGGTCGCGACGGATGGCTCCGCCGAGGAGGCACCGGCCGACGACGAGAAGCCCGGAGATGATGCGCAGGATGCCGCCGCGCAGGAGCCGGCCAGCGCCGACAACACCGCCGATAACACCAGTGCCGATACCGGCGATGCTGATACCGGCACCACGGCGGCGGACACCGCCGACGAGAACTTGGACGTGGCAGCGGCCAGCGCCAGCAAGGTCAACGAAACGCTCAAGCTGAGCACCGGGGGCAAGACGGCCGGTGATGGCCAGAAGAAGACCAGGGCCGGCAGGGTCACCCTGGCATCGGCCAGCGTCGACCCTGCAATGCGCCTGTCATCGCGCATCGACAAGGAGCTCAAGCGCAGCAAGGCGGACAGCATCCGTCTCAAGTCCTACCCGACGTTCTCGATGAACAAGGTCACAGTGACCGACAAGAAGTCCGGCCGTCACGTGCTCGACCGCATGACCCAGGCGTTCTATGCCGGGCATGTGTACTCGGTGCTGCTGCCCGACAACGACCGCATGCTGCACGAGACCCTGATGGGCGTGATGAGCGGCATCATCCGGCCGCATGACGGCAATGTGATGAACAAAAGCGCGAACCTGCTGGAGCTTGAGCCCGGCGAAGTCCGTGGACATCGACTGGGACTGGTGCCGCAGCAGTATGCGGTACGAGACGACATGAGCGCCGAACGCAACCTGGTGTATGCGATGGATGCCTCCGGGCGCACGTTCCTCAAGCCGAAGCCGGTGATCGCACGCGAGCTGCTGCACAAGGTCCATTTCGATGTGGATACCCCGAACGCTCCGGTTGGCAAGCTGGACGTGGTGGAGCAGCGTCGCGTGGCGATCGCGCGCGCCATCGCCTGCGAGGCCGAGGTGCTGATCGCCGACGAGCCCACGGGCGGGTTGAACGATGACGACAGCGTGGAGATCCTGCAGCTGCTCACGTCGCTCACCCACGGCGACCCCAAGCGCTGCGTGATCATCCTCACCGAATCAGAAGCCGTTGCCAACATAGCCGAAACCATCATCAAGCTATAAACGGCCTCATCTGATGCGCCCTCGCTGGGTGGGCAGTCCACCGGGCTGTCCACCCAGCGGGGGCGCATTGATTCCACCTAGATCATGCGCATGTGGAACCTCGCGGCCAGGGCCGGCACGTCGGGGACGCCGTACTGGTCGACCAGATCCAGCCAGCGCCGCTTGTTCGCCTCCCCATAGCGCTCCGCACGCTTGGCGTAGGCTTGCGCGGTCAGGAACTTCGGCGGTATCGACTTGCTGTTGTATTTGTCGGCGACCATCACGATTTCCTGTTCCAGATTGACCGGCATGTAATCGACCGGAGGCAGCGGCAGGTTCTGCGCGATGACCATCTGCTGGGTCAGGCCGACCCCAGTATGATTGCGCGCGAACTGGGCGATGGACTCGTCCACGCCCTGCTCCAGCAAGTACTCGTAGCCGAGCAGGCCATGCAGGATGTAACGTTTCCCGTCGAATTGCAGCGGTTCGCCATCACTGCCGTCATGCTTGAGCACGCGATACGTGCCGATGTCGTGCAGCAGGCCGCCGATCGTCGCCAGATGCTCGTCGATCAGGCGTTTCGGCACACGGCCACCGGTGATGCCGTCTGACGGCAGGTCGGCTTGTTCAACCGCCCCCGCGGGAACGAATGCACCTTGCCGCTGCCCTGGCCCAGCTTGTTGGTGAACAGCGCGTTCTGATGGCGGGCGAGCTGGCGGGCGATGGTCGCCACGACAACGCAATGCGTGTGCACCAGGTCATAGGCGGCCTGGGAGGGGGCGATTTTCTTGTGCAGCTCGTCAATCTGGTCGAGTGTGGGGATATAACCGGTCATACGGCTTATTGTAGCCATCGCGACACGCTGATAACATCACACAATCGCAAGGTGCATTTCCACAGATCAGCCATTTTCCGGCCTTCATCATAAACAGCGACGTCGATTGTGCTGCGCAATCCGGGCGTGTCGCGCCGGCGAGGAGGAAAAGAGGAGAGCGTTGCGAGCATGTTACAGATGCCGGGTGCCATCAATCGCCCGGTAGACGCCTCTCAGATGGAGCGCACGTGGTATTCGCCGGTACGGTTGGACGCCACGATCATCTGATCGTTCTCCAGCACCTTCCAGCCATCGGACTCGTTCTGCTCGAAGCCGGAACTCGCCACGACCACACCGGACGGCTTGCCGTCACAGTCCTGCACGTCACGGTACCTCATCACACGGTAATCGTGAGCCTTCTCGCCCTTGCCGTACTCGTCGTAAATCTCGACGATGCGCGGCGACGTCTTCTCGCGGCCGGCGGCGCACAAAGCCACGAGCTGGTCCTGGCTTTGGATCATGCAGTTGTAGCTGGACTTGGGGTACGCCTGACGCAGCTGGCGTACCGCCTGCGCCACGGCCTCGTCCAGCGCGAAGCCGAACGCGATGTATTCGAGGATGACCGAGAAGAAGATCGCGGAGTCGGAACGGCCGCCGGTCGACAG
>OAWC01001012.1_pt1 | contig 11584 bp, 6 predicted proteins | sample 1495331 | NCBI WGS metagenome assembly OAWC01 (sample SAMEA2580115, study PRJEB22360) | human gut metagenome | biome: human gut; feature: human-associated habitat; material: faeces | place: Denmark | collected 2008/2010
TCGTCATTGCCCTTGCCATTAATGGCAAGCAGCTTTCCAGCGAAGAACTGGCCGGGAAAATCAATGACCTAGGATTGCGCGGTACCAGTCATATTCAGCTGGTTATCGGCGGGTCGATCGGACTCGATGATGCGATCCTACGTCGCGCCGATTTCCTGCTGAGCTTCTCGAAGATGACGTTTCCACATCAGCTTATGCGCGTGATTCTGCTGGAACAAATCTACCGTGCCTACAAAATCAACGCCGGCGAGCCATACCACAAGTAGGGCGGTGGCGGTCAGCTCACTCCACGGACTTGAGCGAGCTGACCGGATCGATGCGGTCGAGCACCGGATTGGTGAGCAGCTGCACGAGCAGCGCGAACGCCATCGTCGCCGCGGCGGCGATCACATAGCTGTACCAGTGCAAGCTCACCTCGAAATACAACGCGGGCATGTTGAGCGCCGCCGTAAGCAGCCCGCCGACCGCGCGCCCGAGCGGCAGACCGACGACGATGCCCATGCCGGCCAGTATCAGCATCTCCTTGTTGACATACCGGTGCACCTCGCGGTCGTAGAAGCCCAGTACCTTCAGCGTGGCCATTTCCCGCACGCGCTCAGACACGTTCGTGTTCGCCAGCGTGAACAGCACGACAAGCGCCAGCCCGCCCGCGAGCGCGATGATGAGCGCCACGACGGCGCTCATCAGGTCGAACGAGAAGCTGCGCTCGAGATCGTCGGTGCTGGTGGCGCTCACGACCGACGGATCGCGTGCGAGGAGATGCTGGCGGGGCGCGTGGGAGCCGATCCGCGTACGCGATGTTCTGGTCGGCGGTTCCGTCCAGTGTGGCGATCACGGCGTTGTGCGTCACCGCCGCCGACACGCCGAATGTTTTCTTGTACAGACTTTCGCTGACATACACGTTCGAGCCGATGAGGTTTCGCGTCACCGCGGAGACCTTCACTTCGCCGTGACGCATACTGCCGTCGCGTAGCGTGACGGTGTCGCCGGCCTTGACGCCGAGCGAGTTCGCCGCGGATTGCGCGACGATTATGCCATCGCCCCCAAGCTGCAGCTTGCCGTGCCCGCCGCTCGCGGACCGCAGCGTAATCATGTCTCCGAGCGCCCCTGCTGAATCATCCGGCACGATCATGAGCTGAATCGTCTCGCCTGCGTCGCCCGCGTCCATCGAACGTTCCACGCGCCCGTCCTTGTCGAGCCGAGCGCGCATCGCATCGACGCTGTCGTCGCCGCTGACGACGAGCAGGTCGTAATGGTAGATGTCCTCGTACTGCTTGGGTCCGAGCGTGGCGACGGTGTCGTTGATGGCGAAGCCGCACACAATCAGCGCCGTGCAGCCCGCCACCCCGCCGACGGTCATCAACAGGCGGCTTTTGAAGCGGAATATGTTGCGCGCGGTGACCTTGTTGAGGAAGCTGAGCCGCCGCCACAGCGGGCGGATGCGTTCGAGCAAGATGCGCGCGCCGGCCTTCGGCGCTTTCGGCTGCATGAGTTGCGCCGGGCTTTGCCGCAGAGCCCCGGCGCAGGCGACGACCGTTGCGACGACCACGCCGACGACGAACAGCGCGATGCCTGTCGACCCGTACAGCCAATCGTATTCGAGCTGTATGCCGGGCACCGTGTACAGTCCCTCGATCACCAGCAGCAGGAACGACGGAATGCCGAGGAAGCCGACCATCAGTCCCAGTCCGCCGCCGATTAGGCAGGCGAGCGCGGCGAACAGCACGTATCGCATCGCGATGGCCGCGTTCCCGTAACCGAGCCCGGTGTAGGTGCCAATCAGACCGCGTTCCTCCTCGACCATGCGGGTCATCGCGGTCAGGCTCATCAGCACCGCAACAATCAGGAATACGACCGGGAAGGCGTAGCCGATTGATTCGATTGAGCTGATGTCGGATTTGAGCGAGCTGAAGCCGCCGATTGACGAGCGCGTCTGCACGTACCAGCGGGCTGCGGCGATGTCGTCGACGCGTTGCTGCTGCTTGGCGAACTGACTGTCGGCATCCTTGCGCTTGGCGTCAAGCTGGTCTTGCGCGTCCTTGAGCTGCCGTTCGCCGGTGTCCATCTGCTCTTCGCCGTCGGCTATCTGCTTGAGTCCGTCGCGGATCTGCTGGCGACCGCCGCGCAGCTGCTCGGTTTGCCGCTGCAAGGTGGCCGATTGCGCTTCGAGTTGGGCTATGGTGGCGTTGACCTGGCTCAGCTGGGATTGCAGTTGCGTGAGCTGTGCCGCGGATTCATCGGCTTTGGACCGTGCCTGTGTGGCGAGGTCGCGCGCGGTTTTCGCTGCCTTGCGCAATGGTTCGAGTACCGTCTCGGGCAGACCTTGCGCGCCGGCGACCGCCTGGTCTGCCGCGTCCGCGGCCTGCTCTGCGGCCCGCGCGCCCTGCGCGGCCAGGTCGTTCATCGTCTTCGCGGTGGCGATGCCCTGCTGCAGCTGCGATTGGCCCTGGCGGGCTTGGAGCAGTCCCACGTTGACCTGGTCTTTGCCGTCCTGCAGCTGCTCCGATTGGTCTTCGAGCTGTGTGAGCTGGTCTTCGAGGCTCTGCTTGGTGGTTTTCGCCTGCTCGCGCCGGGTTTTCAGCTCCTCCGTCTGCTCGGTGATCTGCATCTGCGCGTCGTCGAGCTGCCGGTAGGCGTCGGTCTTCGCCTGGTCGAGCTTCTTCTGCGCGGCGTCCACGAGAGTCTGCCGGCGTTCATTCTGCCGCTTGGTCTGCACCGTGGCTTCGATGCGGTCGGCGACATCGCGGACCAGCGTGTCATAGTCGTCGCTGAACGCGTCCTCGTCGGTCGAGCCGCTCACGGTCAGGCTGATAGCGGTGTAGATGTCTCCTGTCACGCCGTCGCTCGGCGCGAAGAACGTGTAGTCGGACGCGAGCGAGTTGCGGAATGCCGTGGCGCCGCTGTATCCGTCCGGATTGCTCAGGTCCTTGGGGTCTATCACCGTGCCGGTGATGGTCAGTTCGGTCGGGAAGCTCGGCGCCGATTGCGATGCATCGGCTTGCTCGTCCGCCGGTTCCGTGCCGTTCGCGCCGCTATCGGCGGAGTCCGTATCCGAAACGGTCGATGTCGCAGTGCCGGTGTCAACCGGGGTGACGGTCAGCGAGTCGCCGACTGCCATGCCACTGTCGGCGAGGAACTTTTTGGTGACCGCGACCTCGCCAGCCTTGCTCGGAATGCGGCCGTCCTGTAGGTACGGCTGGTCGAGGCCGTTCACGCCGATCTCGTTGATGGTGACGGTTTTGTCGGTGCCCTTGACGTCGGCTTCGACGCTCTGGCTGCGTTCCGGCTGCACGACATCGACTCCGCGGACCTGCTTCAGGGCCGCAACGTCATCATCGGTCAGGCCGTAGGTCGACAGCACCTGGATATCGTGCAACCGTTGCGCGTCGTAGAACCGGTTCGCGGCGCGGAACGTGTCACGACAACCGGCGTAGATGCCGGTCATCACCGCCACTCCAAGCAGCGAAATCACGGCGATGGACAGAAACCGTTTCCACCCGTGCAGCCACGAGCGCATCGTATCCTTGACGAACGCCCCCGACAGCGAGCGCCCACGAGACGGCCTGCCGCCCGTATCGGTGTCGGCCGCCAAGTCGTAGATTCCGGGAATCACCTCGGTGGGCACATCGGACGCGGGCGACCACCCGGCAGAATCACCGTCCGCCTTCCGACCTTTGTTCCTATGCGCATGCCGTCCCATCACAGCACCTACCATTCGATGTCGGCGATCGGTGTCGGCGCGGGATTCACATCCTCGCCCACCACCTTGCCGGAGCGGAAGCGGACGACCTTGTGCGCCATCGGAGCGAGCGCGGAGTTGTGGGTGATGATGAGCACCGTCATGTTCTCGTCACGGCAGATGTCCTGCAGCAGTTGCAGGACCTCCTTGCCGGTCTCATAGTCGAGCGCGCCGGTCGGCTCGTCGCACAGCAGCAGCTTCGGCTTCTTGGCGATTGCGCGCGCAATGGACACGCGCTGCTGTTCGCCGCCGGACAGTTGCGCCGGGAAATTGCTCAGCCGGTCGCCCAGGCCGACCTTGTGCAGGGTGTCGGCCGGGTCGAAATGGTCGGGGCAGATCTGCGACGCGAGTTCGACGTTCTCCAATGCGGTCAGATTCGGCACGAGATTGTAGAACTGGAAGACGAATCCGATGTCCATCCGCCGGTAGGCTATGAGGTCGCGTTTGCGCAGTCCGGTGATGTCGCGGCCGCCGATCACCACGCGCCCGGAGGTGGCGGTGTCCATGCCGCCAAGGATGTTCAGCGCCGTGGTCTTGCCCGCGCCCGACTGCCCGAGGATCACCGTCAGTTCGCCTCGGTCGGCGGTGAAACTGGCCTCGTCCAGTGCGCGGATCGTGGTGCGCCCGGACGGGTATTCCTTGACCACACGGTCGAACTCGATATACGCCATCATGCACCTCCCCGCACACGCAACAGATGTTATACTCAAGTAAAACAACACTATGTCGGTTTCGCAACCAACAGTCGGATTGCCGAATGTCGGGCAGGAATCCGCCGGCGCGAGATCATACGAGGCAAGGACCAGCCATGGCCAAGGAACTGACCGAAAGCCGCCGCACCCGTTACACGCGGAAGGCGATGCAGGACGCGCTCATCGACCTGATGCGCGAACGGCCGCTCGGCAGCATCACCATCAAGGCGCTGTGCGAGCAGGCGGACGTCAACCGCTCCACGTTCTACGCGCACTACGACAGCATCGAGGAGCTGCTACACGACATCGAGGACGAAACGATGGCATGGGTCACGACCGCGCTCGACCAGCTGCTCATGCAGCCTGACGCGGCCGGCGTCGAGCACGTCATCGAGCACATCTGCCGCTATATCGCCGACAACCGCAACCATCTGCAGGTGCTGATGAGCCCTACCGCCGACCTGGATTTCCAGCAACAGCTGCTCGGCCTGATCTACAGCCGCCGTTCCGTCGCCGAACAGATGCAGCCCGCCTCCAGCGACCCGGCCGAAGCGCAGATGCGCATGCGGTTCGCCGTATCCGGCAGCATCGGACTGCTGCAGTACTGGCTCGCCACCGACCTCGCCGCCCCACCAGAAACCGTCGCCCACATCATCTTCACCATGGGCATGCCCGGCGCCCGGTGAGGCAGACGATTCCGGCCTCGACCCACCCGAAATCATACGGCCAGAGTGCCGCAGCGGCACTAGACGAATCGGAGATGCTGGTCACAAGGAATCGACGGGGCATGACATATTCTTCGCACCGGCACAGATCGTTTGCATAATCGCGATTTAGTAAATCACGATTATGCAAACGTGATGCTAGGCGCTCAATCGCAGACATGTTGCGGCAAAATTGGGCTATCTGCATCTCAAGGGGTTGATGGCGCTCTTCCGGAACATCTATCTGCGTTTCGAGGGGTTGGTAGCCGAGTATAAACACCCTCAAGACCGCATGATTCCAATGGCAATTGGTGCTCAATACTCCGGGTATCATGTTTTGGCAACCCCCTGAAACTCAGATAGATGTTCGGCGAACACGAAATCACCCCCTTGAAACGCAGATAGCCACGAAAAGTCGACGCCGCGACGATGAGGAAGGCTCAGACCGTGACCGTGGTGCCCACCGCGGCATGACGCACCCCGATGAGCCGATGCGGGAGACAAAACGGCGCACGGTGACGTCGACTCGTCAGCGGATGGCATAGAATGGCGGTCGTGCCGATATCGGCCTGCGTTGTGGCGGGTGCGGCGATCACGGCATCACGGCCCGGCCCCACCGGCGATGACGGCAATGTCGAAGACGGGCGCGAGCGGGTCAACGACGGGCAGACGGCCAATGCCGCGAGCAGTCGCCGGCGTGCGGCAACGATGGAGAGGAACCGATGAGCAAGAACACCATGCACGACAGCACGGCGACGGCCTCCCGCCCCGGCACCGGCAACACGCCGGCACCGGCGGCGTTGCGCAAATCGTTGAAGAACCGGCATGTCCAGCTGATCGCGCTGGGAGGGGCGATCGGCACCGGACTCTTCTATGGCTCCAGCGAGTCGATCGCGTTGGCAGGCCCGTCAATCCTGCTTGCCTATCTTGTGGGCGGGTTGGCTATCTTCATGATCGTGCGGGCGCTGGGCGAGATGTCGGTCGAAGACCCGAGGGCCGGTGCGTTCAGCTACTACGCGACCCGCTACTGGTCGAAGCGCGCCGGCTTCGTGAGCGGCTGGAACTACTGGTTCAATTACATTCTGGTGTCGATGGTGGAGCTGAGCGTGGTCGGCTCGTTCGTCAACTACTGGTTTCCCGCGATTCCGCAATGGGTGTCGGCCGCGGTGTTTCTCGTCGTGATTGCGGCGATGAACCTGCTGGGGGTGAGCAAGTTCGGCGAGTTCGAATTCTGGTTCGCGATCATCAAGATCGTCGCGGTGATAGCGATGATCGTCAGCGGGCTCGCGGTACTGATTGCCGGACTGCCAACGGATTCCGGCGTCAAGGCGAGCTTCTCGAACTGGTTCGCGCTCGATGGCGGCGTACTCCCCCACGGCCTGCTGCAGCAAAGTGCCGACGGCCAATGGACCGGACTGTTGATGGCGTTGGTCGTGGTGATGTTCAGTTTCGGCGGCACCGAGCTCATCGGCATCACGGCCGGCGAGACCGAAGATCCACGCAGAACCATTCCCCGCGCGACGAATGGCATCATCTGGCGCATCCTGGTGTTTTACATCGGCGCACTCGGCGTGATCATGGCCGTGGTGCCGTGGAACACGATCGACGGCACGACCAGCCCGTTCGTGCAGATCTTCGACTCGGTGGGTGTGCACGCGGCCGCCGGCATCCTCAACTTCGTGTGTCTGACCGCGGTGATGAGCGTGTACAACTCCGGCCTGTACGCCAACTCCCGCATGTTGTACTCGCTGGCCAGGCAGGGCAACGCGCCCGAAATCCTCGGCAAGCTCAACTTCCACGGCGTACCGGTTGTCGGGGTGCTCGCTTCCGCGGCCATCACCGCGCTGGCCGTGGTGGTCGTGTTCCTGTGGCCCGATTTCGCGTTCAATTATCTGATGTCGATCGCCACGATTGCTGGCGTTATCAACTGGTCGATGATCATGGTCACCGAGATTCATTTCCGTCGCCGTGTGGCGGCCGGAGACGGGCCCGGCGAGCTGGCCGGGCTCACCGGAGACGAGGCTCTGGGACGCATCCATTTCAAGCTGCCGTTCGCCCGCGTGATGCCGTATGTAGTGCTCGCATTCCTGGCATTCGTCGTGGTGCTCATGTGCTTCTCGTCCAGCTATCGCGTCGCCGTCATCGCCGGTGTGGTGTGGCTTGCGATTCTGCTGACCGCATACCAGGTCACGCAGACGCGCAAGACCGTCCGCCCTTAGTCGCGCACATCCCGCGGATGGAGCCATGGCCGCCGCACGCGCGAACAGAGCCGGAACGGCTCACGAGCGCACAGAGCCAGCCCACCATAATCCGACACGCCGAACACAAGTCACAACGAAGTCCCCACAAACCTTGCGATCCGCCATTTTCCTTGGTTTAGCGCGAGACCACCTTTCCAGGACCCGCGAATATCGCCGGAAGCCAGGCAAAGGCCTTACTTCTCGACCATGCTGACGCCGATAATGGTGTGCAGTGTCATCGCACTGGCACATGCACAACCAAGGAGGGCTCCATCATGTTCATTCCCCGGTACTACGAGAGTCTCGGCCATCTACATGTCGGCACGCAGCCGAACCGCGCGTATTACGTGCCCGCGTCCACGCCGATGGACACGGTCGGCGAGAATCGCGTGAATTCCGACCGTTTCATGCTGCTGAACGGCGACTGGGATTTCAAGTATTATGCGAGCATCTACGACTTGGACGCCGAGGTCTCCCGACTGCGCGCCGCCGGCCGCCCCGTGTTCTATGACGTGGATTTCGGCGGGGATGACGCACCGGAGAACGCCGATCCGCGCACTGCCGCCACGGGTGCGCTGGCGGCGGACGGCTTCACGACGACGCCGGTGCCGAGCGTGTGGCAGAACCATGGGTTCGACCGCCACCAGTACACGAATTTCGACTATCCGTTCCCGTTCGACCCGCCGTTCGTGCCGCAGGACAACCCGTGCGGCGTGTACCTGTGCGATTTCATGCATACGTCCGATCCTGACGCACCCTGCACGTACCTGAATTTCGAGGGCGTGGATTCGGCGTTCTATGCGTGGGTGAACGGCGAGTTCGTCGGGTATTCGCAGGTGTCGCATTCGACCAGCGAGTTCGATGTGACCGACGTGCTGGAGGACGGCGTGAACACGCTGGCCGTGCTGGTGCTGAAGTGGTGCGACGGCAGCTATCAGGAGGATCAGGACAAGTTCCGCATGAGCGGCATCTTCCGTGACGTGTATCTGCTGGACCGTCCCGAGTATGCGATTCGTGACATGTTCGTGCATACGTCGATTTGGCGCAATGTCGATTCCGCGCTGGTTGAGGCCGGCATCAGCGATGACGAATATGATGCGTCGCCGGTCGATCACGCGACGGTCGACGTGGATTTCGCGTTCTTCGACGATGCGGATGTGCCGGTCAAGGTGCAGCTGTTCGATGAGGATGGCGAGCTGGTGGCAGAGACGGCCTCGGAGCCGATCGATGATCCGATGGCCGGGGACGAGGACGACGTGACGGTTCGGACACAGCCCGACGCGAGCGAAGCCGACGACGCGACCGGCACTGGCAGCGACGACACCGCCGCGGACGACGAAGAAGAAGGCGTCATCGAGTCGACCGACGACGTGGCCGCCATCGACGATGACTCCACGGACGCACAGGCCGCACTGCGCATCGCGTCGGTGACCGGCACGCTCGCCGGCGGCGCGAACGGCACCGGATTCACCGGAGACAGCGCGTTCGCCCCGACCGCGCACGCATCCCTGGCAGTCGACGACCCGCATCTGTGGACCGCCGAGACGCCGTACCTGTACACCATCGTGTACACCACCGCGAACGAGGTCATCACCGCGCTCGTCGGCATCCGCGAGGTCAGCGTGGATGGCAATGTGGTCAAGGTCAACGGCAAGCCGATCAAGCTCCACGGCGTCAACCGGCACGACAGCGACCCGGTGACCGGCCCGGTCATCAGCGAGGAGCAGCTCATGCGCGACCTCACGCTGATGAAGGAGCACAACGTCAACGCGATCCGCACCAGCCATTACCCGAACGCGCCGCACTTCTACGACCTGTACGACCGTCTCGGCTTCTACGTGGTGGCCGAGGCTGACAACGAGAGCCACGGCGCGATGCGCGGCGTGCATCCGGACGAGAGCGACGCGGCTGTCAACAAGCGCTGGAACCGGCCTATCGCCGACAACCCCGCGTGGATCGCGCCGACCGTTGACCGCGCGCAGCGCAGCGTGGAGCGCGACAAGAACCATGCGAGCATCATCTTCTGGTCGATGGGCAACGAGTGTGCGTACGGCTGTACGTTCGAGGCGGCGCTGCTGTGGACGCAGACCTTCGATCCGAGCCGCCTGACGCACTATGAGAGCGCCCGGTATGTGGATGAGGGACAGGAGTGCGATTACAGCTATCTTGACGTACACAGCCGTATGTACCCGTCCGTCGAGGAGATCGACCAGTACTTCTCCGAGGAGGGGCCGCGCACGCCGGACGGGCTGCGCGACGGCAGCAACGGCGATGACGGCGACAACGGCGTCAAGCCGTACGTGCTGTGCGAATTCTGCCATGCGATGGGCAACGGCCCGGGCGATCTGGAGGATTATTTCACGCGCATCCAGCGTTATGACGGCCTGGTCGGCGGCTTCATCTGGGAGTGGTGCGACCATGCGATCGACCGTGGCACGAACGCGGCCGGCGAGCGCGAGTACGCGTACGGCGGCGATTCGGGCGAGTACCCGCATTTCGGCAATTTCTGCATGGACGGCTTGGTGTACCCGGACCGCACGCCGCATACCGGGCTGCTGGAGTTCAAGAACGTGTATCGGCCGGTGCGCGTGACCGGTTTCGACGCGGCCGCGGGCACGGTGACGCTGCACAATTACCTGGACTTCCTGGATGCCGCCGACGCGGTGTTCATGACGTTCGAGCTGCTGGTGGATGGCGCGGAGACCGCATGGGCTGCGTGGGAGAGTGATCCTGCGGCGGGCGCGACGTTCCGGGAGGAGCATCCCGGCAATTACACGCCGTCGATGCCATCGATCGCGCCGCATGGTGACGCGGTCGTCGACATACCGGCTGAGATCCTTGATGCCATACCCGAGGCCGGGAACGTGACAATGCTGGTGAAGTACTATCAGGCGACGGACACCGAGACACTGCCGATCGGCTTCGAGCTCGGCTTCGACGAGGTCGCCGTGCCGACCGCGGATCCACGCAATCAGACGGTCGTCGCCGCGCTGGCCGATATCGCCGATGGCATCGGCTCGGATGACGATGTCGACGACGTTGCCGATGACGGCACCGATAGCGTAGAAGGCGCCGACGATGGAGCGAACGATGCCGCGGATGCCGGCTACGACGACGTCGTGCTGGCAGACCCGCTGACCGTCATGCAGACCGATGCCTCGATCACCGTGGAAGGCTCGACGTTCCGGTATGTGCTCGACCGCCGTACCGGCCTGTTCTCGTCGATGTCGTTCGCGAACCGGTCGCTGCTTAACAGGCCGATGGAGCTGAACGTGTGGCGCGCTCCCACCGACAACGACCAGTACATCAAGGCCGATTGGATCCGCGCCCAGTATGACCGCGCTCAGGCGCGCGCGTACGAGGTCGGTGTACTGGTCGATGAGGATGACGTCATCGCCAAGCCCGAGTCGATTGAGCTGCGTGCGGACGATGAGGATGCGCCGGTCGCCTCGTTTGGAGACGATGCGATCCTCGACGACGGCAACGTCGACGCCGGCGACGCGAGCGCCATAGCGACGTCCGAGGACGGCTCGGTGGTGGTCGACGGCCAGGTGACGATCCATGCGACGATGGCGCTGGTGGCGCCGATTGTGCAGCGCATCGCCGACATCGACGCCGACTGGACCATCGCGCCCGACGGTTCGGTGGCGCTGCGCATGCATGTGATGCGCGACACCGATTTCCCGTTCCTGCCGCGTTTCGGCCTGCGCCTGTTCGTGCCGAAGCCGATGCGGCAGATCGCCTATTGCGGTCTCGGCCCGAACGAAAGCTACATCGACAAGCGCCGGTCCAGCTATCATGGCGTGTTCTCCGGCACTCCCGAATCGCTGTTCGAGCCGTATATCAAGCCGCAGGAGAACGGCAACCATCACGACTGCGATTGGGCGAGCGTCGCCAGCGATGACGCCGAGCTGCTGGTGCTCCGTGCCGGTGACCACGCCTTCGACTTCCAGGCGCTGCCTTACACCCAGGAGGAGCTGACCGCCAAGGCCCACAACAGCGAGCTGAAGCCGGCGGATTCGACGGTGGTGTGCGTGGATTACATGCAGTCCGGCGTCGGGTCCAACAGCTGCGGTCCCAAGCTGCACGAGAAATACCGCCTCGACGACGCGGAGTTCGATTTCAATCTCGTCCTGCGCCCGCAGGCGCTCTGAGGCGTTGGGTACGGGTATCGGATCAGTCACATGATCCGATACCCGTACCCGTGCA
>OAWC01001016.1_pt1 | contig 11493 bp, 12 predicted proteins | sample 1495331 | NCBI WGS metagenome assembly OAWC01 (sample SAMEA2580115, study PRJEB22360) | human gut metagenome | biome: human gut; feature: human-associated habitat; material: faeces | place: Denmark | collected 2008/2010
CGCTTCCTTTGCCGGGGAGTTTCCGTTTGCGAAGTGGTAGAACCCCCAGGGCTTTCCGTGAGCGCGACACCATTGCACCCAGCTGTCGCAATAGCCGTCTACGAACCCGACTCCTTCCGTCGCCTTGCAGATGACGAAGTCGACGTTGGGAAACACCGCATCCGCGTCCAACCCTGCTTGCCAGTTCGATATGTCGATGCCCCTAAGCATTCTTGATCAGCTCTTTAAGCTCTTCCCGTAGCTCCTTAATCTCGCTCGCAATGTCGTTAAGTGTGCTAGTAAAGTCCTTAAGAGTACGATTGTACAGGTAAAACATGCCCACGCAAGCCACAATAGGGAAGCCCAGACTACCGATAAGAGTGACAATATCGTTAACATCCATAATTCCTTGAGATCTTAGTAAGCCAGGAAATAGAACCGCTTGCCGTAATTAACACCTCGGATAAGGAAGTTGTTAGCCGTAGGCGTGAACGGGGTGTTCGAAGTCCAATCACGGTTAGGCGTAGTGATCGGGATTTTGTTCAAGTCCATGATCTTCACTTCGTCAACTCCACGGTAAAGCGGAACGAACCGCGGGAAATTGTACGTGTTATTCGTGTTGGTGTCCGTGAGCATCATTACGCTGTTCGCAATAGGCGCGAATTCGAACTTGTTCGTGTTCATCGTTGCAAAAACGTTTTTAAGCGCGTTGATGTCGTAATTCAAGACGGGCATAGGCTTTTTGTCTAGACGCATCGTCACCGCTTTGTTAACAGCCTTTGCAAGAAGTTCGCTGTCAACTTTGATAGGGGTAAGCTGAACGGCGGGGTCTACTGCAATGTCGTTTGCGTAATCTACAACTTCCACGTCGTAAAGCTTCGTCAAATCGGAAGTCTTACCGGTAAACGTGATCTTCGGGCGTTCGTTGAACTTCTCCGTGCATCCCCATACACGGTAGTAGTCGCCTTCCTTCGCGATGAAGCCGCCCTCGCTTTTGGGTTGCTTGTTGATCTGAACTCCTTGCTGCGTCCACGTGTTCAAATCGTTCGAAGTATATAGCGAGTTGTCATCATAGTACAGATCGCACGCGATCATGACGAATTTGGTACCATCGTAAAAACAACGCGCGTCAAGCGTGTTATGCGGAAGCGTCAATTTACGAGGCTGCGTATCATAACTTGCGCTTGTAGATGTAAGATTGATGCGAGCAATATATGTATCAAACGGTCGGTGCGTATAACCGTATACGTCTGTTTGGGTTGCTTCATTGGTAGTCGACGCAGAGAAAATAACACAGAGGTTATTATTAACATCAGTGAAAAGCGAAGGCGCCCAAACCATACCATTAGGATTGGCTGCCATGAATCCGCCGGTCAGATTTAAACGATACCACTTCTCGAAATCAGGCGTGATTTCAAGGGAGCAATCGTTATTAACCCCATAATTGGTTCTTGCAGTTACTACGCATTTCTCTCCTGTATCAGGAAGCGTATATTGAATTCCGCTAACGCTCACAGAAGCCGCAGAACCATATGATGCGTCAAATTCGTTCCACACGATGCCGTCAAGCGAGAAAAGGGATTTGTTCGAAGTCGGATATTCAACGAATGCAACGTAACCGCTTTCAGGAAGCTGAAAGCTTGAAAGCGCTTGCTTTTCAAGTCCGGTAACAGACCCTTGAATGTTGGTGATATTCTGCTCGATGGTATTTATATCGCCTTGGATGATAGTTACATCGCCTTGAATGTTCGCCACATCTTGGCTTAACTGCTGCACTTCTTGACGGTATTTTTCCAACTGCGCATTGAAATCTGCGGTATGCGCCCAATACTTCGTATTCGTCAATTGTATGCCCGCAGGTACGAACTGGCGCGACGTGTAGCTATCGCCTTCATTGATGACGATAGTCAACGGCTCATACGTTTTAGTAGAATCCCATTCCAGCGGGTCAGCCAGAATCGGCACGTATCGCGCACCAACATATTCTCTAACGCTCATTACATCCTCGCTTTCTCCGGTGTCTGATCTACCGTTTCCGAATTATCCACATTCCATCTTAGTATGAGCCGACCATAAGTGTCCAATCCGTAAACCGCTCCGGTATCGAACATTATATCACTCCACCCATCCGGGATGTAGGCTACAAAATAACCTTCTAAGTTAAGCCCAAAATAAACTTGCTTAACCACCTTGTCGAAAATAAATTGCAAATGATTGTTAATCCATTGCACAACCTGCTCAGCATAATAATCATCGAACCCGCTGTTAACGAACTGCTCGAACAGGTTATACAGCTCGTCAACGTATTCATGCAGAGCTTTCAAGTCTTCGTTTATCAGGTCAGTATTTTGCAGATTCTTGTTAAGATAATCTGTGATCTTGCAAAGCACTTCGTAATAACTCAGTTCATCGCCGTAAACTGCAGGAAGAACCATGTTGCAAAAATACCTGAACGGTTCTTGCGTTTTAATGTCCGGTCTGATCGGCGGTGTTGGAACTATAGACATCTTTCCTCCTTAGTAGAAATTAGGGCTTATGTTAAATGACCATCCCTTAAAAAACACTTTTAACGGCTTGGGGTAAGTCACATCTAAAGATATCGTTCCGGCAGTAGATATCGAAGCGCTGACCACCTCTGTAGCATCTCCATAAACAGAAATCGGCAATATGATAGAATCTACCGGCCTGCATTCCACCGGGAGCGTCAACAATGTTTGGCCTTGCGTGTAAGACTGAACCTGATAGTTTCCACAGAAAATAACATCATTAACGCAAGACAACATAACAACGTTGCTCCCCGCAGTAACCCCGCTGGCAGGCGTTGCCGTATACCTACCTTTGAACGTCGTAAAGAAATTGGGATTTCCTGCATCCGGCATAATCCCTCCTTAATAAACGTAAAAGAAGCATTCGCGCAACGCCGGGTCGCGAATCACCTCAAAGTCTATATTAACGAACGTTTCTCGCCATAGCAATAGCAATTCTGCCTCAGGTTTGTCATGACCCGTTTCGGTACGTGATAGCTTGTTAGCATACGTTCCGGACGAATCCGATTTGCCCGTGTCGGTGGTCGACGCATCGGTGAAGTCCGCCGTGGACGCGTAGTTGCCCGCCTTGATGTTGTCGAAGTTGAATATGTCCTGCGCGTTGCTCGTCGAAGTCGCGCTGGTGTTCGCGGCATTCGAGGCGGTGCCGGTCGCGTCTTCCGCGATAGTCCGCGTGTGGTCGATGAGCGGCTGTATGTTCTTGGCCGTGATCTCGGACAGGTACATCTGGTTGTAGTACGGCATGATCAAGAACATCGCGTCGCGAACGAACATGCGGAACAACCCCGCCGTTTCAGCTCCTATCTCGTACATGAAATAGTGGCGTATGATCTTGTCGTTCAGCGTCTGCCTATACGCTTCGTCGAAGATCGGATAGTCGGCCAAGCCCAGCTTGTCGTAAGCAGCATGCCAGTTGGCCTCGATGTTCGGCAGCTTCGCATCGGCAAGCGTCTGTTCGAGCACCCATCGAAGCTGCACGGTGTACTTGCTCATTCTCCGTTCACCTCGATCCCGTTCTCCTCGGCGTACTCGCTTTCATTGAACTCGCCGTCGGCGATAGCCCACTGCTCCTCTTGGCGCTTCTCCGACACGCGGAAATGCACGTCCACGTCGAGACCGAAGATCTTGTTTATCTGCTTGCACGCGAACTGCCGTGATTCGAGGCGGCAGAGCCGCTGAGCTTCCGTGCCGCCGAGGCTGGCGAGCCACTCGTCCACGATGACGCGCTCCGACTTGGACTCCGAGCTTGCGATGCCGAGGAATCCCAGCGCTTCCTTCCAGTACTTGTCCTTCAGCTCGTAGAGCTGTTCGGCGACGTACGGCGACGAATTGTCGAGGATGTCGATGGATTCGAGGTCGAAGTCCTTGTCGGTCATGATGAGGGGCTTGTACTCGTCCACCTGCGCCATCATGTTCTCGAAGCTCAGGCGCTGCTTCTGCGAGCATTTAACCACGCGCGGGGTCTTCTGCTGGTACACGTTCACATCGATCGCCCGGTCTATCGCCCACAGCTTCTTGGCGTACATGTTGAGCGCGAACCAGGTAGGCACGCGCAAGTTGGAGTTCCAGATTATGACGGAGTTCTCGATGGTGAGCGGGATGTTGACCCCCATCACCGAGTAGGCTATGCGGTTCACCGGCTGCGAGTAGATGTCGAAGTTTCCCTCCAACATGCACTGCATGATCGCGTAGCCCTCCGGGCTGCGCTGAACAGGGTCGAGCGCGATATCCTCGTCATGCAGGAACACGCAGAAACCATCGCGAAGGAGCCACCATTCGATTTGGCGCTCGTTGATGCCCGCCGGCAGGTTCTCCCACTCGAAGACGCTCATCGCCAGCTCGTACAGGCGCATCTGCCAGAGGAACATCGTTTGCGAGTTCATAGCCGCGTTGTCCAGCTCGCGAGCGGATTTGTGCGCGTTCTTGGGCATGTTGCCCCAGGGAAGACCGTAAGGGGTGGTAGTGGATTGGATAGGGTTCATGCATACCTCCTTTCTTATATTATAGCATTGCTCAAACTGTAGTTGCCCACGTCGTCCGTGTGCCAGAACGTGACTCCGGAATCGAGCAGCCTGTTGAACATCGCAAGGTAGCCGGCCGGAACCGATCCGCTCATGTTCGCGGCGACGGTCTTCACGTAGTTCCATGAAGCGCGCCCCGTGATGTTCGGCGTTTTCACGACGGAAACGTTGTAGCCGTACACGCTCAAAAAGTCGTCGATCTGGCGCGCTATCTCAGCTCGGCACGTGTACTTGCGAACGCCTATCGTATAGGTTCCGAAGTTCACGAGCGCGGTAGTCGAGTTAGTGCCTCCGCGCTGCGTGTTGGGAGTCTTCGATGCCTTCGAGAAGTTCGCGAAGGTGTTCGTCAGGTCTTGCGCTCCGTTGATCGTCGAGTTGATCATGCTCGCGGCAGCCCCGGCGACGTTGCCGGATGCCAAGCCCTGCATGGCTCCGCCGATGATGTTCTGCGTGGAGTCGATGAAGGAGTTCACGTAGGGCAGCTGGCTCATCGAGTTGAACGACAAACCGAACGACGTGTCCACCTGGGACGCGCCGAGCATGTTCGCGAACGCCTGGTACACCCAGTTGCATGTGGGGTACTTCTCCAAATAGATCGCACCCTCCACGAAGCGGTTCACTCCGTTGTAGTTCAGCGGGATGTAGGCCAGGCGCGAGTTCGCGTCGCACCCGCCCGTCTTCTGCAAGCTCAGCGTTCCGGGCGTTCCGCAGAATTCGAGCCGGAACTGCTGGTCGGCTCCGGTGAAGTTCGTGACTTCCGCGTACTGGAACGGGTAGCAGAACATCTTGTTGTTCTTGGGCACGTACCCGTCGAGATTAGTGAAGCCGAGCGCGTAGTCCTTCGTCGTCTGCGGGGTGGCCGCGTTGGAGTCCACCCAGTATCCCCAGCCGTCGGTCTTCTTGACGATAGTCGGGATCGCCGCTCGGGGAACCATGTAAACCTGGCTCACCGCATCCTGCTGCCCGTTGTCGGACAGCGCCTTCATGAAGCCCTTGAAGTCGTCCACGGTCAAGAAGACGGACAAGCTGGTGCCGCTGGTAACGCCCATGTACTTGTCCCCGCCGTTGTTGACGTACGTTCCGTCCTTCAGCGGCTCCACGGCGCTGGCAACCACCATGTAGCAATCCATGTCCTCGTTGTCGATTACGGAGTACGTGCATTTAAGCTCGCCCGGGTCGATCCCCTCGTCCTTGACGTGAGCGCCTATCGCGTCGTCGTTCACATGCTCGCGCTCCACGAAGCACGGTTTGATATCGTAGTCGAACATGTACGTTTGCACGTAATCCAGCTCCAAGTGCAAGCGCGTCGTGTTCGCCGTCTTGTACTCTGCGCGCGTGATGAACGCGTAGAACCACTTAGTCCCGAAGTTCTCGTTCTGGAACATCACGTAGTTGTAATTGTAGTATTGCTCGGGGTTGCCGTCCACGTCTATAGCCGATTCAAGGCGCTGGTACGTGTACGTGGATATCGTCCGCTGCGCGTCCATGAACGAGGCGATGCCCCCCATCTGGGCGTTCAGGTTCGGATACCAGCGAACGTGCTTGTAGTTCGGGTTCCACGGAACCGTCCCTATGCGGATCTCCGTGCTGGGCTGGTACATTTCTCACCTCCTTCGGAAAGGAGGGCGGGAAACGAATCCCGCCCTCGATGGAACATAGGCTATGCTGTGACGGTGATGGTGGATTTGCCCGTCTTCGTGCCGTCCTGGATGGAGGTTGCCGTGACGGTCAGGGTCGTAGCCGTCTCGTTCGCCGCGACGTGCAGGTAACCGCCGTTGGTGACGGCCGTTCCGGATGCAGCGCCTCCGGCAACCGTCCATTGCACGCCCTGGTTCACGATGCCGGTGCCGACCACGGCCGCGCTCAGCTGCAGATCCGCGCCCTTGGAAAGGGTGGCGGTCGCCGGCGTGACCGTCACGCTCGTGATGGTCGGGGCGGTCGGCGTGAAGGCGGCCGCCTGGCCGAACGGCGAGCAGCTGATGGTCTTCCACACATGGTGCCAATGGTTCCAGTACAGGCCTTCGCCGTTGAACCACTGCGCGGACTCCACGTAGTTGTCCAGCACCATCCACCAATCGCGCGACACCAGCACCGCCGGCACGGTCTCGAGCAGCGCGATCTCCTCTTGCGTGAAGCGATGGTAGTTCGGGTCGAGCTGTCCGGTGGCCGGATCGGTGAACAGCGCGTCCATGCGAACCCAGTCGAAATCGGTGAACGTGTCCACCGTGATCATGCGCGCCTGGAACTCGCGGTACTCCAAGTTGAACGCGGTGGCCAGCACGTTCATGTTCATGGTGGCCTTGAACTTGGCTGTGACGATGAAGTACTGGTCTTCGAAATCCGTGTGGGTGGTCACGCCCGCCATGTTGTACTTCGTGGACTGGTACTGGAACAGGTCGGACATGTACTGGAACTGCGTGGCGATGTCGACGGCGTTGTCCTTGCCGACCGCGGGAATCTCCACCGATCCGATGTAGCCGTTGAGGAGGCACTTGGCCAGGAAGTAGCGCATGACGTAGTACTCGTCCGTGTTGGCGCTGGTGTAGAGAGACTCGATGATGCGCGCGATCAGGTCGCTAACGCCCGTCCAGGACAGGAACGCCTGGCGCAGCTGCTGGGAGGAGACGGTCGTCTTGTAGAACTTCTGGAAGTTCATACGGTGGAACGCGGTTCGCACGTCGGGAAGCTCGCGCTTGGCGAACGTGTCTTCCGCGCCCTCCGGATAGAACCCGTGAACGTCGGCGAGGTTGACGAAGATTTCCTCGATGGTGTCCCCGAACTCGAGGTACCCGCGCTTGAACACCGCCCAGGGGTTGCGGTACAGCTTGGAGGTCACGATGGTGAGGCCGATGCGGTTCACGAGCGCGTTCAGAAACGCGTTGCGAGCGGGCTGATAGCTCGTCAGGTACTCGCCGATGGCGTGGATCTCGTCGGTGGTTCCCGCAAGCTCCACGTAGGCGCGATTGTTCGAGTCGTAAGTCGCCGGGATCCCGCGAGCCGCGAGCGCGGACGCTACCTCCGGGGTCTCGTTGATGGTCGCTTCGACCGCCTTCTGCGCAGCCGTCTCGCGAGCTGCCGTATCGCCGGCCTTCATGACGATCGGCGAATCGGCGGCTTTCATGTTCGGTTGCTTCACTGCCATAATATCTCCTTAATCCCAGATCTCGTCGGCGCTGCGGATCGGCTCGCGCCGAACTTCCTCGCCTACCTCGTTCGCATGGAGCAGCGTCTGGCCTTCGACGGCGAAGAACCGGTCGGCGTACTTGCGGCGCGACTCGTCGCGCTCCTCGCGGTAGCGGTCGCGCTCGGCGATCGCCTCGTCTCGCTCCGCGTTCAGGCGGTCGCGCTCCGCGTCCCACTCCTCCCGCTCGTTGCGCCAGCCCTCGCGCTCGTCCCAGCGGTCGTCGAGTTCCGCCGCGTCCTCGTCGATTCGCGCGGCCATCTCGAGCCGCTTGTCCTCGTCCGGCTCCATGGCCAGCTCGCGCAAGCTCGGTTGGTACCTGCTCATAAGCCTGTCTCCTTTCTGATGACAAAATCACCTTCGTATAGTATAATACCGCCTTTTACGGTCTTGGAATAGAGTTTTCCCGGAAATTTCGCGCCGACATGGAAATTATCCCATGTGACGTGAGGGTGGCACGATTCGGGCAACCCCGCGCAATGCACGGTGAGCTTGCCTCCCTCGTCCTCGATGTAGGTCTTCGGGCGCAGGAACCTGGCGCGCTGAAACGTGCTTTCGAGCTTCCACGCTCCCAGACGGTAATCGTCCACGTCAAGCTCTTCCGGGATCTCGGTTCCGGCCAGATGAAGCGAATCGGTGTCGGCGTAGAGGAAACGATCCTTCACCTTCTGCGCGCTCCGTATCGTCTTGTTCCTAGCCCAGGCCGTGATGAAAGCCCCGGCCGGCAGGTACATGCCGTCGGTGGCTTCCGGGTCGAGCAGAGGGTAGCGCACTATGCCGTCCTCGCACATGACCGGCCGGCGGCTCCGTTTGACCGGATGCGTCGCCATCTTTCCGTACGAGGAGTTCATCTTGAGCTTCGCCATGTAGCGCTTGCCGGCGTTGCCCTCCTCGGCCGCATGCACCTTCTCCTCGTTGGCCGCCATGATGAAATCGTAGAAGAGCTTGTTCGATGCCTTGAACTTCCAGCCCTTGCCGTAGCGGATGGAATAGATGTCGTAGTGGTCTTTCAACAATTCCAAATCGACGCTGGTCAGCACCAGCGTCTGCTCTCCCTTCGAATCCACGACGTACTCCGTCGGCATGAAGCTCAAGTTGCCTTTCAACTGCAAGCATGGGATGAAACCCGGCTTGATCTTGAAATCCGCCGTCACAGTCTGAATGTACAACGGATATCGCGGGTCAGGTTCGTATTCCCCTTCGAAAAGAATCGGATCGCCGTACGGCAGGATCTCGCCTCCGACTCCGGCCATGACGGACGGGTACAGGCTGTTAACGTCCAGGACGATTCCCTCCCCGATGTCGCGCCCTTTGAAATCGGGATTCACGTACGTGAAGCCGCCCTTGTAGCATGGTCGGATCTCCGCGTCGTAGTCGCACACCGGAAAGGTGCGCCTGAACCCCTTCTCGCCGCCTATCGTCTTCTTGTACTCGGCGATGGCGTTCGATCCCGCCGTGATCCTGGTCGCGCCCTGGTCGATCAGCTCGCCCAAGGCTCGCGCGACGATCCTCACGTCGGCCGATATGTAATCGATCTCCTCTTGCGTCAGAACATGGTCGATATCGCGATGCTCCGCATAGTCTATCTCGAGCTTCGCGTCCTCTTCCTCGAAGCCGAACGCGCGCGGAATCTTCGCGACCGGCAAGCTGATGATCTTCAACGAATCGCAGAACTCGATATAGTGCCCGCGCCCGAAATAGAGCTTGATCGTGTAGAACTGGTTCATGTCGCTGATCAGCGTCGTGAACCGGTAGGGCGCTTGCTCTCCGTGGCTGGGGATCCATTCCCATCCCGCTGCAAGCAGATGCGATATTATGAACTTCCCGTCGAATTTCAGGTTGTGGAAGTAAACGCGAGCGTCAGGGGCGCGCTCGCACCATTCCATGAACCCTTCGATGGAAGTTCCGGTCGTTATATCATAGGTTTTCAAGGTGCAAGCAGCCCACGCCCAAACTCGCGTTTGGGTCAGGTCGTCTGCCGTCGTTTCGAAATCGGCCGTGAAGTACTGCATATCATAGCTCAGCCCATCTGTCGAGGATGTAGCCCATCTTGTCGGCGCGGTCTTCCGGCGCGTAGATGTACTCGATGTTCAGAAGCTCGTCTCCGGACTCGAAGAACTCCATGAGCTTGCCCGCGTTGGACTTCATCATGGATTCGATCTTCCTCGCGATCTGCGCTATAGCCGCATCGAACTCGGAGTAGCCGCCGAACACCGTGTCAAGGCCTTTGATATAGTTCTCGTAGTACCTGTTCAGCCTTTCGTAGGAACTCGTGGCGCTCAGCTCCTCGTAACGCTTGATGAAACGCTTGAGGGCGATGGGAGAGAAGTCTCGCGCGGTGCGCTTGTCGGGAAGGAGGTTGTTCTGCTGCAACGTTCCCATGCGTCCCAGGGTCTGGCCGTAGTCGATCCCCAGCTTCTTGCGCCGCAGCGACTTGCGCCGCTCGTTGACGGCTTTCGCGATCTGGAACTCCCGCACTTCGTAGCGCGTGGCAATGCCTCCCTCTCCGACGTTCGTCAAGTCCAAGGCTCCTTTGCGCGTAGCGCGCAGCAAGCGCGCGACCGTGTTGTTAAGCACGCGCGCGCTCTTGATCTCGGCTTTGACTTCCTTGTAGCTTACCGGCTCGGGCATGAACCGGGCGTTGGCGGGATTCGCCCGCATAGCCCGTCGAATGGCGTTGTTGTACTTTCGGACTGCGGAGTTGAGGCGCGAACGCTGGCTTTCAGTCCATTTAATCTTAGGTTCTCTCTGCATGTCAGCTCCTCACCGTTTTCCAATCTGACGTAGCACCCCCTGGTCTCCACCGTGAAGTACAGTTGGAACGCGGCGACCAGCTGCATGTTGACGTAGAAGTGGAAACGCTTTTCCATGCTGTCGTCCAGCCATTGCGTTCTGACGCAGATCTTGTCCATGAAACTGGAAAGATGCTTCCTAGACGAGAAGAAGAACGTACAATCGCCGTACATGAAAGAGTAAGGCGATTCCTTCAGCTCGTAGAAAACGCCGTTTTTCGAAGGCATGGCGCACCTCCTTTCAATAGCGATATTTGATATGCTTGGAAACCGTTTTCAGCGCTTGCGAATGCATGACGAAGACGAGTCCGATATAATCGTCTATGACGTAGCGGCGCACAAGCTCGCGCAGGTCGTTTATGTCGTCCCGCTTCATATCGAACTTGTCGTCCTTGGTGAACATGTATTCGATGCGCCCGTTATGATGGCGCTTGAAAACGGCCACGCCTTGCGGGACGACGGCATGCGCCCATAGCTCTTTCTTCAACACCCTGTTCGACGAGTCCGCTACGAACTGCTCCATCAAATCCTTGTCTGCAAGCGACAACATGGCTTCCTCCTGAAAAAGGCCGCACGCTGGGTGCGGCCTGTGATTGCGAACTTTTAGCGACTTCGAGGGTGAGCATCGTGCCGCGCTTAACCTTCACCTGCTTGACGACCACGTTGATAGGCTCCTCGTAGGTTGGCGCGCCGTAGACGGCGAACATCTTCTTGAGCGAACCCCACACGCCGTTCGACACGCACTGGTAGCTCTCGCCCTTGTCGTCGATGAGGACGATGCGCGGGGCTTGCTCCACGGTGCCGTCCTCGTCTGCGATTTCGATGATCTCGACGAACAGGTCTTTCAGCGCGATCTGCTTGTTGATGAAGTCGTCGATCTTGTGCGTCGGGTTGTTGGACGCGTTGTAGATCAGCTTCTTGGCATCCGCTCCAAGCTCGGGGTTCACCGAGCAGAACGTGTTGTCCTCGGGCTT
>OAWC01001017.1_pt1 | contig 11471 bp, 5 predicted proteins | sample 1495331 | NCBI WGS metagenome assembly OAWC01 (sample SAMEA2580115, study PRJEB22360) | human gut metagenome | biome: human gut; feature: human-associated habitat; material: faeces | place: Denmark | collected 2008/2010
GGTGGCAGTTCGCCGAGGATGCGTTTGTCGTCGTCGGATTGCCGTTGTTGGTCGGTCTGCATGTCTCCGGGCTCGAGTTTGACACCGTCAGCGTCAAACTGCTCAGTGCCCTTCATCACCACGCGCTTGTGCTTGCGCGGTGTGCGCCGTGTAGCCGAGTATTCCGCCATGGTTATTCAACCTCGCGATAGATCTCACCGATACGGCTGACGATACGGTCGACTTCCTTATCGGGGTTCACGAAGGCGGCGACACTCCAGACGGTCATCACATTCCAGCCCAAGGAAATGAGATCCTGTGCCGACAAACGATGACGCCTACGCGTGGATTGCACGGACATAAAGTTCGCGTCATCGGTCTGCACGGCCAAGGCAAACGGCTTGTCCTTCAATCCCACCACGAGCGGAATCTTCACGCCCTTGTCGAATCCATAATCAACAGCAGCGTTCAGTCCTCGCGCGCGCAACCTGTCGGCGATATCGTCGAACAGCACGTTGCCGCCTGCCGCATCACGCAACGGAAGCACCGGACGGTCGTCAAGCTGTTCGGCCCACGTCAACATGGTCTTCAGGAACCGAGGACCGGACTGGTGCAGTCGTTCTTCATCCAAATCTTCGGAACCAAAGGCCGACACAATATCCAAGCTGTGGTCCGCCAATGCCAGGGCATCCAGCAACAGTCCGCGACCGCCTGTGCTTTCGAGCGGGCCGAACTGCTGAAGCAGACGTCCGTGCGTGGTTTTCGCATAGCACATCGACAGAATCACGTCAGTGGCACGACCTCCGGCCACGTCACGCAAGGAAACCAACCGCACATGGCGCAGGAATCGGCCCATCGCCTTGGATTTGCCTGCCAACGACTTCAATTCGGCACCCAAGCGTGTGCGGAATGCGTCGGTCAACATCACGACCACAAGTCGATAGCTGGAAGGAACCACGGCAAAACCGGCGGCACGTTGCGTAATCAGACGCACCACTTCATCAATCTCCGGCTGGCTGGATTCCACCAGACCAGAAGACATAACCGGCACACCGCTCGCTTCCACACGGTGGAATCGCACCTCACCGGCAGCCGGCTCGGTGGCCACATCATAGCGAACAGGACCATATCCCTCGGATTCAAGGAATGCGGACAGGCGCGGCGCACGGCGAGATGGGGCAGCATCCACCTCGATATGAGGCAACGTGTCGATCAGCTGCTTGACGCTTTCGCTGGTTACCGTCGCGCAGTGGGCGATCACCACCACCTGCTGCACGCGGCCGATGATGGACAGCAACTCGATAGCGGGAATGTGCGCGCACGCATCGAGAATCGCCACATCAGCCAGCACACCCGGCTCGGTGAGTGCGGCGAGCGTACCCGGCGCGGCCACCAGAATCGGCTTGGCCGCGGCCAGAATCTCCGGATGATCACGGCGAATCCTGCTCAGCGACACACTGGCGCGCCCTGCCAGCACGGTGTGCATCTGGTTGGCTTCCTGAGTGCGGGAGAACAGCATGTCGCACAGGCGGCGCATGGATTCCTGCGACACCATCGGTCCGATGGAGCGCACGTGCTCCACATCGACCTGCGCAAAGCGGTCGGATGCGGCCTGCAGCGCGGCACCATCCTGGTTGGAGATGATGGCGGACGAACGCACAATGTCCTCAAACACGGTGGTCCACCAGGCCAGCTGCACTTCGCCGCGCACCTGCTCCACGCTCACTCGGCGAGCGTTGAGATCGGCGACCAGTTCGTTCAGTCCGGCAGAGGCGAATTCCTGCTCCAGCAGGCAACGCTCCGGCAAGGTGTCCAGTGCCTTGCGATCATCCAGCAGTGCTTTCAGGCGTGCTTCCACCTTCTCGAAATCGGCGGTTTCCAGATTGCCACCAGCGGGTGTGGTGGAAAGCACGGGATCCCGCGCGGGCATATTGCTGACCAGCGCCTCTTGGGTGGAGATGATCTCGTCGAGCTTGCTGGGCAGCACCGGCCAACCGCCGTGAGGCACGAACTGATGCCACTGCTCCCCTTGCTTGGCGACTACCTTCAACGCTTCGTGCAAGTCCTCGACCTGCGCGCCGACGCGCAGCAGATCCTTGGCTTCCTTGATGTGGCGGCGGCGCTCCCAGAATCCCATCGACGTGCCCTCGGCCTTGCGCTGGCTCTTCGGCTTGGTGGCCTCGATCATGGAGCTGATGTCTCGCTCGAAAATCTCCGGCTGGAACACGTCAAGCACTCGTCGCAGATTCTTCAAAACCGTAACCTGACGCTCCCACTCGCGGGTGGTGGGAGGAACCGGGAATCCGCAGGTCTGCACGGTGCGTGCCACCTGCTCACGGGTGGCGGGCAGGAAGCGACGCAGCAAATCGTCCACGCGCTGGTAGGCGGTTACTGCCTGTTCTTCAGTGGTGATGGACGCCTTGTACCATGCGGTGTCTTCCGGGCCGATGGTGTATTCGCCGAGCTCGCCGGCGCGTTCCATCTTGCCGATCCATGTGTCAATATCGTTGGCGATGCTCAGGGCACTTGACTCGTCAAGTCGAACGTGGGTGGCAGGGTGCGTCGGGAGCACGGAGATACGGGCCAGATTCTGAATGGTCTCGTATGCGGACACATTCCACTTATCGTTGCCCCCGTGCAGGTCGCCCAAGTAGCGGGTCAAGCGCGAACGCACGCCCACGAGTTCGTCGGCCAACTGGTCGAATCGCTGGGTGGCGACTCCGGGCTGGAATCCGACTGCGGCAATCAGCTGCTTATCAAGCGCGGCGTTGGCGTGTTCATCGGATACATCCAGTACCTGCGCCTTCATCTCATTGGCGGAAGCCGTCTGGATGAACAGACGCTTCTGCTCGGCCACGCCGGGCACGTACAGCACGGAACGACCATTCATCAGGCAGCGCGATGCGATGGCCACAGCCTGCTCCGCGGTGCCCTTCGGGAAGGTGCCGTCGACCACGATGCTATGGCCATTGGCAGCAAGTGACGCGGCATATCGCACCGTATTGTCCACATCGCCGACTTCGTACTCGGCATGCGGGTCTACGTCGAAAGGACTGTATTGCGGAATATTGGCATCTTTGAGCGCGGTGCGGGCGGATTCGTCGCCGGCAAGCGCGTCCAACAGCACATTGCCGGTGGGGCCGTTCTCCAGCTGGTCGATGAACTGTCGGCTTTCGCTGATCATCTGCGACGAGGGGTCCATGAAGCATCCGAGCACAATCTGGCGCTCGATGGCGAAGTCGGAGATACGCTCCGACGCTTCGGACGAAATACGGGCGAACATCGCGGAAGTTTCGGGAGTGCCACTGTCATAGCTGGCACCGTCAAACAGGGAATCCTCATCCAGGAACACCCCCTGCTCACGCAATGTATTGACGAACGCGACGTTCAGGGCCACGCGACCGGTGAATCGAATGGTGGTCGACAAGCCATCATCCTCGATCGTGACGCTCACCGGGTACAACAGCACCGGCAGCGCGTTGCCCTTCCATGTGGCCACGCCGACCACGAGCGACAACTCCGCCACGCCGGAAATCCTGCGTTTGGCGGCCTGGTCATCCAGCACGCGCCCAATATGGCGTTCGGCGGCCTTAAGCACACCCGTGTCGCGGAACAACGAATCCAACCGGACATGGCCGGAAGCGAACAGCTGGGCGATGCCGGAGGGATGGGCATGGGTCATCTCCAGCTTCGCGGCCAGTTGATTCACATCCTCGAGCGGCGATGGCGGCTGCATGCTGCGGTATTGGTCACGCCAGCGACGGATGCGATTCAGACCTTCCGCGAGATTCTGGTTCTGAGTCTGGCTCTGGGTCATCTCTCGACTCACTTTCCAACCGCTTCGCGGTATTCCTGATAGCCCTTGTTGTGAGACAGGGCTTCGTCAATATCGGCCTCGCCACGGGCGGCGAGCCAAGAATACATGTCGTCGTACAGGTACGGATTCATGGCGAGGAACGCCAGCAATTCGGGATGACGGGCGACTTCGAATTGAACATTGAAATCTTGCGTGGTTTTTGCCTCGTCAGAGGTCAGGCCATCGACTTCGACTGCCGGCTCCTGTGCTTTCAGCTCGCCCTTGGCCACACGCTCGAACACCGAGCCGGGCTCGAAGACCGGAGTGTGTACGCCCGTGGAGTCGATATCATATGCTTCGGATACCGACTGCTGGGCGGTTTCGGCAGCCGGCTGCTGGTCTGCTACGCCTGCTGCGGTGGCTTCTTGATATGCTTCGGCTGCGGTCCGCTGCTGATCGTCCGGTACGTCAGCTGCCGGCTGGTCGGTTTCAGACTGGGCGGTTGCCGGCTGAGCGGTCTCAGGCTGGGTGTTTTCAGATTGAGCGGCTTCGGCTTCCCGGGCGGCTTCAGGCTGGGCAACTTCAGCATGCTGTTCGACAGTGTCCGCCGGCTGAGAATCGCCGGCATTCCTGGTATTCGGAGCGGACTGAACGTTTTCGGCTGACTTGCTTGCGCCAGCCACCACATCGGATTCAACAACCGCCGCCGACGCCACTGCCGGCTCGCTTGTGCTGGGAGCGTGCTTAACAACGGCATGGGCGATGGCATCTACTGGAACAATACCGGAGATCCTGCTGTGCTTGGATGCAGGCGTTACAATCGTCGACTCAGGTTCGGTCTGCTGCTTCGGCAGTGCCACGGAGTTCATGGCCTGCTGGTTTTTGCGTTCGGTCTCCTGCTCGGCATGCTGGGCCAACGCATCCGCGAACAGATCACGGGGTATGGCCGGCTCATCGTTTTTCGTCACTGGCTGCGTGATATTCAGCGAGCCAAGTTCAAGCTCGTCGACCTTGCGTCGAACATTATCCGCGCTGAAGATGGCGGTCGGCTCGCCGGCCCGCAAATCAAGAATATCGTCGACGGACATATCCGCCGCATCCGGCTCCTGCGGTGCTTCGTGAACCGCATAGCCAAACAAATCAGGCACCTTGAGGTCGAGCGGCTTTGCCACTGGATCGTCGACACGAATGAAGTCCGCAGGCACATCGCCGAACTGCATGCGCATGGGAGACGTCGGCAACAGGAACTCGGCATTGGCCGGCAAGCGCAACAAATCGCCATTTTCCCGCACCACATACGATCCATTGGTCGATCCAAGATCACGGACCGAGGCCGTGCCATTGCTTTTTACCGTGAACATGGCGTGCCGTTTGGACATCGATTTGGTTTGATCGGCGACGTCAAGGCGGGTGTTGCCATCATCGGCAAGGGGGCGTAACGGCTTACGGCCGATTTCCACGCACTCCCCCGGCTTGACGCTGATCCGGTCGACACCGTTGATCTTCACCGTCCACTCGCTCACCGTGACCGCCTTCCTGGACACACTATTTGACCACACTACGTGCCATTGTGTCATCTTTTACCGGCTTTTGGCGGATTACTGGGCACAGAATTGACAACTTTCGCTCATTGCCAGCTTTGTGTTTCCACGCCGGATCGCGTTCTCCGCCTCGTCCTCGTCAACTAGTCTACTCAGTATGCGGAAACCCCGCAGCCTGAAACACAGGTGCGGGGTTCCTCGAAAAGCTGTGATTGCGGCTTATGCCGCACAAATCACTTGAGCTCGACGCTGGCGCCAGCCTCTTCCAGCTGAGCCTTGGCCTTCTCGGCGTCTTCCTTCTTGGCCTTCTCCAGGATGGCCTTCGGAGCGCCATCAACCATGGCCTTGGCGTCAGCCAGGCCAGCGTTGGTGATGGCCTTGACAGCCTTGATGACCTGGATCTTCTTGTCGCCGACAGCGGTCAGGACGACATCGAACTCGGTCTTCTCTTCCTCTTCGGCGGCAGCGCCGGCAGCCGGAGTGAAACCGGCCGCCGGGAGCGGCAGGGGCGCGGGCGGCCGGAGCGGCAGCCTCGACGTCGAACTTCTCTTCGAAGGCCTTGACGAACTCGGAGAGCTCGACGAGGGTCATTTCACCGAAAGCTTCCAGCAGCTCTTCGTTGGTGTACTTAGCCATGATGGCTTCCTTTCATTCTGGCGGCGGCCTTCAGCGATTGCCGTCCGCCTGATGTGTGTTGTTTTCCGATTGTGGTTCATGCGGCAAGCCGCATGAGAATCAAGCTGCCTTTTCCTGCTTCTCGCGCAGAGCGTCGATCGTACGCACGGCCTTGGTAGGCACAGCGACGAACAGGTACGCGGCCTTGGCGGTCGTGGCCTTGAGGTCGCCTGCGAACTTGGAGAGCAGCTGCGGACGGGACATCATGTCCGCCAGCTTGGTAGCACCCTCGCCGTCGTAGACGGTGCCGTCGGCATAACCGCCCGAGATAACGAGAGCCTTGTTGGTCTTGGCAAAGTCACGCAGCGTCTTCGCAGCCTCAATGAAGTCGCCCTTCACGAAGGTGATGGCGGTCGGGCCCTTGAGCAGGTCGTCAAGACCCTCAATGCCCGCTTCCTTGGCGGCGATGCGCGCCAGCGTGTTCTTAGCCACAGTGTAGGAAGTATCGCGGCCTAGCTTTTCGCGCAGTTCGGAAACCTGCGGAACGGTAAGCCCGCGGTACTCGGTCAGGTAGACAGCGTCGGCGTTACGGAACTGTTCCGTAAGCTGAGCGACTACCGCTTCCTTTTCGGGCCTCTTCATGGCGTTCCTTCCTAGATCGGCCATTGATCCTGCGAAGTCCCGCGCACCCTGCCAGGGCAATAAAAAAGCCCTGCGCACAGGCAGAGCAACATACAACCGTTTCCGGCGAGCCGTATTACAGGCACATATTTCTCAACCTGCGCTGGCTTGGCGAACCAAACTTCGTGAGTGCTTGCACACTCCAACCAACGGTCTGTGGTTTACAAGTCATATAGAATACGGCCGCGAGCGGACACCTTCAACCCGGGCGTGTCGCGACCGTCCGCCCAGCACGAGCGCCACTCCGGTAATGCCCGCCGACAGCATGGCTATGATGGCCACGACGGCATCGGAGCCGCGCAGGGCATCCCGTTTCCCGTTGCCATCGGACGAATCGCCGGCGTTCCCGGCGGCGGTACCCTGCGAGGTAAGGCCGAATTCCACGCCGGCTCTTTTCGTGGCGCCGTTCTCCGTCTCGTTTGCGATGACCCGCTCCCTTCCGGTGGAGCCGATGATCTGCGCCGACCGGTGCATGACGCCTGCGATCTGCTCGGCGAGGAACCGGTACCCGTCGTCGTTGAAGTGAACGCCGTCGGCGTCATACAGCTGCCGCCGGTTCGCGGTCGCCGCGTACAGGTCGATGGTGTTCCAACGCTCGTCACGGATCAGCGACTCCTGTACGGGATGTAACCTGTTCACGGAGTTGACGGAGACATATTTGGTACCGGGGGCGATCCGGTATGAGTGCGGTGAACTCGCGAAATACACGACCGGTCGGCTGGCGAGATCCCGGTACACCCTCACCAGCTCCTTCGCCTCGGTCCTGTACAGTGTCTCGTTCCAGTAGGCGTCCTTGGAATCGTTGGTGCCGAGCATGATGATGACGATATCGGGGGCGAACTCCTTGCTCTGCCGGAATTCGGCCGAATCCCAATATGACCAGCCCGTGCCCCGCAGCAGCGTGTCACCAGCGGCGCCGAAATTGCGCACGTCATAGCTGCTGCCGAGGATGCGGCCGAGCCACGCCGGATATGCGGTGTCGCCTTTCTTGCCGCCACTGGATTTGGAGCCGTCCGTAAGGCTGTCGCCCACGCATGCGATCTTGATGGGCGCGGCTGCGTGCGCTTCTCCCTCGCACGGCACCATAACCGCCAATAAGGTCAACGTCAGCACGGCGAGCGCCGCGGCGAGCAGACGGAACGGCGAATTGCGATGAATCACACGGTTCCTCATGTCGCAGACCTCGCTATCCCTTCACGGCGCCAAGCATTATCAACGCCACGCTGCCAATACCATAAGTTTCTCACGGCAATCGTGGCCATAAGTGAGGATTTGCCAGCGAAGACCTATGCGGCTCACATCGGTCCGGAATGTTGACTAAACAGGCGGCATTCCATCGCGACACGCCCGGAGTGCTCAGCAAGATCGGCATGCCGAATTTCATGAAACGCCGCCATGGAGCCGATTCCCGCAAACGCACGCGACGATTGTGCTACGCACTCCGGGCGTGTTGTGGTCGGAGGCTGCAAATAATCGGCCCGCCGGACGAAAATTCTCCGTCCGACGGGCCGACCGCCCCATGTCGTCTCAGCGCTTGGCCAGTGCGAGCGCCGCACCGGCCATGAGCGTCAGGGCCGCGACGGCGATCGGAACGATGCCGGCACCGGTGGCGCTCAGCCCGCCCTTCTCGCCGGTATCGGGCTTGGTCTCGTCGCCCTTGCCCGGCTTGCCGGGATCGGGCTTGCCGCCGTCGTCAGGCTTGCCGTCACCCGCGCCGGGCTTGCCACCATCACCCGGTCCGGGCTTGTCACCGTCATCCTTGGCCTTCAGCCCGTCGACGGCCGCATTCAGACTTGCGAGCGCAGCGTCAATCTCGGCCTGCGTCGCATCAGGATCGGCGGAGACCTTCTCGGCTGCGGCAAGCGCATCACGCACCGCCCGGACGGACTCATCCGTATACCCACCCAGATCCTTGGCCTTGACCTGCGCGATCACGGCGTTCAGCTCGTCCTTGCTCACCTTGCCGGGATCGGGATCCGGTGTCTCGGCGGGCTTCAGCCCGTCGATGGCCGCATCGATGGCGGCGACGAGCGCGTCAACCTGCGCCTGTTGCAGGGATTCGTCGGCGTCTCCGGCCTTCGCGGCCTTCACTGCGGCATCCATCTTCGCCCACGAGTCAGCCGTGTAGTCGGCCGCATTCAGCGCCTCTGCCCGCTTGATTGCCGCCTTCAGTCCGCTGCGGTCGATGAGACCGTTCGCGTATTCGACCTCGCCGAGCTTGAACTTCGCCTGCTTGATATAGCAGCGGTCGGTGGTGACGCCGCCGGGCCAGTTCTGCGAGAATTCCTTGTCCCAGTGACCGTACGTGTCCATGATGAACGTACCGTCGTCGAGCACCGCTACGCCCGCGTAGCCGGTGTCGCCCGACTTCGCGTTGTTCGCCCAGTCCTCGGCCAGCAGGATGCGGTATTCGCCGTCCTCCTGGTTAATGAGCTGGTCGTAGGTGCCGACCCAGGCCACCCAGTCGCCGGCGTTCCAGTCGCTGCCGCCGTCGAACCGGTTGTTGCCGTTGAGATCGTAGTTGATCTCGCGGAACGTGACCAGCAGACGGCCGGAAATCGGATCGTAGGCAATCTTGTGCCGTTCGCCCGCCAGCGAGCCGGGCAGATCCATTGGCTTGCTCCACGTCTCGCCTTCATCATCAGAGTAGATCAGTGTCGCCGGGTTGTTGTGCGACTGGCTGCGCGCCAAACCGATGATCCGCTTGCCGTCGGGAGAACGGAACATGCCGATCTCGCACATCTGGTATGCGCTTTCGATGCTGCGCCATTGCGCAAGATACGGCTCCGATTCGCTCCACTGCTCGTCGCCGTTCTCGTCGAAAGTGAGGTACGTCCTGAAATTGACGTACGCGTAGTTGTGGTAGACGCCCATCCATTTCTGGATGTCGTTGCCGTCGGAGTCCTTGAGCTGCACGAGGCTTGCCATGGCGACGATGGCATCGTTGTTGGCGTTGTCGTACGTGCGGTTGGACTGCCAGTGCCGGTATTCGGTCCAGGTCTCACCGTTGTCGTCGGAATACGATGTGTTCCATCCGTACCTGTTGCCGGCGGAGTCGGTGCCCCAGCCCGGGCAGGCGGTGATCATCATGATGCGTTCGGTGCCGTCGGCCAGGTTGAGCACGTACAGGGTCGGCGTCTCCTGCGAACCGGCCCACGACGCGGGGATGTCGGTCTTGCGCGTCCAGGTGGCGCCGTCGTCGTCGCTGATCTTCATGATCAACGGTCCCTTGCCGTGCCCTTGCGGGAACGAGGTGATCAGACGGCCGCTCTTCGTGCGGATCATGTCGGGCTGGCCGAAGTACTGGTTGGACGTGTCGAGTGACTTGTGCACGTCCATGACCTTCGTCTGGTCGAGCTTGTATTGCGGCAGCGTGTTCTTGATGGTGAGTTCGCGGCTCACGTTGACGGTCACCATGTCGGTGAATCCACCTCCCCGGACGGTAATGACCGCCGTTCCGCGGGACACTCCGGTAACGGTGCCGGAGGCGTCGACCTTGGCGATGGTCGGGTCGCTCGACTCGAACGTGACTGTACCATCGCCGTCGCCGCCCTGCAGGTTGGCGACGATGGTGTACGTCCCGCCGATGTACATATCGGTCTCATGCTCGGCGAGGTTGAGACCGGGCAGCAGCATGCCGGCCGCGATCTCGGTGTCGGAGAGCACGCGCTTGTAGATCTTCACCTCGTCGATCAGGCCAGTGAAGCCGGCGCCGGCGATCACGTCGATCGGGGCGACGACATCGTGCATCTTCGTCCACGTGTTCGTCGCGCCGATCTTCGTGCCGTTGACGTACATGGTCAGTCCGGCTGCCTTGTCCTGAGTCCACGCGATGTAATACCACGTGCCCGGCTGGAAGTCGTACCGGAAGGTGAGCACGTCGCCGCTGGCGGTGCCGACACGGAAGCCGGATTCGCGGTCGGCGTCCATCTTGAGGTCGGCCGAGTACTTGCCGTCCGCGCTCGTCATCACGGCCGAGCGGCCGGTGAGTTCGGCGTCGGAACGCACCCAGTAGCCGATCGTCCACGGATCCGTCTTCGCGATGTCGTTGCCGCCGGCCAGGGTCACGCCTTTGCCGTCCGTGACCTTGAGCGCCTTGCCGGACTTGCCGTCAACGTATTGCGCCGTGGCGTCGGCGGTGCCGTTGCGGGTGCCCCAGGAGTCGTTGGCGTTCGAGTTGTCGAACGAGTAGTAGTGCAGCCCCTGCGCCACGACCTGTGGCGTCACGGTGAGGGTGATGCTCGCCGATTTCGTCGGGTCGGCCTTGGATGTGGCGGTGATTGTGGTGGAGCCCACGCCGGCGGCGGTCACCACGCCCTTGGCGGATACCGTGGCGACGCCGGTCTTGGACGAGCGCCATGTCACGGACGCGTTCAGCAGGTTCGCCGGCTTGAGTGTCGCGGTCAGCTGCTTCGCCGTGCCCAGCATGATCTCCTGGTCGCCGCCGTCGATGGCAACGGATTCCACCGTGCTCGTGCCTTGCGCCTTGAGGGATATGTACTTGTCGGTGAGCGTGTCGAGGTCACCCTTGAATCCGCTCATCTCATTGGCAAGCTGTGTGACCTGCGCGTCGGTCAGATACGAGTGCGAGGTCGTCACCGTCGTTCTGATCTTCGCGTACATCGCGTCGGCATCGGCCTGCAACGAGGGGATCTCGGTGACCATGAGCCTGATCTTGTTCACGTCGCGCACGCCCTCGGCGATGCGCTCCAGGCGCACGGACGACTTGGACACCTTGTCTCCGCTCTTCTCGCTCGGATAAATCAGGAACGGGTCGCCGGGCTCGAAGGCGTTGTGCGTGGCGTCGTTGAGCGGGTCGGCCACCCATGCGTCGTACGCCCAGCGCAGGAAGCCGCTGG
>OAWC01001019.1_pt1 | contig 11441 bp, 7 predicted proteins | sample 1495331 | NCBI WGS metagenome assembly OAWC01 (sample SAMEA2580115, study PRJEB22360) | human gut metagenome | biome: human gut; feature: human-associated habitat; material: faeces | place: Denmark | collected 2008/2010
GCGGAGCCGTACGGATGCTCGGCCGGCGAGCTCAGCTGGAAGAAGCACATCTGGCCGATCTTCATGCCCGGCCACAGCTTCACCGGCAGTGTCGACACGTTGGACAATTCCAGCGTGATATGACCTTCAAAGCCAGGGTCGATGAAGCCCGCGGTGGAGTGGGTAAGGATGCCGAGACGACCGAGCGAGCTTTTGCCTTCAAGACGAGCCGCGATGGATGCATCGAGCTTCACATACTCCCATGTGGACCCGAGCGCAAACTCGCCCGGGTGCAGAATCCACGGCTCGTCCGGCCGGACTTCGAACTGCTCGGTCAGCTCGCCCTGGTTCTCCGCCGGATCCACATACGTATACGCATGGTTGTTGAACAGACGGAAGAACCGGTCCAAACGCACGTCAATCGAAGCCGGCTGCACCATCTCCGGGGTCCACGGATCGAGTGAGATATGACCGTCGGCCTGTGCGGCGAGAATGTCGCGATCGGACAGCAGCATCGAAATTCCTCCAAAAAACGCCGGAACAATCGTCATACGAACGGACGCGCAACCAATGCGCGCCCGCCAATCGCAATCCAGTCTAGCGCGGCGGCGCTATAAGCCGACGCAACGTTATCCATCCGCATTTTGCCGACGCAACGGGTCACGGCACGGCAGAACGCGGATGGAAGACGGAAAAACGAAAGACTACTTGCGCAGAGCGCGCAGAACGCACTTGCGCAGCTCGGACGCGACGAGCACGACCATCGCCAATCCAAGGCATTCGGCCCATGCGCCGGCGGACAGCGGCATCGTGCCGAACGCGGTGTTGAGGAACGGCACGTAAATCACCACCACCTGCAACAGCGCAGACAACGCAATCGCACCCCACAGCCATTTGTTAGCGAACAGTCCAACGAACACCGATTGGTCGTGCGAGCGAGAGCACAGCGCGTTGAGCATCTGCGCAAACACAAGGATGGTGAAGCCCATCGTGCGCGCCTCAGTCATTTGCGCATCATGTCCGACAGCATCCACGGAACGGTCCGTGAACAGACCTCCGGCGAGGTGCATGTCCATGCCAATCAGCGTGACGGCAGCCATAATCAAACCGATGAAAATGATGTCGCCCCACATCTGTCCGTCGATCACGCGATCGGTGAGTTTGCGCGGTTTGCGTGCCATCACGTCGTCGGTGGACGGGTCGACACCCATGGCGAGCGCCGGAGCTGCGTCGGTAAGCAGGTTGATCCACAGCAGCTGCGTGGCGAGCAGCGGCACGGTGACACCTTGGCTGCCAGGCTGGGTGATGCCGAGGAATCCGGCGAGCATCACACCGCCGAAGACGGTGAACACCTCGCCGACGTTGGAGCTCAGCAGATAGCGCAGGAACTTACGGATGTTGTCGAAAATGCCACGGCCTTCGCGTACCGCCTCGACGATGGTGCTGAAGTTGTCGTCGGCGAGGATCATCTTGGCACTCTGCTTGGTAACTTCGGTACCGGTGATGCCCATCGCGACGCCGATGTCCGCGGTTTTGACGGCGGGAGCATCGTTTACGCCATCGCCGGTCATAGCCACGATATTGCCTTGCCGTTGCAGCGATTCGACGATTTTCAGCTTGTGTTCCGGCGCAACGCGCGCGTACACGGATATTTCGCGGGTGGCCTTGTCGAACGCTTGCTCGTCCGGCAGCTCGTCGAGTTGAACGCCGGTGAGCACTTTGCTACTAAGGTCGGCGCTGCCGACCGAGCTGCCGTCTCCGTCCGTTTCAATAATGCCCAGATCGCTGGCGATGCGTGCCGCGGTAAGCGGATGGTCACCGGTAATCATGACGGTGCGGATGCTGGCACGATGCGCTTCGGCGACGGAATCGCGCACTTCGGTACGCGGCGGATCGATGATGCCGACCATGCCGACCCAGATCAAGTCGCTTTCCAGCACATCGCTTTGGTCGGCGATGTCGGCGACGTGACCGGCGGCGTTGATGCGCACGCCCGGCACTGCGGACGGTCGGCCTGGCCCAGCGTGCGGTACGCTTCGGCGGACAGGCGTTCCACGGCGGCGAGGATCTGCTGGCGATCGCCTTGCGTCATCGGTCGTACGGCACCGTTGACCGCGATGCGGCTGCAGTAGCCGAGCAGTACATCGGGGGCACCCTTGGCGAAGACGGTGAGACGCCCGGCATCGGCGTTGTCCTGCGCGACGACGGCCATGCGTTTGCGGTCGGAGGTGAATGGAATCTCGCCGATGCGCGTGTAGTTGGCGTATTTGCGATCGGCCTTCACCTTGCGTGCGGCGACGATAAGCGACACTTCGGTCGGGTCGCCGACGGCTTCCCACGTTATGTCGGAAGCAGCGGAACCATCGCCGGCACCTGTGTTTTCGCGCAGTTCGCCGTCGTTGGCCAGCGCGCCCACTGCGAGCGTGGCGACGGCTTCGACCTGTGCGGCGGAAGCGGCGGAACCAGACAGAGCAGCGTCGGGAATCGCAATCATTCTGCCTTCTGGCGCATAGCCGGTGCCGGTCAGCTGCACCTCACCGCTCGGCGTGACCACGCGTTCCACCGTCATCTCGTTGCGGGTGAGCGTGCCGGTTTTGTCGGAGCAGATCACCGACGCGGAACCGAGCGTTTCCACGGAATGCAGTTTCTTGACGATCGCATGATGTTCGGCCATGCGGCGCACGCCGAGCGCGAGCACGACTGTCAGAATCGCGGCGAGCCCTTCCGGCACGGCCGCGACGGCCAGCGAAACGGATAGCAGCAGCGAATCGATTACGTCGTGGATGTCGTTGAAGCCTTCGGTCAGCGCAAGCGCCACCAGCACGACCGCCGCGATAATGCACACCGCGATGCCGAGAATCTTGGAAACGTAGTTCATTTCCTTCTGCAGCGGACTGTCATCATCATCCGTGGCCTGCAGAAGGTCCGCGATTTTACCGACCTGCGTGCGCATTCCGGTGCTGGTGACGATGGCACGGCCGGTGCCTTGCGTCACGGACGTGCCGTTGAACACCATATTGGCGCGATCACCGAGGGCTTTGGCCTCGGCAAGCGTATCGACGTTCTTGCCGACTGGCACACTTTCACCGGTCAGGCTCGCTTCCGCCACGCGCAGGCTGGCGGCGGCGAGCAGACGTCCGTCGGCGGGAATGGAGTCGCCTTCACCGAGCACGACCATGTCTCCCGGCACCACGTCGACGGTGTTGATGCGTGCGATTTTGCCGTCGCGCAGCACGTTGGTTTGCGGCGCGGTCATTTGGGAGAGCGCTTCGACGGCTTCTTCCGCTTTCGATTCCTGAATGTAGCCGAGTACCGCGTTGACGATAAGGATAAGCACAATGACGATGGCGTCGAACGGCAGTATTTCGCCGCCTTCCGCGCCTGGCGCAGCGTTGGCTTTTTCGATGAACCATGCGATGAGCGAGATGCCGGTGGCAGCGAGCAGCAGGTAGACGAGGGGGTCTTTGAACTGCGCCAGGAACTTCTTCCATTTTGGCACGGGTGGTGCGGATGCGAGCTCGTTCGGCCCGTATTGCGCGAGTCGGCGTTCAGCTTCGGCTTGGCTCAGACCGGTGTTCGGATCGACGCCGAGCGATGCGGCCACGGCTTGCGCGTCGGCAAGCGACGGGTCGATTTGTGGCGGCTGCTGGTTTTGCTGATCCTGCCGAATCTGCGTGCGATCGCCCGTAGCGGAATCGCCGTCAAAATTGGCATGGGACTGGATGGACTGATCTTTCTTGCGATCATCCATGGTGATCTCCTTTGGGAGCGCCGCGGAGTAGTCAGCTCTCCCCCGTCTTACGTATGCCTCGAATCGCGGAAATCGAAAATCCGCGGAATCGCAAGCATTTTGCAAAGGCGAGGCAACGCTGCGCGGTTGTGGGCACCGGGCGGACGCCATCGGCGCATCCTGTTATTATCGCACATCCTCGGCGTGTGAAAAATGGACATGTGGCGGAACGATGCATGGCACGCGACGGATGCACGATACCATGAAGTGTGATATATTATCGGTAGTTAGTAAAATTCATTACTAAACGGTCGTGCAACATCGCACGGCGCAACCGCAACGATGCAGTGACACCAAGTAATACAGGGGGATGCAAGATGGCAGATACAGCCGAACTCGCAATCGTACATGCAACCACGGCAAGTGCAAGCTGGCTCACCGATCCGACGGTGTTCGCAGCGAACCGCAAGCCGGCACATTCCAGCCACCGATATGTCATCGGCGAGACGAGCGAGCCGAAGCAGAGCCTCGACGGCGAATGGAAGGTTCGTATCGAACAAGCGCGCAACGTGGACGTGGAAAGCGCTCCGTTCGCGGCCGTCGATTTCGAGGATGGCGATTTCGGCGCGATCGAGGTGCCGGGCCACTTGCAGATGGCCGGCTATCTCAAGAACAAGTACGTCAACATCCAATATCCGTGGGACGGTCACGAGGATCCGCAGGCGCCAAATATTCCGGAAAACAACCATGTGGCGATCTACCGCCGTCGATTCGCGCTCGACGCGCAGCTTGCGCGCACGCTGGAAAACGACGGCACGGTCAGCCTCACCTTCCACGGTGCCGCCACCGCGATCTACGTATGGCTTGACGGCACGTTCGTGGGTTACGGCGAGGACGGATTCACGCCGAGCGAATTCGATGTGACGGAAGCGCTGCGAAACGGCAATGGCAACGCCGCCGATTCCCCCGAAGCCGAGCATACGCTCACCGTCGCCTGCTACGAATATTCGAGCGCCTCTTGGCTGGAAGACCAGGATTTCTGGCGACTGCACGGCCTGTTCCGCACCGTCGAGCTCGCCGCCCAGCCGCATACGCACGTCGAAACCGTGCAGCTTGAAGCCGACTACACCGCAGCCGACACCGCCGGTACGGCCGACACCGCCGAACTCAACGCGGCACTCACCTTGCGCAACCCCGCCGACGCGATGACTATCGAAAGCACGCTGCGCGACGGCGACGGAAATGTCGTATGGGAATCAACGCAGGCCTGCAACGGCGAAATCGCCCTTAATTCCGGCAAAATGACGAACATCGCGCCGTGGAGCGCGGAATCGCCGACGCTGTACACGCTGACCGTACGCGTCGTCGGACATGACGGCGCCATCATCGAAACCGTGACGCAGAAGATCGGCTTCCGCACATTCCGCATCGAAAACGGCATTATGACGCTCAATGGCAAGCGCATCGTGTTCAAAGGCGCGGACCGCCACGAATTCGACGCGAAGCGCGGGCGTGCGATCACCCGCGAGGACATGCTTTCCGACGTGGTCTTCTGCAAGCGGCACAACATCAACGCCATCCGCACCTCCCACTACCCCAACCAGGAGTATTGGTACGACCTGTGCGACGAGTACGGTCTGTATCTGATCGACGAGACGAATATGGAGACGCACGGCACGTGGGTGGCAAACAATGTCGAGCGTCCTGAAGACGGCATCCCCGGCAGCCGCCCCGAATGGGAGGGCGCGTGCGTGGACCGCATCAACAGCATGATGCGCCGCGATTACAACCATCCGAGCGTGCTGATCTGGTCGCTTGGCAACGAGTCGAGCGCGGGCGAGGTTTTTCGTGCGATGTATCGCCACGCGCACACGATTGATCCGAATCGTCCGGTACATTACGAGGGTTCCGTGCACATGCGCGAATTCGAGGATGTGACGGACATCGAAAGCCGTATGTACGCGCATGCTGACGAAATCGAACGCTATCTGAACGACGGCAGCCCGGCACATACGGACGGTCCAAAGAAGCCGTACATTTCCTGCGAATACATGCACGCAATGGGCAATTCGTGCGGCAATATGGACGAATACACGGCGTTGGAACGCTACCCGATGTACCAGGGCGGTTTCATTTGGGATTTCATCGACCAGGCAATCGAGACCAAGCTGCCCGACGGCACGACACGCATGTGCTACGGCGGCGATTTCGGCGATCGTCCAAGCGATTACGAATTCTCCGGCGACGGCCTGCTGTTCGCAGACCGCACCCCCTCGCCGAAAGCGCAGGAAGTCAAGCAGCTGTATGCGAACGTGAAAATTGCGGTTTCGGTCGATGAAGCGCGTATTACGAACGACAATCTGTTCGTGTCTACGGGCGATTATCGCTTCGTGCTGCGGATTTTGGCCGACGGCAAGCCGGTATGGTCGACTACGCGCCGTTTCGACGTGGCCGCCGGCGAGAGCGCTTCATTCGAAGTCGATTGGCCGGTTGATGACTACCGCAGCAACGCCGAAGAGCTGGTTTTGGAGGTATCGCAGCAGCTTGGCAACGCTTGCGATTGGGCACCGGCCGGCTACGAGCTGGCGTTCGGCCAGTGCGTGGTGGCAGGTGCGAAGACCACTGCAGATGCCGTTGACGCGGCCGGAGCTCCGGCCGACGGCACCGTCACCCTTGGCCGCTGGAACGCCGGCGTGCGCGGACAGGGTCGTGAAGCACTGTTCTCCCGCACACAAGGGGGTATGGTTTCATATACGTTCGGCGAGCGCGAATTCGTGCTGCGCCGCCCGTCGATCACCACGTTCCGTCCGCTGACGGACAACGATCGCGGTGCTGGACACGCTTTCGAACGTGCCGCGTGGGCGGTCGCAGGAAAGTATGCGCGTTGCGTCGACTGCGCGATCGCAAATCGTGGAGAAAATGCCGTGGAAGCCACGTATACGTACGAATTGGCGATTCCGCAGCGCACGAAAGTGACGGTCCGTTACGTTGCCGACACGGCCGGCCTCGTTTCGCTCGACGTCGAGTATCCAGGCGAGAAGAACGGCGATCTGCCAACGATTCCGGCGTTCGGTATCGAATGGGCGCTGCCGGTGGAATATGCGAACCTGCGATTCTACGGCGCCGGTCCGGAAGAGACGTACGCCGACCGCAGGCACGCGAAGCTGGGTGTATGGAGCACGACGGCTGGCGATGATTGCGCGCCGTACCTGCTGCCGCAGGAAACCGGCAATCATGAGGATGTGCGTTGGGCGGAGATCACGGACGATTCCGGCCACGGTGTGCGCGTGAAGCGCGGTGCCGGCGCAAAGCCGTTCGCGATGAGCCTACTGCCGTATTCGAGCACGATGCTGGAAGAGGCGCTGCATCAGGATGAGCTGCCGAAGCCGCGTCACATGTTCCTGCGTCTGCTGGCCGCGCAAATGGGCGTCGGCGGCGACGATTCGTGGATGTCGCCGGTGCATGAGCAGTACCAGCTGCCCGCCGACCAGCCGCTCAGCCTTAACGTGCGGTTCGAGCTGTTCTAGGTTCGCGCGGATGTTGTGGAAGCGTATTCGCACATCAGCAACATCCGCACTTACGCAACGTGGCGCGGCCTGCGAGACAATCGCCGGTCGCGCCACGTCCTTCTTCCCCGCTGCCTTACGTCGCGCAGTGCAGTGCGTCCTGCGCCTTGCCGTACAGTTTTCGGCGTTTTGTTGAAAGCTGAAATTGGACATGATGACTAAAATATGAGACACGACTTTAAAACAACAGTGGTTTTAAGGCGCATCTCAAAGAAAAAAGGGGGACATTATGAGCAACCCGAACATGAATCCGAACCCGCAAAGCGGCGGACAGGACGACGCGCAAACCCCGCGTTATTTCGATAATCCTTACGGCTATCCGTATGGCTATCCATACGGTCCCGGCCAACCCAATCCGAACGATTCCAACGGCGAATGGAAGCCCGTAAGCCCCTTCAAACTGATGGAATCGTGGCTGCCGCAGCGTGCGAAGAACGCGATTCGCGGCGCGTACGGCATCATCGGCGTGATCGCCATCGTACTCGGCTTGGCGCTGTTTATTTGGCCGGGTGCGACGCTTAAAATCGCAGCGATCGCGTTGGGCGCGTATTTCGTGGTTTCCGGCGTGGTTCGTATCGTCACGGCGATCGTGGAACTCGGTCTGCCGGGCGGCTGGCGTGTGCTGGATATTCTGGTCGGCCTGCTGTTGTCCGTCGGCGGCGTGGTCATGCTGAAGAATTCGGCGCTGTCCGGCGCGACGCTGGCAGTGGTCGTCACCATGGTGGTGGGCGTCGGCTGGATGATGGAAGGCGTGATGGCGCTGGTGGAATCGTGGCGTATGCCCAGTTCCGCATGGGCTGTGATTTACGCGCTGATTTCGATTATCGCTGGCTGCGTGATGCTGTTCTGCCCGGTGGCGTCCACCGGCTGGATGATCATCTTCGGCGGCTGCGCGCTGGTGGTGCTCGGCATTGTGGCGATCGTCCGCGCGTTCACGTTCGGCAAGGTGGGCAAGAAGGGCTGATTTCCCGCAATCGCAACGCCGGCCACACCACCGGTCGCATTGCCTTTTTCTGTCGCACGATTCGGCGTTTCGATACAGACGCCGAATCGTGCAACTTTTTCTTTATGCCGCCCCGCATCGCCGGCAAAATACGATACGAAACCAAAGACGCAACGGAAGATTGACAGCAATCGTAACGCTGCGTTATGCTAGGTGAAACGTTTCGACGAAACGATTCGACGCACAGACGCGCACAGTACGGAACAACCACAGAAAGCGAGCTGAATGACAGGCATCAAAGACGTCGCCCGCGAAGCCGGAGTATCCGCCAGCACCGTTTCCTACGTGCTGTCCGGCAAGCGTTCGATTTCCGCGAAAACCACCGAAAAAGTCATGGCTGCCGTAGACAAGCTCGGCTACACTCCGGACGCCAGCGCCCGCAAGATGCGCGGCATGCGCAACCAGCTCATCGCGCTGAGCTCCCCGATTCGCGGCGACATCAACAAAGCCCGCTACAACGCCTACTTTCTGCACACCGCATGGGCCGCAAGGAACGCTGGCTATGACGTGATGTTGCTGACCGGCCCGGACGCCACGAAAGACATTCGTCGCGTGACGCAAAGCAATCTCGTCGATGGCGTCGTCCTGCTTGACGTCGAACAGGACGACGAACGTGCGGCCGCGGCCATGACCTTCCCCAAGCCGTGCGTGGCGATTGGTTATCCGTCATCGCATGCCGGCTGCGCCTGCGTGGACATCGATTTCGCGCTGATGGGCCGCAAGGCCGTCGATTTTCTGTACGAAAAGGGGCATCGCACCGTCGCGTTCCTGCGCAACAACGAATCCGATTACGACCGCCGTTCCGGTTACGTCATCCTCTTCCGCGAAAGCCTGCTGGCGCACGCGAAGGAGCGTGGCATGACAATCATCGAATCCGAGCATTACGAGGAAGATAGTTTCGATGCGAAGCGGTTCGTCCGCACCATTTTCGCGCGGCCCGACCGCCCATCCGCCATCATCAACCAGGCGAATGCGGGCGTGCTCAGCCAAGTGTTGGTGGAGCTGCACGACAATGGAATGACGATTCCGCAGGACGTTTCGGTGCTGTCGTGCGGCACGTATTTCGAGGGCGAGCCTACGCGCTTCCCCATCACCGAAATGCCGGTCATGCCGGAGGAACTGTGCGCCGAAGCCGTGAATCTGCTGACTTCCGCCATCGAGGAACGCGCCGATATCAACGGTTCCGTCAAGCTCATCGAACCCGCGCTGAAGCGCCGCGGATCCGTTGCGGAAGCGGGGTCCGGCGGCACACAATAAATTTTCTTGCGATTGCCGGCACCGCAGTCGGACACCAATCGCAAGGCCAAGCAATATCGGCAGCATAATTTCATACGGATAATCGAAACGTTTCAACATCGGCCGGCCCCGTTCGGCCGATTGCCAAGATTTTCAGATTTCCAAGTAAGGAGAACAAATATGAATACTATGGCGACTTCCGGTTTCGGCAACGGTGCCCTCGATTCGCTAGCAATCGCGACGGACCACGGCCGTACACGTTGCGTCAACGCCGAAAACCCGACCGGCGGCAAGGGCACTGCAGCCACCGCCGCCAGCGCGCTCGGCCCGTCACGTAAGGGCAGCCCTTGCATCCAGACGATCAAGGCGGGCGATTCGGTCACGCTGATGGACGTCGATGGCCCGGGCGTGATTCGCCACATTTGGATGACGGTCACCGACCGCACTTCCCCGACCGGTCCGAACGTACTGCGCAATCTCATCCTCGAATTCTATTGGGATGGCGAGGAGACGCCGTCCGTGCAGTGCCCGATCGGCGATTTCTTCTGCTGCGGTCACGCACAGGCCTGCCGTATCAATTCCATCCCGATCATGGTGGTGCCAAATCGAGGTTTCAACTGCTATTTCGCCATGCCGTTCGAGCACGCGCGCATTGTGCTGCGCAACGATCACAACGAGGACGTGCCGGCCTTCTTCTACCAAATCGACTACACGGAATACGACGCGCTGCCAGCCGATGCGATGCGCTTCCATGCGCAGTGGCGCCGCGAACGCGTCACCGAAATTGCCCGTGACTACACGATTCTCGACAATGTGCACGGCCATGGCGCGTACATCGGCACCTACCTTGCGCTGACCGCGCTGGAAAGCCGCTGGTGGGGCGAAGGCGAAGTCAAGATGTACATCGACGGCGATGAACAGTACCCGACGTGGTGCAGCACCGGAGCGGAAGACTACTTCGGCGGCGCGTGGAGCTTCGCCGACTTCGACGAGCATGGCCGCATGCGCGAGAACACGTTCACCGGACCGTACCTGGGATTCCCGTTCTATTCGCAGCGTCTTGCCGCGCACCGCGAAAGCGACTACTGGGATGTGGCCACACCCGTCATGCGCGGCCTGTACCGCTGGCACATTCCGGATCCGATTTATTTCGATTCTGACCTGCGCGTCACCTGGCAGCAGATCGGCACCGAGGAAGCCGGCAATTTCGAGCGGCAGGATGACGTCGCGTCGGGGGCATACTGGTACCAGCTTTAACCGCACACGCCGTTCGATCCAATCGGTGACCGTCACTTCCGTCAGCCCCGCTGATTTACGATTATTCCGCTGATTTACGCCGATATCGCCGTATCGTGCGTTGACATGGGAATGGATATGTTCCGTCTCGTGTCAGCGTACGATACGGCGATTGTGTTGTTATGCGGGCACAGTAATCACATTTTCTTCAAGATAACCCGATGATTTTACAATAGAAATGACGATTGCGGCATGCCAGACGCATACCGACGTGCGTATAGTAAAGGCACAACAGAAAAACAACAGAAGAACGAAGAACAAGAAAAACAACACAATAGCGACGCACCGCACGATGTAGAGAAGAAAAAAAGAAGCAAGAAACCAGGCGGTCGTCCGAAAGGAAACATCATGAAGAACAACGACACTTTCAACCAGATCCTCAACTCCAACCTCGCTTCCATCGATCCGGGCTTCGGCCAGTTCGCACTTGCCAAGGCTTCCGCTGATCTGATGAAGAAGGTCCTCAACAAGTAAGACCTTCAAGCAGGAAGGCAAGCCGAACCGCGTCAGGCCATCTCTTTGAAACAGACCGCGTGAGGCAAGGCACCGCCGCAGCGAACGCTGCGGCACCGATTCTCTTCTTTCCGATTTTTTAAATCGCATAGCGGGAGGCCGCGATTCCAACCGAATC
>OAWC01001021.1_pt1 | contig 11397 bp, 10 predicted proteins | sample 1495331 | NCBI WGS metagenome assembly OAWC01 (sample SAMEA2580115, study PRJEB22360) | human gut metagenome | biome: human gut; feature: human-associated habitat; material: faeces | place: Denmark | collected 2008/2010
CGGGACCATGGATGAAAGCAGTAATGCATGGGTATGTCCGCAGATTTTGCAGTACACACGAACAACGGAAAGGGAGAGGATCCTGTCAGCAAGCTGGATGCTGCGTTTATAAGAGCCATGACGGATGAGACAGCCGGAGTGTCCACAGGTACATGAAATAAGGTTCAAATCAAGGGAATCAATTGTTTTATTGTAAAAATCCTGAGAAATAAGGTTGTAGTTTTCTGTTTTAACTGTTATCATAGGTATGTATGAATGTAGCGAGAGCTATGTTTAGGTGAAGGCAGAAACTAAACTTTGGTAGGGGAGGTTTCTGCTTTCTTAATTTCATGGTTACAAAACCATATGATAACACAAGAGGTCTCAGGATAAAACAATTTGATGGAAAATACGTCAGATTCCTTTATTCCAAGACCTCTTTTATTACGCCTTAAAGATGAAAAATAAGTTTGTTATAGTGTGCTTGATAATAATATACTTCCCTTCTTCGTTCTGGAACGTCATGCAAAGAGCTTCTCCCTTTTCTCCGGTCTCCCGGTCTTTTGTCATGCAATCTTCCAGATCGATCAAAACGCACTGTCTCAACTCTTCCATGTCCTCTGATCCATATACCGGATGTTCTACAACATTCTCTGACTTCGCTTTCTGCATTGATCTGCATGATTTCTTCCGCTGCCATTTCTGGCAACAGTCCATCTTCTTCCAGTGATGCATACTCTCCGATCAGCTTCTGTATACCGCTCATAGCTACCACTAACGAACTCAGCACGCTCCGCTCTGTTTCTTAATGCTCTTCTCTTGTCATAGTGCCGTTGCCGTATCCGTTGATCCCGGTTGACATCTGGTACTGCGCATATTCCAGACTGTTTAAAATATTCTGTAACTGTGCTTCTGTTTCTGTCATTTCAAAAAATAATTTGCTCATACTTTGTTTTCCTCCTACGCTTCTAACATTTGAATTCGATACATTGGAACTGACGCAAGGATGCCGCCCTTTAAAACTACAATTCCCGATGTTTCCCGAAACTCTATCAGTTCCCCTTCCACCTCATGGAATGTTTCTTCATTCTCCCCAACTCGTTCCCCTGCATCTGCCAAAATGGATACCCATTCTTTCTTGAACAGTAGTCTGCTCTGCTTCATGTTTCGCTTTCCTTTCCAATTCGTTTGCAAGTGCCAGTGCTAATTCTTTCGAGAACTCTGTCTGGTACTTCCTGTAAAATCTGTCGGTATCTTCTACTACTTTCTCCCAGTATTCCTTTGTGTTCTCTACGCTCCAGACTGATTGCATCATTTTCCAATAGTCCTGAAACATTTCAAATTCTTCACTGCCTTTTAATAATTTTACGCTGCCCATCTTTTAATCAAACGGTGTCGGTGTCCGTACCGTCTTGAATCCATCTTTGCTTTTGAGTTCCTCTTCTGTTTCCTGGAATCGCATTTCATTTCCATCAAAGCGGTATACAATCTTCCCTAGTTCTCCCTGCCGGTTCTTATCCACTTTCAGACCTTTCCTGGTCTTATCCTCATTGTCCAGATTCCACAACAAAATGATAATGCTTGCATCCTGTTCAATGTCTCCGGCTTCTGATACTTGCAATGACCGCATGGCGCAAAGAAGACGCCGAGCTAAAGCTAAACAAAATAAATGAAAGCACTCCCCGGATCGAGTGCTTTTATTCTCATTGTGGGTAAATTGTGGGTACAGCTTGATTTTTACGCTTGTCTGTGCTACAATTCCACCTGCTGAAAGTGGCGTATTTAAGGCATTTCCAGCAATCAACTATCGTGTGTTCGAGACCTTCCACACGTAAAATAAAACTAAAGGAGATTTTGATCTATGAAAAAAGAAAAAACAATCAGCGTACTGTTTCTGGTACAGTCAGCAATGATCGCTGCAATTTATGTGGTCCTGACCATCGTATTTGCCCCGATCAGTTTCGGACAGATTCAGTTTCGTATCGCAGAAGCACTGACCATCCTGCCCGCCTTCACTCCGGCTGCAATTCCCGGACTCTTTGTGGGATGTCTGATCGGAAATATTTTAGGAGGCGCAATTCTTCCTGACATTATTGTCGGAAGCATGGCAACTCTGCTCGGTGCTATTTTCACCTATCTTCTGAGAAACCGCAGCAAATGGCTCGCACCACTGCCGCCGATTATTGCAAATACAGTTCTGATTCCATTTGTTCTTTATTATGGATATCAGATTTTGCTTCCAATTCCATTCCAGATGCTTACCGTGGGAATTGGTGAAGTTCTCTCATGTGGAATATTGGGTATGATTGTCTACACCGCTCTGAATAAATATAAGACAGTTATTTTCCGTCAGTAACAAAAAGGAAGAAGTTCTTTCACAGAGAATAAATTCTCTCAAAGACTTCTTCCTTTTTCTGTTATTTCATATAACCGATAAACGTGTTTCCACTTCCTGCTATCATAGCGCTCATCTGTTCAATCGAAACTGTATTTTGGGATGCTGTATTTGGATCGATGTAAGTGATATCCGTCATACTATATCCTGTCAGCAGGATCGCATGATTGGCATCTGTCATCGCAATGACCGGAAGGCCCTTGTTGATAATATACAGAACCTGTTCCAGACTACATCCGGTCAGGTCTACTTTTTTGGCATTATACGCTGCCATCACCTCTTCACAGGTCTGAAGAGAGGTCTTTCCTTCTCCATTTCCAAACGGTGCTGTCTCTGTATCATAAACCAGATCTCTGTTGCCTTTTTCCCATACATATGCCTGTTCTGATGAGATTACTACTCCCGAAATCTGCTCTGCTCTCTGAATTGCATAAGCCGCCTTATCGTAAATCGCAACCAGTTCTCCCATTCCATATACATAGTACTTTTCAGACTTCGACTTGTCATTCAGCGTGATCGTGATCGGCTTTTTCCCCACCACCTGCTTCGGACGCAGGATTTTAGGAACAGTATCGGAAATTCCTTTTTCATAAGTCAGCCGCATCTGCTTTTCTTTTAAATCTGTACTGAAAGCTTCCAGAGTTATACTTTTTGTCTTCTTTTCTTCGTTACTGCTGATATAATCCTGACTGGTAACTGTATAAGTCTCTCCTGATTTTACAACCCTGTTCAGAGTCATCATATTTTCTTCAATAAATACATCGGATATATAAATCTGATCTGCTGAGTATGTCTTCATCACTTCATTTTCTGAATTTCTAATCTCCAGCTCATACATCGGGAACAGTTCCCCTCCCGCTGCCGTATGACCGACATCTTCCTGCCGCAGATATCCATACACAAAATCTGATCCGATAAATCCAAGCGGTCTGATTGCTTCCCCTGATTTTGCGGCTACAGCATTTTCTTCATCTGTTTTCAGATTCAATACCTTGATTTCCTGTGCGGTATTGATCGTTCCTGACGTCTGGTATGCGATCAAATGCCCGTCTGCAGACACCGTATACTGCCCTTCTTCCAGATTTTTTGCCAACACTGTCTGCTCATCTTTTGTCAGATCTATCTTGTAAAACTTTCCGCCTGCCAGAATATACAAAAGATTCTGATCCTGATTGTAATACACCATTTTTCCAAGCTCTTCCTCTGCGATTGCAAATGATTTTGTACTTGGAATAAACGCTTTTTCCTGTACTACATTTTTTTCAATATCATAATAGTAAATATCAACTCCGACTTCTCCCTCATGTGCTCCGCGATTCATATACCCATAAACTGCAAACGCAGTACTTCCATTCTTTTCCACACTGATGATCCGGATATTATGCTGGTCATACCTGCTCCGAGCATCATTTCCTTCAATATTGCTAAAACTGAATACCTGTGCAAGCTCATTCTGCTTTGCATTGTATGTCCATAAATTTCCATTTCTCACAAAAGAAACAATATTTCCTGACGAATTTGTTTCATACGATATATCGGATGATGCTATACCCAGAAGAATTCCGTTCTGATCCAGCACTTTCTGGTTTGCATCAAAAATCTGTTCCATCTTCCGATTATAATCCAAAAGGTAGATTTCCCCCTGCACGTAGCGAATCCTGAAAAACTCGCGGACATCATACGTCTCGATCTCTCCCGTATCTCCGGCACATGTCACCTGATACTGTGCAAGCAGCGACGTATAGACGGAATTGCTCTCTTTGATGCTCCACTCCGGTTCCTCAACCACCTGCGGACTTAAATTTCCCCATGTCACATGATCTGCATCAGAATGGATGGTAACAGTCTGGTAAGTTGTATTGTCCCCTTCTGCATTCGTTTCAAGATAGTTTTCCAATTCCTCCTGACTGCTTTTTTCCAGTGTCTTTGCATGAAAATCCTGGGCAAAATCCAGACATTCTTTTAAAGAAAGTTCATCCGGTCTTGTAATTCTGGTATAAAAGTGAACCTGTTCCTCTTCCATAGAAAGAATCACTTCCAGAACAGCTTCTGAAACTTCATCCGGAAGACCTTTTTGCAGATCCAGCAAAATCGTCTCATCAGAAATATCCTTCTGTTTGCCTTCCAGATAGGTTTCCTCTCCATTCAGCGAATACACTTTATATTCAACACCTGTGATTTTATTTCCAAACTCTTCAATCTGCATCTGAAGTGTTCCGTTTGCCTCCAATGGTGTAATGGTGTCCCGCATTGCCGTAACATCCATCTCATTTACATAACCGGCCAGAGCATTCACAGTCCTGCCTTCCTTTTGAAATGAGATTCTCGGAAGTGTAGGATCTCCTAGATCGATGATCTGATCGTCTACACCACTGTTCATAAACAGACTGCTGACAAAAATTGCTGCCACAAATACTACAAGGAGTATTCCTGCCTTTCTTATTCTTTTTTTCATGATTCTGTCCCCTTATCTAATAACAATCCTAGCATCGGCTGGATTCCCAAAAATTCCTTGCATGCCTGAATCTGACTTTCACTCCCCTGTTTTGCCTGATTCGTCTTTACCGCACGCAGAAGAATATTTTTCGGCGTATGTTCCATATCGATAAATTCCAGAACCTGAGTCTCATAACCGGACTGCTCCAGATATTTCGCTCGAAGTCCGTCTGTCAGAAGCGCCGCAAACCGCTCTTTTAAAAGACCATAATCCAGAATCGGCGCCAGCTTATCATATCCGGCTCCTTCCCGTTGCATCTGCCCATTCAATTCATGCTGACAGCATGGAACCGACAGGATGACCTTCGCATTCCATCCCACCGCTTTAGCAAGTGCAAAATCTGTCGCTGTATCACAGGCATGAAGCGTCACAACCATATCCACTTCTCTGACACCTTCATAATCCGCGATATCTCCAACCAAAAATTCCAGTTTGTCATATCCGTATTTGCGGCTTAACTCATTACAATGATGAATGACATCCGATTTCAGATCTAACCCGATGATACGGATATCGTATTCCTTCAGAACATGCAGATAATAATACATGGCAAATGTCAGATACGATTTTCCACATCCAAAATCCAGAATCGTGATCTCTCTGTCCTTCTCAAGCTTCGGAAGAATATCCTCAATAAATTCCAAAAACCGGTTGATCTGACGGAACTTATCAAATCTGGAATGTACAATTTTTCCATCCTTTGTCATCACACCCAGATCCTGGAGAAATGGAACCGGAATTCCTTCCTCTAAAATATATTTCTTACTTCTATTATGTGACAATTCTACCGGTCTTACACTGCCTTTTGACGCTTTTTTCTGAATGGTTACCTTGCCTTTTTTGCTCACTAAAACAGTGTAATTCATATGCACTGTAGATACCTGCATCTGCCGGAATTCTTCCATATATTCCAGCAATCGGTCTCGTGCCGAAATCGGGTCCAGATTCTCATGAAATGCCTGTGTTTTTGTAAAAGACTCCAGTTGAAAAAGTAAATTGCCTTTTTTCTCGATCGGCCGAACCTTTACCTTTAAAATTCCTTCTTTTTTCCTCGGATTGCTCAAAACTGCCTGAACAAATTCTATATTTAAAATATCTGATAATAATTTTTTGATCGTTTCCATGCGATTCCCCTTATCATTTGTTTTCTATATAAGCTATGTGTGAACAGTAACTATTGTAAAACAAAATAAAGTCTCGTGCAATAAAACAAGTCTTAAATTAAAAGAAGACGGGAAAAATTCCCGCCTCTCCTACTCTTCTTCAGAATTCTCTCTGAAAAAACATGAATCTTGTTCTTTTTTATCTGCTTTTCTAAAACGAACTGTCGCCTTAAAAAGATCTCCGTCCAGATACAATTCCAGTTTTCCGCCCTGCATCTGTACCAGACTTTTCGCAATCGATAATCCCAGTCCGCTTCCTTCGGTACTCCTTGAAATATCACCGCGAATAAAACGTTCTGTCAGTTCATCTGCTGAGAAATTGAGCGGATACTCCGAAACATTTTTCAAAGAAAATATCACTTCATCCTTATCAGTGCGCAGATCTGCATAAATTCTCGTCCCCGGCATTGCATACTTCGCCGCATTATTATAAAGATTTTCCAATACTCTCCACATTCTTCTTCCATCTACATGAATAATCGCCGGCTCATTTGGAAGTGTCTGAATCAGCTCCAGATTCTTATGTTCAAATTTTTCTGCAAACTCTCCCGTCGTCTGATTCATCATCTCTACCAGATTGACATCCATCAACTGCAGATTGATATTCCCGCTGCTCACCTTGGATGCTTCTACAACATCCTCTGTCAATGTTTTCAGACGCTGTGCTTTTGCCTCCAAAATTTCCAGATACCCCTGTATCTTAGGATCTTCAATATTGGATCGTTTCAGGATATCCACGTAATTGATAATGGAAGTTAGCGGTGTTTTGATATCATGAGATACATTTGTGATCAGATCCGTTTTCAGACGCTCGCTTTTCACGCTTTTTTCCACAGCCTTCTGCAATCCGGTTCCGATATCATTCAGCATTTCTGCTACTTCACGCTGTTCTCCTCTGAGATGTTCCAGAGAAATCTGATATTCCAGATCTCCTCCTGCAACTGCTTTGATTCCTTTTATGATTTTATTCTTTGCAATCGCATTCAATACCAGATAATACACAATGAATGCATCTGCTGCCAGCGTGATCAGCACAAATCCCGGCGTTCTGAATAATGCCAGCATCCAGTGGATTCCAATCAGTATCACCCCTGATACAACCATTCTCCACACCACATTTCTGTTTCTCCAGAATATTCTAAAGAATCTGCAAAACGCATACAATACGCTGTTCTTCCACATCGTTCCCGCTTTTATCCTGCGGACCAGGCTCAGATATCCGACCAGGAACATGATCATGGTATAAGCCGCTGTACATGCAAGTTGGATCATATCTTGCATTGTCGGAACATATCCGGATGCATATTCATAAGAATATCCGATCGTTGCAGTCATCAAATCCGTACTTTCTGCAAAATACCCGAGGGCCATATTCCCATTATTCATCCAGAACATCATCGGAATTATCCAGATCCCAATCACAAACACTGCTGCAAGCTCCGTTTTCCATCTGTCAAATACATTCAAATGCACTCCGTCACTTCGGTTGTTTCTTCCGGCGATCACTGTCAGCCATATCAAACTCACGATTATCAGTAATACTGCCGCACCGAGCAGGATCACCGCACGATTGATATAAGGTGCATATTCATCATATAATTTCTTATCCAGATAAAAAGAATCCTGTATTGAAAACCTGGTATCTACTGCCGCTGCAAAAATAAAATCACCGTTGCTGTTTCTGCGCTGTGACTTTACAAACTCCTTCCAGTCATTTGCTGTGATATCCATATTGGTCTTAAAATCAGAAAGCTTTGGCTGAACAATCATATACTTCGCATTTTTCTGAATATCTGAGATATTTTCTTTTACACTGTTGTAATCCTGATATTCCTTGCGATTTGTATAAACTTTTTTTGTTTCTTTATCAACAAAAATATAGGCAAAGTTTGTATTTCCCTCTGTCCATTCTGCACTGTTCTGATAAGACTGGAAATCATAATAAAGATTTGACAGGATGCTGCCCAATTGTGCATACACTTCACTCAGCTTTCCATTCAGCTGCGGCGTCTGATTTACAACATCCAGAATATTATTTCCTCCATCCGGCCGCGCCTCTTCTTCAATGGCACCACTGAATCCCCAGAAATCCCGGTACACCGTCTCGCCTTTTTCATCCAGAATATCATGTCCGGCAAATTGACTGAGACTCACATTTCCAGAAGCCAGTGCATTTACAATCTCATCAGATGTATATCCATCTATATCCACTGTCAGCGTTTTCTTTTTCAGCAGACTTAAAAATTCATCCCAGTAATAGTAATGATAGGTTTTATCTGCTTTTTGACAGACAACGATGGGATTTTCCTGCGTTGCATAGTTATTTTGATACTCCTCACTCCATTTCTGAAGATCCGAGAGTTTATACCGCAGTCTTTCCGTCTCTTCATCATAGTGCCTTCCGTTATATCCATACTGCATGATATCGATCAGCTTATCCGGATTATATTTTCCATCTGTCTCGAAAATATCTTCATAGGAAATCTGACCTAAAACATCCATCGTAGCCCGGCACATCTGATTCTCAAATTCTTTGGAATCTGTATACTCTGTCGGCTTTTTATTCCAGATTTCTTTTACACTTACAGAATATGTGGAAATAATCACCAGACTCAGCAGTGCCGTAATTGCCGAAAGAATAGAAAGAAAGATCAAAATGCCTTTTACAAGCGCACTTTTATACCATTTACTCATGAAAAACTCCCTTCTATAATTTCTCGATCTTATATCCTACTCCCCATACCACTTTCAAATATCGCGGTTCCTTTGGATTGATCTCAATCTTCTCCCGGATATGACGAATATGTACTGCTACCGTATTATCCGCTCCGATTGCATCTTCATTCCAGATGGATTCGTAAATCTGATTAATCGAAAATACTCTTCCCTGATTCTTCATCAAAAGCAATAAAATATTGTATTCAATCGGAGTAAGGCGCACCATTTCTCCGTCTACCGTTACTTCTTTCAGATCATCATTGATCCGAAGGCCGCCAACCTCATAAATCGTCTCCTGCGTACTACTCACATTCCCGCCAAGCTGTGTGTAACGACGAAGCTGAGATTTCACTCTTGCAACCAGCTCCAGTGGATTGAATGGTTTTGTCATATAATCATCCGCTCCGATATTCAACCCCAGAATCTTATCCGCATCTTCAGATTTTGCCGATAAAATGATAATTGGAATACTGTTCGTTTCACGGATCTTCAAAGTCGCCCTGATCCCGTCCAGACGCGGCATCATAACATCCAGAATCAAAAGATGCACCGTTTCCGTCTCCAGCATCTTTAATGCCTGCATCCCATCATAAGCCTTCAGAACCTGATACCCTTCCTGTGTAAGATATATTTCAATTGCTTCTACTATTTCTTTATCATCATCACAAACTAAAATACTATACATTTTCATCACCTCCTTTACAGTATACATGATATTCTCATTTTTTTAAGAGCCATTGGGGAAAATCTTAGGAAATTCTTAATTCGATTTCATTTCTGTTTGTAACAATGCCGTTATAATCCTTATGAAAAACAATCACTGCTACTCTGCACATATTCCTCATTTTTTCATATAATAAACATAAGAAACCCGTTTTTATATTTTATGAAAGGATTATATAATGCAAATAAAAGGACTGGATGTCAGCGAATTTCAAGGAAATGTAGATTGGGAAAAGGTCAAAGCCGCAGGCTATCAGTTTGCCATGCTCCGTGCCGGCTATGGTTTTAACACGATTGATCCACAATTTAAACGCAATGCCTCAGAATGTAACCGGATTGGTCTCCCGATCGGAGTCTATTGGTTCTGCTATGCCCTGACTCCGGAGATTGCACGCCAGGAAGCTGATGGCTGTCTCAAAGCAATCTCCGGTTATCGTCTCGATTATCCTGTATGCTACGATATTGAACAGGCATCTGTAAACTATGCCGCACAAAACGGAGTTGCTTTCACACCGGAAACCGTAGGGAAAATTGTGCAGAATTTTTGTGACAGAATGGAAAAAAACGGATATTTTGCAATGTATTACAGCAACCGGAATTTCCTCAAAACGTACCGTCTTCTGTCACTTTCTTCAAGATATGCACTGTGGTACGCTTTTTATAACAGCAAGCTGGATAATACAGACTGCCAGATGTGGCAATTCACAAGTCAGGGAGAGATCGCCGGAATATCCGGGGACGTTGATCTGGACTATGTTTTTGTTGATTATCCTTCTATTATAAAAAATGCAGGACTAAATCATTTGTCTCAGAAACCGAAACCACCCGCCCCGCAATATACCGCTTATGTGATACGATCCGGAGATACGCTGAGTGAAATTGCCCAGCGATTTGGAACAACTATTGCCACTTTGCAAGCATTAAACAACATTCAAAATCCAAATCTGATCTATGCCGGGAATACAATACGGATTCCAAAATCCTGACATGTTTTAAGAATTTCATAAGAATTTTTCTATTTCTTTAATAGATTCAACATACTTTGGACACATTTATTCCGTATACTAATACTCAGATAGTTGATAAACAACTATCTCCCCCCTCATAAAGTAACGGCATCTTGGGGCGACCCAAGATGTCACACTTTACTCTCATTCCTTTAGATAACTATAAAACAACGAAACCCGTTAGCCGGAAGGTTAGCGGGTTTTCGCTGTTTATTATCTTACCTTTTTATTACCTTACCTTTTCCAATGGAAATGTAACACTCCACTTCCCTTTAATGTGCATATTACTTGTTGTGAACTTTCCATAAATAACATAATCCGAAACATTTTTATCTGACAAGTCAAAGATATATTCGCTGTACATATCTTTTTCTCCTTCATCTGTAAAGAAAGAAATACTTGCTTCACAATCAAGAACATCTCCATCACTGTTCTTCAAATAAACATATCCATGATTATCCGTTTCAAGCGCAGAATCATATCTGATTTGAATATGAAGTTTTTCTCCCACATATCCTATCGCCGTAAGAGCAACTCCCGAAACAGGCGAATTTATATCTCCTTGAGATACGAGAGCCTGAAAATCTTCCATATACTTTTCACTATTTGCACCACTCCCACCCAAAACACTATACGGAGTAAAAATCTTTACCGAACCGCTATTCTTATCCAAATTTAATGTCGATATTGAACCTTCATACGTTTCTTTATTACTCAATATTTCCCGCACAGAGAAAGTTATTTTCTCATCTGCAATATCATACTTATCCCATTGCGATATAGAAATCAAAAAAACGGCTGTTTCCGTCTCTGCATCATACTTTATATTTTCACATGAGCTACTGCAGTCAAATGAGGTATTGATACTAAAACTATCAAACAAATCTGTCGTTTCATCAATCCTGTCTTCCTCCA
>OAWC01001028.1_pt1 | contig 11338 bp, 9 predicted proteins | sample 1495331 | NCBI WGS metagenome assembly OAWC01 (sample SAMEA2580115, study PRJEB22360) | human gut metagenome | biome: human gut; feature: human-associated habitat; material: faeces | place: Denmark | collected 2008/2010
CGTCAGGCTGTTCACCTGGTATGGAATTGAGGGTTCATGAATAGCACGGGTAGGGTTTGGGTCAGGATCCGGCGAATCGCCGCGTCCGATCGTATTTCCGGCCTGATTATGCTCGCGTTCGCGTTTGCTGGTCTGGTCCTGGCTAATCTGCCATGGACGTCGCACATGTTCGAGGCGGTGGCGGAGACGCAGCTGGGCATTCCCGGCACCAACATCATCCTGCCGATCGGGCATTGGGCGCAGGATGGCCTGCTGACGATATTCTTCCTCACGGTCGGATTGGATCTCAAACAGGAGCTGACCACCGGTTCGCTCGCCGATCCGAAAGCCGCCGCCGTGCCCATGCTGTGCGCCGTGGGCGGTATGCTGATGCCGCCGGTGCTGTTCATCACGGTCATCTCCCTGTTCTCCCGGTTCGCGCCGCCTGCGCCGGGAATCGTCACCATCCCGACCGGCGCGGATGTCCCGTTCGCCGAAGCGGCGCAGGGGTGGGCGATTCCCACAGCGACGGACATCGCCTTCTCGCTGGCGGTGCTTGCGTTGTTCGCCAAGGCGCTGCCCGGTTCGATCCGAGCGTTCCTGATGACGCTCGCCACGGTCGATGACTTGCTGGCGATCATCCTGATTGCGGTGTTCTTCTCGTCGCTCAACGCATGGTACTGGTTCATCGGCATCGCCATATGCGCGGCCATCTGGGCGTTCCTGGTGAGATTGCGCCGCGTCCCATGGCTGCTGGTCGCCGTGATAGGCGTACTGGCATGGGTGATGATGTTCGAGGCCGGCGTGCACCCCACGCTGGCGGGCGTGCTGGTCGGCCTGCTGACGCCGTCGCGTGAAATGCACGGTGAGAAGTCGCCGCGCGCGCAACGCTATGCGAGCAAGCTGCAGCCGTTCTCTTCGCTGCTCGCACTGCCGATATTCGCGCTGTTCGCCACCGGCGTGCACTTCGCCGAGCTGTCCCCGGCGCTGATGCTGTCGCCCGTGGTCATCGGCATCATCGTGGCGCTGGTGATCGGCAAGCCGCTCGGCATCATGATCACGGCATGGCTGTCCACGCACGTGGCTGGGCTGACGATGGCGAAGGGACTGCGCGTGCGCGACATGTTCCCCGCAGCCTGCGCGTGCGGCATCGGCTTCACGGTATCGTTCCTGATCGCCTCTCTGGCCTACACGAACACGGAGCTGTCTGCGGAAGGACGGTTCGGCGTGCTGATGGCATCCCTGATCGCGGCGCTCATCAGCGGCATCCTACTAAGCCGTCAGTCCAAGCGGTTCGAGAAGGAGGAGCTGGAGTCGGTGTCGTAACGGAGCTTCTGCTGGTATGTTGGAGACATCCAAGACAAGGAGTGCGTGATCATGTCGAAAACGGATGCGTCGAAGAAAAGCGGCAAGAAAAAGAAGCTGCGTAAACTGGCCGCGCAGAAGCTCGCCCACGCGGCGGCGAACAACGCGCTGAACGACATCATCGCCGCGGCAGGTGCCGAACGAGGGAAATCATCGGCCGCCGGGCGGCAGACGGGTGACGCGGCGGTACGCGCCGCCGTCTCCGGCGTTCAGCAGGATGCATCGCCGTTGGGCGACACCTATCACCGGGGCCCGGTGATTCTGCGCGGCCCGATGATTCCGAACGACAACACTACGGCCAACCTGCTCAAACCCAATCAGGAGACCGATTGGCTCCACATGGATCCGTGGCGTGTGCTGCGCATCCAATCGGAATTCGTGGACGGTTTCCAAGGTTCACCAATCCGAGTTCGTCGACGGGTTCGGGGCGCTCGCCGAGCTCGGGCCGGCGGTCAGCGTGTTCGGCTCCGCCCGCACGCCGCGCACCGACCCGGACTATAAGGCGGCGCGGCGTATGGGGCGTGGAATCGCAAAGCATGGCGTGGCCGTCATCACCGGGGGAGGGCCGGGCATCATGGAGGCCGCGAACCGTGGTGCGGCGCTTGCCGGCGGCAAATCGGTCGGACTGGGCATCGAACTGCCGCACGAGCAGGGGCTCAACCAATGGGTGAACCTGGGCATGAGCTTCCGCTATTTCTTCGTGCGCAAGACCATGTTCGTCAAATACTCGTCCGGCGTGATCGTATGCCCCGGAGGATTCGGCACATTCGATGAGATGTTCGAGCTGCTGACCCTGGTGCAGACGCACAAGGTCATGTCGATGCCGATCGTCCTGTACGGCACCGAATACTGGCGTGGCCTGTTCGAATGGCTGACGTCGACCGTGCAGGATCACGGTATGATCTCGCCGCTCGACCCGAGTCTGGTACTGATCACGGACGACCCCGACGAGGCCGTGGAAGTGGCGGTCAGCCGGATCGCCTCCTAGCGCTTGACGGCGATGAGCAGGCCGGTGCCGGTCGGAGTCAGAGAGGATTCGAAACGGTCGTCGTCCTGAACCATGTCCAGCAATTGCCGCATGACCACCGCCTTGTCGCTGCGGTCGGCGGGATTGGGTACACCGCCGTTCGCCTCGTCGCCCTCGAACGCGAGCATGTCGGTGAACACGATGACGCCGTGCTCCCGGAGCAGCCGCGGCGCCTGGGCAAACGTGTCCAAATAGTTCGTCGCATCGCCGGAGACGACGATCAGGTCGTAATCCGTGCCGTTGAGACGCGGCAGAAACACGTTCACCGGCGCGTTCACCGCGCGCAGCGTCGTTTGTGTCGTGTCGGACAGGGCGAAGAACATCTTGCGGATGAGCGCGATTCCCTGCGTCGAGGAATCCACCGCCGTCAACTGGCCGGTACCGTGCAGCGCATCGACAAGCTGGACGATCTCCACGAGTGAGCCGGAGCCGATGGTGATCACCGAGGTGCTGCGCATCATGCATGCCAGCGTATGCAGCAGCTGCGCCTGAGCTGCGGAACCCTGCGCAAGACCGCACTGGGCGGCCTGTTCGCGCGCGTCCAGCAGCGCTTGCGTCTGCCGGGAATAGGCGTGATCCTCGACGTACTCCCATGCCCTGGCGAGATTCGCATATGAGGTCTTATCCATAAACAATCCCCTGAACCGTTGTCGAATGGTGTCTGTTTCGGTCTGTCAGCGCTCTCGGACGCGGGCGACGATCTGCCACATCTCCTCGCCGACGTCGATGCCGCGGGGACAGTGGCGCGAGCAGGCGCGCACGGATTGGCAAGCGGCCACGCCGTCGGCGGTGTCGATGGCGTCCAGTCGCTCGTCGGTTGCGGTGTCCCTCGAATCGTTCACGAAGCGGGAGGCCGAGATCAGGGCCGCCGGCCCAATGAAGGCGTCGCCGCCGGCGTAGACCGGGCAGGCTCCCTCGCACACGCCACAGGCGATGCAGTTGCTGAGCAGCTCGTATTTCGCCAGCTGCTCTGGCCGCTGAAGGTATTCGAACACGTCCACCTTGCCTTCGCTGGTGGTCGCGAGCACGCCATCGGCCTGCAGATACGGCTTGAGCTTCCTGATCTGGTCGAGCATCGGGTCGATGTCCGCGATCAGATCGCGCTGAACGGGGAATCCCGGCAGCGGTGCCAGTTCGATGATGCCGAGTTCGTGGGATTGCGCGCCTGCGTTGTCTTCGCAAGAGTTTTCTTCGGGAGCGGTCGTGTCCGCGCTCCGCTTATCACCCGCGTCGCCGGTGCGGCGGAATCCCTCGCCATCGGCGAGGGGAATCGGCGTCGCCGGTTTCGCCCAGTCGCCGACGGTCGCGGTGCACAGGAGCGTCGGCGTGCCGTTGATCGCCACCGCGTCGGAACCGCACATGCCATGCCCGCACGAATAACGGAACGCCAGGGTCGGATCCACGGTGCGCTTGATCTTCAGCAGACAGTCCAGCACCGTATCCTCCCGGCGAACCGGCAGAGTGTACTCCTGAACCCACTGCTTGCCGCGGGGACGCCGACGCGCCGAAGCGGAGGCGCCGCCGAATGGCGAGCTTTTCTTGGCGAAGGGGCTGCCGGAGCGGGCCGGGCGATCACGCTCGGGACGCGGCGTGAACCTGTTCACCCGCAAGGTCACCGTGGCCAGCGCGTCACTTGAGCCGCTCATATATATGCCTCCTGAAGTCAAAGAATCGTCAACCAGTTTGCCATAAGGCATGGCCTTGGCGGGCGCGCCCATGCCTCGGCTCCGCGCACGGAATCGTCGTCGTGCCGGCGATGTGGATAAGTGGATATTCATCCACATTCCATCCACAACACGCCGAAGGGCAAGCCTTCGACCACATTGGCCGAAAACCATGTGGTCGAAGGCGGTTTTATGGTGCACTGATGGTCATGGACACCTGTTTGACAAGCCGAGCGGAACACGCAGGCGCTACGACCGATCATGATCCTCCCGTGGCGGGGCTGAGCGATATGCTGTGCCGGCTGTGCGACGGCTCGCTCAAACCCAAGCAGCTGGGGGTGCTGGGGGAGCAATATGCGGCGGATTGGCTGGAACGGCACGGATACACGATTCTGGGGCGCAACTGGCATTCGCGGTACGGGGAGCTCGACATCGTCATGATGACGCCCGACCGCGTCATCGCGTTCGTCGAGGTCAAGACCAGGCGGACCGACCATTTCGGCATGCCGCAGGAGGCCGTCACCCTGCACAAGCAGACGAATCTCAGACGCGCCGGCGTGCAGTGGCTGCTCGAGCCGGACCACCGCATCAGGCATACGGGGGTGCGGTTCGACGTGCTCACCATCGTCGCGCGTGCGGGCATGGTGTCGGTGCACCACATACCGGGGGCGTTCTGATGGCTATCGGCGGTTCCCTTTCGGTCGGCCTGATTGGTCTCAAGGCCTTCATCATCCAGATTCAGGCGTTCATCTCGCCCGGTCTGCCGTATTTCAGCGTCATCGGCCTGCCGGACGCCTCGCTCAGCGAATCGCGGGAACGGGTCAAATCCGCCTGTCAGGCGAGCGGGTTCAAATGGCCGGACACCCGCGTCACCGTCAACATGTCTCCCGCGTCGATGCCCAAGCGGGGCGCCTCGCACGACCTCGCCATCGCGGCCGGCGTGCTGAGCGCGGCGGGGGCGATTCCGCACGACAGCCTGGAGGAGACGATCGTTCTGGGGGAGGTGAACCTCGACGGCACCGTGCTGCCGATCCATGGTCTGCTGCCGATCATGCTGCATGCCAAGGAGCGGGGGATACGGCGACTGATCGTGCCTTACGGCAACGAGGACGAGTCCCGCCTGGTGCCGCAGATGGACGTGACCTGCGTCCGTCATGTGGGCGAGCTCATCGAGCTGGCGGGAGGCCGAGCGTCGTATACGCTTGGCGTCGACCGTGCGACGGTCTCGTGCACGGTCGAGGACACGCCGGCCTTCAGCGGATTGGGTGACATGAGCGAGGTGGTCGGCCAGGATCATGTCAAGTGGGCATTGCAGGTGGCGGCGGCCGGGGAACCTCATCTGCTGATGACCGGGCATGAACAGGGCTCGGGCAAGACGATGTTGGCCTCCAGGATGCCGAGCATCATGTGCCCGCTTACGCCGGAGGAACAGCTCGAAGTGGCGTCGATACGCTCCCTGTGCGGCACGCTGCAGCATTATGGCATCTCCGATATGCCGCCCTTCGAGGCGCCTCACCATACGGCGTCGACCGCGTCGCTGGTGGGTGGCGGATCAGGGCTTGCGATGCCGGGGGCGATTACGCGCGCCCACCGCGGGATCCTGTTCATGGACGAGGCCCCTGAATTCTCCGCGAGGACGCTGCAGACGCTGCGCGAGCCGATGGAATCCGGGTACGTGGCCCTGTCTCGCACGAAGGGGACGACCTACTATCCGGCGATGTTCCAGATGGTCAGGGCAGCCAACCCGTGCCCGTGCGGTTACGCCTACGGCAACGGGGAGCGCTGCGTGTGCAAGGAGAAGGACCGTATCCGGTATTTCGCCAGACTATCCGGTCCGATTCTCGACCGGATCGACATTCAGGTGGAGGTGCCGCCGGTCCCGTGCATAGCCTCGGCGCCGACCCGCGATTCGATTGGCAGCCACGTCATGCAGCAGCAGGTGATCGCGGCGCGGGCGGCGGCCGGCGAACGGTATTCCAAATACGGGTGGGGCTGCAACGCCGAAGTGCCGGGGTCGTGGATGCGCGCCAACACGTCGGTGAAGGCGCTGGAACTCGCCAACAGGGCGCTGGCGTCGCATCGGCTGAGCCTGCGTGGAGTGGATCGGGCCATGCGACTGGCATGGACGCTGGCCGATCTGGCGGGCAAAACGTCGCCGGGGCCGGACGAGATGTCGCAAGGCATCATGTTGAGAGCGAGGATGTCATGACTGTATGCGAGTCGGATAGCGGCCTTTGCTGGGACCTTGACGAGGAGACGCTCGCTCGGGCTATCCTGACTTTCTGCCTCAATACCGCAGACGCGCTGATGACCGCGCTCCTCAAGGGCACGGCCGATGCGTGGGAAGCGCTCACCCTCATCCGGGACAGCGACCCGGAACTGCGCACGTCGGCCGGCGCGGGGAAGGTCATCGAGCAGGCGTTCTGCATCGGCATGACCCGATGGGGGAGCAAGCCCACGCCGCAGGCGGTGCGTTCGTTTCGCTCCGCGTTGGCGACATGGCAGCAGCGATTGCGAACTCTCCCCACGTGGGACAGGGATTATCTCTGCGGCTGGTTCACCATGGAGGGGAGGCAATGGATCATCGCGCCGCATGACGTATGGTGGCCCACCCGTCTCAACGACCTGGCGTTGCTGGGTCGTTGCGCGCCCCCGCTGTGCCTGTGGGGCAGTGGCGATCGCGCGGCATTGACCAGTTGCCCGCAGCCCGTCGGCATCGTTGGCTCGCGCGGCGTCAACGAGTATGGGCGCCGACTGACGACGGACATAGCCGTGCATGCCGCGCAAGCCGGGCATCTGGTGGTTTCAGGGGGAGCCATGGGGGCGGACGCCGCCGCCCATAGGGGAGCATTGGACGCGATGCGGGGGTACGGCATCGGACGGGCCGGGCGCACGGTGGCCGTGTTCGCCGGAGGCCTCAACCATGCCGGTCCGCAGTGCAACAGCGAGTTGTTCGACGGGATTGCGGAAAACGGGGGAGCACTGGTCAGCGAACTGTGCCCGGGAACCATTCCGGAGGCGAGGCGGTTCCTGTCGCGCAACCGCATCATAGCCGCGCTTTCGTCAACGCTGGTGGTCACTCAGGCGAGACTGCGTTCAGGGGCGCTGAACACCGTGAACTGGGGAAGCGAACTGCAGCGGGACATCCATGCGGTGCCCGGCAACATTGACATGCCGGGCAACGGCGGCTGCAACCGGCTCATTCAGGAGCAACGGGCCACCATCGTGTGCTCCGTCGCCGACATGGATGACGTCTGGCATGCCCCGCATCCGCCGGAGTCGTTTCACGACGTGGCCACTCAACGGAAAGACGGCTCGGACTGCGATGTCGGGACGCCTCGTGATGCCGGCATATTGCGCGACAGCAGCCCATCGGGCGGCAACAGGTCATCGGCGATGACCGAGAGCCAGCGGGCGATCATCGATGCCATCCGATGGTGCCGTCGCCGGCGGATAGCCCCGACCGCGCAATCCGTCGCCGAACAGCTGCGCACCCGGTCAGGTGAAAAAGGCCTTGAGACGGGCGCGACGGAAGGGAAGCCAACGGAAGGGAAGTCAACGGAAGGAAAGGGAGCGGATGCGGTGCCGGAACGCGGCATGCATGAGTTGGTCGCCCATGTGCTCTCGCAATTGGGGGCGATGGAGCTCATCGGACTGATAACCGTCGAGAACGGTCGCATCTCCATCGTTCCGGAAACCGGAGGGAGACGGAGATCATGATGATGATACTCACTCGTGGCGGATGGTACAGGCGAAAGCATGGTGCCTTGGCGTGCGTTACGCCTGCCATTGGCATCGTGCCAGGTCGACACGCCATCCACCGTCACCGGCATTGTCGTGACCCGCCCGCGGCGGGATGAACGGCACACCCTCCTCTTCGAGCATCGCGCGCTGCCGCTCCGGGCCGCCGAACGCGAAGCCGGGCGCCAGCGAACCGTCACGGAACACGACGCGATGGCAGGGAATCACGCCGGGTTCGGGATTGGCGTGCAGCGCGAAGCCGACGAACCTCGCATTGCGTGGGCGGCCGGCCAGCGTCGCGACCTGGCCGTAGGTCGCGACCGCTCCGCGCGGGATCCGCCGGACGATGTCATACACCGCACTGTTGAACGATGTCGCACTGTTGGACGACGCTGTGCTGCCGGATGACGCTGTGCCGTTGGATGTTGCCGCATTGCCGGGCGTCGCCGTGTTGCCGGGCGTCGCCGTGCTGTCGGATATTTCTTCCATGAACGGTATTATCCGCCGTGCCCCCGTCACGTGCGCGGCGAACGTCAGCCCTTGTGCGACAATCTTGGATATGAGTCCGAAACATGTGGAAGAAATGTATGACGCGGTGATCGTCGGCGCCGGGGCGGCCGGCCTGTCGGCGGCGCTGGGGCTGATGCACTCCCCTGACATCGAACAGTTGAAGGAGTCCGGCATCGAGCCGAAGGTCCTGGTGATATCCAAACTGCAGCCGTTGCGCTCGCACACCGGTTCAGCGGAGGGCGGCATCGCGGCGAGTCTGGGCAATGTGGAACAGGACGATTGGCATTGGCATTACTACGACACCGTCAAGGGCGGCGACTGGCTGGGTGGTCAGGATGCGGCCAAGCTGCTCGCCGAGTACGCCCCGCAGACCGTGATCAACCTGGAGCGTATGGGCGTGGCGTTCTCCCGCACCGATGACGGCCACATCGCGCAGCGACGGTTCGGTGGCCACACCGCGGATTTCGGCAAGATGCCCGTGCGCAGGGCGGCATATGCGGCGGACCGCATCGGCCATCAGATCCTGCACTCGCTGTGGCAGCAGTGCGTCGCGGCCGGCATCGAATTCGCCGAGGAATGGTACGTGACCGATGTGGTGCTTGACAAGTCGGGGAGCGCCGTTGCGGGCGTGGTCGCCTATGACACGCACGCCGGCGTCACCCACGCAATTCATGCGCACAACGTGATGTTCGCCACCGGCGGTGCAGGACGACTGTTCCACACCACGTCGAATTCATGGGATCTGACCGGCGACGGCATGGCCTTGGCGTTGTCCGCCGGACTCCAGCTGGAAGACATCGAATTCGTCCAATTCCATCCGACGGGTCTCGCGCACACGGGCATACTCCTGTCGGAGGCCGCCCGTGCGGAGGGCGGCGTGCTGCGCAACGCCGACGGTGAGGCGTTCATGGAACGTTATGCGCCGGAGCATCGCGACCTCGCCGCGCGTGACGTGGTGAGCCGTTCGATCATGGCCGAGATCGACGGCGGACGCGGCGTCGCGGACCCGAAAGACCCGGACGGTCCGAAGGACTGCGTGTGGCTCGATATGACCGGCATCGATCCGGATCATATGAATGCGGTGCTGCCGCAGGTGGTGGAGACCATCAAGGCGTACGCGAACCTCGATCCGGCCAAGGACATGGTGCCGGTCAAACCGACCGCGCATTACACGATGGGTGGCATCCCGATCACCACGGATGGAGAGGTGTATCGCTGGGCGGAGTCAGGGAGCCAGAACGTCGACGCCGATTCCGGTACCCGCACGGTCGTGGAGGGCTTGTTCGCCGCGGGCGAATGCTCGTGCGTGTCGGTGCATGGGGCGAACCGTCTGGGCGGCAACTCGCTGCTCGACGCATGCCTGTTCGGCACGCGCGCAGGTGAGTCGCTGGCGGCCCGCATCGCACAGTCGCCGGTCGACGACCCGATGCGCGGCGCCGATGCGGATGACGGTCCCGCCGAGGCGGCAGCCGCGCTGGTGGACGACGTCGCCCGTTCGCGCAAGCAGGATGTCGCCACGATGCTTGCGGGCAGACCGGACGTGGACGATGACGCGGCAGACGATACGTCTGATGGTATGCCGCAGACAGCGGAGCTCGGCGGCTCAGATGCTTCCGCGCAGCCCGGTTCCGAGGAGGACAACCCGTATCGGCTCCCCCCCCCCCCGGGGAAGCCGGGGGGAAAAGTCTCCTGATTGGGAACGCTGATGGAACATGCGCTGGCGGTGCGTTGCGACGCCCGTTCCATCAGCGAGGCCCTGAACCTGCTCGATACTGTGATCCGTCCCCGCGCCAGCCGTCTCACGGCGCATTCGGAGACGCCCGCGTTCAATCAGGAGATAACCGCGATCTGGGAGGTACGGCACCTGACACTGCTCGCCGAAGCCATGCTGCGCGCATCCGAGGCGCGCCACGAATCGCGCGGTTCCCTGCAAAGGCTCGATTATCCGGCGCGTGACGACGAACGTTTCCTCGCACATTCGATGATCGGGATGGCCGATGCCGCCGATGCCGAGGCTTCATCGGCACCTCACGCCTCCATCCTGTGGCAGTCCGTGCACATCAATGACTTCCCGCCCAAGACGCGCGAATATTGAGAGCTGCGATACGGGAGTGGCCTGACGCCTTCCCCTCAGGCCGGATTCCTTGGTCCCGAGTCAGAGTGGTTCTGATACAAAACTGCGCCGAAGGCCCAGCCAGGGCTTCGGCGCAGTTCCGTTTTGCCGGCTTTGCGGCACGGTCTCACTTCACCAGCGAAGTGAGCTCACCGAGATCGAGCTCGAAACTGACCCCGCGCTCCTCGAAATGCGGCTGATTGCGGGTGCTTTCCATTGCATGACGTACGAATTCGCCCGCGATCCGAGCCGATTCGGCCAGGCCGCGGCCGGCCATCACCGCACCGCACAGTGCGGACGCGAAAGCGTCACCCGTACCGTGGATCATGTACGGCAGCTTGTCGTGCACAAGCTCGACCTTCTCGGCAGCGCCCTTTTCGGCGCTCGCCACGTAGTTGATGATCTTGCCGTCACCGTGGTCGATGCCCTTGAGCACCACGTTCTTGGCACCGAGTCCCAGCAGCGCGTCCAGCAGTTCGGTCACGGCGGCGTCATCGAGATCCTGCCCGGGGTAGTCGCGCTTGGTCAGGATGCTCGCTTCGGTCAGGTTCGGCATCAGCACGTCCGCGCCGTCCGCCAGAGCCCCCATCGCCTCGCACAGTTCCGGCGTGTACGTCGGGTACATCTGCCCGGCGTCGCCCATAACCGGGTCGACCAGCCGCAGCGCGGACGGATATTCGCGGTACAGGCGCTGGATGATGGACACCTGGTCGGGGGAGCCGAGGAAGCCGCTGTACACGCCGTCCAGCTCGACGTTCTCCTTGCGCCAGGCGTCCAGATATCCGGAGAGAATGTCCGTCGTGTCATGGAACGTGAACACGGCGTACTTGGTGTGTGCGGAGAACAGGGCCGTCGGCACCGGGCACACGTCGCAGCCGGCCGCCGACAGGATCGGGAGCGCCGCGGTCAGCGAGCACTTGCCATACCCGCACATGTCGT
>OAWC01001034.1_pt1 | contig 11303 bp, 6 predicted proteins | sample 1495331 | NCBI WGS metagenome assembly OAWC01 (sample SAMEA2580115, study PRJEB22360) | human gut metagenome | biome: human gut; feature: human-associated habitat; material: faeces | place: Denmark | collected 2008/2010
CAAATTCTTCTTCACAAGCTTTTACTAAATCATTTAATTCTAATACGGATAAACCTTTAATAACTTCAATAATTTCCTGAGTTGTCATCTTATTTCCCTCCATAAATCTTATATTATAATATTAATTATTCAGCTGCTGCTTCGGATTCTGCAGCTCCACCATCTTTCTGCTCTGCGATCTGTTTGATTACGCGGGCAAAGTTTGTAATTGGGGACTGAATGCTTCCCATGAATTTTGCGATAAGTTCGTCTCTTGATGGGATAGTTGCGATTGTTGCAATACCTGCTGCATCGTAGTAAGTACCTTCTACAACACCACTCTTTAACTCACAGCATTTTGCTTTCTTAATAAAGTTAGCAACGATTCTTGCTGGAGCTGTTGCATCATCTTTGGAAATTGCAAATGCGTTTGTTCCTTCCAAATCTTTTACAACGCCTTCGAATTCTGTACCTTCTACAGCACGTTTTACCATAGTGTTCTTATAAACTTTATAAACAACACCTGCTTCACGACACTGTTTACGAAGTTCTGTTACATCAGCTACGGAAATTCCACGGTAATCTACAACTACCATAGATTTAGCTCCGTCAAGCTGAGCCTTAATCTCGTCAACAATAGGCTGTTTTAATTCTACTTTAGCCATCTTCCTGGTGCACCTCCTTAAATATTTGTGTGTACCGCCGTCAGTTCATCTTTCGATGAAATAAAAAAACTCTCTGTCCAAAGACAAAGAGCAGAAATATTCTAAGAATAAAATTATCTGAATATAACTTCCTCGGCAGGTGTTCTCACTTTATGCCTTACGGCGCCTGCTGTCTTCGGCGTTCATACTTTGGTATGATATCATGGGTATGAAGAGATGTCAAGTGTTTTTTTGAAAAACAGACGAAAAACTTTATACAATATTATATAAAGTTTTTCTGTCTTTGGCCGTTGCAAAAATGCACTGACCATGGTTATGCTATCACCTGCTATCAAGGGAGGGATTTGTAGATTGCTGTTTTGGACTATGATTAAATTCAATTCATCTAAAAATCATCCAAAGACAGCTTCCGAATTAAATGGTAAATTAATAGTTATTTCCGAAGAAATATTCATATGGATTTATATATCCATTGCCATTGTCATTTCCAAAATTTCCATTGCCATAACCATAGTCTCCGGAATTTCCATTGCTATTACCAGAGTTGCCATTGCTGTTTCCATTATTATTTCCATTATTGGAGTTATTATTGGAATCATTGCTGGAATCGCTGGAGTTATCTGTTGTTACATCACTGAAATCACTCTTTTTACCAAGAGTTACTGTAACGGTCTTTTCCTCGTATGTTCCGCTCTGGTTTGCTCTCTTAAATGTGATTTTTACTTTTGTATTAGCTTTTTTCAGTGCCAGTTTTTCTTTTAAGCCGGACATTGTAGATACGTTGTTACCCTCAAACTTGGTAATGACATCGCCTGCAGAGATTCCTGCTTTTTCTGCTGGTGATCCGCTGACTACCTGTGATACATAGATTCCGCTAGGGATTCCAAGTGCGCTGGAATAAGATTCATTAATGTCACGGCCTACGACTCCAAGGAATGCAGCATCTTTTGTGCTTACGCTGCTGGCATTCATTAAATCTGTTAAGATAGTTTTAGCTGTAGTGATAGGAATTGCATATCCCATACCTTCTACGGATGTATCTTCTAACTTCGCATTGTTGATACCTACAACCTGACCATCCATATTAATAAGTACACCACCACTGTTACCAGGGTTGATTGCAGCATCTGTCTGAAGAAGGTTCATTGTTCCATCTGTTAAAGATACTTCTCTGTTCTTTGCACTGACTACACCTGTTGTAACAGACTGGCCATATCCTAAGGCATTACCGATTGCTACAACTTCTTCTCCTACTTTTAAATCATCAGAACTTCCAAGTGTTGCAACTTTAATCTTTGATGCTGTAGAGTCTTTGATATCCTTTATCTTTACAGAAATAACTGCAAGGTCTGCACTGGAGTCTGTTCCGACTACTGTTGCTTTGGCTGTTGTATCGTCTGCAAATCCTACGGTGAGGGAAGTGGCATCAGATACAACATGATTATTGGTTGCAATCATAAGATTATCTTTTGTCTTTGCAACGATAAATCCTGAACCTGCTCCTTCTGATTCCTGTGTACCAAAGCCATAATAATTGGAAGACTGAATTGTGCTTGTAATAGATACAACAGATGGCATCACTTCATTAACTACACTTGCTACATTACTGCTGGAGCTGCTTGAGCCGCTTGATGATGTCTCGCTCTTTGCACTTGTTGTTCCCGATGTTGTTTCAATTCGATCTGCTGTAGAAGGATATAATTTATCTTTTGCTACGGACACTCCTACAAAGCAGGCTCCCGCTACAAGACCAAATACTGCTGCAGATGCAACTAACTTGGCAGCTTTCTTACCCATTCCGTTCTTATTATTTTTACTGCCATTCTTTCTCTGTCTGCGTCTCTTATCAGGTTCCGGCGGGATATTCCCATAATAATTTTCATTATTATAAGTACTCTCATCTCTCCATCCGTGGCTGCTATAAGAATTATTATAAGTATCGTTGGAATTATTTCCATTGTCATACTGATAGGAACTGCCACCTGTACCTTGTTCTCTGTAAGAATATCTATGACTCTCTGTATTCTCCTGTGTTACCGATTCCTCAATCGGTGTTACATCTATAGCTACTTGCTGACTGTTGTTTTCCTGGTTATTTATCCTGTTGTTCTCTAAATTCTCATTATGGAATCCATTTTCAAATTCGTTCATAATGTTATCCCCTTTCCTAAGTTTGTAACCTTATCTTAGCAACGATGTGTGATAAATTTGTGTTGTATTTATGGCAAATTTATGGATTTCTACTGATTTTGCAGCTTTTTCACACTTTTTTCGTAAAAGCAGGAAAAGAAATAACCTTGTGGAATGCCCTGTTCTATTGTATAATAAGTTAGAAAATTATCCCAGTAAGAGGTATATTACGCCCTTTTTTCCATATATATATCCCTTTTGGGTGATGGAGGTACACTTTTATGATTAAAGAGAATCAAAAATATCTTAACCGGTTCCACGTCGTTCTTGATGCACTGGTTATTTATTGTTCCTTTTGTCTTAGTTACTATATTCGATATATATGCCCTCTTTTTAAAGACATTTTCCCTCGTTTTGGTTACTGGCGGCAGTTGTGGCAATATCAGGGTATACTTCTTGTTCTGATTCCTGTATACCTTATTTTATATGCAAAGTTTAATTTATATAAACCAAAAAGATTTCAAAATAGGACTTCAGAGTATGCGAATCTCATTAAGGCGAATTCCATTGGAATGGTTTTCTTCTTTATATATATAATCTTTATGAAGATTCCCCATGTTTCACGAAGTCTTCAGTTAATGTTCTATGTTCTTTCCATGCTTCTTACCATTGCTGAAAGGGCGGCAATCCGTTATGCATTAGAAAGAACTCGCAGAAAGGGATTTAATCTTAAACATGTTGTTGTTATTGGTTTCAGTGCAGCCGAAGCCTACATCGACCGTATTAAGTCAAACCCACAGTGGGGCTACACCATTCACGGTATTTTCGATGATAATCTCAAGGCTGACTTTTCTTACCGCAATACTTTTTGCATTGGTAAGTTAAAGGATGTAGAAAAGTTTCTTCAGAACACTTCTATGGATGAGGTGGCAATCGCACTCAGCTTGAAAGAGTATTATAAACTGGGAGATATGGTTGCTATCTGCGAAAAGTCTGGTGTGCATACAAAGTTTGTTCCAGATTATTATAAATTTATTTCTACTAACCCAGTTACTGAGGATTTGAACGGACTTCCGGTTATCAACATCCGTAATGTTCCGCTTACAAATACTGTAAACAAATGTATCAAACGTCTTGTGGACATTATTGGTTCTATCGTTTGTATCATTCTCTTTTCACCGATTATGGCTGTTGTTGCTGTTCTCGTTAAAAAGAGTTCCCCAGGACCAATTATTTTCTGTCAGGAACGAGTTGGTCTTCATAATAAACCTTTTAAAATGTACAAGTTCCGATCGATGGGAGTACAGTCTGCCTCTAAGGAACAAAAGGCCTGGACAGTACACAACGATCCCCGGGTCACTCCCGTGGGAAGAATTATCCGTAAGACCAGTCTTGACGAACTGCCACAGTTATTTAATGTATTAAAGGGTGATATGAGTCTCATTGGTCCACGGCCAGAACGACCTCTTTTCGTTGAGAAATTTAAAGAGGAGATTCCTCGTTATATGATAAAGCATCAGGTACGTCCCGGTATGACAGGATGGGCACAAGTTTGCGGCTTCCGTGGAGACACATCCATTGAGGGACGAATTGAACATGATATTTTTTATATTGAAAACTGGACATTATCTTTTGATATTAAGATTCTATTTCTTACTGTATTTAAAGGATTTGTCAATAAAAATGCTTACTAACACAGATTTTTTAACTAATGAATGTACTCTCCGAAACATTCCATAAACCTATTAAATTTCCAGAAGTACCTATGACAGAATGGAGGCATATTTTATGAAATATGGTTCAATATATAGTAAAGATAACATTGAAAACAAATATAACTATTCCAGCACAGGCGGCAGACGAAGTTCTCAGAATAATTTCAAAACTTCTCACGACCATCATACACATTCCACATTGAATACTGATGGCCTGCTTCGAAGTTCTTCCGGTACAGGATATCATTCCTCTGGTTCTTCTATAAAAAATTCTGGCAAACCATCAACAAAGAAGTCCTCTTCCCAGAATAAGCCTGATACAAAGTCTCAAAAGCGGCAGACTTCTGGCGGACGAGCTTTAACTTATCATGAACGTAAAAAAAAGAAAAAACGGGGATGTTTTCCTTTCCTTCTTTTAATCATTCTTTTAATTGCCGGGGCGGTTTTTGCATTCCGTTTCTCATTAAAAGGTGCATTTTCCAAAATAGAAAAATATCCTTTAGATAAAACAAGTGTAACTGTAAATGATACGGATGCTAATATAAAAGATTATCAAAATATTGCTCTTTTTGGCGTTGATAGTCAGGATAATAAAATTAAAGATAAAGGTTCCCGTACTGACTGTATCATCATTGCCAGCATCAATAAATCAACCAAAAAGGTAAAATTGATGTCTATTTACCGTGATACCTATGTAAGTATTGATGGCGAATACGATAAGATTAATGCAGCATATTCTTATGGCGGACCAGAACTTGCTCTTCGCACAATTAACCGTAATCTGGATTTAAATATCACAGATTTCGCCACGGTTAACTTTAAAGCATTAGCCGATGCTGTTGATGTGCTTGGAGGTATTCCATTGACCATTAATTCTGAAAAAGAATTACAGAATTTAAATGATTATATTGGTAATATGAATCATATTAATGGTGGAAATTCTCCGAAGTTTGAAAAAACCGGAACTTATACCTTCGATGGTAATCAGGCTGTTGCCTACTCTCGTATCCGCTACATGGAAGGCGGAGATCACGCAAGAGCTAACCATCAGCGACTTGTTCTTGAAGGTATTATGAATACAGCTAAAAAACAGCCGCTAAAACTTGGAAAGTTAATCAGTACTGTTCTTCCACAGTGTAAAACGAGCCTCTCTAATGACGCTCTCACAAAGCTGACTCTTTCCATGGCACGTTGTAAGATAGAAGATTCGCAGGCTTATCCTTTTAAATCTGAAGATGAACGATATAACGGCATCTATTACGGTTTTCCAATTACAGCCCAGACAAATGTAAAAAAAGCACACGAATATCTCTTTGGTACGAAAGATTATAAACCAACAGAAGAGCTTCAGAAGATCAGTGCAAAGATTAAGGTTGTAACGGATTATATTGGGATTACGGAATAGCGCCATATAATACCCTATATCTGTGGCCTCGGAGCAAGGTTTGGATGCAAGCGCATAAGCGAGCATTCAAACCGCCGCGACTAAAGTCACAGATATAGGGTATCTTCTCTTTGGTGTTTCGTCTATTTGCCTACGGCAAATCACTATTCTTCGTAATAATTAAACTTCGGTGTTGCCTGTATCTGACAGGATGCTTTCATTGTTCTTCTATTTTTATGAAGTTGTACGTTAATAAGAAGCATTTCACCGTTTTCTACCATTTCCTGAATATCATCTTCTGTTAATTCTTCGTAATCCTCTGTTATCATATCTGCATATTTGAGTTCAAGATATACATCACACATATTTCCTAATGATTTGTGATATTCGATTTCATCTGGGTCAAGCTCATTTTCACTTTCTGCTGGTGCATATCCGTAGGACATAATAATCGGAATTCCCAGTTCTTTTGCAAGTTTACGGATCCCATCCATGAGCGGTTTCATATCTTCAGAATCTTCTACTGAGAGTATATTTTCAATATTATCAATAAATACCACTGGCTTATGTGCTCCCTCTGTTACGATGGAACGAATAAGTTCTGCTAATATATCTCCTGCGGAGGCATCCTCCATATTTTCTACATATTCAGACACTGCTTCCTGATCAAGTACAAAAAGATGTTCACTGATCCGTCCTCTGTACCAATTCAATTCATCTTTTAAAGAACGAATATCTGCGCCTTTTTCTCCTGTCATGATTGCCATAGAGGATACTGCTTTTTCTTCATCTTTTTTATTCATTTCATAGCTGAGACGAGAGATAGTATCTACCATAAGGTCATAGCGGGTAAGCTCTGTTGAAATATAAAGTACATCTACACCGCTTTCTGCTGCCCGGTCGGCTATCTGCTGCATAAATCCGTTCTTTAAATACTGAGGTGTAGCATCTACAAAGTAACTTCCTTTATGAAGGCCATAGCGGAGCATTGCATCTAAACGTTTGAATCCTGTGCTTAACTTTCTGTTTTCCTGTGTATCTACAATATACTCTTCAAATTTATCCATAAAGCTTGCAGAGTTTTTGAGAACAAATGGATTGCGGACACTTACCTGGAATTCTTTTTCTTCGACATTCTTTCCTGTTAGAACTACTGCGCTAAATTCTCTTTCTTCTTTTTCTGGAGCTGTTTTTTCCTTACGTTTTACAATATTCTTGTGTTTTCTGGAATGTGATGTTCTCTCACTGTGTGCAGGCTTCTTCGTCTGTGAAGATGTCCTCTCTTCCTTTTCCGGTCTTGTTTTTTCTACCTGAATTGTGTCTTCTGATTCAGAAATGTATTCTGCTTCCTTGTATTCTGCTTCTTTCTCTGTTTTCTTAGAAACGCCCTTATTTGCTATCTCTTTTTCCTCTGTCTCAGAGCACTCCCTATTTGCTGTCTCTTTCTCTTCTGTCTCAGAGTACTCTCTATTTGCTGCCTCTTCTTCTGTCTCAGAGAACTCCTTATTTGCTGCTTCTTCCTGAGCTGCCTCTGAGGTCTCTCCCTCTTCTTCCTCAGAGTTTTCCTCTTCACTGCTTATTTCTTCCTCAGAAGCTTCTTTTAAAATACTTTCTGGCTGTTCTGATACATCTTCGGCACCTTCCGTCTTATCAGATTCGTCCTCCGTTTTTTCTACAGAGTTTTCTTCTAAATTCTCCTCAGAAACTGCCTCTTTTTCTGTTTCTTCAGATTTGTCCTGACTGCTTTCTTCTAAAGTTTCTTCATTTGCAGGTTCTTCTAAATCTTCCTCAATAAAGTCTTCATCCATAGCAAGTTCTAATTCTCGCTCGAGGTCATCTTCATCTAAATCTTCTAAATCTTCAAGAGCATCTTCTTCTGTATCTAACGCGGATACCGCTGCCTTTTTCTTCTTGCCATTTTCCTGTTCTTCAAGCCATGCATCAAGTGCTACTTCTGAACCAGCAAGTTCCAGTAAGAGCATTCTTTTTGCACGCTCATAGACTTCACCCTCCAGGCCAAGAGATGCCAGATTATCCAAAGCTTCATCTATCTCTGCCTGTGTGTGGTCTCCAAGAACTAATTCGCCCGGATCAACATATTCAAATTCTTCCGCTTCTTTTTCTGAAACTTCAGAATACTCAGGCTGTTCTTGTACTTCTTCTGCTGTCGGCGCAGGGGTTATCTCAGAACTTTCTTCTGTTGCTGTCTGTTCCCCGGCTGTTGATGCACTCTCTTCCATCGGCTGTTCTGTTGCTTCTTCCACTTTCGGAATTTCTTCTGATTTCTTCTCTTCCTCTGCTTTCCCGGCTTTCTGTGCCGCTTTTAACTGCTCTGCTGCCAATGCTTCTTCTGCTGCCTTAAGCTGTGCCTTTAATTCTTCAATGGAAGGACTTTGACTTTCTTCGGACTCCTCTTCTAAATCTAATTCATCAAAGTTTAAATCATCCTCGCTCAGTTCTTCCTCTGTCTCCGATATTGGTTCAGCCTTCTTCTGTACTGCGTTTTCTTGTGCCTCTTTTGCAAGTTCTACTGCTGACTTTGTTTCTCTGGCTTCCTGTGGCTCTGGCTTAGCTGCCTGCTGTGCTGCCCTGGCAAGTTCTACCGCTGACATTGGCTGGCTCTGTGATTCTGACTGTGAACTTTCCACTGCTGGTTCCCTCGTTCCTGCCATTCCACTTCCAACAGCACTGCCTGCACTTTCGCCTTCAAATGCCATCGGTGCCGTTTCAGCTGTAGTACCTGTTTCCGTCTGCGCCAAAGTTTCTTGTTTTTCTTCTGAGTCAGAAGACGTATTTCTGGAAATAACTTCTCCGATCAAAGATTCCATATCTTCCTGCGTCACAGCTCCGCCAGTCTGACTCATTAGATTTTTCAAGTTTTCGAAAATCGTCTCGTTAATTAATCCTAAGTCTGCATTGGCATCTTCAGCCAGAATCATCTCTGCATTTTCCTGTACTACTTCCTGACTAATCATACGAAGCATATCATCTGAAAATGTCGGCATTCCCTGTGATTGGCTGGTTTGCTGTGCTGTTGTTCCATCTCCCTGTCCGGCAGACTCCTGACTATTCTGCTCTCCTGCTGTCTGATCTGGTGCGATTCCAGACTGTTCCAGAATCTCATCTGGTAACTCATCACTGATATCTTCTGGAGCCACTCCCGCTTCAATCTGTTTTTCCCGATAAAGTTCTTTCTCTATCTCTAATTTTTCCTCTGGTGATAAATCTTCATAATCTTCAAAAGAAACGAGTTCATCACTGTTCTTTTCCATATAATTTAAAATTTCCTGCTGATGAAGTGCAAATTCCATCGGATCTTTTCCGCGCTTTCTTGCCTCTTCCATAAGACGTTCTGCTCTCTTTTCTGCCTCAAGCTTCATCTGATCCTCTTCTTTGGCCTTCTCGATTGCTTCTGCGGCTAACTGAGAAGCTGATTTGGTTTCTGGCATCTTCATCTCTTTAGGTTCATATTCCTCTTTCTGATGTGCTTCCTCATCCTTATCCACAGCTGACTGTGCAAGTTCCCAGGCTGAAACTGGCCTTCTTCTCTGCTCTTCTAATGCTCTCTCTTCTGCCTTGTTGGCCTCATCTTCTGCAAGCATTTCCGTCGCTGTCTTTTCCCTTCCATATCGAATCTGAGAACGGTCAAATGGATATTCTACCTTAGGATCATTTAATCCCATCATCTGCATAAAATTATTATAGATCAAATCATTAAGATTCGCCGCTTCCTGATGATTTACATCGTCTTGTCCAAACATATCGTAAGAACTGCCATTACCATAATCTTCGGACGCACCACTGTCTGTGGATGCCATATTTCCATATCCATCTGCAGTTTCTGACTGTTGCTGAATATTCGCATTTTCATTCTCCATTACCTGTGCAAAAGGATTCTCCTCATGTGACTCACTCTGCATCTGTGAACTATTCTGCTGTGGAGTCATTTCCTGTTGTGACTGTGGGGCTGCTGTCTCTCTTCTTCTGCCACCATTTCTTAACCGTTCCTCTATCATATTCACTGCAGAAGCTGCCTGCTCGGAATCATCCATCTCCTCAAATGTCTTCGGTGGGAAAATATCTGGTGCCAGAGATTCTGCCAGCTTCTGAATCGTATCAGAAAGTTCCTGCTGTTCCTCTGGTTCTTCTGGTCTCCCGGTAATATTCAGCGCCATATCAATAATATCATTAATATCAAATGGTCTTTCTTCGCTTCCTTCTGTTGCAGTGTGCTGTGCTCTCACCACATCCAACAACGCTTTCATCATATCTTCCATTATAGATTAACCTCCGTTACATGTTCTGTCTGCCTGTTTAGCTTCTCATTTTCAATAAAGATATTCTAACACCTTTATGCAATTATTACAAACAAGTATTGCATTATTACACATTTTCCATCACTTTCTTTCAATTCATATAAATAATTGTCATATACATTGATTTTTTTAACTAATTCTGCGATACTAGATATAGAATATTATAGATACTTGATTGATTATTGCATGAAAGGAGTACATTTTGAAAACTTATATTGATTTACATATTCATTCTACTGCTTCTGATGGTACATTTTCCCCAACAGAAATTATAAATGATGCCCTAAAACTTGCTGGTGATAAAAATCCTGTTGTAATTGCTCTTACCGATCACGATACAGTTGCTGGCACAGAAGAATTTCAGAAAGCTGCTGCCAAACATAAAGAACGACTTACTGCCATCTCTGGTGTAGAGATTTCTACAGACTATCACGGAGTAGAAATTCATGTTCTTGGCTATAACATCGACACAAAAAATAAGGCTCTCTTAGAACGCCTTGCCGTTTGTCGTGAAAGCCGTGACGGACGTAATGCAAAAATTATTGAGAAACTTCAGGAACAGGGCTTTAAGATTTCCATGGACGAAATCAAACCAGATAAGCCAGGCGAAACAATCGCCCGCCCACATATCGCAAAGCTTCTTATGAAAAAGAAATATGTTTCTTCTGTTCAAGAAGCATTTGATAAATATCTTGCAGAGGGAAGATGCTGCTATGTGGAACGTATCATGCCTACTCCGCAGGAAGCAATCGAACTAATCAAAAACAGTGGCGGTGTCCCTGTTCTTGCACACCTTATGTTCTATAAAAAGTTAGATTCCGCCAAAAAAGAAACTCTGGTCCGCGAATTAAAAGAAGCCGGCCTTGTTGGAATTGAAGCTTACTATAACACTTACACTCCTGTTGAACAGGAATATGTTGCTGGTCTTGCCAAACAGTGGGGTCTTCTTAAAACAGGCGGAACAGACTTCCACGGTCAGAACAAACCACATATTTCCTTATTTAAAGGACAGGGAGAAATGGAAGTACCAGAAAGTATTCTCCCAGAATTTTTGGCTAGTTTAATTCGTTAAGAGACAGACGCCCCGGAAGAGAAACGCTATCCTATATTTGTG
>OAWC01001035.1_pt1 | contig 11289 bp, 9 predicted proteins | sample 1495331 | NCBI WGS metagenome assembly OAWC01 (sample SAMEA2580115, study PRJEB22360) | human gut metagenome | biome: human gut; feature: human-associated habitat; material: faeces | place: Denmark | collected 2008/2010
ACGATGCTGGTGCCGACTTCGGCTCGCGACTATCTAGCTGATCTGGCATGGGCTACCGCGCCGGCCGGTTCGGCGGACGCCCCTGCTGGTCCGGTGGTGATTCGAGTGCCGGGCGAGGCGATTCTGACGGCGGAACGGGATGCGACGCTGCTGCCGGTGACGGGTGGGCAGATCGCTGACCGCCCCCAGTCAACTTCGCTGCCAGTCTCCGTCAGCTCCGCCAGCGGGGGCATATCTGCCGCAACAGTCCGCGGGACCGTTAGCGTAACGGCTCAGCGTGCCGGTGTGCGTCACATGCTGGATTGGCGGGTCAATCAGACGGGCTCGCACGTCGCGATTATCGGACTGGGCAATGCGTATCCGTTGGCGGAGCAGACGGCCGCCGCATTGTCTGCCGATTATGGCATCACGGCAACGGTTATCGACCCGCGCCAGTGCACGTCGCTGGATTCAGACGTACTGGAGTCGTTGCGTGATGGCCACCAGCAGGTCATCACCCTTGAAGACGGGCAGCTTGAAGGCGGCTGGGGCGAGAAAGTGACCGCATATTATGCGAATCATCATGTCTCGGACGGCAGCCGTAATCCTCATGTGCTGAACTTCGGCGCAGCCAAGGAATTTACCGACCGCGTGCCGCTGGGCGAACTGAACGAACGTTATGGACTAACGGTGGAGCAGGTGACAGAGGCGATCACTCGTTGTTTTTGATGGCGTCTAGGGCCGGGATTTTAACGGCTTTATTGGCCGGGCCGAAGCCGAACAGCAAGCCGATCAGCGTGGAAAACAGTACGACGAACAGGAACAGCCACCACGGAATCACCGAATAACGGGTCACATTCTCGCCACCAACTATCGCCTGCCAGAGTATGGTCCAGATAGATGTTCCGCCACCGGTACCGTCGCCGGAGCCCCCGCCTGCACCGCTGACCATACCGCCAGGCATGCCGCCGCTCATGCCGCCCGCATACAACGCGCCGACAACGTTGATGCCCAGCGATATCAGTCCGCTCAGCACGCAGCCGACCAATCCGCCGAAGAATCCGATCGCGCCGGCCTCCGCAAGAAACATGACGCGAATGTCACGAACGTAGCAGCCAAGCGCCTTCATAATGCCGATCTCGCGCGTGCGCTCGGTTACGGACATAACCATTGTGTTGGCGATGCCGATGGCCGCAACCAACAGCGAAACCGCGCCGATACCGCCCAGAATCAGCTGAATCGCGCGCGACTGTTCTTCCAACGACTTACGCATGTCTTCATAGGAGGAGGTCTCGTAGCCCAACGCTTTGATCTGTGATTCGACTTCGGGCACGGACTTGAGGTCGGCGGCCTTGACCAGCACTTGATCATAGGCGGTGGCTTTTTTGGCGGCGGCTGGATCGACTTTGGCGGCCAGTTCCTTCAACGCCTGCAAATCCATGACCAGACCGTCGGAGGTGGCATAGCCTTTGTTGTAGTCGCCCGCCACAATGCCGGAAGCCCGCACATCAAAGGTGACGTTTTCCGACTGACCCGCGGTGTTGCCACCCGCACCGCCTGTGCCGCCACCGCCGCCGTACATGTTCATGGTGTACTGGTCGCCCTGATAATTGGTGCCGGTGGTCAGACTGATTTGCGTGGCGAGCGGATCGAAGAACGGATCCTCGGCCTGGTCTTCCTCGCACTGGCCGGTGGTCTGGTCAAACGTGCATGAGGAATACTGACCGCCGCGTGTGCTGGTGCGTTGTTCGCCGTTCTTCAGGGTGTCCATGAAACCATAGGCGAACCATTCGCCGGCAAGCACCTGATCCTTTTTGACCGGCTTCTCGCCACCGACGAGCTTGTAGCCCATCTGGTCGAACTGGGTCATGTCGATGCCCATGATCTGCACGTAATCGTAGAGGTAACGGCCGCCCGCGCCGGCTCTGGCCGTCACGTTATAAGGGAAGTTCATCATCGGCGTCACGCCGGATACGCCGCTCATCGCGCGGAAGGATTCCACGGCCTTGTCGTCGAGCTTGGTATCGCCCATCTCGGACGAACCGCCACCGCCCATCGGACCGGCATAACCGTTGGTGTACACGGTGACGATGGACAGATCGCCCATCGATTTGAGCATCTTCTCGTTCTGCTCGTTAATGCCCTGGCCCAAAGAGACCATGAGCACAATCGAGCAGCAGCCGACGATAACGCCCAGCACGGTCAGAATCGTACGGGATTTACGCCGCCATAGGTTTTGTCTGCAAAGCCGCAGTATGTCGCCGAATCGCATGGTCGGGCCTTTCAGGCCTTGTGGGACGGGCCGGCCGGTGAGGCTGGTGAGGCTGGTGCAATAGGAGCGGTGTCTGCCGCAGCACCATCCGTCACGTCGGTATCGGTCTTATCATCCTTGCCTTCGGACCAATCATCCCAGTCCTCATCAATATCGTTCTTCTTGGCCTTCTGCTTGCGCCGGCGACGCACGAGCAGCACAATCACCACGATAATGACCACGGCGATCACGACGATGACCACATACACCAGCACCGGCAATCCCTGATTGGCGCTCTGGTCCATGTTCGGATCGGCCATGTCGGAATCATCCACCGGCTGCATATCGGTTACGGGTATGGCGAGCGGGAATTCCTTGGTTTTGGTCTGCCCGTCGGAATCCTCGTACGTGACTTTGAGCGTGGTCTTCAGCTCGCCTGACGCGTGCGGCGTAAAGGCGTAACCAATCGTGCCGGTGGCGCCGGAAGCCACATTGCCCACGTACTGGGTTTTCATCGTGGCATCGAAACCTTCGCCCTCCATCGTGGCCTCGACGTTGGCGATATCGCCTTTGCCCTTGTTCACATATTCCATCGTGACCGTGTTTTCCTGACCGGCGATCACCTGGTCGGGCACTACGGGATCACTGATTTCGAACCGGTCAGGCTGACTGATCGGCACGGAAATCTTGACATCGGACTGGCTTGAGGAGCGGGCGCTGGCGTCCACATACTCGTATCGGAAGTTCACGGTCACGGGCTGGGCACCGCTTTTCGCGGAGGCGAGCGCCTGCATCGGCACGCTTTGCGTCATGGCGTAACCGCCCCACAGCGCGTCGACGTAGAACGTGTTCGTGCCTCCCGCGATGGCGAAGCTCTCGCCGCCGTCCACGGTGATGACCATGTTCGTCACCGCCACCTGACCCATGTTCTGGAAGGTGAAGTCGAGGTTGAAATCGGCGCCGGCGGCCACGGAATCGCCGCCATAGGTGAAGTTGGTGACGATGATGTTCGGCACCGGGCCGGCGATTGGCGCGGAATCGCCGTCGCTTCCCTGAGACGTACTGTTCGTGCCGCTTGTGCCGTCTGTGCCGTCGACCGCGTACGCCTGGTGCGGAAGGGAGATGACGGCAAGTGCCAGTGACAGCGTGGAGAGCAACGCGACGATGATGGCGATGGTGCGGTGGGAGAGGTGCTTCATCGGTCAACTCCTTGGGTTCTTTGGGCGGACGGCGTGGACGGAACAGTTGGGCGGGAAAGGTCGGTGTTGAGCCGATCGCTGGTGATGCGGCCATCGAGCAAGGTGACAATGCGGTCGGCGTATGAGGCCATCTGCGGATCGTGTGTGACCAGCACGATGGTCTGGTTGAAGTCATGGGCGAATGCGCAGATCATCGTCATGACCTCGGTTTTGGTTTTGGAGTCAAGGTTGCCGGTCGGCTCATCGGCGAACACCACCTCGGGCTTGGTCACAAACGCCCGGGCGATGCCGACGCGCTGCTGTTGGCCGCCCGACATCTGGCGCGGGTAATGGCTGAGACGATGTCCCAGACCGACCCTTGTGAGCACGCCACGCGCCGCACGTTCGCGCTGTTCCTTGGGCACGCCGCGGAACATCAGCGGCATTGCCACGTTTTCGAGCGCGGTCAGATTGGGCAGCAGGTTGTACGACTGGAATACGAAGCCAAGATGCTTCTGGCGGAAGGCCGCCAGCTCACGCTCGTCGAGTTTGCTGACGGGTACGCCGCCGATTCTCACGCCGCCGCGCGTCGGTTTTTCCATGCCGGCCAACTGGTTGAGCAGCGTGGATTTGCCGGAGCCGGATTCGCCGAAAATGCAGCAGATCTGGCCTTGCGGGATACTGAGATTGACACGGTCAAGCGCCACCACCGTCTCATCCTCGACGGGGTATTCCTTGCGTAGGTTTCTTACCTCGATGATTGCTCGTGGCACGGGCCTTCTTCCCTCGTTCGTCGCCATTGGCGGACGCGCGATAGCTGGTTATTATTCAGCACATCTCAAGTCAGAGTATAACCGTTATGCAGGAGACGCACCCCTTAAGGGTGTTCCCGGATGGTGGTGATGAGCATGTGACTTCTAATCTCAAGGTCGACAGTTCAGGCTCCAGACGGACCCAGACCGGCATAATATTCAAAAGCCCCTGCCCCTCACAAACGATGAGGGACCAAGGGCTTATTACATCGTGACCCCGGACGGGCTCGAACCGTCGACCTTGAGATTAGAAGTCACATGCTCTATCCAGCTGAGCTACGGGGCCAAACTCGTGTAAGTCTAGCCGTAGGGGTGTAAAACACCTCGGCGTAACGTCGGCTTGCACCGGTACCATCGGCGATATGGGGACAACGGAGAGCAACGTAGATCACGCCGCATCGGGCCAGACCGTCGCAGGCGATAGCGGTGAGCTCACTTTCACATACGCACAGGGTCGTTTTGCCAGTGAAGGCAAGGATTGGGAAAGCCCGGTTGTGACCAACATGGCTGCATCCGTCTCTGCCGATGCCGGTAATGTCCCCGCCGGCAGCATCACCAACACCGGCCCCCACAAACCCTTCACCAGCACCACCGAATCGCTTGCCACCCTGCTGTCCAACCAATGCCCGTTCGTTATCAAGGCCACCATTTTCGAGGGCAATGGCAAAAACGCCATTCGCGAACGTCACACATTCACCGGCTCGGTGCTGCGCCAGCTCGACCAAGCCAGCGCCCTGCTGAACGGCATCAACGAATCCGGCCAATACCCGGCCATAGCCCTGCGCGAAGCATTGGTCAACGCACTGGAACATCGCGATTACACGTACTCCGGCCCCACACTGATCAATATCTTCGATTCCCGCTTGGAAATCGTGTCGCTCGGCGGCCTGACCGATGGTTTGGAAATCAACGATCTACTCAACGGCGTATGCCAGCCACGCACCCCGCGTTTGGCTGAATTGTTCGCCGATTTGGGCCTCTGCGAGAACTGCGGTACCGGCATTCAACGCATTATGGACGCCTACGCGCAGAGCGCGGTCAGTCCGCAACTGCGCGTGGGCCCCACTTCGGTGGCAATGGTACTGCCTATCCCTGTATCGGCCGAGGCCGCGTCCTCGCATCGGACCGATGCCGATGCTTCCGCCGCGCCCAGCACCACTGACGAAGCACAGCATGCCAAAATGTACTCATTCCCCACGATTCAGCGCATGACGGATAACGCCGCAGATGCTTTGGCCGGCGCACGCATCATCGGCTGCGCGCCACTGCAGACGCTGATTCTCGGCAGTGGATTCGGCGAACGCCCGGACGGTGACGATCAGGCCAGTACCCGCCCGCTCGATACAGCGACGCTGGAACCGTCGCCTCAAACGTTGGAACAGTTCACGCTCAATTTCCTCGCGTTCCGCGGTGTGAAGCTCAGCCGTAAAACCATGCAGAAAGCGCTTGGCCTGAACAAGGATCAGATGACGCAGCTCTTGGACCAGCTGGAGTTGAGCGGCAAGATCGAACGTCATACGCACGCCAAGTCCACTACGTATTCGCTGGCACATGCCTCAGGACGGTAGCGACCAGGGCGACAACGACCAAATCGTCAACAACCCAAGCAGCAACGACCAGAGCAATACGGCCCAAGGCGCGATAAAGCAGCAGCTCAGTTCTCGAATACGCGGTCGCGAATCATGCGACCGGATTCGTCGAGCGCGGTGGAGAACCGGCCATAGCCGGACAGAATCACGCCCATGTACAGCATGTCCACGAGCGCGGTATCGGCCACACGCGAGAAAATCGCATTGCCATAGATCGTGTGCGAATCACGACCCGTCAGCAACGTCACGTCGGCCCAGCTGGCCAGCGGCGCGCCGATGGCATTGGTTATGGCGATGGTTTTCGCGCCATGCGACTTCGCCAATCGCAACGCTTTGACCGTATCCGCCGAACTGCCCGAATGGGAGAAGGCGACGGCCACAGCGCCGTGGGGCAGGTGCCCGGCACCGATCTGCTGCAGGTAAGCGTCGGTATTGAGACGGCATGTCAGTCCCAGGTAGCCGAGCTTGGTGAACAGATCCATCGCCGGTGTCAACGAATTCTCCACGCCGAAAATGTCGATGAACTCCGATTCGGCGAGTAGGGCGACCGCCTTGCGATAGGCCTTGGGGTCCAACGCACTGTGCAGCTCGTCGATCAGCGCCTTCGCGCCATCGGCCGCTTTACCGGGAATCTCATCTTCGCCATCCCACGGATTCAGATCGAATCCGGCCAGCGGATTGAAGGTCACTTTGTGTTCGGCGGCCGGGTTGCGCAACACGTACCGCAGTTCACGGTAACCGCCGAAGCCGAGCTTGCGGGCGAACCGAATCACCGTCGGCTGGCTGACGTGGGCGATGTCGGCCATCTGACCGACGGTCAGGTCGGCCGCCTCCTCGATATGATTCCGAATATACTGGGCCACGGCGCGCTCCGCCGGACGCAGCGACGGATACACGTGGTCGATGCGCTCACGTATTCCCACCGAGGATTGCACAGCCGCGCTCCTAGTCGTCCGTATTTTCCATTCCTGTTTCGAGGTTACCGGCTGTATACCGGCGAACAGTCGACTTGGATTGACCGCAACATGAACGGTGAGCGAACTCTTCCGTTTACCTTTCCGCTCCATTCCCTCTACAATCGAAACCATGGTGCGGATTAGCGTGGGAAGCCCCACCCATCACACAAGCGGGCGACTGTACGGCGTGTTCTTCGAGGACATCAACCATGGTGCGGATGGCGGGCTGAACGCCAACATGGTGAACAACTACAGTTTTGACGGCGTTTATCTCGACCATCACACGTGGCGTATGGCCGGTGCCGAACGGTGGCGTACGCAGGCTGATTCCCTGCGTTTCTGGGATTTCATCAACTGTTCCGCCGCCAGCCTTGGCAGTGAGATACGCGGGATTCACGGCCAGCGGGTGACCACCGACTGCCCCGCCCCGCCAATTCACGCACATAGCCGATACGCTCGCATCACGTCCGATGTTCCTTCCGAAACCGGCCCTGCATATCTGGAAAACCTCGGCTATAACGGAGGCGGCGACAACGGGGGCGAGCCCGCGTTCTCCATCGTCGCCGACCACACCTATTCCGTCAGTCTCGCGGTACGCCCGGTTCATGGGCGGGCCGAGCTGTCCGTCGGCGTGGTCGATAGGTACGGCCTGCCGCTCACCAGTACCACTCGATTGTCGTATATCGTGGACTCCGATCCGCTTGACGATACGGAAGAGACCGGTCTGAGGCAGGACGATGGGGCCGATGCGCAGGATTCCGGCGTTTCGATCAGTCCGGATTCGTCGGATGGTGCCATCGTCATCGGCCGTGACGGCTGGTACCGGTTCAACGCCGACGTAACCGGACTGAACACCGATTACGGCAAGCTGCGTATCACCATTGACGCCGGCGAACGCACCACGTTCGATCTGGATCTGGTGCAGTTCATGGATGCGGACTATTGGGGCGCGGGCGACCCGAAATGGCGTTACGGCAAGCTGCGCCGCGATTTGGTGGAGACCATTCAGGCGTTGCATCCAGCGTTTCTGCGATTCCCCGGCGGCTGCATCGTCGAAGGTGTGACGCCCGGCAATGAATATCGCTGGAAGGATACCGTCGGCTCTCTGGCCGCGCGACGCCAACAGTATTCGATGTGGTCGTTCAAGATGCCGGATGGTTCCAGCTATTCGCAGAGCTATCAGATCGGTTTCTACGAGTATTTCTGCCTGTGCGAGGATCTCAAGGCCAAGCCGCTGCCCACTCTGTTCGCCGGCATCGCGTGCCAGTCGCCCGGCCGCGATCCGCGCCACATGGATATCAATTCGGCCACCTTCCGCAACAATGTGATTCAGGACTACCTGGACCTCATCGAATTCGCGAATGGCGATCCGGAGTCCAGCTCGTGGGCCGCGGTCCGGCGTGATATGGGCCATCCTGAGCCGTTCGGCTTGGACATGATCGGCGTGGGCAACGAAAACTTCGGGGCTGACTACGTGGCCAAGTTTGACATGATCAGCGAGGCCATTCATGAACGATACCCGGATATGCTGTGTGTGATGAGCGCCGGACTGTTCCCCTTCCAGCCGGCAATGAAGCGCAGCTGGGACCATGCGCGAACGTTGGCCGCAACCGATTCCGGGGCACATGATTCCGCCACCGGTGACGCGATTATCGTCGACGAGCATTCCTACCACTCCCCCGAATGGTTTGCATCCCAGGCGTCACGATTCGACGCTTACCCGCGTTGCGGCGCCGGCGTCTATTTCGGCGAATATTCAGCCAACGGCTATTTTGCCGGCCAACCACAGACCGAACAAGGCGCGAACACGTGGAAGTCGGCACTCGGCGAGGCCGCGTTCCTGACCGGTTGCGAGCGCAATTCCGACGTGGTGCGCATGACCTCCTATGCGCCGCTGCTCGCGCATATCCCGGCCAAGGGGTGGGCGCAGAATCTTATCGAATTCAATCCGGCGCATGTGAACCCCACGGTGAATTATGAGGTGGAGCGGCTGTTTTCCACGCATCTGGGCGACACGACGTATGCCGTGTCCATCGAGCAGACCGCGTCACGCCCCGCCAAACATCTGTATGTCAGCGCCACCGGGCATGACGGAGATGACGCCTGCCGTTACATCAAAATCGTCAATATCTCCGATTCCCCGGTGGATGTGACGTTGGAAATCGCGCGCGGACTGGCCGGGCTGGGCGCCTCGCCATCGCGACCGGTGCGTTTGGAGGTGACGACGTTAAGCGCCAGTCCGACGGCGAAAACCACTATCGGATACCGCGGCGAGGCTTCGGGGGCGATTGTGCCGGAACGTCGGGCTTACACATTGCCGTCGCCGTCTTCATTGCTGGCGATGAAGATCAAGCCGTACAGCGTCACGCTGGTGGCTTCGCGCTGATCGACATCGGCCATTAGGCCGATTCCTTTGCCGTTAGAATCACCCTCAAGGATGAGGGGGAATCGTGCAGATTCAGGGAATAATAGGGGCTATCCCCCATAGCGAATACAAGCACGGGAGGGCAGGATGGAAACCACGGCGGCCAGAAGACCGCCGGCCAACGATGAAGGAGTATGCGGTATGTTTATCAATCTGTTCCGCAGGCAGCGCCCTGCGCTCGCCCGGCTGGCCCGCAACTCCAACGCCTATCGTCAGCCGATGGTTGCGGCCGTATCATCGTCCGCAGTCGGCGTATCCAGCATCACCTCTGCAGCCAACACAGCCAACACAGACGGCGTATCCGGCGTATCCACGCTGGATGCCACCATCGGCCGCATCCACGACATCCCGCAGTCGGCCATGAGCCGACTGACCGGCTCCCCCACCGTATACGCGCGGTAGACCGGCCCAACCCACAACGGCGGCTCAGAGACTCGGCTCGATGATCCAGCTCAAGGTCAGCAATACGGCCAAAAACAGAACGTTGACGGCGGAGTAGACGGCCAGATACCGGCCTTTCTTGTGCGGGTATTGGCGCACGACGTTCTTGTAAGAAATAAGCGAGGCCATCGAGGCGATGAGCGTACCCATGCCGCCCAAATTGGTGCCAATGATCAGATCGCGCCATTGGTCGCAGAAGCCGGAAAGCAGAATCGTGGTGGGCACATTGCTGATGACCTGGCTGGAGCCGACCGCCACCTCAGCGGATGGCCGCCGACCAGCGAGCGCGCCAGTTCGTAGAATTCGGGCACGCGCTTCATGTTGCCGATGAAGATGAAGAACATGCAGAAGGTGAGCGGCAGTCCCCAATCCACGTATTTGAATACGCGCCGATCGGTGAACAGGAACACGACGACCACGATCACGCACATCACCCACAGGGGAATCACGTCGGAGACGGCCAGTAGGCAGACGATGAACAGCAGCGAGTAGACGATGGGGCGCCCGCCGCCATAACCGGCGCCGTAGCCGGTGATACGAATCTCGTCGGGCTGGTGTTTGTTGCGCTCGGGAGCCAGCACGCCGGTTTCGAGGTCGCCCAGGTCGCCGACCGGTTTGCCGCCAAACACCACGGAAATCACGATGACCAGCAACACGGCCGCCGTGCCGGAATACGGTGCCATGATGCCGAGGAATTCCATGGTCGGCATGCCGGTCAGGGCTTTGAGATACAGGTTGTGCGCGTTGCCGATCGGGGTGAGCATACTGCCCACGTTCGCGCCAATGGTCATCAGCGTGACCACGAGGATGGTCTTATCCTCTTGCCCAGCCATGATGAGCACGGCCACCGCGAACGGCACAAACGTGACCAGCGCAACGTCATTGGTGATGAACATCGCGGAAAAGAACGTCAAAGCGACAAGCGTAATGACCAGTCCGCGCATGGTGCTGACCTTCTCCAGCAATCGCGAACCGATGATGCGGAACACGCCGATACGCTGGAATCCGCACACCACAATCATCAGGCAGATGAGCTGGCTGATGGTGCTGGCGTGAATGTAGCTTTTGTAATCGGCGTCCGGCGGCACAATGAAACACGAAATCAGGGCGAGTATTGCGGCGACGATGAGAATCGTCTCATTTTTGGCTACATTGATCAGCCAGCGTCGCATCCATTCCTCCGTGAATAACCCAATATCGCAACCATTCTATTTTACGCGCAGACCAGCATAAGGTACGTAGTCGCGTTGCGCTGGCGGACATGAGTTTTTGGACCGGTGCCGCACATCAGCCGCGCTCGTTTTTTTATTTGGACAAGGAAACATTGAGTTTGCATGTCTTCCATACAATGAACTGCCGCGCAATGCTGTGCCCGTATATACGGCTGCATCATTGTGTGGCAGGCCAGACACGAATACCGTACGTGGCTGGCTCATACCAATGGAACATAGTTTCATTCGAGGAAGAGGAGCGATGAAGTTGCGTATTACCCCAGTATTCCCGGTCAAACGTTTCGCCGCCGTGTCTGCACAGAACGTGAAGAACGTGCAGTTCGATTACACGAACATGCCCACGTACAACACGATCACCAAGTAGCGCGCACTGCCGCACTGATCGGCGGCACTTGCCGCATACATGAATGGCCGGTGTGCTGCGGA
>OAWC01001039.1_pt1 | contig 11248 bp, 8 predicted proteins | sample 1495331 | NCBI WGS metagenome assembly OAWC01 (sample SAMEA2580115, study PRJEB22360) | human gut metagenome | biome: human gut; feature: human-associated habitat; material: faeces | place: Denmark | collected 2008/2010
CGTTCAAAGGGTACCGAGAACGATACCGCGTGGCTTTCGCCCGCCTCAAGCGTCAGGGCAACGGAATCGACCAGCACTGCCAAGCGTGGGATGCGACGACCGCCACTGACGTGTGCGAAGAGGTTCACCGAACCGGCCGTCTTATGGTCGCCGGCATGTGCCGTCACCTGCACCAACACCTCATTCGCGCGGGATTCGGCATCGGCATGCATCCCACTAAACGTCACTCCAGCCAAAGAACCGGCTCCGTAGCCAAACTCGCGCAATACCGGTTCCGCCGCATCCTTGTATACGTGGGCGGCACTTTGCCGGTCGTTGTATCGAACCGGAATGGCTGCGGGATGCGCAGGCAGCGTTACGGGAAGGCGGCCCGGCAAACCGGCACCGTCAATCAGCACATCAGCCACGGCCTGCGGACCATACTGGCCAGCATATCCGACCCAAATCGTCACGGCGGATTGACCTATTACATGAGTCAGCACATGCGCCCTGCCGCACACCACCACCGAAACAACCGGAGCGGTGGTCAATGCCACGACTTCGTCCAGCATTTCATCCTGGTGCCAAGGCAGACGGATGTCGGACAAATCCACGCCTTCACCGCAGGTGGCACCGTATTCGGCTACGGCCTTTGCCGCACCATTGTCGTCGAATTCACTGTCATAGCTGCGTTCGCTGGTGCTGCCGCATACGAATACCACGGCTGCCGCACTCGCCCACCGATCGGCCGACACATCGCTCGGCTTGGCCGCCAAGCAAACCCGGTCTTTCCCAAGGCGTGCCACCAATTGCCGGTAGATGCTTGACTGCTCATCGGCGGGCAGAGGGGCGGTGTAATCGCCCAGGAAGCAGCCGAAATCGTCGGCGAATGGGCCGGCGACAATCACAGGGCCGGCTTGGGCATCGGTCAGCACACCCCGAATGCTGTCGAGCGTAACGGCAGAGCCGGTGTGGCCATGCGCTTGGCCTGCTCACGCCCATCCGCAGTGGCCTGCGCGATGGCATCGGCATCTGGCATGGCAATTGCGGCGGTATCGGCACCATCTTCGGGCAAGAGACCGAAGATGGCTTTGAGCTCCAGCACACGACGCAATGCCGTATCGACGGCGGCCGCCACCTGTTCGTCATCCACATATTCTTCGAGGCGCGCGAATCCTTCATCCCACAGGGAGACATCCACACCGGCAAGCAGTGCGGCGCGTCCGGCAGCGGGAATGGAGCCGGCCATATCTTCAAGCCGGTCCACGGCCAGACCATCGGCCATCACGATGCCATCAAAACCGAGCTGGTCACGCAGATAATCCTCGAGCAACCACGGGTTGGCACAACAAGGCACGGAATCGATATCGTTGTAGGCAGCCATAAAGCCCAAGGCACCGGCACGCACGCCAGCGGCCACCGGCGGCAGATGAATCTCGTGAAGATCGTGCGGGCCCAATACGAAGGAGTGCACGCGCCGCACCGGCCGCCCCGTGCCGGCCACCCACAGCCTCGCCTTGCGCCGCCAAATGCTTGAGCACCACGGCCACTCCCCCGCGGCCGACCTTGCTGCGATGCTCACCCTGCATACCGGTAACGATGGCCTCGCACATGCGGGAGGCCATCAGCGGGTCCTCGCCGAAGCATTCCTCGCAACGGCCCCAACGCGGGTCGCGGGCGATGTCCAAACCGGATACCAATGCAATATGAATACCGCTGGCTGCCAGTTCCGCGGCGACTGCGGCTTCCGCTTCCTGCACTCCTTGCGAATCGAATGTGGCACCCAATCCCAGATTGGTGGGCAGCACCGCGCCGCCCAGCGCCTGATGCCCGTGAGGAGCCTCTTCGCTGAGCAATACGCCGATGCCATGTGCACCGCGCTCCAACACGGTTTGCTGCACCACGGCAACCGCCTCAGGCCGTTCCTCAGGGCGTATGCCATTGCCCCAATGCTGGCCCGACCACGGGTCAGCTCGCAGCAGGCCGTACAAAGCGCCAAGCCCGCCCCACCGGTCGATCTCTTGCTTGAGCTCGTCTGAGGCCACAAGCCGTCCTGCGGCATTGCGTTCTACGGACTTCCAACCGAACAGACGCTGGTTCAGCTGACCAACCTTCTGCGTGAAGCTCATCGAATCAATGAGTCGGTCCACTGCGGCGTGATTGATGCTCATCGGGTGCGCCCCCTCTCGTATATAACTTCTCGTTCTTCCCGCTCTTCGGCGAGTACAGGGTCTTATGTTGTGCACTGCGCACCGCAATTGTGCGCACGGCAATTGAAAATATCCGGTTGCGGAACAAGGAGTAGATGATTCCACAACCGGATATCGGTTTAGTCAGCCGTTTCGAACGATGGGTCCGAAACCGCAGTGTAGTAGCGGGCGGCGTAGGGGTGCTCGTCGGCGTGCAATTCAAGGATGCCGCGACGCGCGAGTTCCGCCTGATCGGCCGCCACCTGCGAGGCGATGATGGTCGGGCGCTGGCCTGCCACCTGCAGCTTCATCCACAGGTCGCACACCGAACCTCCCGGGCCGAGCGCACTGCGGTTCACCGGGTTTCCGGCCTCGTCCACATCAACCACCACGGCGACGGTCTTCGGCTGAGCCGGCAATGCGGAACGGTACTGTGCGGCGAGCTCCCCGAACGTACGACCAATCGGCTTCAGCTGGCCTTGCTCGTCGAACAAGCCCAGAGAGTGCTCAAAGAACGGGAAGTCTTCCATGCTGGCGGGCACATCGTGCGAGCACCACCACGTCACACCCCACAGGTTCCGGCAATCCATGGCACGTTCAACGGTCTTGCGGCAGAATTCCGGCGTGTAGTCGGTTTCCAGCACATTCTCCGGCGCACCGACTTCCTGAAGCCACACCGGACGCTCGGAATCCTTGCCGAACGCCTTGGCCAGCTCAGCCAAGTACAGTGCGTACGACGAACATTCCTCACTGGTAGCGCCGTATCCTTGCGCGATACCGTTAAACACCCAGGAGTGAATCACGGTCATATCGCCCTTGGTGGCAGACTGCACCGGCGTGAACGGGTGCCCGTCAATGAACCAAGTGCCATCGTTGACGCTGTACAGTGCGTTATGCCCTTCGCCGGCAACGGCCGGAAGCAGTGCATTCAGCCATGCATCGATCTGCTGGCTCGTGGCGCTCATCTTCGTAGGATGCGGCCTGTCAGACAGCTGATTGACCTCGTTGCCCAAGGTAAGGCCCTTGAACGCGGGTTCCTTGGACAGCTCATCGGTCATGGTCTTGACCAGTTCACGCTCGGCCGCAACGGCGTCCGCATCGGTGAACATGTTGCCCGCATGCCAGGTGACCAGCCATGAAGGCAGGAAGTCGAAGCTGGACAGATGCCCTTGGAACACGTCCACATAGGCATCCAAACCGTGCTCGCCGGCGATGTGCACCATGCGGCGCACATCCGCCACGCCCTTCTTGTTGATCCAAGTGCGATTAGGTTGCAGATACGGCCAGATCGGGAAGATGCGCACATGGTCCATACCCAGTTCGCTGATCTGCTTGAGATCGTTGTCGATGCCGTCCCAGTCCGGGTCGAGCCATGCGTGGAACCAGCCATGCGACGGCGTGTAGTTGACTCCGAATTTCATTGGAGTATCTCCTTTTTTCCAGTCCGCTCAGCCCTTGAGTCCGCCCTGTTCCAAGCCACGGAAGAAGTAGCGCTGGAAGCAGCAGAAGAAGACGATGATCGGGATAAGCGAGACGAGCGCGCCGGCGGCAATCAGTCGCGGATCTTGGATGAACATGCCCTTGAGTCGGTTCATGCCGAGGGTCAAGGTGTACTTGCTTTCATCGGAGATCGCGATCAACGGCCACAGGAAGTCGTTCCAGGCACCGACGAATGCGAAGATGCCGACAACGGTCATCGTGCCTTTGACCTGCGGTACACAGATGTGGAAGAACCGCTGCCATAGGTTGGCACCGTCCACCATGGCCGCCTCTTCGAGTTCCATTGGAATGGATCTGAAGGCGTTGGTCATGAGCAGGATGTTGATGGCACCGCACAGGCCAGGCAGTGCGACTGCCAGCAGTGTGTTCTGCAGGTGGATGGAGCGAATGATCAGGAACTGGGAGATCATCACGCCTTCGATCGGGATGACCATGGTGCCCATGAACATGGTGAACACCAGTCCGCGGCCACGCCACTTCAGGCGTCCCAGTGCGTAGCCGGCCATCGTGGAGAAAACCACGTTGCCGAAGATGGAGATCAGGCAGACCACCAGCGTGTTGAGCATGTAGTGGAATACCGGGACCTGCTTGAACACGGAAATGTAATTCTCCAGCGTCGGGGTCTTCGGCATCAGGTAGGGAGGCACGGCGTAGACGTTGTCGCCCTTGCCCTTGAACGACAGGGACAGTTCCCAGACGAACGGGCCGACGAGCAGCAGGAACATCAGAATCAGAATCAGATACTGGACGACTTTGCCGACAGTGACCTTATGCGTGTTGGTATTCATCAGTCCTCACCTCGCTTTTGTACGATCTGCTGCACGATGAGCATGACGCCGACGATGACGAGCACGACGATGGAGATGGCGCTCGCGTAACCAGTGCGGGCCTGGATACCGGTGCCTTCGCGCTTGATAAGCATCGACATCGTCATATCCATGCCGCCGGGGCCTGCGGAGCCGTTGGTCAACACGTAGATCTCGTTGAAGACTCGGAATGCGGCGATGGTGGACAGCATCATGATGAGCATCATCGTGGAGCGCACGCCGGGCATTGTCACGTAGATGAACTGGCGGACAGGGCCAGCGCCGTCGAGGGAGGCGGCTTCGTAAAGGGATTCATCGATGTTGGCGAGGGCGGTCAGGTAGATGACCATGTAGTAGCCGAGGCCCAGCCAGATTGTCACGAACATCGAGCTGAAGAGCACGCCCCATCGATCGGTGAGGAATGGAATCGGCTTGGAGATGATCTTCAATGCCTTGAGCACGGAGTTGACCAGACCGGCGGAATCCAGCAGGTTGGTCCAGATCATGCCCACCACAACGGCGGACATAACCACCGGCATGTAGAAGGCGGTGCGGAAGAAGCCCATGATTCGGGAGTTACCCTTGACCAGATAGGCCAGAATCAACGGGAGGATCACCATGAACGGCACTACGCAGATCACGTAGATCGTGGAGTTGAGCAGTGCGGTGAGGAAGTACTCGTCGTGGAACAGTTTGATGAAGTTTTCGAATCCGACGAATTTGCCCGGACGGAGCAGCGTGGAATCGGTGAAGGCAAGCCTGAAAGTGTTGAGTGCCGCGAGGACGATGAAAACAAACACAATCACGAATGCGGGCAGAACAAACAAGTAAGGGGCAATGATGGTGCCGAACTTGCGATCCTGCTTCTTGCCGTGACGCGTATTCATCGGTTCAGGCCGGTCGGAGGCCGTGCGGGCCTCCGACCTGTCAGCGGCGAGTGCCGCGTTGCTCACTGTGCGAGCTTCTCGTTTGCGAACTCGACGGACTTGTCAAGGGCTTCCTTGGCGGTCTGCTTGCCCTGCATGGCGAGGGCGATCTGCTGCTGGAAGTTCTTGTAGCCGTTGTTGTCGGTAAACTCGGCCGGACGAGAACCGTAGCCGTCCTTGACCTGGTCGAGCGTGATCTTCAGAGCCTTGCCCTCAAGGGTGCTCTCGTCAATGCTCTTGTAGTAGTCGTCATCCAGACCACCCTTAGCGGACGGGAACACGGAGGCCTTCTTGTCGAACTCGATCTGGTTCTTCTCGTTGGTCACAAAGCGGGCGAAGTCGATGGCGACGTCGGGGTGCTTCGAGTTGGCGCTGATGCCGAGCATCTCGTAGGCCACGGAAGCGGACTTGCCGTCGTTGCTGATACGCGGGCCGACTGCGAGGTTCTTGTAGAGGTCCGGAGCGTTCTGCTTAAAGCCGTCAGCGGAGTAGGCGGAGCCGGCCATGGAGACCAAGTTGCCGCGCTGGAAGAGATCGGCGGCCTGGCTCCAAGAGGAGTCGAGGGCCTCCGGCGGGATGCCGCCCTTCTTGTACAGCTCAACGAAGCGGCTGATCTGCTTGACACCGGCCTCATCATTGAAGGTGTACTTGCTGTGGTCATCATTCATGAAGGACTTGACGCCTGCGGTCATCAGATCTTCGGCGTTGTAACCCATCGTGGTGCCCAGGTAGACATCCTTGCAGTTCTGCACGATGGTGTCGCCGGCGGCGAAGTATTCATCCCATGTGGTCGGAATCTTGTTCGGATCAAGGCCGCACTTCTGCATGAGCTCGGTGTTCCAGTAGGTCGGGCCATCGTTGACATACCATGGCAGGCCGTAGGCACCCTTCTCGACGCCATTGCCCTGCATGGTCACGGACTTCCATGCGCCTTCGTAGTAGTCCTTTTCCGCATCCGGAGCCTGCTTGGAGACATCGAGCAGCGCGCCAGCCTTGGCCAGACCGTACAGGATGGAGTTGCCGCCGTCGACGATGTCCGGCAGTTCGCCGGCCGCAGCCTGGCTGGGCAGCTTGTCTTTGTAACCATCGGACGGGGCGTCAAGCCACTTGACGGTGACATCCGGGTGGTCCTTCTCATAGGCCTTGATCAGCGCCTCGAAATACGGGGTGTACTTGTCGTTCTTGAGGTTCCAGGTCTGGAAGGAGATCTCCTTCTTGCCGCCGTCATCCCCCGCAGTTCCGCTACCACAGGCAGCCACCGATACGAGCATCGCACCGGCACCGGCGATGGCGAGGATCTTCTTCATAGAAAACATACGTTTTCCTTTCCTTTTGGTTCCTTTTTCGCCCCGCCCTGCTGTGGACGGAGAAAACCTAATCGTTGTGTTCCGGTACAGTCACCCGTCGCGGTGATTGACGTGGTATCACAACCTTTATTCAGTTCTCATCGCTGAGACTAAACCGTTTTAGTTTCCAGCCAGTTATGAACCTGTTAACTAAATCGGTTTAGTAAGAATATAACACAATCGAAACATGCACGCAACGAATTCATCCGCGCGTGTCGCATTGATATTTGCCCAACGAAATCGTCCCCTCTTCTCATACAACAATGGGCCGCGCCCAACCGTATGGCAGAGCCGGTCTACTCCGGTTCCGTTACGGTTGGGCGCGACCCAAAATATCGAGCCTAGGCCCAATATCCCTTATCGGCGAATACGCAGCGTGGTGAGCTGGAACGGCGCCAACGAGACGACCGCACCGTCGGCAGGCATTGGTTCGTCACCGGCGAGCGCGCGCGGCAATTCGGCGTCCAGTTCCGGCTCCTCCATGAGATTCACCTCCTGCACGCTGGCCTTAGCATCGGCGAGAGCGGCGTCAAGGCGTAGTGCGGCCGCGGCATTGCCGCCGGCGGCCTCGTACAGGCGCACAATCAGATCGTCGGAACCGTCATCGGCGAGCTTGACCCAGTCCAATACGATGGTGCCGGTGACGTCGGTGAGCGAGACCAGCGGGGCCAAGTCAGGCAACTCCCCTATTACAGGGCTGTTGAGTCGCGCCGCCTCGTCCAGCACTGCGTTCATATCGGCGTCAGCGACCAGAGACCATGCGAAGGAGTGCGCGCCTTGGTCGGTGCGTGGGTCAGGGTACAGCGGTGCGGACAGCAGCGAGAGCCGCACCATGGTGCCGCGGCCGGTGCCATGTGCCGCATCGGCGTGGATGGGGCTGACGTCGGAGCCGTAGGTGGAGGCGTTGACCACAGCGGCGGCATAGTCGGCGTCGGCGATACGCACGAAGCGGTGCGTGCAGCTTTCGAATTTGGCATCATCGCCGCGCGTGTTCTTGTTGATGGGGCGTTCGACCAGACCGTATTGGCATTCGTATTGCGCGTTCACCGCTTGCACGGTGACCGGCATATCCACTTTGAGGAACTGTTCGACGGCATGCCAGTCCACATCGGCGGTGAAGTCCAGTGTGGCGGAGCCCGGCCTTAAGGCAATGCCCGTACGAATTTCAACGCCCTTCGCGCGAGTGACAGCATGCACGACGGCCCCACCGTTGGCGGTTTCGTCCACGCTTGCAATCGATGCCTCGCTGAGCGCGTTGGCGGTGAGGAATGCATCGCGTTGAATATCCCAAGCGTCCCAGTGGAAGGGTTCGTCTTTGAGCATTTCGTAGCGGCCCAGTCGGGTGCCGGCGGGCACCAGTTCACGATTGGTTCGCTGATCGACGATTGACGAAACGGTGCCGTCGGCTTCAATGCGCACGTGCAGTCGGCCGTTGTCGAGCACAATCGTATCGCCGTCATGGGTAACGGCGACCCGAGCGCGAAGGGCCGCGGTCAGGGGTACCGGCGCCCGGAGCCATGGATGCGGTTCCCGCTTCGGCTCGGCTCGAAGCCGGGCGTACCACCCACGTCTCACAGGCTTGGCGGGAATATGGGGCGATTACGGCGTCGGTTATGGTTGCGTCATCGGGTTCCACGGCTGCGATCGCGCGCCCGGCTTCAAGGGCGATCTCGTTCAGCCGAGCGATGTCACGCGCGTATTCGGTCCGCGCCTGACGGTGTACCCATGCGATGGCCGAACCGGGCAGAATGTCGTGGAACTGGTTCAGGAGCAGCGTTTTCCAAATACGGTCCAGCTCTTCGCGCGGATAGACATAGTCCGGGTTCTTGATGCGGGCCGCGGCGCACAGGTATTCGGTGACGCGCAGCATCGACTCCTCCTGGCGGCAGCCGCGCTTCATGTCCTGCTGGGCGGTGAGGGTAGCGCGGTGCAGTTCAAGGTACAGTTCGCCCTTGAACACCGGGGTCTCCCCTTGCGCATCGTCGACGATATCCTTGCGCACGCGGTCGAACAGTTGGTCGGGAGTACCGAATTCGATCTTCGGCGCGCCGGCGAGATCATGGTCGCGGCGGACGCGCGCGGTCATCTCACGGGTGGGGCCGCCACCGCCATCGCCGAAGCCGTACAGCAGGATTGCGTTACGGGAGAGGTCCTTGTCCAGGAAGTTGCGCTGCGAATACATGAGCTCGTGCATGCTCATCCACGAGCAGTAGGTATCCGAGGGCGGGAAGTGCGTGAGAATACGCGTGCCATCGATGCCCTCCCACATGAACGAGTGGTGCGGGAACTTGGTGGTATCGTTCCACGAGATCTTCTGCGTGAGGAACCAGTCGAATCCTGCACGGCGGGCGATCTGCGGCCAAGAGCCGGTGTAGCCGAAACTGTCCGGTAGCCAGATGCCGCGCGGCGCGACGCCGAGATGCTCCTTGAAATATCGGCGGCCGAACGTGATCTGCCGCACCAATGATTCGCCGGAAGGAATCATGTTGTCGGATTCCACCCACATGCCGCCGACCGGGATGAAGCGGCCCTCTTCGATGCGCCGCTTCATTCGTGCGAACAGGTCGGGATGCTCCTCTTCCAGCCATGCGTACTGTTGGGCGGAACTCATCGCATACGTGAAGTCCGGGTCTTCGTCCATCAAAGCCAGCACGTTGGATACGGTACGGGCCACCTTGCGGCGTGTCTCGCGCACCGGCCATAGCCATGCGGAGTCGATATGCGCGTGGCCGATGGCGATGTGTTTGATTGCGCTGGAGGCGGCCGGTTCGGCGAGTACGCCGGCGAGCGCCGCACGGGCTGCCGGCACGGTTTCCAAGTCGCGTTCATCGTAGATGTTCAGGGAGCGTTGCAGTGCTTTGGCGAGCTGCCAGTAGCGTGGGTCGTCGCCCTTGAGCTCACGAATCAGCGAGGAGACGGTTTCCAGATCCATGTAGTAGGCGAACACGTCTTCGTTGAAGATGGTGACGTCCATACGACTCAGTGTGTATGGGAAGTCACAGGTGCCGGTGGCCTCTTCGCCGAGTTCGGTGGGTGAGAACGGGGTGGGGCCTTCGACGAATGGGTTGGCGGCGGCTTCGATATAGACGGTGAAGTCGCCATGTTCATCGAGTTCTACGGTGCTGCTGCCGTCCGCGTAGACGAGTGGAATCCAGTGGTTGCGTGGGTTCGCGGATTTGATGGCGGTGCCGTCGGCACGATAGACAAGTCCCTCGGATTGGAATCCGGGGCCGCGGTGATCGAGCCAGCCGAGGTCTACCATGAGTTCGACTTTTCGTCCTTTGACCGCCGCCATGTCGATGTGGCCGTTCACCTCGAACCATGTGGTGCCCCATGTGGTGCCCCAGACGCCGGGAACGCGGAAAGGTTCGAAGGGCACTTGGCCGTTGCGCACTTTGGCTAGAAATTCGCTGGAGGGCACCGGTTCGCCGGGATTGTGGAACGAACGCAAGGTGCATGCGGCAAGTGTGGTGTGGATATGCGGTTTGACGCGCTGCTGCATGACGCGGTCGCAGCGCTCCAACTGCTGATTGGGCAGAAGAAACATGGAGAGTTCTCCTTTGCTGTGTCTGATGGAAATGATGGGTGTGGTGGCAATTGGGAAAACCGTAATACGGCATGCTTCTGCCGCCTCATGGTTCGAGGAGGCAGAAGCGTCAGACGGGAATTCAGCGCGTGATGCGCAGGGTGGCGAGCTGGAACGGGCCAAAGTGCAACGTGGCACCTTCGGCGTTCTGCCTACCGTCTTGCAGCGCGACTGGAAGGTCGGTGGCCAGATTGTCGCCTTCCAGCACATTGGTCTCATGCACCGAAGCGCCTGCGAGCGCCGGGCAGACGTGCAGCGTGGCATCGGCCCTGCCACCGGCCGCCTCATAGGCGCGCGCAATCAGGTCTCCGGAGCCATCGTCGGCCAGCTTTATCCAGTCCAACACTACGGTGCCGTTTGCTGACTCGATCGAGGCGAGCGGCGCTAAGTCGGGCATGTCATGAAGCGTCGGTGCGTTGAGTGCGCAAGCGGCGTCAAGCGCACGGCCCACCGTGGCGTTGGCCACCACGGACCAGTCGAACTCATGCGCACCGATATCGGTGCGCGGGTCGGGGAAGGCCGGTGCGGAGAGCAGCGACAGTCGGAACATGGTGCCCGAGTCACGACCTTCGGCGGCGTTCTCGGCGATCGGCGTGGCATCGGACCCGTACACCGATCCGTTGATGACGGCCGCCGCGTAACCGGCGTCGCCGATAATGGCGAAACGGTTCGTGCTGCTCTCATACTTGGCTTCGTCTGATGCGGTGTTTTTGACGATTGGGCGACGGACCAGACCATACTGGCAGTCGTAGGTCGCCTGATCGGCCACAATGCCCAGCGGCAGATCGACCTTGAGGAAACGTTCGCGTTCGTGCCAATCGATATCGGCATGGAAATCAAGCGTGTGCGAACCCGGGCGCAGCGTGATGGTGGTGGTGATGACGGTGTCATCGTCGGGCGGGGCCGCAACGGTCGT
>OAWC01001058.1_pt1 | contig 11031 bp, 5 predicted proteins | sample 1495331 | NCBI WGS metagenome assembly OAWC01 (sample SAMEA2580115, study PRJEB22360) | human gut metagenome | biome: human gut; feature: human-associated habitat; material: faeces | place: Denmark | collected 2008/2010
CGCGGCGCCCTCAGCGTCCCACTCGCCCCAGGCGTCACCCGTGGCCAGCAGGCCCAGCGGCGTGGCCACGACAAGCACGGCGACCAGGATAAGCGTGGGGACCAGCGAGGTCTTCTTGGCAGCAGCGCCCTCGGCAGCAAGCTGGCCATCGACGGGCTCGGGCCCGACGATAACGCTCGGCGCCGTCTTCTTAATGAAACCGTAGATGGCGGCCGTCGCCACGCCCTCGACGACACCGGCGACCAGCATATGCGGAATCATCATGGCCGGAATGGCAATGGACAGCGGGAAGGGGCAGTACAGCGGAGCGCCCGAAGCGTTGGTAAAGAGCATCGGCTGAATACCAAACTCGATTGCCGCGCACAGGGCCGCCAGGCACAGGCCAACCCAGCCGCTTACGATGGCCGAAACCGAGGTGCCCCAGCTCTTGTCGTGCAAACGGCTGTTGAGCGCACGGAACACGATAGCAGCGGCAAACGGCAGCACGAAGGCCATGTTAAAGCAGTTGGCGCCAAAGGACAGGATGCCGCCGTCGCCAAACAGCAGCGCCTGTAGCGCCAGCGCGACCGAGACAGCAATGGCCGCGGCCTCCGGGCCCAGCAGCAGCGCGATGAGCGCGCCGCCGACGGCGTGACCCGTGGTGCCGCCGGGCAGCGGCACGTTAAACATCATGAGCAGGAAGGAGAACGCAGCGCAGATGCCCAGGAAAGCCATGTGCTCGCGATCGAGCGTGGCGCGTACCTTTTTGATGCAATGGACCCACACGGGCACCATCGCCACTGCCATGACGGCATCGGTCTGCGGGGACAGATAATTATCTGGAATGTGCATGCGCGCCTCCCGGTTATCGGCGCACGGAATTGCAACGCCGCTTGAATCACCTTGTCAGTGTTACGTAATGTCAGATTCGTAACACGCCGCGGGCTATCATAGCAAAACGGCGCACTGCCGACAAAGCAGCACGCCGTTATGTAATGCGCGTGTCATATATGAAGGCTCAACAGCGCCTTATATCGAGCATAGCGGTCACGTAGGACTCGGCGGCAGCCACCGCTGGCCTATACCCAGCGCAAGCCCTATCCACGGACCTCGCCGTTTACGCCCTTGCACACCTTGGTGACGATCTTCTGGTGCGCCTTTTCGACCTCTTCGCTGGTGAGCGTGTGGTCGTCGGAGCGATACGTAAGCGCAAAGGCCATGGACTTCTTGCCCGCTCCGATGCGGATGGGATCGCGGTAGACGTCGAACAGGCGCACGCCCTCGAGCAGCTTGCCGCCGGCGCTGGTAATGCGGCGCTCAAGATCCTCGCAGGTCACAGCATTGTCGACCACGATAGCAAGGTCGTGCTCAACAGCCGGGTACTGCGAGAACTCGCGGTAGTTCTCCTGATTGCGGGCGCCCTTGGTCAGCTTGTCCAGATCGAGCTCAAAGGCAACGACGACCTCATCGATGCCCATCGCCTCGCGCGCCTCGGGGTGAATCTCGCCGACCCAGCCCAGTACGGTGCCGCCGGACAGAACCTCGGCCGCACGACCCGGCTGCAAGAAAGCGTAGCCCTCGCCCTCGACGGGACGGAAGCGAACCTTCTCGATGCGCAGCTGGGCGAGCAGCTCCTCGACAATGCCCTTGCCAAAGAAGAAACGCAGTTTGCGGTACTTCATGTTCCAGGACTGCTCGCTCCACTGGCCCGAGAGCACACCCGCCACGGACTTGGTCTCCTTGGGCAGGCTGGCGTTCTCGCGACCGTGGAACAGGCTGCCGACCTCGTACAGGTGCACATTGGGCGTACCGTGCGCCTCGTTGTAGGCCACGGACTGCAGCAGGCCCGGCAACAGCGAACGACGCATCTCGGTCTGCTCGGCTACCAGCGGGTTCATGAGCACCACGGGGCAACCGCGACCCTCGGTGGACATACCGATTTTCTCCAGGTCGCCCGGGGCGGCAAAGCCGAAAGTCGTGGTCTCGTTGAGGCCGCAGGCGCGCAGGATCTCGCCGACCTTACGGGTGAGCTTCTGCTCGCGGGTCAGGCCGCCGATGTGATTCTTGGCAGCCGGGATGGTCGCCGTCACGCGGCCCATGCCCCACAGGCGCAGGACCTCCTCGATCAGGTCGATCTCACGCGGCAGGTCGGGACGGAAGCTCGGCGGGGTGACCATGAAGTCCTCGCCGTCGCGCTCGACGGTGCAGCCCAGACGGGTGAGCGAACGCTCGATAAAGTCGGGCTCGATGTCGGCACCGCAAATGGCATGCACGCGGGCCAGGCGCAGCTTGATGCTGTCGATAGTCTTGGGCGCGGGGAAAACGTCGACATAGCCGGGAGCAACCTCGCCGCCGGCGATCTCCTCGATGAGAGCGCACGTCACATTGGCGACGTCCACGCAGCCAGTCTCGTCGACCTGGCGCTCAAAGCGGATGGAGGCGTCGGAGATCAGCGAAAGGTCGCGGCTGGTGTGCGAGGTGCGGCCAGCGTTGAAGCAGGCGCTCTCGACCATCACGTCGACGGTGTCGTCCTCAATCTCGGAATCCATGCCGCCCATAACGCCGGCCAACGCCACAGGGCGCTCGCCGTCGGTGATAAGGCCCATGCCGGCGTCGAGCACGCGCTCCTCGCCGTCGAGCGTCGTGAACTTCTCGTCCTGCTGGGCGGCGCGAACCACCACGCGGCGCCTGCCATCGCGCTCGACAAAGGTGTCCAAGTCAAAGGCGTGCAGCGGCTGACCGGTGAGCATCATCACGTAATTGGTGATGTCGACGATGTTGTTGTGCGGGCGCACACCCAGGGCGTTAAGGCGCTTGACCATCCAGTCGGGCGAGGGACCGACCTTCACGTTGCGCACGATGCGGGCGACATAACGGTCGCACAGACCCTCGTCGGCGATCTCGACCGAAAGCTCGTCGTCGGTCGCGCGGCCGGTCTCCGCCTTGATAGCGGGCAGCTCAACGTGGAAATCGCGGTCGAAGATGGCGCCGGTCTCGCGGGCCATGCCGATCATGGACAGGCAGTCGGGGCGGTTGGGTGTGATCTCGCAGTCGAGCACGGTGTCGCTCGAGCCCACGTACTCGGCAAACGGCATGCCGCAGGGCGTATCCTCGGGCAGAATCATGATGCCGGAGTGGTCGCCGCCCAGGCCGAGCTCGCGCGCGGAGCAGTTCATGCCCATGGACACGACGCCGCGAAGCTTGCTCTTCTTGATCTTGACGTCGCCGGGAAGCACGGCGCCAATCATGGCCGTGACGATGTGGTCGCCGGCCTCAAAGTTCTGCGCGCCGCAGACGATCTGCAGCGGAGCGGGGTTGCCGTCGGCGTCGAGATTCTTGTCGCCCACATCGACCGAGCACACATACATGTGGTCGCTATCGGGGTGCGGGGTCTTGGTGAGCACCTTGGCAGTCACCACATGGTCGAAGGACTCGCCCACGGTGTCGATCGCCTCGACCTCGGTGCCGGTACGGATATATTCGTCCGAAAGGGTCTTGGGATCCTCCGGAATATCGATCATGGTCTTGAGCCAGTCGTAAGAAACACGCATCTAGCTCTCCTTTCATACTGAAAGCCTGCGAAGAGATGCAGGTGGAAACTTCAACTTTGTGAACATTCCTTACAAAGCGAGGGTTGTCCAAGTGCGGCAGATCGGCCCGAAAGAGGAGCGCCGCGTACTTTGGTACGCAAGCGACGAATGAACGCCGAGGTGCCGTGCTTGGGCAAGCCGCAGCCTAGAACTGATTCAGGAAACGCATATCGCCTGTCATCAACGTACGCAGGTCGGGCAGGTCGTAGCGCAGGGCCGCGACGCGCTCGGCGCCAATGCCAAAGGCGAAGCCGGTGTACTTCTCGGGGTCGATGCCGCAGTTGATCAGGACGTTGGGGTCGACCATGCCGCAGCCCAAGATCTCGATCCAGCCGCTGTGCTTGCAGAAGTTGCAGCCCTTGCCGCCGCAGACGTGGCAGCTCACGTCCACCTCGCAGGAAGGCTCGGTGAAGGGGAAGAAGTGCGGGCGGTAACGCGTCTTGCGGTCCTCGCCAAACATGCACTTAACAAAGTAGTCGAGCGTGCCCTTAAGGTCGCCAAAGGTGATGCCCTCGTCGACGACGAGGCCCTCGATCTGGTTGAACTGCGGCAGGTGGCAGGCGTCGGCCGTGTCGGGACGGTAGACGGTGCCCGGGCAGATCATGTAGATGGGCGGCTTTTGCGACTCCATGGTGTGGATCTGCACGCCCGAGGTCTGGGTGCGCAGCAGCACATCGGACTCGCCGTGGGCGTGAGCCTCGGGGTGCGCGACGCTGCCGGGGTTGTTGTCGACCACGTAGAAGGTATCGCGGGCCGAGCGGCTCGGGTGATCCATGGGGGCGTTGAGCGCGGTGAAGTTGTAATAGGAGGTGTCGACCATGGGGCCGGACTCGACGGTGTAGCCGATGCCGCAGAAGATGTCCTCGGCCTCCTCGATGATCTGCTTGATCAGGTGCTGGTGACCGATCTGCGGACGGATGCCCGGCAGCGTGATGTCGACGGCCTCGTGCTCGAGTGCGTGCTTGAGAGCGGCGGCCTTCATCTCGGTGGTGCGCTCGTCGAGCATGCCCTCGATCAGCTGGCGCATCTCGTTGGCGCGCTTGCCCATCACGGGACGATCCTCGGGGGCGAGCTTGCCCATCATGCGCATCAGGCCGGTGATGCGGCCCTTGCGGCCGAGCAGCTCAACGCGCGCGGCCTCGAGCTTTGCGGCGTCGTCGGCGCCTGCGACGAGCTCCTTGGCCTCTTCCTCGAGTTTGACCAGATCATCAATCAGACTCATGTCTTCCCTTTCGTCTCTCGCGCTCCCCGCTTGCCGAGGCGGCTGCCGCCGTCTGACGTTGCGAAAACGCGGCCCGGTTCGGTAACAAAAAACCGTCCTCGGGCATGTGCATTGCCCAAGGACGGTTGAATTCCGCGGTACCACCTTGTTTGACCCGGCGGATGTCTGGCCCGCCGCGCCCACTCTTTGCCCCTTGTCGCGAGGCTCACGGCTTCCCTACTGGGGACATCGCCGCCGCCGGCCGCGTGCCCGTTGAGGTCGCTGCTCGGGAGTGAACGCTTGGCCCTTGCCACCGCAGGAAGGCTTACAGCCCATGACCTTCCCTCTCTTGCCGGCGACGCGGCGGGCAAAACCCTCTCCGTCAACGCATTGGGCTATAGGATAGCACATTGTGTGGGTGTATCGCCGCGTTCCGTTTTGTTCGTGCTGGGTACAAGGCAGGTAGCTGTGCAAACTGGCCGTGCGCCCATCCGTGGCGCTCGGCTCGCGAGATCAAGGATATGGTATGGGAAAGAAGCACGATAAGAAGGCCGAGCCCGCAGCGGGCAAGACGCCCAAAGGCATGAAGGTCGATAAGGCCGTCAAAAAATTCCGCAAGCTCGAGGGCAAGCTGTGGACCCGCGAGTACCTGCTCAAGATTGCCGAGTTTGACGGCGCGACCATTGCCCCCGCCAATGGCGCTGCCGCGCGCGCCGACGCCATGGGCACCCTTGCCGGCGAGCACCATAAGCTCCTGACCAGCGAAAAGTCTGTCGAACTTGTGCGCTCGCTGGCACGCGAGACCGTCGCCGGCGGCAAGATCGATGACCCGCAACTGCTCGACGAGATTCGCGTGCTCGGCCGCGACCAGCGCGAGGCAAGCGTTATTCCTACCGAGGAGGCCGAGGCCTGGACCAGGCTCACCTGCGAGGCCGACGCCGTGTGGCATAAGGCCAAGACGGCCAACGACTGGGCGAGCTTTGAGCCCTATGTGGATAGGATCGTCGCCCAACTTAAGCATCAGGCCGAACTCATGGACCCCAAGCGCGACCCATACGACGTTTGGCTCGACCAGTACGAGCGCGGCCTTTCCGCCAAGAGCTTCGACGCGTTTTGCGAGGAGGTCAAGGCCACGGTCGTGCCGCTCGTGCACGCCATCGGCGAGCGCGGCCAGCAGCCCGATGCCGACTTTTTGCACGCCCGCGTGCCCGAGGCCGCCCAGCGCGCCATGAGCTTCGACCTGATGAAGCTCGTCGGCCTGAACCTGGACGACACCACGCTTGCCTTTACCGAGCACCCGTTTAGCGAGGGCTTTGCCGTGGGTGACGCGCGCATCGCGACACACATCTACGAGGACGATTGCATCTCCAACGTCTACAGCATCATCCACGAGGCGGGGCACACCATGTACGAGCTGGGCGTCAATCCCGCCTATGCGCGCACCTGCCTGGAGGGCGGCACCTCCATGGGCATCCACGAGAGCCAGAGCCGCTTCTTTGAGAACACCGTGGGCCGCAGCCGTGCCTTTATGGGGCCGCTGCTCGAGGTGCTGCGCCGCCACGCACCCGAGGTCTACGGCGACGTCGACGAGGACACGCTCTACCACGCCGTGAACATCGCGCAGCCTTCGCTGATCCGCACCGAGGCCGACGAGCTCACCTATCCGCTGCACGTTATGGTGCGCTACGAGATCGAGCGCATGCTGTTTGCCGGCGAGGCCACGGCCAAGGACATCCCCGCGCTTTGGAACCGCTTCATGGATGAGTACCTGGGCATTCCCGTTCCCGACGACACGCACGGCTGCCTACAGGATACGCACTGGAGCGGCGGCTCGTTTGGCTACTTCCCCACCTATGCGCTGGGCAGCGCCTACGACGCCATGTTTGTGCCGGCCATGTGCCGCGACGGTGTCGACCTCAACGGCGCCTGTGCGAGCGGCGACCTGACACCCGTCCGCGCCTGGCTGGGCGAGCACATTTGGCAGTGGGGCCGCGCCAAGGACGCGCCGGAGCTCATCAAGGGCGCGTGCGGCATGGCGTTCGATGCCCGCTACTACTGCAGCTACCTGCAGGACAAGTTCACCACGCTCTACGAACTGTAAGGCATAACCGACACGCCAACGCAAAGGGGACGCCGCGGAACCAATCCGCGGCGCCCCCTTTCCACCTAGTCGTTTAAGAACGTCCCCAATGACTACCTTACAGAGCCTCGAGCGCGTTGGCGATGCGCTTCATGGCGGCATCGGCGGATGCTTGGTCGGGCGCCTCGGCCAGCACGCGGATAACCGACTCGGTTCCGCTCTTGCGCACGAGCACGCGGCCCTCGCCTGCCAGCGCAGCCTCGGCCTCGGCGATGGCGTTCTGCACGCCCATGTTCTCGAGCGCGGCGTCCTTATCCGCCACGTGCACGGCCACCTGCGCCTGCGGCAGATTCCCGTGCCCCTGCGGCAGCAGCCTACACGGAGCCGTGAGCTGCGAAAGCGTCTCGCGCTCGGCACGAATCACTTCCATCACGCGCAGCGAAGTCATAATGCCGTCGCCCGTGCGCTCGATATCGCCAAAGATCGTATGGCCCGTCTGCTCGCCGCCCAGGCTGTAGCCGCCCTCGCGCATCTTGGCATACACGTGACGGTCGCCCACACCGCTGGTCACGGCGCTCAGTCCGGCAAGCTCCAGCGACTTGACCAGACCAAAGTTGCTGGCGATCGTCGGTACCACGGTACCGCCCGAAAGGCGACCGTGCTTGTTCAGATACACGCCGCACACGTACAAAATCTGGTCGCCGTCTACCACGCGACCGCGCTCATCCACGGCCAGGCAGCGGTCGGCATCGCCATCGTAAGCAAAACCCACGTCCAGGCCCTGCTCCACCACGTGGCGCTGCAGGCGCTCCATATGCGTGGAGCCGCAGTCGACGTTGATGTTAAAGCCATCGGGCGCGGCGTTGATCACGCGCACGTCGGCGCCCAGCGCGTCAAACACCGGCTTGGCCACCGAGGCAGCCCAGCCGCTGGCGCAATCGATGCCGATCTTGACGCCCTGCAGCGAAAAGTTCGCGCTGGCGATGAGCGAAGCAATGTAGCGGTTGCGACCCTGCATGTAGTCCACCGTGGCGCCGATGTGATTGCCCGTTGCCAGCGGCACCTCGCTCTTGCCATCGATATAGTCCTCGATGAGCTCCAGCACGTCCTCGTCCATCTTAAAGCCGTCGCTGTTGACGAGCTTAATGCCGTTATCGCAAAACGGGTTGTGGCTCGCGCTGATCATGATGCCGCAATCGAAGCAGCCCTCCACGGTCTGATGCGCCACGCCCGGCGTGGGGATCACGTGCAGCATATAGGCGTCCGCACCGCTCGCGACCAGGCCGCTCACCAGCGCCGCCTCAAACATATAACTCGAGCGACGTGTGTCCTTGCCCACGATGACGCGCGCCTTGCGCTCGCGGTTGGCGCCGTAATACCAGCCCACAAAACGGCCAATCTTATAAGCGTGCTCTACCGTCAGCCCAACGTTGGCCTCACCGCGAAAGCCGTCGGTGCCAAAGTACTTCATGCGCTCTCCTTACAAAATAGGGGCGAACAGATTGCCTGTCCGCCCCAAAATGGTACTCGATTATCTGCGCTACCAGAAAAACCCTACGCCGACGCGCTGTCGCGAGCCGCCTGGCATGTAGGAGTCTGACGCAGCGTAAGCGGCTTGTCCCCCGCCTCGGCCGACGTGGTCAGCGTATACGTGATCGTCGTCGTCTCGCCAGCATGCAGGTCAACGGTACCCGAATAGAAGGGGACTCCATGCCACGTAGCGGCGCCAAGACCAAACTGGGTGCCCTCAACCGTAAGGTCACTGATGTTGCCGCCCGTCGGGGCAAACAGTGAGACATTCAGACGCTCGTCGTCGCGCGCGGCATCGGGCGCGCTCGCCGCGACGTAGTCGGGCAGCTTGCCTGCCTCCTCCCGCGTCATGATGTTCGTCAGGGTAACGGTGATGCGATACGAGCACGTGCCGTCGCCGTTCTTGACGCCCTGGCCGATCTGCGTGTCGGCGTTCAGGTACCAGTCGAGCTTGGAAAAGCTCAGGTTGTTAAAGTAAACGCCGGCAACGGGATCGGCACTCGGATCATCCGGATCGGGCAGCGAGGCGTCAATGCCCGTCTCTTTGATGGCATTCTGCTCATCATCGTTTCTCATCCAAGCAATCAGACGGCCCTCTTCGGCACCGCGCTCGAATGCACCGACAAGCTTTGTAACGTCGACGTCACCGATGCCACCGAGAATCTTGTCGAAGGCAGCGCTGGCAACGGATGCAAAGATGCCGTCCGACTCCTCGACCGGATAGTTCCAGTACACATCGTGCATGAGGACCTTTGCGGCGTTGGTGCCGTCGACAACCGTTCCGTCGGGCAGCGACACGTTACCAACCAGGCCCAGCAGATACTGCAGGAACACCGGGTCGATACCCACGACGCCGTCAACGTCCTGCCCATACTGGGACTTCCACAGCGCGGCGACACGCTGCGAGTTGCGAGGCCAATCGGGCGAATACGCGTTACCAGAGTTGTACAGGTTACTGTGGTCACCAAACAGTGCCTCGTCCTCTTCGTCGACGCTCTCAACCGCCTCGTCTTTGCTAAGCGCAATACATGGAACAAAGTCACCAATCGACATCTGGCCGTCGGTGACCGAAATCAGGCCCTGCGAACCGCCAAAGCCGCCGCAAGCACGAATCTCGACGTTGTTCATGGCGTACACAAGGTAGTTGCGCGTCTGGCCGTTGGCGCCGAGCATCTGGGGGAGGACGGGGGCGACCTTCTCCGCCGCGTCAACCGCACCGTTGAGGGTGGCAAAGCCGTCCTTGGCCTTATCGACCAGCTCGGTCACCTGGGAAATATGAGTATCGCCAATGCCCTGGACCTTCTCGTTGGCGCTCTTGAACACCTTCGAGCTGCTGGAAAGCGAATCGGCGACCGCCTGCAGCGCGGACACGTTAATCATGCCGTCCTGGAACAGCTTGCCGGGCGTAGCCTGCGAGAGGTTGTCGGCCATGGGAACCAGCGCATTGCTCGAGACATCGGACAGGGCGTCAATCATGGTGCGGGCCGCATTGATATCGCTGCCATACACCGGGATAAACGAAGCCGCCGTCCACAGCGGGCTCGAGGTCTCCGCCTTCATGCTGTCGCAGAGCTCATCGATCTTCTTCGCGTCGTCAGGCAGCGTCGAAAAATCGCCCGACGTGACCTTGTCCTTAAGGCCACCGACGATCTCGACAGCCTCCTTCGCTTCGCTCTTTACGGTCTTTGCCGAGTTAAGCAGCATAAAGCCGCTTGCGCCAAGCGCAACGAGAAGCACCGCGACTACAGCGGCAATAATGGCGCCGGTGTGACGCTTTTTGCGCTCGCCCTTGCGATGGCGATGACGGACCAGACCGTCAGAGGTCGAACTCGACGAAGCGTCGCTACCGTAGTTCAAGCCAAAATCGTAATAATCTTCCTTGGAACCCGAGCCCGCAAACTCGGTACCGCTATCATCCAGGCGGGCGAACGTGCCAGTCTCGGAGGCGCCGGTGTAAATCGTGCCGAGGTTACCCGTAAGCCCCGCGCCATCGGCAGAGGGAGTATTGTTGTCGGCCTTGCCGGCATTAACGTTGCCGGCGCCATTCGCGGCGTTGGCAGCACCTGCGTTGTTCGCAGGTACCGAAGGAGCCCCGCTCGGCTGCGACGCGGAGGTTGCACCGCCCGCAAAGACATTCCCTTTTGCACGGCCGGTCTTTTTTGCCTTTTGAGACTGCTCGTACAGAGCGGTAAACATCGCCGTCTCGCCCGGGGACACGCGCTTACCGGAACCGCCCTGTCCAGCGCCGCCCGGCGTGCCGGCCTTACCAGCCCCGTTCGGACGCGGCGGAACTGCAGGACGGCCGCTATCGCTGCCCTTAAAGTGATTACCAGCCATAAAGAAATCCTCGCAATTGAGTCGCAATGAAAAAGTCCATAACGTTACTAGTTTATGGCATTTTGAGCATCGACAGCTAAACTCCAGACACGGACGTCAATTGGCGAAAATGCGGCACAACACCTTTTCTGTCTTGGCGGCGGCGCTAGCTACACCGTGAGGAACATCATCACGATGATCATGGCAAAGCCGATAAGGTCGGTCGGCAAAAACACCGTACCCAGCATAACGGCGCTGGTGATGGTCGCCGAAACCGGCTCCACAGTTCCGATGAGGCTCGCACGTACCGAGCCGATGTCCTTAACACCAGCCTG
>OAWC01001072.1_pt1 | contig 10910 bp, 17 predicted proteins | sample 1495331 | NCBI WGS metagenome assembly OAWC01 (sample SAMEA2580115, study PRJEB22360) | human gut metagenome | biome: human gut; feature: human-associated habitat; material: faeces | place: Denmark | collected 2008/2010
CAACAACCATGGGTTTACCCACTCCGTGGCCGGGCCCTTCCGCCGCAAGCTGGGTAAGGCCGCCAAGTAGTCGTAACCGACTCACTCGCATAAGACCAGCACCCCGTCAGGTGCTGGCAAGATCAACCTTTTTAGGAGTTTACGTATGAACAAGCATAAGGCGAAGCTGGAAGGCCTCAAGCGTCGTCAGCGTCGTGTTCGCGGCAAGGTCTCGGGTACCTCCGAGCGTCCGCGTCTTCGCGTGACCCGTACTAACGCCAACATCTATGCCCAGATCATCGACGACAGCAAGGGCTCCAGCCTGACGCTCGTCTCTGCCTCGACCCTCGAGGCCGAGTTCAAGGGCACCCACACCTCGAACAAGGAGGCTGCGGAGAAGGTCGGTCAGCTCGTTGGCAAGCGCGCCATCGAGGCCGGCATCACCAAGGTCGCCTTCGATCGCGGTGGCCGTATCTACCATGGCCGCGTCAAGGCCCTCGCCGACGGCGCTCGTGCCGCCGGTCTCGAGTTCTAGGAGGTATGTAGCACATGGCTCGTAATCAGAAGCAGCAGCGCGAGGCCTCCGAGTTCGAGGAGCGCGTCGTTTACATCAACCGCGTGTCGAAGACCGTCAAGGGTGGTCGTCGCATGAGCCTCGTCGCTCTCGTCGTCGTTGGCGACGGCAAGGGCAACGTCGGCGTTGGCATGGGCAAGTCCGCTGAGGTGCCCATGGCCATCTCCAAGGCATCTCTCGATGCCAAGAAGAACATGTTCCACGTGCCGGTGACCGAGCAGGGCACCATCCCGCACGAGGTTCTCGGCCACTTTGGTGCCGGCCGCATCATCATCAAGCCCGCTGTCGAGGGTACCGGCGTTATCGCCGGCGGCGCTGTGCGTCCCCTCTTTGAGCTTGCTGGCATCAAGAACGTCCTGTCCAAGTCCCTCGGTACCGACAACGGCCTCAACATCATCAAGGCTGCCGTCGAGGGCCTCAAGGAGCTCTCCAGCCCTGAGGACGTCGCGGCTCGCCGTGGCCTGACGGTCTCTGAGATGTTCGTCGGTAAGGAGAACTAAGCATGGCTGACACCATCAAGATCAAGCAGGTCCGCAGCACCAACGGTTGCAAGCAGGACCAGGTCCGTACTGTCCGTGCCCTCGGTCTCCACAGGATCCGCGAGGTTCGCGAGATTGCTGACAACGAGTCCGTCCGCGGCATGATCTTCAAGGTCAAGCACCTTGTCGAGATTGTAGAGGAGTAGCAAATGCAGCTTCACGATCTTACTCCCGCGCCCGGTTCCACCAAGAACCGCAAGCGCGTCGGCCGTGGCAATTCTTCGGGTCACGGCACCACTTCTGGCCGCGGTCAGAAGGGCCAGGGTTCCCGCTCTGGCGGCACCAAGGGTGCCGGCTTCGAGGGTGGCCAGACTCCGCTGGCCATGCGCCTGCCCAAGCTTCCGGGCTTCCGCAACCCCCGTCGTATCGAGTACACCGCTGTTAACGTTGAGCGTCTCGAGCGCAAGTTCGAGGACGGCGCTGTGATCGACGGTGCCGCTCTTAAGGCCGCTCGCATCACCAAGAGCGAGTTCGAGCCCGTCAAGGTGCTCGGCAATGGTGAGCTCACCAAGAAGTTCACGGTCAAGGTCGACAAGGTCAGCGCTTCTGCGCAGGCCAAGATCGAGGCCGCCGGCGGAAAGGTCGAGCTGCCGTGCTAAATGGTCTTAAGAATGCTTTCCGCATCAAAGAATTGCGCGAAAAGATTCTTTTTACCATAGCTATGCTCGTCGTGTACCGCATTGGTGCGCACGTTCCTGTGCCCGGCATTCCCTTCCAGGGGATGCTGGGCCTTTTCTCGACCGATAACAATTCGGTCGCCGCAGGTGCTATGGCCCTCCTGAATCTTTTCTCTGGCGGCGCGTTGAGCTATGTGTCGGTGTTTTCGCTGGGCATCATGCCTTACATCACCAGCTCGATCATCCTCCAGATGCTCCAGGCCGTCGTGCCTTCCCTGCATGAGCTTGCCCGCGAGGGCGAGGTCGGTCAGACCAAGATTACGCAGTATTCGCGTTACCTCACCCTGGCTCTGGCAATCCTCAACTCCGTGGGTTACCTCTTCCTCTTTAAGAGCTTCGGCATCAGCTTCAATGGCGCCGGCGCTCCCGAGATCATCTTCGACCTCATGATCGTCGGTACGCTCACCGCGGGCGCCATGCTGATCATGTGGATTGGTGAGCTCATCACCCAGCGCGGTATCGGCAATGGCATGTCGCTGATCATCTTCGCGAACATCATGGCCGGTCTGCCGCAGGCTATCTTCTCCAGCACCGAGGGCAATGCCGGTGGCATCATCACCATGGTGATCATCTGCGCCATCATCCTGCTGGTTATCCCGCTGATTGTTTTCCTTGAGCGCGGCCAGCGCCGCATCCCGGTCTCCTACGCTAAGCGCGTCGTGGGCCGTCGCATGATGGGTGGCCAGACCACCTACCTGCCCATCAAGGTCAACACCGCGGGTGTCGTGCCGATCATCTTCGCTTCGGCGCTGCTGTACTTCCCGGCTCAGATTGCCGTGTTCTTCCCCGGCATCGGCTGGATTCAGGCAGTTGCCTCCGCGCTTTCGACCGGTTGGCTCAACTGGGTGCTTAACGTTGTCCTCATCGTGTTCTTCGCGTACTTCTACACCTCCATGGTGTTCAACCCCGATGAAACGGCCGATAACCTTAAGAAGCAGGGCGGCTTTATTCCGGGCGTCCGTCCGGGTAGGGCTACCGCGGCCTACATCAAGAACGCGCTCAACAAGATCACGCTTCCCAGCGCTGTCTTTTTGGCGCTCATCGCCATCGTGCCTTCGATCATCTTCTCCTTCACGGGTAGCCATCTGATCCAGGCATTTGGCGGCACGTCCATCCTCATCATGGTCGGCGTCGTGCTCGACACGGTCGATAAGCTCGAAGGCCAGATCAAGATGTATGATTACGATGGATTCTTTAAATAGGCTAGAGGAGGATTGCTCATGAACCTCGTATTGCTCGGAGCTCCGGGTGCCGGTAAGGGCACCGTCGCACAGGAGCTCGTCGCCGAGTTTGGCGTCGCCCACATTTCCACGGGCGACCTGCTGCGTGCTGCCGTCAAGGGTGGCACCGAGCTTGGTATTCAGGCTAAGAAGTACATGGACGCTGGCGAGCTCGTTCCCGACCAGCTCGTGATCGACCTTGTCAAGGAGCGCCTTGCCGCCGATGACGCCCAGCAGGGCTTCATCCTCGACGGCTTCCCGCGCAACACCGCCCAGGCTGTGACGCTCGATTCCGAGCTCTCCGCCATGGGTCGCGAGATCGACTGCGCCCTTCTGGTCGATGTGGCCCCCGAGGTCATTATCGATCGTCTGTCTTCGCGTCGCACCTGCCGCGCATGCGGTTACACCGGCACCGCTGCCGATGCTACCTGCCCCAAGTGTGGCGGCGAGATGTATCAGCGCGACGACGACAAGCCCGAGACCATCAAGAACCGTCTCGACGTCTACGAGAAGTCCACGAGCCCGCTCGTCGACTACTATCGTGGCCAGGGTCTGCTCAAGTCGGTCAACGGTGACCAGGCTCGCGAGACCGTGTACGGGGATGTCAAAGAGGCTCTCGGTCTATGATCAAGATTAAGTCTGCAACGCAAATCGAGCAGATGAAGAAGGCAGGAGCGCTATCTAAGATGGCGCTCCGCCACGTTGGAGCCATGGTGCGCCCCGGCGTTTCCACCTTTGAGCTCGATCAGCTCGCGGAGCAGATTATCCGCATGCATGGCGGCACCCCGGCCTTTAAGGGTTACGGCGGGTTCCCGGGGACCATTTGCGCATCGATCAACGATGCCGTGGTCCACGGTATTCCCAACCCCGACATGATCCTGCGCGATGGCGATATCATCTCCATCGATACGGGAGCCGTTGTCGACGGTTGGGTCGGCGATAACGCTTGGACGTTTTTCGTCGGCACCCCCACGCCCGAAGCCAAGGCTTTGTGCGAGGTCACGCGCGATTGCCTTAAGGCAGCCATCGAGCAGGCTGTTCCCGGTAACCATATCGGGGACGTCGGTTATGCCGTTCAGTCCCTCGCCGAGTCTCACGGTTACGGTGTGCTTCGTGATTATGTAGGCCATGGCATTGGCCGCGTGATGCACGAGGACCCCAACGTTCCTAACTATGGAAAGAAGGGGAGGGGCGTTCGCCTCCAGGCCGGCATGGTCATTGCCATCGAGCCGATGGTTACGATGGGTTCCAACCATGTGAGCACGGGCTCCGACGGTTGGATTGTTACGACCAACGATCACCTGCCCGCCGCGCACTACGAGAACACCGTCGCCATTACCAATGACGGTCCGGTGATTCTCACCACGGATGCCCAAGGTGCTTGGTGCTCCCTCCAAGGCGGAGAAATGTAACAAGTTCCATTTAGTTGTGGAGCCATTACGAAGTTATTACGATGCGTGCATACGTGTTGTAGAATACTCAATCGCTGTCGTTTTCTAGAGAAAGATGATTGCTTGTGAAGAAGGAAGACGCAATTGAGCTCGAGGGTACGGTAAAGGAACCGTTGCCCAACGCCATGTTTAAGGTCGAGCTCGAGAACGGTCATTCGGTTCTGTGCAACATTTCTGGCAAGATCCGAATGAATTACATCCGTATTCTCCCCGGTGACAGGGTTGTCGTGGAGCTTTCCCCGTACGACCTGACCCGCGGCCGCATCACCTATCGCTACAAATAGCGGCACGCATACACGCACTCCATTTCCGACTGCAGGCTTAGCTCAACCTACGGTCGGATTGTGTGTGAAGACCAGCCATAGTTTTAAACGCCTGCGGCTGGGCGAGTAGATAGTAGGGAAGTAGTTTGAGCGCTACCGAAAGGAAGAACGATGAAGGTACGTCCTTCGGTCAAGAAGATGTGCGATAAGTGCAAAATCATTAGGCGCCATGGCAAGGTCCTCGTCATTTGCGAGAACCCCCGTCATAAGCAGCGTCAGGGTTAAGAGAGGAGACTACGTTGGCCCGTATTAATGGTGTCGACCTCCCGCGTGAGAAGCGCGTTGAGATCGGTCTGACCTACATTTACGGCATCGGCCGCACCACTGCGACGAAGATTTGCGTCGAGTGCAACGTTAACGTGGATACGCGCGTTAAGGACCTCACCGAGGATGAGGTTAACGCCATCCGCGATTATATCGATAAGAACCAGATCATGGTTGAGGGCGACCTCCGCCGTGAGCGCAACCAGAACGTCAAGCGCCTTATGGACATCGGCTGCAACCGCGGCCTTCGTCACCGCAAGGGCCTCCCGGTCCGCGGCCAGCGCACCCACACTAACGCTCGTACCCGCAAGGGCCCGAAGCGTCAGATCGGTGCTAAGAAGAAGAAATAAGGAGCGCTAGATAGATGGCTACTGCTAAGAAGAACGTTCGCGCTGCCCGTCTGAAGCGCGCGGACCGTAAGAACATTTCCGTGGGCCAGGCTCACATTCGTTCTACGTTCAACAACACGATCGTTTCGATCACCGATCCCCAGGGCAACGTCATTTCCTGGAAGTCGGCTGGCCAGGTGGGCTTCAAGGGCTCCCGTAAGTCCACGCCGTTCGCTGCCCAGATGGCTGCCGAGGCTGCTGCCAAGCAGGCCATGGAGCACGGTATGAAGAAGGTTTCCGTCTTCGTCAAGGGCCCCGGCTCCGGTCGTGAGACCGCCATCCGCTCCCTCCAGGCTGCTGGCCTCGAGGTCTCGAGCATCCAGGACAAGACCCCCATTCCGCACAACGGCTGCCGCCCCAAGAAGCGTCGCCGCGTGTAACTGAAAGGATCGTATCAATATGGCAATCGACAGGACTCCTGTTCTTAAGCGCTGCCGTCAGCTCGGGATCGATCCCGCTGAGCTCGGTTACAGCAGCAAGAAGGAATCTATCCGTCAGCCCAAGCGCCGTCGCAAGGAATCTGAGTACGGCATGCAGCTGCGCGAGAAGCAGAAGGTCAAGTTCATCTATGGCGTTCTGGAGAAGCAGTTCCACGGCTACTTCAACAAGGCCCGTAAGATGAACGGCGTCACCGGTGAGAACCTCATGATCATTCTTGAGTCTCGCCTCGACAACGTCGTCTTCCGTCTTGGCTTCGCCCGCACCCGCAAAGAGGCTCGTCAGTCCGTCCGTCACGGTCACTTCACCGTGAACGGCAAGCGCGTGGACATCCCGTCCTACCGCGTCAAGGCCGGCGACGTCGTCGCTGTCGGCGAGAAGTTCCGTGACCTCCTCCCCATCAAGGAGGCCCTGATTTCCTCCGAGCGCTTTGAGGTCCCTGGCTGGCTCGAGGTCGATATCGAGAAGCTGTCTGGTAACGTGCTCGCTCTGCCGACGCGTGAGCAGATCAGCGGTGATATCAACGAGCAGCTCATCGTCGAGCTCTACTCTAAGTAGTCCATCCGGGCTGCTGAGGCTGGAGGTAATACATGTCAGAATTCATTAGGCCTCAGGTTCAGGTCGAAGAGATCAACGAGACGTCTGCTCGTGTCTCCGTCGAGCCGCTCGAGCGTGGTTACGGCGATACGCTGGGTAACTCCCTTCGTCGCGTTCTTCTGTCCTCGCTCGAGGGTGCCGCCGTCGAGGCTATTCAGATCGATGGTGCGCAGCACGAGTTCATGACCATCCCTAACATGGTCGAGGATGTCACCGACATCGTCCTGAATGTCAAGGGTCTTGTCTTCAGGGCTCTCGGCACGACCGACGAGGCGACCGCCACCATCTCGGTTGACGGCCCCTGCGAGGTCACCGGTGCGGACTTCTTTATTCCGTCCGAGTTTGAGCTGGTCAACCCCGAGCAGCACATTGCTACGCTCACCGAGGGTGGCCATCTCACCATGAGCATGCGCATCGGCTATGGCCGCGGCTATGTTTCTGGCGAGGCCAACAAGCGCGACAACGATCCCATCGGTGTGATCCACGTCGACTCGCTGTACTCGCCGGTTTCCCGTTGCGCCAAGCTCGTTGAGGCTTGCCGTGTCGGTCAGCACACCGACTACGACCGCCTTGTCCTCGAGATCGAGACCAACGGCTCCATCGCCCCGCGCGACGCCGTGGTCCAGGCTGCCAATATCATCAACCAGCATATGGCCGCCTTTATGAACCTTGCCGAGACCCCCGAGGTCGAGGAGGAGGCTTCGATCTTCGCTCCCGAGGTCACCAACGACAACGCCGAGCTGGACAAGCAGATCGAGGATCTGGACCTTTCCGTCCGTTCCTACAACTGCCTTAAGCGCGCCAGCATTCACTCGGTCCGTCAGCTCGTTGAGTTCTCGGAGAACGATCTGCTCAACATCCGTAACTTCGGTGTTAAGTCGATCGAGGAAGTGAAGGACAAGCTTGAGTCCATGGGCCTGAGCCTGAAGGCTTAATGCTTCGCATATTTGAGGAGAAACTAGACCATGCGTCACAACGTTAAGAAGGGCCTGAAGCTCGGCACCGATGCGAGCCACACCAAGGCCATGAAGAAGAGCCTTGCTAAGGCCCTCTTCGAGAACGACCGCATCAAGACCACCGAGACCCGCGCTAAGGCGCTGCGTTCGGTCGTCGATCCGATCATCACTTGGGCCAAGAAGGGCGACCTGCACTCTCGTCGTCTGGCTATCGCCAAGCTCGGCGATAAGCAGCTCGTTGCCGAGATCTTCGACAAGGCTGCCCAGGGTATGTGGCAGGATCGCAACGGCGGTTATACCCGCATCATGAAGCTCGGTAACCGCAAGGGCGACAACGCTCCCATCGTTATCATGGAGCTCGTCACCGAGCCTTGCACGCCTAAGGCCAAGAAGGCTGCTCCGGCCCCCAAGAAGGCGACCGAACGAAGGCGCCGCCGGCCCCAAAAAGGCCCGCCGCTCCCAAGAAGGTCGAGGCTGCCGAGGAGGCTCCTGCTGAGGAGACCGCTGAGTAGACAATCCGTCTGCATAGGCTATATTCGAGGGGTACGTTCGCGTACCCCTCTTTTTTTGTCGAAATGCCATTGCCTGTTTGTTGGGAGCGCCCATGACCGCGCCGTCTGATTTCAATTCGATTCCAGAGCTCGATGCCACGCTCGTTTTCCGCGTGGCATACGATGGCTCGTCCTATAGCGGCTTTGCCGAGCAGCCGGGACAGACGACGGTTGCGGGTGAGCTGCGTCGGTCTTTTTGCACTATCCGCTCGAGCCCACCCTCCAAGTCCGATCGATCTGACGTGCGCGGGTCGCACCGATGCCGGCGTGCATGCCGTGGCTCAGTACATCAGCGTGCCCGTAACGGACGCTGAGCTCGCCCTAACGCGCCGTAGGTGGCTGCGGGCTATGGATGCCCTGCTGCCCAAAGATATCGCCATCAACGAGGTCTACAAGGCCCGTAAAGGCTTTTCTGCACGTTTTGACGCGCGTTCCCGTACGTATACGTACCGTATTGTCGATCGAGATGCGCGCCCCGTGCTGTCCCGCGGTGCGGTGTGGTGGCATCGCTATCCCTTGGATGTTGAGGCTATGTCTGCTGCCTGCCCCGCGCTGCTGGGCGAGCAGGACTTTAAAAGCTTTTGCAAGGTTGCTTCTGCCGTGGGCAAACCTACGCACCGCTGCGTAATGCGCGCCGAGTTTGGCCATGAGGTTGCGTTTGGCGAGGACATCCTGACGTTTACCATCGAGGGCAATGCGTTTCTGCATTCGATGGTCCGTACGATCGTTGGCACGCTTGTCGCGATTGGCATGCATCGCCGTGAACCCGAGTGGATGCGCGAGGTCATCGATGCTTGCGACCGTACCGCTGCGGGCCCCACGGCTCCTGCCTGCGGCCTTACGTTTATGGGCGTGGATTACGATCCCGCCGAGCTCGTCGTGCTCGACTAGGGGAGGGCTCGACGCGTCGTGCGTCGACACCCATTATCTGTGGGCTGCGCGTGTGCAACATCTGTTCTTGGCGTGCAATACAACCGGTGTCTCATTGCTTTTATTGCCGGGGTGTACCATGAACCGCGGTTTGATTCATTGCTGTCGAGAGGACGGATAACTTGGTTCGACGTGGCTCGCATCCGCGACTTTCGGTGATCCTTGTGGTAGAAGGTTCGCCCAGCTATGCGATGCGTGCGCTCGAGAGTATCCAGAACCAAGACCTCTACGATTTGCAGATTGTCGTTGTTTGCCGCGATGCTGCGCCCGGTGTGCGCCATTCGCTTCAAGTTGCTGCCGACAGGGACATCCATATTGATTTGATTGACGTCGAGGACGCGAAGCGCGGCGCTTGCCTTCGTGCCGGTTTTGCTGTCTCGCGCGGCTCTCAAATCATCGCTATGAACGCCGATGAGTGGTTTGCTCCGCAGTCCCTTTCCAAGATGGTCGATATCGCGTGCGATACTGCGGCAGACATAGTGTTCCCCACGGTGTCGCTCGACCGCTATGATGCACATCGAGAACGCCATTCGCGCGTCTTGGATGCTGCCTCTATTGCCATAGAAGACGAGTCTTCTATGGTGACTGGGCTGCCCCAGTTGATTTTGGGCGGCCTAGTCGCTCAGACCTCTGGCGTGATGTATAGCCGTCCGCTGTTTGAGGCATGCCTGTCGCGCGGCAAGGCGTACCGTACGGTTGAGTTTATGGCTTATGCGCTCTCGCAGGCACGATTCGTGTCCGGCTGCGGCAACGCTTGTTTCCACGCGGTGGCACCTAAGCTTACAGATGCCTTTGATCCCACCATGTATGCCAGGATATCCGATGACACTCGAGCGCTCGACGAGCTTGCGGACTCACTCTCGGAAGCAGATAGCGGTGGTCGGCTCAAGCTGGCAAGCCAAAAGTTCTACTTTGCCGGACTGGTCGCCTGCATCGAGAATTTGTGTCTTAGCCCGCATGGAGTGTCGTCAATCGAGCGTTCCGCCCGCATGCGTGATATGCTCGAGGCGTCTCGAACCCGTCAGATGGTCGCCGCGCTCAAGGATAACCATCGGGGACTCGGTTTGTTGTTTGGGCCGATCGCCAGCGCCAAGCCCGCGCGCTGCGTGATGTGTACGCATCTGGCAGCTTTTCTTAACCGGACGGGCGCAAAAACCGCCTAAACGGCTCATTTCGAAACAAATTTGCATAGAATTGTTTCGAAATGCGTTCTTATACACAAAAGCCTTCAAATAGCGTTAAACTATTCAGTCACTGATTGATTGTCTCCGCCATCTTTTGGAGAGAGGGTTTGTATGGCTAAAAAACGCAATGGGCGCCAGGATGCCATTAGAGATATTGTGCGCAATAAGGACGTCCGCACGCAGCGCGTGCTGGTCGATGAGCTCCGCGCTATGGGCTTTGATTGCACGCAGGCGACTGTCTCTCGCGATATTGCCGATATGGGGCTGCGTAAGCTCCCCGAGGGTATCTATGTTCTGGCAGAGGACCTGCACCTGCAGCGTATGGTTTCCGAGCTCGTAACGGGCGTTCTGCGCACCGATAATCTGGTTATGATCAAGGCTCAGCCTGGTACGGCTTCCGGCATCGCCGCCGCCGTTGATGCGGCAGAGTTGCCCGATGTGCTTGGCTCGCTTGCCGGCAACGATACGATTTTGGTTATTGCCCAGACGGCCGAGGACGGCGAGCGTCTCGAGGCGCTGATCAATAAGCTGAGCAATTCTCGCAAGTAGGCGTGCGGGTCGTGCGCTCGGCACTGTGTGCGTGACATGGTGGCTTGTAAGGGGTCTCTGACGGAGGTCGGTGCCCCCTATATTGTTTGCCGGTATAAAGGCCGTCCACCAGGTCGCTTTAAACTAAAAGGCCCCCGAGCACTTTAATAAGCTGCTCGGGGGCCTTGTTGCTAATGGCCGGATGAATTTCTAGCCAACCGTATCGTCAGGCGTGGGCGAGGGGTCGGGAGTGGGTGTAGGCGTAGGCGTAGGCGTAGGCGTGCCGCCATCGCCGCCGGTCGAACCACCA
>OAWC01001075.1_pt1 | contig 10880 bp, 7 predicted proteins | sample 1495331 | NCBI WGS metagenome assembly OAWC01 (sample SAMEA2580115, study PRJEB22360) | human gut metagenome | biome: human gut; feature: human-associated habitat; material: faeces | place: Denmark | collected 2008/2010
TTTCATTGTCAATTGCCCTCTCCCTCAATTCCCCCCGCCGCAATCAGCGCCGGAATTCTGCCGATCTTTGGCTGCGTTCCTTGAGAATTCTGCGACTCCTGCGATTCCCGTGTTTTTTGCGATTCCCGCAATTCCCGCACCTGCCGCACTCCTTGCACACCGTCTCCTTCGTTCAATCCACCCCCAATTGTCCCACCTGCCGCAACGTTCGTTTGTTACGCCCCGAGCGTGGCGATCGGCAGTGAAGTATCCACGAAATAGCGTTTCGGCTTCGTGCAAACTCGAGATTTTGCATGAAGAGAAGGTTCTCATCCTTTTAAATCGTCAATCAGGTGGAGACCTACAATCTCAACGGCACCAAAAGCGCGCAACAGTTTTTCCAGTCACCGGTCTGCAATGCGAGGACGATATTCCGCCATCTTCGATTTTACGCTGTTTTGACTTTCGATTTTATGCCAATCTCGTTTTCGATTTTACGCCGGCAACACTGCTGACGATTGCATTTCGATATTCAGAAATCATAAGAAACTACAGGAAAGCAGCAAAAGGGCACAAGAAAGCCCGCCCGGAAAAAGAGGGAAGACCGGGCGGGTTGAGGAAGGGAAGAAGGTTAAGGAAGGAAAGAAAAGGAAGTCAGCTATGAAGGGTTACTTGGTAGCCTCCTTGGAGTCCTTGCTCTTCGGCATAACCCAGAACTTGAGCAGCGGGTAGCTCACGATCACGGCGAGCAGGGTGTTGACCACTTGTATAATCGTAAACATACACAACAAAATCATACGATGAAACGGCGGCACGTTGGACGGGGGATGGACTCCTAGCTATTCGAATGACTAGCCGTGCACAATAGCGCGTGAAGTCGGAGCCCATGACAACATCTACACTGTCATGAGCGCATAGGCAATCCGCCGTTCGACGTACTGACGAAATAGTTGGGATACTTGTCTGAATCGTAGGTTGCACATATGTGCAACTCCTAGACTGTTTGCGCTAGATACAGGCATACAGTATTCGTATCATACGCAACCAAGGTGGTGACATATGCTCAGCGAACCGGTGAAAGCATTATTTGAGTCCAACACCAACGCCCGTCATGCCGGCGACGCAGACAGACTCGCCAAAGAGCATAAGCCGAACGGAGTGCATGTACTGACGGATCTCCCATATGGCATTCCGGACCAACTGCGCAAATTGGACCTGTATCGTCCGGAAACACAACATGAACCTCTTCCGGTCATCATCGACTTCCATGGCGGGGGTCTCTACCATGGCGACAAACAAAATACCATGTGTCGCGATATGTATTTAGCGAAGTATGGGTTCGCCGTGGTCAATGCCAACTATCGGCTGGTCCCGCAAATTGGATTCCAAGGCCAACTACACGATGCGCTTGACGCAATTATCTGGACGAATGAGCACGCGCATGACTATGGCATGGATACGAATGCTCTGTTTCTGATTGGAGATTCCGCGGCCACCCTGCTTATCTTGTACCTCACCGCCGTACTCCATTCACCGGTCGTCGCGTCACAGCTTGGCATGAAGGAAGCCTGCGGAACCGCCCGCATCCTCGCCATTGCAGGATGCAGCGGCATGTATCGCTTCGAGGGAGGCGTGCATGGAACTGCAATGGGATACTATGCGGAAGGCTACTTTCCAACGCTGAAGGAACGAATTCGCATCTCCCCCTATCTTGATGTCGATCGCCTTGTAGTTGATGGCAATCTTCCGCCCTTCTATCTGCAGACCAGCACCGAGGATTATCTCGCGGACAACACTCTGGAATTCGCAAGAATCCTGCAATACCGCCATCATGATTATGAACTGCGATTACTCCCGAAAGGTCTTGACCACGCTCTCGTACACGACTTCGCAGTCAAGGAGGTCGGCCTGGAGCATAATGAGGAATCACAGCAAATCGTAAAAGAGGCGGCGACGTTCTTCAAACGGTACCGCCCAACGACCAGCTAGGAAAGGACGCTATGGAAGAACGGATTCGCTCCACCCGCTCCTCACTGGCAGTATTCGTAGGCTGCTGCGCCATGTCCTTCATCGGCTTCGCTCTCATCACCAACACTTCAGGGCTGTATTTCGACGCCATCAGCCGTGATTTACATGTGGGTCGAGCCAAGGTCAGCCTAACCGTATCGATTCGATTGATTTGCAGTGCCATCTCCATGGCCGCGTTCAGTCGCTTTTCACATCGCATTCGCTTGCGCCCCACACTTATCGGCTGCATTGGTATCTGCGCCGTGGGATTCCTGCTTTGCAGTCGGGCGTATGCCCTCTGGCAGTTCTATCTCGCATTCGCTGTGATGGGACTCGCCTATGTTATTCCGATAACGCTGATGCCACCCATTCTGCTTGCGGCATGGTTTCCCACTCATTTCGGCACGGTCCTTGGCATAACCGGCTGTTTGTCAGGATTGGGAGGAGCCATATTCAATCCTCTGATTTCGCACGTCATCGCGTCATATGGATGGCGATCGGCATATCTACTGACCGGTGCGATGCTGATGGTGCTGCTACTCCCCTGCTCCTACCTGCTTAAACCATATCCACATGGCAAGCTCGACACTGCGTCTGCCCCAAACGCCAAACCTGCGCATGATACACGGACGAAAAGCGGGCATCTCATCGGCATGCTTCGTTCACCGGCGTTTCTGCTGCTGTCAGCCGCCATGATTTTGTTGCAAATCGTATCCGGCATCAATCAGCATATTCCCGCGTACGGGATTTCCATCGGACTCACGCTTACACAGGCCGCTTGGGTGGTCACGGCCCGCATGATTGGAGCCAGCGTCGGCAAACTTGCCATAGGTTCGACGCTGGACCGTGTCAGACCGCAATTCGCAATCACGCTGTTTGCCGCCATCGGAACCACAGGATGGTTCAGTCTGCTTTTCGGAGCCAATATGGAAGTTGCGATCACTGCAAGTTTTCTGGCGGGAATCGGCCAATGCCTGCTCATGATTGCACTTCCCTGGAGCATACGCCGCGTATTCCCGGGAGATGATTATGCCCGCGCGCTGTCCGTCATCAACGCCACCGGCCAGCTGACCGTAGCCATCGCTACCACAGTTCATGGATTGATTTTCGACATGACCGGCGGATATGGAGCGTCATTGACGCTCAACGTGCTGTTGTACGTGCTGGCAGCAATTGCAATCATCACGGTGGCGCACGGGCATACCCAATCCTTCCAGCATCCTAACGGTGATTAGTCCATATCCAATAACAACTCAGCCATTCCCTGATTGGTAGCGAGTGCCGACATCAGTCCACCGACCAAGCATGCGTGCAGTGCCCGCGCACGCCACGTCTCCCAAGCGACTCCAATGACCAATGGAATGTCACGAAACCGTTCGAAATCGATGCTGATGGTGCGCTCACACAGACTGGTTCGCACATGATTGCCATGCATATCGATATGATGTCCGCAAATATGCCCGACCACTCCCTTTTCCTGCAACTCCCGTGCTACTGCAGCGTCTTCGAACGAATGGAAAATCCTCCCAGAATGCCCCTGCCGAATCGCTCCTACACCGACAATGGCGATATCGGCTCGGTTACCCAAAGCCAAAGTCATGGCAATCAGTTTCTCCGAACGCACAGCCTGCGCAACTTCCGCGGATCCCATAATCAACGGTGCAGGAAGCAACGAGTAAGCGCATCCCAGACGTTCTGCCATCATTCGGCAGATTTCCGGAGAATCAGTCAACGAGTTGGCGGAAGACAACGAACCCAGCATCTGAGTCACATGCGCACGAGGGTAGTCAAGGGGAGGCAAAGCTCTGATTGTCGCCGCCATCGGCGTCCCGGTCGATGTAACGATCAACGAATCCGGTTTGAGGTTTTCCACCAGCAGCTGCGCCGCACATTGAGGCACTAGCGTCGATGCGATGCTGTCATCGTATGAATATGCGACGCGTACCGTTTTCAACCCGTATTTGTTCCGAAGATTCTCCTCAAGGGATTGCAATCGTTGCAATGGGTGCCCGATGGTAATCTGTACGATTCCGGTTTCCCGTGCTTCGGTGAGCATGCGTGACACCGATGACCGCGAATAGCCGACCTCTCCGGCAATCTGCGATTGATTGAGTCCCTCGTCATAATACATCTGTGATACACGAATCAGCTTTTCGATATGCTGTCTGGTCTGCATCGACGAAAGCGCGGAATCTTTGAACATATGTGCATGTTATCTCCAGTGTCCATACGAACACGCGCGATAAGCATACGTTTTAAGCCCATCATCAACCGATACTCCGGTAAACCAGCAGTGTGGCGAACTGCACATATTCTCATTCACATCCCAATGTCATTTCATCCTCAAATTAGTCTATAACCGGCTCCAGGAAGAACCGGGCCCCGCGTTACCGAAGGATGATCTTCGGGTGACGCGGAAGGAACAGAGGGAGAAAAATACCATGTCGAAAGTATGGCAATACTTGAAGCAGCATGCGTATGGCGCACTCACCATCGTTACGGTGTTGTTGTGCATTCTGGGCAGCTGCATCGCGAATCTGGCACAGACGGATTTCGGCAACGTCACCAAAGAGAATCTGACCATCGAAACATCATCCGGACATAGGCTCGGCATCAACATGCTCAAGCCCAAGACCGCCACCAACGACAAGCCGGCACCCACCATCGTGTTCGCACATGGCGGCAACGGTCTCAAGGAAAAGTGGGATCTATACCAGATCGAATGGGCACGTCGAGGCTTCGTCGTGTTCTCCTTCGATCTTTACGGACACGGCGACTCCGAGATTCTGAACAACACCGAATGGCTGGTCAACGGCCGTGGCCTGTATGACACGGTAAAGTACGCGACCACACTTCCATTCGTGGACAAGGACCAGATCGCCGTATCCGGCCAGTCCCGCGGAGGCAACACCATTCACGAGACGATCCTTCTTGACAACAAGGCCAAGAAGCAGCTGATCAAGGCCGTGCTGTACGTCAGCCGCGACGCCGTCTACAAAGACAACGAAACTCAGTCGTTCGGCTATGTGCCAGGCAAGACCACTTCAGCCCAGGCCGCCTCCAAGAATAACGGCGAGTACTTTAATTATTACGGCAATCGCAATGTAGGCATCATCGCCGGCAAATTCGACCAGTACTCCTTCAAGGAGACCGACAAGACGACCGGCAAGATGCTGCCGAATCCGGACTATCTCAAGCACAATAACGCCAAATCGTTCCTGAACTTCGGCATCACGCCTGACTCTTCGACTGCGGACGGCGTCAGCGGCAAGTACTATACGAAGAAGGTCGATGGCAAGGAAGCATTCCGTGTCATCTATCTGGAAAACGGCTTCCACACTTCGCAGCTCTTCCAGTCGTCTTCTACCGCAGCTGCCATGGAGTTCATGGTCAAAGCCTTCAATATGAACACCTCGTTGCAGTCGGGCGACCAGATCTACCAGTGGCGTATGATCGGCAGCACCATCGGTTTCATCGGCATGTTCATGTTCGCCGTGTTCTTCGCTCTGTGGCTCTCCCAGATGCCGCTCTTCAGGGGAACTTCTCGTGGCAATGCCGTCATGCGTATCGCGGAATCGCATCCGGGAACCAAGGCTTGGGCATGGGGCTGCCTTATCGTCAACACCCTGTTCGCCACCGTCAGCACGTTGTTCCTGTACTACAACGGCGTCGACACCCATATCGGCACATTCTTCAGGCAGGGGCAGGCACTGTTCGCAGGCTCCATGCTGGCGATTTCCTCTGTGTTCACCGCCATTGTCACCTACATCTGGTACCGCTGCTTCGCTAAGAAGAATGGTATGAACATCGATGAAATCGATTTGAAGACATCTGCTTTCAGCGTGTTCAAGACCATCATGCTGGCTCTCACCGTCACCGGCGGCACTCTGCTGTTGGTCTGGGGAGCGCAGTACTTCTTCAAGACGAACTTCTCGTTCCTGTACTGGGGCATCATGCCATTCGGCTCCTTCAAGATCGTGGACATGCTTAAGGTACTCCCGATCTTCCTGATTGGCTACGTGATTTCCTCCATCTTCATCAACTGCATGAACTACAACACTTCCTATGGCAAGAACAAGATCGTGAACATCCTGGTACTCGCTCTCGTCACCGCCGCCGTGCCGGCACTGGTGTCCGGCGCAGGCTGGGCCAAGTTCATGCTCACCGGTGTCAATGACCTGTTCGGTGCGGCCTACACCCGCATTCCGGACAGCATGTTCCTCACCGTATTCCTGCTGTTTATCACTCCGCTGACGGCTCGCGGCATCTATTCCAAGACCCGCAATCCGTACCTCGGTGGCATCATCAACGCGATTTTGGCCATGGTAATCACCTGCGTGAATTGCCAGGTCGTTTTCCCGGCCTGATCGCTAGATAGCACGGCATGACAAAGGGTGGTGGCTCATCGACTGAGTCACCACCCTTCTTATTTGCAAGGTACGCTACGCCTTCCAACGACATCAGGCGCGAAGCAGGCATGGAAAACCCGCCCGGAAAATCCGGGCGGGCAGGAAGAAAGGAATTCAGAATAGGGCTACTTGGCGGCCTCCTCGCTCTTGGCCGTCTCCTTGGACCCGCTCTTCGGCATGACCCAGAACTTGAGCAGCGGATAGCTGACGATCACGGCAAGCAAGGTGTTGACCACGGATGCGATCGTGCCTGCGATGCCGGCGTTCATGCCCCATCCCTGGCACAGACCGGTCACGTAGCCCGGCAGCACAAGGTTCACCACCACGATGATCACGGCGAGGATCACATACTTCCAAGCGGCGTCCTTGAAGCTGGAGTCGGACTTGAACACCCACTTCATCTGCACGAAGAAGTTCACCACCTGCGCAAGCACCTCGGCCAGCAGGAAGGTGAGGAATCCGCCCAGGCCGTTGCCCTTGGTGTCATAGTTGAAGATCAGGAAGTGGAACGGCTGCGTGAGCCCCAAGCCGGAGATGAAGATGGCGGTACCGATCCACGTCACCACGAAGCGGGTGATGGTGGAGATGTTCGACAGCACGTTGAACAGGATGAACTCCCAGATGTTCGGATGATCCTTGATCCACTGGCGGATCGGGCCGACCTTCTTCTCGCCGGCACCGGTTTCAGCCGGCTTCGCAGCATTGTTGTCAGTCATGGTTCAGCTCCTTTGCAGTGTGCTTGTTTGCGGATTGGTTGCGGAAGAAGCCGGCGATCACGCCGCCCAATCCGCGGAAGGTATGGCCGTTCGCGATCTTCACGATGGCGTCGACCATCGCCGAATCGACCATGCCCTGGGTCATCTTGCTCATGGCGCGAGGCGGCATATTCAGAATGAACAGGGTGTTCAGATCCGGCGAACCGGTCTTCTGGCGAATCTTCGCTTCGCGCTTGGTCAGCGTCCTGGCAACAGTGCGCGCCGCGAATCCCTTGGAATCCACCCACGACATGATCGGATCGTTGACACCGAACGTCGTCGGCTTGCCGGGGGCAAGCACCTCATGGCCGAACAGCACGGCCATTTCGGCGTCGGTCACATCCTTGACCCGGCCGGTCAGATAGTGGCCGAGCGCGGGATCGGCGGCGCAATCGGCGGTCGTGCAATCGCCGGCCACGGTGTGAGGAATCGCAAGCGGCAAATGCTCCGCATTGTCGCCGACCAGCAGCGTCCATTCGCCGCTTTCCGTCTTCCATGCATTGGCGGCAACATCGAAATGGCGGAACGTGTAGCGGTCGAAATCGATGTGCACGCTCTTGCTTTCATGCGCTGCCAGCTCGACCTTGATGAAGCCCTTCAGCTCGCGGTCGGGATGGAGCACGCCGCCCTGCGGCGCGCGCACATACAACTGGGCCACGGTGGAGCCGGCGACATCGGAATCATTGGTGACGACGAAATCCACACCGGTCGCGGTGGCGGTGATCGCGCTGTACGTGAACGTGGAGTAGCTCAGACCGTAGCCGAACGGGAAACGTACGGGCACGCCCACGGTCTCGTAATAGCGGTAGCCGACGAACGGGCCCTCGCGGTAGATCGCGTCACGTCCGATGGCCGGATACCAGCCGGAGCTTGGGCAATCCTCGTATTGCATCGGCCAGGTTTCGGCCAAATGTCCGGATGGGTTGACTTCGCCGGTCAGCGCGCGCACGGTGGCGGACGCGCCGGCCTGGCCGGACAATCCTACGTACAACATGGCCGCAACATCGTTGAACCACGGCAATTCCACCGGGGAACCGGCGACGAGCACGATCACCACCGGTTTGCCGGTCTTCGCCAACGCCGTTACGAGATCGTTCTGCGCCTGCGGAATCGCCATGGTGGAGCGGTCGAGGCCTTCGGATTCGCTGCGTTCGTCGAGGCCAACGACGGCCAACACCACATCCACGGCGTCCTTCTTGGCGAGCGCGACGGCGTCGTTCAGCAGCACCTCATCCGGCTTGCCTTGGCGGTCGTAACCCTGCTCGTAGCCGGCCAATACCAATCCTTCGGCGTTCTTGACCTCGTCGAGGATGTTCTCCTCCTTGGTGGCGTTCACCTTGGATGAGCCGGAACCCTGATAGCGTGCGGTCGCGGCCATATCTCCGATGACGGCCACGCGAGTGCCCGGCTTGAGCGGCAGCGTGGCGGCGTCGTTCTTCAGCAGCACGCTGGAATGTTCCGCGACCGTTCTGGCGATATCGTGGTGCGCCTTCGCGATGTCGTCCGACAGCAGATCGTCGCGGCCGACGCCGACGAGCTTGGTCGCCGCCGCGATTTTGGCGACTTCCGCGGCACGCTTGTTGATGTCCGCCTCGGCGAGCGTGCCCGCTTTGACCGCGCCTTCCAGCTCGCGCACGGAGGTGAAACCTGGCGACGGCATTTCCAGCGAGCCGCCGGCTTTGACGGCTGCGACTGCGGAGTTGGAGCCGCCCCAATCGGAGACGACCATGCCGTCGAAGCCCCATTCGTCGCGCAGGATCTCCTGCAGCAGATGCTTGTTTTCGTGGGCGTAGACGCCGTTGACCTCGTTGTAGGAGGTCATGATGCTCATCGGCTTGGCCTCGCGCACGGCGATTTCAAAACCGGTCAGATACAATTCGCGCATGGTACGTTCGTCCACCACGGAGTTGCTGGCCTGGCGGCGCAGCTCCTGACTGTTGACCGCGAAATGCTTCGGGCATGCGGAGACGCCGTTGCTCTGGATGCCGCGAATGAGGCCGGCGGCCATACGGCCGGCGACGATCGGATCTTCCGAATAGTACTCGAAGTTGCGTCCGCACAGCGGGTTGCGTTTGATGTTCATGCCCGGGCCAAGCAGCACGTTCACGTCGAGATCGTGAGCTTCCTTGCCGAGCGCCTCGCCCATCTCTTCGGCGAGCGCCGGATCCCAGGTGTTGGCCACGGTGCAGGCGGTCGGGAAGCAGGTGGCCGGCTTGGATGCGCCGATGCCGAGGTGGTCGCCTTCGCCAAGCTGCCTGCGCACGCCGTGTGGACCGTCGCTCATGACGAAGCCGGGAATGTCGGCGCGATCGTTGCCGCGCGAATCCCATTCGGATCCGCCGGACAGCATCGCCGCCTTTTCAACGATCGAAAGATCTTCAAGTTCCATGGGTTCTCCCTCGCACTAGGTGTTGCCAAAACCCGCTTTGCCGAGCCTGCCCTGTCCGCTCTGCCCGGCTGCGCTGTTTTCTTGCGATTTCCCGCTGCCGTACCGCGCTGCATCGCACCGTGCCGCACGCGGGATTTCGCTGCTAGTTTGATTGAACCAGCTTTTGCGATGCCGTCACCGCCGTATTACACAACCTGTCGTTTTGCTCGCACAATCGGCATATGGGCGCGGTGAAGAGGGTATGCGGTGGCGCAGAACGCGCATAAAATCGCATCGTTCCATTTTGCAATCGCTGGCAAGCGTTTCGATATGGGCATATCGTTGCAATTTCAAGCGACTCGCCGATATTGATACCTTTTTGCGCAAGCGCTATCATACTTAACGAAAGTAAGTTTTGCTAACTTTTCTTCAATGCGGAACATGCTTTGATCACTCAACGCGGAGAGCGATGTTTCGCAGCGCACAGAAAGGATAATGAGATGCGCGACCAGCAAAGCAGCGACACGAGCATCGCCCTGGACGCCAATACGGACGTCCAGCATCGTCACGATGACCCACAACTACAATCTCGTGTTCCCCACCGCCATCGTCATCGCACTGTGCGCTGGCGCGTCGGTCTTGACCATCAAGCGCATCAAGTAATTCAAACGGGACCGTGCCGTCGCATATGATGGCACGGTTCCAATCCAGTTATCCCGATTTTTTCCACACTCAAAGGAGCCCCACATGGTAGACAGCACACTGTTCTCGCTGGCCACGCTCAACGCCCATCCGGCAATGAATCCGGATTCGGTGATCCAGGGCGATCATTGGCGCATCGGCCTCATCACGGACGCGCTCGTCCGTTTCGAATGGTCCGACAGCGGCCGTTTCGTGGATGACGCCACGCAGATGGCGATGGTCCGTGATTTCGGCGAAAAGCCTGAATTCACCGTCGCCGAACGTAATGGCTGGCTGGAGATCGACACCCCGTCGCTGCATATCTCCTACAACCAGCGCAAGTTCTCTCCGGAAGGCCTGTACGCAACCGTCAAGCACGTCAACGCCATCGAAAACACTTGGCATTACGGCGACGTGCAGCGCAGGAACCTCGGCGGCACCTACCGTACGACGAGGCGAACGGCCGCATCCCCGTCGATCCGGGCGTCAACAGCACCGACGGTTGGGCGATCATCGACGATTCCAAGTCGAACGTGATCCGCGAAACCGCCGAAGTGAACGGCAACCACAACGATTTCGGCACGTGGGTGACCCCGAAGGAAGAGCCGACCACCGACCTGTATCTGTTCGGCTACGGCCACCGCTACCGTGAGGCCGGGCACGCCCTGTACAGCCAGTTGA